>Ga0156087_1145_pt1 | contig 36787 bp, 32 predicted proteins | sample RifCSPlowO2_02_FD_107740 | JGI IMG/M metagenome (GOLD analysis project Ga0156087, IMG submission 107740) | Burkholderiales bacterium RIFCSPLOWO2_02_FULL_57_36 | reverse complement strand
CCTTCCGCAGTTGCGCTTCACTTCGCTCACTGTGGTCAGCTCGCGGCGGGACTTTCACCCACAGGAGTGCGCCCATGCTGGGCGCACGAAAAAAAAGCATGGCACCGAAGTGCCATGCTTTTCATATGGAACGATCAGCTTACTTCACTGAAGGACGTTTCATTTGGCAAGACGTAGGCTGCGAAGCGACGTATGGATCCAGTCTGACTTCCGCCCTAAAGCCGTAGCCGGTATTCTCAAAGTCGAACACCACATCCTTACCATTGACCTTGGTCCAGGTATCGATGTACAACGGTTGCTGCAATTGGTGATCGGTCTTGCGCATTTCGAGATCACCGTTCAAGCCCTTGAACTTCATGCCTTCCATCGCAAAAGCGACTTTTACAGGATCGGTTGAATTGGCTTGCTTGAATGCATTGGACAGCATCCGTACACCATTGTAAGTTGAGACGACATAGAAATCTTCGTTGTATCTGGCCTTGAACTCCTTGGTCAGCTTCGCACCCAACTCATACTCTTCTTTGGGAACGAACTTCGCATTGTTCTTGCTCCAGTATCCGACCGACTTGACTTTTTCTGCACCGGCCGCGCCCATCGCGGTAGGAACACCGGTCGTGGCCGCATAGTATGTGTAAAAGTCCGATTTCAGGTCCGCATCTTTTGCCGCCTTGATCAACAGCGCCAAGTCAGTGCCCCAGTTGCCGGTAATGACGGCATCGGCACCGGCTGCCTTGATCTTGGCAACGTATGGCGAGAAATCCTTGGTGGTGGCAATTGGATGCAGGTCGTCGCCGACGATTTCGATGTCAGGACGCTTGCGTTTCAGCATTTCCTTTGCGGCACGAGTGACTTGATGTCCGTGAGAGTAGTTCTGACCAATGATATAAACCTTCTTGATATTCTGGTTCTTGGCCATGTAATTGGTCAGACCCTCCATCTTTTGATCGGAATTCGCATCAAGACGGAAATGCCAGAAGCTGCATTTGCTGTTGGTCAGGTCAGGATCGACCGCCGCATAGTTGATAAAGACGACTTCCGCGCCAGGATTCCGCTCGTTATGCTTGTTGATCGCATCGATCAACGCACCGGCGGCACCAGAGCCATTGCCTTGCGTAATGTAGCGATAGCCTTGGTCGATAGCGCTCTTTAACTGGGTAAGCGATTCCTGCGGGCTGCCTTTATTATCGAATCCGACAAACTCAAAGGTGTGGCTGCCGGCCCATTTGTCCTTGTTCGCGAGTTCAGCGGCAAATTGCCAGTGTTTCAGGATGCCTTGACCAACCGGCGCAAACGGGCCGGACAGCGGATCGATGAATGCGACCTTGACATTATCTGCATAGGTAAGTGGCGAAGCTAAAGCAGCCGCGGCAGAAACAGCTAGAACGAGCGGGCGAAAACGGATGGTCATTTGTCTCTTCCTTAAGAAATTAACTAACACAATGTCAACATTGTTTTATGCTGGTTACTGCGAGCGGCAACTGCGAGCGGCAACACATTAGTACAAGTATTCTAACCAAGATACGGTTGAATTTGCTAGATGAATATCAATAAATAAGCAAAGAAAATTTTGTGCGGCGCACAAGTTCCACTATGCTAATTCACCAATTTCCCTTGTGCGCCGATAATCCCGATTTGCACGAATGAAGAACCTTCGCGCTTGCCGTTCGTGAAATCGAAACCAAGGTCGCCGATATGTGTTTTATTGATTTGATTAAGGGCTGCTATGACACCCTCGCGTGACGGAGCGCCTTGGGCTTTCTTCAGCGCCTCGACTACCACCCGTGCAGCCAGGAATCCCTCGAGATGCAGGCTGTTTTGCCTGATCTCCGGGATCTGCAGCATATCCATCGCAGTTCGAAAATCCTTCATTACCTGCAATGCGCTTGAAGGCGGATAAGTGACTTGAGTGAGCATCAACCCGCGGCTTGCTTCCGGGCCGAGCAGATCGACAATCGCCGCATGGGAAGTGGTCGAAAAACTGGTCACAGGCAACGCCGGGCGGAGCGTTTTTATTTCCTTGTACAACTGCGCAACCACGGGTGTTACGGCATAAACAAGCACTTGATGAATCGAATTGTCTTCGGCGATTTTCTTGGCGATTTCGGGTATTGTCTTGCCGCCCGCCAGCACCGGATAATTGGCCACCAGCGTAGCCCCGTTTTCAGCGGCGGCGCGTTCAATCTGCTTAAAAGCCTCACGGCCGGACCCATCGTCGGAATAAACCGCTATCAGGCGTTTGCGCCCGATAGTCGCGGACACCTTGATGATTTTATCGGCCTCAGCACCCACACCGGCAATCAGAAAATAATGATTCGGGCCTTTCATTTCGCGCACCGAGGACGATCCGTCGCGCGGGCCGACCAACGCGATATTGGCGCGCTTCAAAACACCGGACTCGATGAGCGCGGCGTTAGGCAACGATCCCGCGGTATTGATCATGGCAACCAAGGGATAGGCCGCCAATAACTCCTGCGTCTTTGCTACCGTGAGCTTGGGGTCGGATTGATCATCCTTTTGCTCAAACCTGATCTGGTAGCCGTTCAGCCCGCCATTCGAGTTGATCATGTCGAAGCAGGCACTGGCGCCTTCGGACAACGGCTTTCCTATTGCTGCGAGCGACCCGCTCATGGGCACCACAGAGCCGATGAAAATTTCCTTGGGCGCACCAGTAGCGGGAATCGATAGGCTTAATAGTGTCGATGCAATGAGCATGGATCTAGTGATCATGTTCATAAGGTGTCTCCTCCTTGTTAATTCCAATATTCATGGTACATATTATTTTTATGAATTAGTGGAAATTTTCACGTCACACCTCGAGCCACTCCTTGCGAATGCCTGCATTGCTCTTCAAGTCCGCGGGCGTGCCTTCAAACACGATCGAGCCATGGCCCATTACATACACCCGCTGTGAAATCTCCAGCGCAATGGCCAGCTTCTGTTCGACCAGCAGCACGGAAATCCCCCTGGTTTTCAACTCGTTCAGGTAATCCGCGACCTGATCCACGATCTTCGGCGCCAGACCTTCGGTCGGTTCATCGATCATGATCAAATCCGGGTCGCCCATCAACGTGCGGCACAGCGTGAGCATTTGCTGCTCGCCGCCCGACAATACCCCCGCCTGCGTATGCTGGCGCTCCTTCAAGCGCGGAAAAAGCTCATACATGTCATCCAGGTGCCAGCGCGACTGCTTGCCCTTCTTCTCGCCCAACAGCAGATTCTGCTCCACCGTCAGCGTCGGGAAGATATCGCGGTTCTCCGGCACATAGCCCAGGCCTTTGTGCGCGATTTCAAACGCTTTCTTGCCGCGGATTTCTTCGCCCTTGAAGCGCACCGAGCCGGTCGCGTCGACCTGCCCCATCACCGCTTTGACCGTGGTGGAGCGGCCTACGCCGTTGCGGCCCAGCAGGCTGACGATTTCCCCTTCCTTGACCTTCATGTTGACGCCATGCAGGATATGGCTTTTGCCATAAAATCCATGCAAATCATTGATCTCTAACATTGCATTCATGATTACCCTTCCACTGGTGCGTGACCGCCCAGATAAGCTTCTTGTACCTTGGCGTTGCCGCGAATCTTGCTCGGGATGTCACAGGCAATCACTTCACCGTAGACCAACACTGCAATCCGGTCGGCCAGGCCGAACACCACGCCCATGTCGTGCTCGACAATCAACAGGGTTTTTCCGATGGTCACCTTGCGGATCAATTCGACCGCCGCATCCGATTCCGAACGGCTCATGCCGGCAGTCGGTTCGTCGAGCAAGATCACGTCGGCACCGCCGGCAATGGTGATGCCGATTTCCAAGGCGCGTTGCTCGGCATAGGTCAGCAGTCCCGCCGACACATCGCGGCGGCGCTTCAAGCCGATTTGCTCCATGATGTCTTCGGCCCGCTCCTGGGCATCCTTCAAGCCGTTCAGGCGATGCCAGAACGAATACTTGTAGCCGAGCGACCACAGTACCGCGCAGCGCAGGTTTTCAAAGACGCTCAGGCGGTGAAAAATGTTGGTGATCTGAAAGCTGCGCGACAAGCCGCGGCGGTTGATTTCGTAGGGCGGCAAGTCCAAGACGCTCTTGCCGTTCAACAGGATGTCGCCGGAACTGACGCCGAAGCGCCCCGAGATCAGGTTGAACAGCGTCGACTTGCCCGCGCCGTTCGGCCCGATGATTGCGATGCGCTCTCCGGTAGCTACCTGCAGCGCTGCACCGCGAATGATTTCCGATTTGCCGAAGCTCTTGTAGACATCCTGGAGTTCGAGGGAATACTGGCTCATGCTTTGCCTCCCTTGATCAATTCTTCAATTTCGGTATTCACGTCACCCCACACCAGTTGAAATGATTTTTTGGTCATCCGGAAAAACACCAGCCCGACGATGAAGATGGCACCTGCCACCAGCCAGCCGGTCGGCGCGGCCGTATCGACGGTAAAGCCGAATAGCTGCCGCTCGGTTCCGTACGACAGCGACTCGAGCGTGAAGTGATACAGCATCTCGATGAACAGCACCACACCCAACAACATGATCACGCTGCTCACGGAAACGGCCGCCAGACTCGGAAAGATGCGCTTGAACCTGCCGAATTTTGCAACGCGCAAATTCAGCATGATCAGGCTGGCCAACCCGCCAGGCGCATACATCACCACAATGATGAAGAAGGCGCCAAGATACAACAGCCATGCTTTCGTAAAATCGCCGAGAACGACGGTCAGGAAAATACCGACGATCGCGCCGAGGATTGGACCGAAAAAGAAGCCGACGCCGCCGATGAAGGTAAATAGCAGCACGGCGCCGGAGCGAAACGCGCTCACGTTTTCATCGGTCACGATCTCGAAATTGATGGCGGCCAACGCACCGGAGATGCCGCAGAAAAACGCCGACAGGATCAGTGTCATATAACGCACGCGCTGGGTGTTGTAGCCGATGAATTCAACCCGTTCCGGATTGTCGCGCACCGCGTTGATGACCCGGCCCAGCGGCGTCTGCGTGAACGCATACATGCCGATGGTGCTGATAAATAGCCAGAATGCGATCAGGTAATACACCTGGATTTGCGGGCCGTACGTGATGCCCAAAAACGGTTCGCCGTACACGCGATTACTCGCGATGCCGCCCTCGCCGCCGAAAAAGCCCGGGAACATCAACGAACAGGCATGCACCAATTCGACGATGCCAAGCGTAATCATGGCAAATGTCGTGCCTGATTTCTTGGTGGTGACATAGCCGAACAACACGCCGAAAAACATGCCGGCGACGCCGCCGATCAGCGGGATCAACGGCAACGGCATCCATATCGCACCGTTACCAGCAAGATTCATTGCGTGAATCGCGAAATAGGCGCCGAGGCCGGAATACACCGCATGGCCAAAGGAAAGCATGCCGCCTTGCCCTAGCAGCATGTTGTACGCCAAGGCAAAAATCATGATCGTGCCCATCTGCGACAGAATGGATAACGACGCGCCTTTGTCGAAAATCATCGGTGCGATAATCAGAACCAGAGCAAAAAAGCTCCAGATCAACCATCGCCCCAGGTTCAGAGGTGAATATTTCATCGTAGTCGTGTTAGAAGTCATCATTTTTATCCCTCCCTCTTACCCATCAAACCCATGGGTCTGAAGATGAGGATCAGGACCAGCAATAGGTACGGCAAGATCGGCGCAACGTCTGAAATCGACAGCTTCAATACTTCATAACCCGGTGTGTCCGGCGTGAAATCAACGCCAAATCGACCAAACAAGGTCACGAGGGAGTTATCCAGCGCAACCGCAAAGGTTTGCATGACGCCGATCAGGAGCGACGCAAAGAACGCCCCGGCCAGTGAACCCATGCCGCCGACCACCACCACGACAAAGATGATGCTGCCGACGGTTGCGGCCATGGACGGTTCGGTCACGAATGCATTACCGCCGATCACGCCGGCCAGACCGGCCAGCGCGCATCCGCCGCCGAATACCAGCATGAATACACGGGGCACATTGTGGCCCAGCGTTTCAACGGTATTGGGATGCGTCAGCGCAGCTTGAATGACCAGTCCGATTCTGGTGCGCGTCAACATCAGATAAATCGCCAGCAGCATCAGGAGGGCGATCAGCATCATGAAGCCGCGGTACATGGGGAAGGTGGTGGAATACGCCGTGAACAATGAGCCGCTCAACTCAGGCGGGATGACATAGCGAACCGCCGCACGTCCCCAGATCAGTTGGACGACTTCGACGATGACGTACGAGAGACCGAAAGTAAACAGCAGCTCGGGGATATGCCCCCATTTATGCACCGTTCTCAAGCCGAAGCGTTCGACGGCCGCACCGATGATACCGACCAGTAGCGGCGCAATCACCAGCGCAGGCCAAAATCCGATCTGGCTGCTGATCGCATACGCCAGATAAGCGCCCACCATATAAAAACTGGCGTGCGCGAAGTTGAGCACACCCATCATGCTGAAAATAAGCGTCAAGCCGGATGACAGCATGAACAGCATGAGCCCGTAGCTCAAACCGTTTAACAAGGAGAAAAATGTAAACTCCATCAGGACAACCTCTATTTGAATTTATTCTTGAACGACCGTACTATTTCCCGGACACAAAAAAACAGCATGGCGCCAATGGCGCCATGCTGCCGGAACAGAATTACGATCTGTCGGGACGCTTCATCTGGCAAGATGTCGGTTGTGAAGCAACGAACGACTCGATTTTTTGATTCGTTCTAAAGCCGTAGCCGGTGTTTTCCCGGTCGTTAATCACTTCCTTGCCATCCACCTTGCTCCATGTGGAGATAAATAGCGGTTGCTGCAACTGATGATCCGATTTGCGCATTTCAACTTCGCCATTCATGCTCTGAAACTTCATGCCTTCCATCGCAAAGGCAACCTTGACTGGATCGGTTGACTTGGCTTCCTTCATCGCCTTGGAGAACAACGACACAACGCTGTAAGTCGCCATCGTATAGAAGTCATCGTTGTACTTCTTTTTGAAGGTATCAACGATACCCTTGCTGTACTCATACTGGGTTTTCGGGACGAATTTTATGGTGTTTACTTCCCAATAGCCGACTGTTTTGACTAAATCCTCGCCAGCGGCGCCCATCGCCGTCGGCACACCGGAGGTGCCTGCGTAATAGGTGAAAAAATTGGTCTTCAGGCCTGAATCTTTTGCCGCCTTGATCAACAACGCAAGATCGGCACCCCAGTTACCGGTAATGACGGTGTCAGCGCCGGACGCCTTGATCTTGGCAACGTATGGAGAGAAATCCTTTACCTGTGCAATCGGATGCAAGTCATCGCCGACGATTTCGATATCCGGACGCTTGCGCTTCAGGAACTCCTTCGCAGCGCGAGTGACCTGATGGCCGTGCGCATAGTTCTGCCCGATGATATAGACTTTTTTGACGCTTTGATCTTTTGCCAGGAAGCTGGACAACGCTTCCATCTTCATGTCGACGTTGGCGTCAAAACGGAAGTGCCAGAAACTGCATTTGCTGTTGGTCAGATCCGGGTCGATTGCGGAATGGTTGAAGAAGACGACTTCCTTGCCGGGATTACGCTGATTGTGCTTGTTGATCGCGTCTACCAGTGCCAGTGCGACGCCGGATCCGTTACCTTGAGCGATATAACGATAACCCTGATCGATTGCCGATTTCAACTGATTCAGCGATTCTTGCGGGCTGCCCTTGTTGTCGAAACCGACGAATTCGATGGAATGCTCTCCAGCCCACTTCTTTTGCTTGCCCATCTCGGTGAATGTCTGATAGCTGCGCAGTTGATTCTGGCCGATTGGCGCAAACGCGCCGGTCAGTGTTTCAATAAATGCGACTTTGACGACTTCGGCGGCAGCGATTGGTGCGGCGAAAGCCGCTGCTACTGAAATTGCCAAAATTAGTGGGCGAAATTGTGTTGTCATATGTCTCTCCTCTGGATGTTATGTTTGCGTAATATATCGATGCTGGCGTTGTATGTAAAGGAAATTAATGCCTGAATTGCACGCCTAATGTCATTGAATCGCGTTGTCAAGCGCTCGGCAATTTGTAATCCTTGAATTCTTCTCGCATTTTATTTTTCAGGATTTTTCCGGTTGCGCCGATGGGCAACGCGTCGACGAATGTAACGTCATCCGGGGTCCACCATTTCGCAATTTTTCCCTCGTAGAATTGAAGCAGCTCTTCCTTGGTCACTTCCATGTTCGGTTTTTTAACGACCACCAGCAATGGCCGCTCATCCCACTTGGGATGCGCAATTCCGATGCAGGCCGCTTGCTGCACCGCTGGATGCGCCATGGCAATATTTTCCAGGTCGATCGTACCGATCCATTCACCGCCGGACTTGATTACATCCTTGCTGCGATCGGTTATCTGCATGTAGCCGTCAGGATCGATGGTTGCTACGTCACCGGTCGGAAACCAACCATCCTGCAGCACGTCTCCCCCCTCCTCCTTGAAGTAGCTCTGGATAACCCAGGGCCCCTTGACCAGCAAGTTGCCATAGGTCTTGCCGTCCCACGGCAACTCCTTGCCAGCGTCGTCAACGATTTTCATGTCCACGCCAAAGATGACATGGCCCTGCTTTTCCAGAATTGCCTGCTGCGCGTCGTCCGGCAGCGACATATGCTTGGTCTGCAGCGTGCCCGCTGTACCGAGCGGCGACATTTCCGTCATGCCCCATGCGTGCACAACTTCGACGCCGTGCTGATGACGGAAGGCTTTCATCATCGCGGGAGGGCATGCCGATCCACCGATCACCGTGCGCTTGAAGGTAGAGAATTTGAGATTATTCTGGCCGACGTAGGTCAACAGGCCGAGCCAGACGGTCGGAACCCCGGCGGAGAAAGTGACCTTTTCCTGTTCGAATAATTCGTAAATCGATTTTCCATCCATTGCCGCGCCGGGAAACACCATTTTCGCGCCAGTCAGCGGAACTGAATACGGCAGGCCCCAGGCATTGACATGGAACATCGGCACCACCGGCAACACCGTATCGCGTGCCGACACATTCAATGCATCCGGCATGATGGACGCATAGGAATGCAGTACCGTGGAACGATGCGAGTACAGTGCGCCTTTCGGATTGCCGGTGGTGCCCGAGGTGTAGCAGAGACTCGATGCTGAATTTTCATCGAAGACAGGCCATGCAAAATCAGCGGAATTCGCTGCGATCAATTCTTCGTAACACAGCAGATTCGGAATTTTGCTTTCAGCCGGCATGCGATCGCGATCGCACATCATCACGAAACCTTTGACTGTCTTGCAGTGCGACGCGAACGCCTCCACCAGTGGCAGGAAGGTTATGTCAAAGAACAGGTACTGGTCTTCCGCATGATTGGCGATATAGGCGATCTGCTCCGGATGCAGGCGCGGATTAATGGTATGCAGTACCGCGCCGGACCCGGAGATCGCGTAGTACGCCTCCATATGACGATATCCGTTCCACGCCAGCGTGGCGACGCGGTCGCCGATTTTCACGCCCAATTTGGCCAGCGCATTGGCCAGTTGGCGCGAACGCTTGTGGCAATCACGATAGGTGTAGCGGTGAATATCGCCTTCGACGCGGCGAGATACGATTTCACTATTTCCGAAATACCGATCCGCATGTTGAATGATGCTGGAAATGAGCAACGGTTGGCTCATCATCTGGCCCATTAAGGGGCTCTTCGGGTATTCCGCCATTTTTTTCTCCTGATTTTGTTTGTGCGATTGGAAAGTCGGATTTTGGAGGGTAGCGGCGGAAATGGTCAACGACTTTCGATGCTGCGTCGCACAAACCATTTTCAAGCGGCTTTTGATTCGGTAACCGTTTTGTATATCGAGGTTTTTGGGCGCGCCATTACGCGGCGCAACATGGGCTCAAAAAATGACAATGGAAGCGTGTCGTAGTCTGGATCGAACGCCGGTGCATCATACTTTTCACAGAACTCCAACGTCCTGTCGTAGATCGCCTGTCCGGCAAACTGGTCCCGCAAATTGCGATCCATTCCCAAATGATGGAAAAAATAGTATCCCTGGAAAATCCCGTGCTTTTCCACCATCGCAAAATTTTCCGCACTGACGAATGGCTTGAGAATCGATGCGGCGATATCCGGATGATTGAAACTGCCCAGCGTATCGCCGATATCGTGCAGCAATGCGCACACCACATACTCTTCGTCGCGCCCATCCCTATGCGCGCGCGTGGCCGTTTGCAGGCTATGCGTCAGGCGATCGACCGGGAATCCGCCGCAATCGCCGTCCAGCAGGCGCAAATGGCTCAGAACGCGATCGGGCAACGCAGCCGCAAATCCCTTGAATTCTTCGCTGATGATCCGCCAGTCATCGGCGGTACTCTGCTGCATGTCACGAAAAGTCGCTCGCGCTTCCATGATGTTCTCCTTGAATGATGATTATTATAAAAACCGGTCTTGATACGACGCTCCGGCGCGAAATCAAGTCCGATAGGAAGGGGCGCGACGCTCCAGGCGCCGCAGCAACGCCGGCCATGCCAGCATTCCGCCCAGCGACTTGGTGACTGTCTTGGCTTGTTTTTGGGCGCCATCTATGATTTTCTGCGGAATCATGATCAGCTCGCCGCCGCCTGCCTGAGCGCGCACTTGAATCATGCAAGTCGTTTCAAACACATACATGTTGACGAATGCGTCGGCGATGGTTTTACCCACGGTCAGCAATCCGTGATTGCGCAGCATCAGAAAATTTCTGTCACCCATATCCGCCACCAGCCGCGGTTTTTCGTCATCGTTCAGGGCCACGCCTTCGTAGTCATGATAGGCCAGGCTCGACAGGACAAATATCGATTGCTGCGACAGCGGCAGCACACCGTGCTTCTGCGCCGATACCGCGACGCCGTTGACGCTATGGACGTGCAGCACGCATTGCGCATCGTGCCGTACCGAATGAATCGCGGAATGGATCGTGAAGCCGGCGGGATTGACCGGAAACGGCGAATCATCGAGCTTGTTGCCTTGAGTGTCTATCTTCACCAGCGACGATGCAGTGATTTCATCGAACATCATGCCGTAGGGGTTGATCAAGAATTGATCTTCGGTTCCGGGCACGCGCGCGGTGATATGGGTATACACCAGATCGCTCCAGCCGAAGTCCGCCACCAGCCGATAGCAAGCCGCCAGATCGATGCGGGTTTGCCACTCTTCAGGTGAGACGCGGTCCTGGACCGATGGAATGATTAACTTTTCAGGGGCGTTCATATGCGATTCTCTCTTCTCTGTCAAAATACGGGAAAGCATAGAGTATCCGACGATGTGCCTCGCCAAACTGTCAACTCCTTAACATTTAAGATGCAGAATCCCGGAATGTTGACCGTCGACAAAATATCCCTCCTCGCGGAATCGTGGCTGGCCGGTCTGCCGGATGAAATTGTGAAAGAGGCGGCCGCCTGCGCGTCGCTGCGCACCTTTGAAGACGGCGATCTGATACATGCACGCGGAGACGCCTGCGACGGTTTTTATACAATTGCCCGCGGACTCGTGCGCTTCACACGCGCCACCGCCGACGGGCATACGACCACGATCGCCGTGTTCGAGGCATCCAACTGGTTCGGCGAACTTTCCATTTTCGATGGAATGCCGCGCACCCACGACGGTCACGCGATCGGCCCGACAATCTTGTTGTTCCACGCAAAGACCGACTTCATGCGCTTGCTTACCCGGCATCCGATTATTTACGAGCGCTTCGCGAGAATGCTCAGTCTGCGTCTGCGCGCGACATTCGACCTGGTCGAAGAAGCGGCGGTCGCCCCGCTCTCCCAGCGCTTGGCCCGGCGCCTGCTGGAACTGGCGCAGATCGAGCCGTCCGCACTGAATGGGGTCACGCTTCCGCGTGGCAAGGAAGTCACGTTGACTCAAGAAGAACTTGGTCACCTGCTTGGAAAATCCCGCCAAAGCATTGCCAAACAGCTTCGCCTATGGGAACAAGGCGGTTTGATCAAAACGAATTACGGCCGGGTTTTTATAGAACATCCGGATGACTTGACGAAAATTGCCTATCCTGAGCGATTTGGTTCAACTGCGGCACAAAAGACCAGGCTGAATGTCTCATTGGGTTCAACTCTTAGCGGCCGATATGTCATCGGCTCGACCAAATAATTATTATGAATGCACCGGAATTTCCAGCGCAGCGTTATTACCCTCTCGATCAATTGCCTTTGGAAAATTCGTTTGCCGAATTGCCCGAAGCATTCCATACACGCCTGAAGCCTACGCCGCTTCCGTCGCCGTATCTGGTTTGCGCCAGTTCCGCGGCTGCGGCGCAGATCAAACTGGACCCGGCGCAATTCGCGACAGGAGATTTTGTCGAGACCTTTACCGGCAATCGCATCCTTCCAACATCGATACCGCTTGCCGCTGTTTATTCCGGACATCAGTTTGGCGTCTGGGCCGGACAACTGGGCGACGGCCGCGCGATTCTTCTCGGCGAAGCATCGGCCCCCGAGACGGGACCTCCGGGCATGCTGGAATTGCAATTGAAGGGCGCAGGCATGACGCCTTATTCACGCATGGGTGACGGACGCGCGGTGCTGCGCTCGTCGATTCGCGAATTCCTCTGCTCTGAAGCGATGGCCGCATTGGGCATTCCAACTTCGCGCGCATTGTGTGTGACCGGATCCGACCAGCGCGTCATGCGCGAGCTGCCGGAAACAACGGCTGTAGCGACGCGCATGGCGCCCACCTTCGTCCGCTTCGGTTCTTTCGAGCACTGGTTTTACAACGACAAGCACACCGAATTGAAAATTCTTGCGGACCACGTGATCAATCGCTGCTATCCGCAGTTGCGCGAAAGCCAAAATCCTTATCAAGCGCTGCTCACCGAGGTCACGCGCCGCACCGCGCATCTGATCGCCCAATGGCAAGCGGTCGGTTTCATGCATGGCGTGATGAATACCGATAACATGTCGATCCTCGGAATAACGCTTGACTACGGTCCGTTCGGATTCATGGAAGCCTTCGACGCGCGTCATATCTGCAACCATACCGATCAACAGGGCCGCTACGCATACAGCATGCAGCCGCAAATCGGACACTGGAATTGTTATGCGCTTGGCCAGGCGTTACTGCCCTTGATCGGCGACGTCGACACCACGAAAGCAGCTCTGGAAATCTACCAGCCGGAATTTGAGGCAAAGCTGGATGAGTTGCTGCATGCAAAACTGGGATTGCAAACCAGGCATGCAGATGACGCATCGCTGTTCGATTCGATGTTTGTCCTCATGCAAAACGACCATGTCGATTTCACGCTGTTTTTCCGGCGCCTTGGCGATTGCAGGCTTGACGATAATGCATCCGATGAACCGGTACGCGATTTGTTTATCGATCGCGCGGCTTACGATGCCTGGGCTGTACAATACCGCGCACGGCTGCGAACCGAAAACAGCCGGGACGAGGTGCGAAGACTTGCAATGCATGCAGTGAACCCGAAATACATATTGCGCAACTATCTTGCGCAAGTGGCAATCGAAAAGGCGCAAAATAAGGATTTTTCCGAAATCGGAAAATTGCTGGCGGTCCTTGAAAGACCGTTTGATGAGCAGCCGGAAAATGAACGTTATGCTGCGCTGCCGCCGGATTGGGCCAGCCACCTGGAAGTCAGTTGTTCATCATGAGACGAGTACCATGAGCATAGAAAAAATCACCAAATCGGATGACGAGTGGCGCGCGATGCTCGATCCGGTCGAGTATCAAGTGACCCGGCACGCGGCAACGGAACCTGCATTCACCGGACGTTATTGGGACCACCACGAGCATGGCATCTATACCTGCGTGTGTTGCAATACCCCTCTGTTCGAATCCGATGCGAAGTTCGAGTCGGGATGCGGCTGGCCGAGTTACTTCAGGCCGCTCAATTCGGAACACGTCACTGAAAAAATCGACCGTTCCCACGGCATGGCCCGCACGGAAATCCTGTGCAATGTATGCGACGCGCATCTAGGACATGTATTCCCGGACGGTCCGCCGCCAACCGGTTTGCGCTATTGCATCAATTCCGCATCCTTGCGATTTGACCCTCAACCTCAGATGAAAGAAAGCTCCGCAAAATGAAGTTCCTGTTCGACCTTTTCCCGGTCATCCTGTTTTTCGGCATCTTCAAATGGGGCGAAGGCAGCCCCGAGGCGGCACAGGCCATCGTAAGTCAATACTTGTCGAGCTTCGTTTCGGGTGGCGCGGTCACCGCAGGGCAAGCGCCGATTCTTCTGGCGACCGCCGTCGCTATCCTGGCGACATTCGGCCAAATCGGCTATCTGATCGTGCGGCGTAAAAAAATCGACCCGATGCTCTGGGTATCGCTGGCGATCATCGCCGTTTTCGGTGGCGCCACGATCTACCTCAATAACGACCTCTTCATCAAATGGAAGCCGACGGTGCTGTACTGGTTCTTCGCGAGCGCCTTGATGGTCAGCCAGGTCGTGCTGAGGAAGAACCTGATTCGAGCGATGATGGGAAAACAAATCACGCTGCCCGATCCGGTCTGGGACCGGCTCAATCTGGCATGGGTTGGATTTTTCGCGTCAATGGGCCTGCTCAATTTGTATGTTGCATTCAATTTTGAAACGGGAATCTGGGTCAATTTCAAACTGTTCGGCGCCACCGGACTCATGTTCGCGTTCATCATCGGGCAAAGCTTGATGCTGTCCAAATATTTGAAAGATGCGGAATGACGGATCGCCTCGATCAAATCCGCGAGCGGCTTGTTGCAACTTTCTCCCCCATTGACTGTCAATTGCACGATGAGTCCGCGCTTCATGCCGGTCATGCCGGCGCGGCGTCCGGCGGCGGACATTATCGGCTACGGCTGGTTTCAGCCCAATTTGAAGGGCAAAGCCGGGTAGTTCGCCATCGTCTGGTGTATGATTGCCTGCGTGACATGATGCAGGCTGATATTCATGCTCTTGCCGTCATTGCATTGGCGCCATCTGAAGTCTCCAAAGAAGAAACCTCCGATTAAGCGCCACTTGAACTGCTTCATATTTTAATAATCTTCCATTTTAGGAATAGAAAATGACATTAAAACCTGCTCGCTTGCTGGTACTTTTGTTCGCAACCGCAGCACTTCCAGCCGTGGCCCAAAATCTTGCCGTCGTTAATGGAAAACCGGTGCCCTCATCGCGCGCCGATTTGATGATCAAGCAGATGGCGGCACAAGGCCAACAGGATTCGCCACAATTGCGCGAAATGGTGAAGGAAGAACTGATCTCCCGCGAAATCCTGATTCAGGAAGCGGACAAATTGGGACTCGGCAACACTCCCGAGGTAAAGAATCAGCTTGAACTGGCCCGTCAATCCATTGTGCTTCGTGCCTTGAGCGTCGATTTCATCAAAAAAAATCCGGTGAAAGACGCCGAGATCAAAGCCGAGTACGACAAGATCAAGGCAGACCGCGACAAGACCAAGGCGCGGGATAACGGCAAGGAATACCTCGCGCGTCACATTCTGGTCGACAGCGAAGCGGATGCCAAGGCGATTATCGTCAAGCTGAAAAGCGGCGCAAAGTTTGAAGAATTGGCCGTGCAATCCAAAGACCCCGGTTCAGCTGCAAAAGGCGGCGAACTCGATTGGGCTTTGCCGTCCAATTTCGTCGAACCGTTTTCCGCTGCGATGGTTGCACTTCAAAAAGGGAAGTTTACCGAAACGCCGGTCAAATCCGATTACGGCTTTCATGTAATCAGGCTTGAAGATGTGCGCCCCGCGAAGGCGGCTGCACCGGAAGAGAAATTCCCGACGTTTGAAGAAGCGAAGCCGAGAATTACCGAAATGCTGCAGCAGCAGAAACTGCAGGCATATCAACTGGATCTGCGCAAAAAGGCAAAGATCCAGTAATTTTCCGAATCAAAACGGCGCTCTGCAAGCCGAGCGCCGGATGACACCGTTGAAGATCACAACTGATCGACGACACATCGTTCGCAATCCCCCTCTGGACTAACCAGTTCCGAGGGGGATTTTTCTTGCGCATGCCGGTCGGCCGATATGTTGCAGGATCCCTTCTCCGTATCGTATGATTCAGGGAAACTCATTCATAGAAAAAGAAAGCATCCGCGCCGATCATGACCCTTACAACCTGCCCGGCGTAATCAGATGCTCCACCCTTTCTTCAAATTCCGTCCGCATCTGGTCGATGACCTGAAGGGCTACGACAACACCAAATTTTTCAAGGATCTATCTGCCGGCGTAACCGTCGGCGTTGTGGCGCTGCCGTTGGCCATGGCGTTTGCAATTGCCTCCGGACTGCAGCCCAGCGCCGGCATCTTCACCGCCATCATTGCCGGTTTTCTGGTTTCCGTGCTGGGGGGTTCGCGGGTCCAGATCGGCGGACCGGCCGGCGCATTCATTGTGGTGGTGTACGGAATCGTTGAAAAATACGGCTTGGCCAATCTGCTGATTTCGACCATCTTTGCCGGCATATTATTGTTTGCCATGGGAGCGTTCCGGCTCGGCTCGCTAATTCGCTATGTACCGGTTCCGATCGTGATTGGGTTCACCAACGGCATCGCCGTATTGATCGCCTTGTCGCAAATGAAGGACTTTTTCGGCTTGAAGATCGACAAGATGCCCGGCGATTTTTTTGCACAGATCCGCATGCTTATCGCCAATGCTTCCACGATCGACTGGGCGTCGTTCCTGCTGGCCATGCTATCGCTCATCTTCATTTTTGCCTGGCCACGCTGGTTTCCCGCAAAAATCCAGAGTGCGCAACAAATCACCCGACATAATATCCAATCCCGTATCTACCGCTTTTTGAGCGCAGTTCCAGGCACTGTCGTGGTGCTGGTATTAAGCACGCTGGCGGTCAGCATTTTGAGTCTGCCGGTGGATACGATCGGCACCAAGTTCGGCGGCATTCCTCGCGAACTACCGTCGTTTACGCTGCCGGCTTTCACCTGGGATCTGGTAAAGCAGTTATTTGCACCGACCGTGACCATTGTCCTGCTGGGCGCCATCGAATCGCTTTTGTGCGCACGCATCGCGGATAACGTCACCGGCGATCGCCATGATCCAAATCAGGAATTGATGGCGCAAGGCGTCGCCAATTTCGTCACGCCGTTTTTTGGCGGCATGCCGGCGACCGGCACCATCGCACGCACCATCACCAACATACGTGCCGGCGCCGTGTCGCCAATAGCGGGCGTGATGCATGCGTTAACGCTGGTAGTGATCATCCTGGTCGCGGCACCGTTGGCCGAGGACATACCGTTGGCGGCGCTCGCCGCCATCCTGCTTTTTGTTGCGTGGAATATGGGTGAGTGGCATGAATTTGCCCGCCTGAAGAATTTCCCGGTCGGTTATCGCCTGGTCATGGTCGCGACATTCCTGTTGACCGTGATTATCGACCTGACGGTCGCGGTCCAGGTCGGGCTGGTGTTGGCATGCCTGTTTTTTATTTTCCGTATCGCTGATCTGACGCGCATTGAAGCGATACCGCCCGAAACGCTGACGCAGCCGCTACCGCCCGGCGTCGTCGCATACTCGATTTACGGTTCGCTGTTTTTCGCCGCCGTGGGCAAGCTGGAGACATTGATCACGCCACAGTCGCTTCCCGCCAAAGCGATGATTCTGGAATTGCATCAGTTGATCAACCTGGACTCTACCGGCCTGGACGCGCTCGAGAACATCCATAACCTATTGAAAAGACAAGGCAGCCAACTGATTCTGTGCATGCCGAATCATCAACCCTTGGACCTGATGAAACGCAGCGGTTTTATCGACCGCCTGGGAGCAGAAAACTGCCTTGATACCCTGCCTGCAGCGATTGCCCGCTCAACAAGCCTTAGGGCTTGTTGAGCGGGACAGCTTTCTAGCCAACCCACTTGCGCGCGTTGCGGAACATCCGCATCCATGGCGAATCCTCGCCCCAAGATTCGGGATGCCAGGAATGCTGGACGCTGCGGAACACGCGCTCCGCATGCGGCATCAGCACGGTGAAGCGGCCGTCCGGCGTGGTGACCGAGGTGATGCCTTGCGGCGAACCGTTCGGATTGTACGGATAGCTTTCCGTCACCTGCCCCCGGTTATCGACAAAGCGCATCGCAACGATGGCCTGGCCGATATCGCCGGTCTGCGAAAAATCCGCATACCCTTCGCCATGCGCGATTGCAATCGGGCTTTGCGAGCCGGCCATGCCATTGAAGAAAATCGACGGCGAATCCGCCACCTCGACCATGCCGAAACGCGCTTCGAATTGCTCCGATTTGTTGCGCGTAAATTTGGGCCAGGAGTGCGCTCCGGGAATGATCGATTTCAGATTGCTCATCATCTGGCAACCGTTGCAAATGCCCAGTGCGAAAGTATCGGAACGGTTGAAGAACCCGGTAAATTGCTCAGCGAGTTTGTGGTTGAATAGAATTGTCTTGGCCCACCCTTCTCCTGCGCCGAGCACATCACCGTAAGAAAAGCCGCCGACCGCGATGACACCCTGGAAATCAGCCAGTTTTGCGCGTCCGAAAATCAGGTCGCTCATGTGGACATCGACCGAAGTGAAGCCCGACTTGTGCATCACGTAGGCGGTTTCGACATGGGAATTGACGCCCTGCTCGCGCAGGATCGCCACTCTCGGTTTAGCGCCGGTTGCGATGAACGGTGCGGCGATATCCTGCTGTGGATCGAACGTCAGCCTGGGCGAAATGCCGGAATCGGACTTGTCGAAAATCCGGTCGTATTCCGCATCGGCGCAAGCAGGGTTGTCGCGCAAGCGCGCGATGCGCCAGCTGGTTTCGCTCCACATGCGCTGCAATTCGATGCGCGGCAGGCCATAGATAATTTTCGCATCGCGTGTGAATTCGATCACGTCTCTATCGTTGAGCTTGCCGACAATATGACTGCAGGCGCCGAGATTGTGCGCGCGAAGCACGTTCATCGCTTCCGACTTCTGATCGGCGCGTACCTGGATCACCGCACCCAGTTCTTCATTGAATAATGCCTGCAAGGTCATCTCGTTGCGGCGCTCCGAGACCTGGCTGGTCCAGTTCTTGGAGTCGCCCCAATCGGCCGCGTGTTCGCTTTCCATTGTCAGGATGTCGAGATTGACCGACAGGCCGGTGCGGCCGGCGAAAGCCATCTCACACAGCGTCGTATACAAGCCGCCGTCGGAACGATCATGATAGGCCAACAGCTTTTTCTCATTGTTGAGTTGCTGTATCGCTGCAAAAAATCCTTTCAGGTCCTCGGGACTGTCGACGTCCGGCGTTTCATTTCCGAGCTGCTGCATCACCTGCGCCAGCGCCGATGCGCCCATGCGGTTTTTGCCGCGCCCGAGATCAATCACGATCAATACGGTATCGCCCGCGTCTTTCCTGAGCTGTGGCGTCAATGAAAGGCGCACATCATGCACCGGCGCGAAGGCGGACACGATCAACGATACCGGCGAGGTGACTGATTTGCTTTCGTCGCCATCCTTCCATGTAGTGCGCATCGACAGCGAATCCTTACCGACCGGGATGCTGATGCCCAACGCCGGACATAGTTCCATGCCGACTGCCTTGACGGTATCGAACAAGGCGGCATCCTGACCCGGCTGACCGCAGGCAGCCATCCAGTTTGCCGACAGCTTGATATCGGAAATAGCGGCAATCGGTGCCGCGGCGATATTGGTGATCGCTTCACCCACCGCCATGCGGCCGGATGCGGCGGCGTTGATTACGGCCAGCGGCGTACGCTCGCCCATCGCCATCGCTTCGCCGCGATAGCCTTCGAAGCTCATCGCCGTGACTGCGCAATCGGCCACCGGCACCTGCCATGGCCCCACCATCTGATCGCGCACCGAAGTGGCGCCGACGGTGCGGTCGCCGATCGTGATCAGGAATGACTTGTCTGCAACCGTCGGCAAACGCAACACGCGCTGCGCCACATCGACCAGATCCATGCCGGTCAGATCGACGGGAGGAAAATTGTTGCCGGTGCGCGCCACGTCCCGATGCATCTTCGGCGGTTTGCCCAGCAATACCTCCATCGGCATATCCACCGGGTTGTTGCCATGCTGCGGATCGATCACCTTCAATTGCCGTTCTTCAGTCGCGGTACCCACGACGGCGAATGGACAACGCTCGCGTTCGCACAGGTATTCGAACAGCGGCAAATTCTCCGGCGCAATGCCGAGCACATAGCGCTCCTGCGATTCGTTGCTCCAGATTTCCTTCGGCGCCATGCCGCTCTCCTCCAACTGCACCTTGCGCAAATCGAAAATCGCACCGCGTCCGGCATCGTTGGTAATTTCCGGAAATGCGTTCGACAGACCGCCCGCGCCGACATCGTGAATCGACAGGATCGGATTGCCGCCAGCCATTGCCCAGCATGCGTTGATCACTTCTTGCGCACGCCGCTCCATCTCGGGATTGCCGCGCTGTACCGAGTCGAAATCGAGGTCCGCCGTATTGGTGCCGGTTGCCATCGACGATGCGGCGCTGCCGCCCATGCCGATTCGCATTCCGGGGCCACCCAGCTGGATCAGCAGGCTGCCGGCCGGAAGATCATTCTTTTTGGTGTGTTGATCCGAAATGCTGCCGATGCCGCCTGCGATCATGATCGGCTTGTGATAGCCATGCACCGAGCCGCCGACGTTTTGCTCGTAGGTGCGAAAATACCCGCCGAGATTGGGGCGACCGAATTCATTGTTGAATGCCGCGCCGCCGATCGGGCCGTCTATCATGATTTGCAATGCCGAGGCGATGCGATCCGGTTTGCCATAAATGCCATTCCCGCTTGCTGGCTGTGCGGTCGCATCGGATGCGTTTTCCCACGGCTGCACCGCATCAGGCAGATGCAGGTTCGAAACAGTAAATCCTGTCAAGCCGGCCTTGGGCTTGGCGCCGCGGCCGGTCGCGCCTTCATCGCGGATCTCGCCGCCGGCGCCGGTGGACGCGCCGGGAAACGGTGAAATCGCGGTCGGATGATTGTGCGTCTCGACCTTCATCAGAATATGCGTCAGTTCTTCCGAGGCTTCATACACATTGCCCTGCGCCGCGCCGCGCGGATAGAAGCGCGACACGGTCGCGCCTTCGATGATCGATGAGTTGTCGCTGTACGCGACGATCGTGCCTTTCGGTTGCAACTGGTGCGTATTCTTGATCATCGCAAACAACGACATGTCTTGCCGCTCGCCGTCGATGGTCCAGTCGGCATTGAAAATCTTGTGCCGGCAATGTTCGCTGTTGGCCTGGGCAAACATCATCAGCTCGACATCGGTCGGATTGCGTCTGGCCTGCGTGAATGCGTGGACCAGGTAATCGATTTCGTCATCCGACAAAGCCAGGCCCAATTCGGCATTTGCCCGTTCCAACGCTTGCTTGCCGCCTTCGATTACATCGATGAATTCCAGCGGCCTGGCTTCCAGTTCCCGGAACAAGCCTGCAGCGTCGTCGGCGCTGCGCAGTACCATCTCGGTCATCCGGTCATGCAACGATGCGGCAACGGCTTCGACGCTTGCACCCTGCAGCGCCTTGCGCCCGCCCAGCAATCCGGATTTCATCCGGATGCGATACGACACGCCGCGCTCGATGCGCCTGATCTGCGCCATGCCGCAATTGTGCACAATGTCGGTAGCCTTGCTGGCCCACGGCGAAATCGTGCCGAAACGCGGAATCACCACGAATTCATCGCCGTCCACGCTTCCTGAAAACGGCTCACCGTAAGTCAAAAGCGCATTGAGCCGGCGCTCGTCATCCGGTGTCGGCGCAATCCAAGAATCGATGAAATGCAGATACCGCCCGGTGACATCGATGATGCCGGGGTCGATGGCTTGCAGTTGTGACAATAAACGTTGTGTACGGAAAGCAGACAGGGCATTGGAGCCCGGCAGAATCAGCATGGCGAGAAGGAAGTTGATGCGATATGGCCGCCGGGAAAGCGGTTGCATCGCAGGTTAATTCAGAAAGCGTGATTATACCGCGACCCATCCGGCCCGGATCGTGATTACTGCACAGCAATCACTCTAGAGCAAAGCGGCCAAGGCCCGTGTCAACTCGGCGGCCGGTATCTCCTTGCACCCGCTTGCATTCTGGCCGGACCATAAAGGCGAGAAATCGCCGGTCCCCTGGCTTTCCGCTTTCGCGCGCAACGGAGCAATCGCAGTAGTGGCCAGAGGAAACGCGGGTGCCGCGTTGCTGATCGGGCCGAGTTCCCGGATGATGCGGTTCACGATTCCGCGCGCCGGCCGGCCCGTGAAAACGTTGGTGATCGCGGTGTGGCGCGCCGCTTCGCTTTTCAGCGCGGATCGATGTACCGCACTGGTGGCGGATTCCGGACACAGCAGATAAGCCGTTCCGACCTGAACTCCCGCCGCGCCGAGCGCCATGGCCGCCGCGACGCCATCGGCATCGGCAATGCCGCCGGCGGCAATGACCGGAACGCGTACTTCCCGCACGATTTGCGGCAACAGCGCAAACGTGCCGACTTGCGTGGTGAGATCTTCCGACAGGAAAATGCCTCGATGTCCGCCCGCCTCAAAACCTTGCGCAATAATCGCATCGGCGCCGTGCGCTTCGAGCCAACGCGCTTCTTCGACGGTCGTCGCCGAAGCGAGCACCTTCGCGCCCCATTGTTTTACTCGTGCCAACAAATCGGCTGACGGTAAACCGAAATGAAAGCTGACCACCGCGGGTTTGAATTCTTCAAGCACGTCGGCGGCTTCGGAACTGAAGGGTGCGCGCCCCGGTCCGGCGGAAATCGAATCCGGATCGATTCCATATTCCTTGTAATACGGCGCAAGCGCCGCTCGCCAAACCGCTTCCCGCGCAGGATCGGGCGTGGGCGGCATATGGCAAAAGAAATTGACGTTGAACGGCTTGCCGGTTTCAGCCTTGATCGTTGCCATTTCATTGCGCATGGCGTCGAGTCCCAGCATCGCGCAAGGCAGCGAACCCAGTCCGCCGGCGTTCGAAACGGCAATCGCCAGTGCGCTACCCTGGACACCCGCCATGGGCGCCTGAATAATCGGCAGGGCTATGCCAAGAAATTTGTCAATGGTCATTTTTTGAACTCCGTCTATGCAAACTTCAGGCTGTTTTATCTGTACGGCATGATTTTTTCCATGCCTACTTTACCCCGATTTCCGTTATCGTAGTCCTGCGCGCCAATGCCGCCGCAAACATCCGTTACTATCTCTCGTCCGGCATGTGACACTGCCATCGATTTTATTTCGGCTTCATCCTTGAGGAAAGCATTGCATGCACCAGCCTGTCTCCACATCGATCTCCGCGCTGGAAAATACGTCCCGCAGCCAGTTGATGGACAATTGTATCGGTGCAGCGCGAAAAACCGCGTCTGTCTTTACCAGGCTGTATCCGGAAGCGGCCCGGGCTGCCGCAATCCATGCCGATGCGATGCGTGCGGCGCATGTCACGCTCTCGCCGCTCGCCGGACTGCCGGTGTCGATCAAGGACTTGCTCGATGTCGCCGGCGAAACCACGTTGGCGGGTTCGATCGTGCTGAAGAATTCTCCGCCGGCGAAAGAGGATGCGCCGGTGGTGCGGAGGCTTCGCGCGGCAGGCGCGGCGATTCTCGGCAAGACCAACATGACTGAATTTGCATTTTCCGGCGTCGGCATCAATCCTCACCATGGCACGCCGGCCAATCCGGCAGATTCCGAGACAGCTCGCATCCCGGGCGGGTCGTCGTCCGGCGCCGCGGTATCGGTGGCGTCCGGCATCTGCGTTGCGGCAATCGGCTCGGATACCGGCGGCTCGATCCGCATTCCCGCGGCTTTGTGCGGGCTGGTCGGCTTCAAGCCGACTGCGCGCCGCGTGCCGACTACCGGTGCAATTCCGTTGTCCACCACGCTCGATACCCTGTGTGCAATGACGCGTTCAGTCGAAGATTGCATGCTGGTCGACAGTATTATTGGCGATACGCCGCTGGCCATTCCCGATCTGCCGCTGGCCGGACTGCGCCTTGCGCTGCCGGGAACGCTGATGCTTGATGCACTGGATGCGCATGTGGCGCATTCTTTTTCTGCGACCTTGACACGCTTGTCGGCTGCCGGGGCAAAAATCATCGAGCTGCCGTTGACGATGCTCAACGAACTGCCGCAGTTGAACAGATTTTCAGGAGCGGAATCCTATGCATGGCATAAAGAACTTTTGGCAGAACATGAAGCCGATTATGACTGTCGTGTTGCGAAACGAATCAAGCAAGGGGCCGCATTAAGTGCCGCCGACTATATCCATCTGCATCAAGCGAGACGCGAATGGATTGCGCGCATGGAAAATCTGATGGCGCCATTCGACGCCTTGGTCATGCCGACGGTGCCGATGGTGGCGCCGCCGATTGCCGAACTGGAAGCATCAGATGAAACATTTTTCAAGATCAATGCTTTACTGCTGAGAAATCCATCGGCCATCAATTATCTCGATGGTTGCGCGATTTCGTTGCCATGCCATGCACCGGGCACCCTGCCTGTGGGATTGACGATCGCAGGCACCGCCATGTCGGATGGAAAAATTGCGGCGATTGCATATGCAGTGGCGCGATGCATTGGTTAAATACCAGTCGAATCGCCTCCTTGTTTGCTTTCGCCACCCAAAAATTTTCACATCGATATTGAATTATTTGAAGTGACAGGTTTCTAATATTTGCGTTATGCAAATGTTCACGCAACTTAGAATTTCCAATGACTCGACATCGGATATGGAGGTTTTAAAATGAAAGCGATACGACAATTTGCGATCAGTACCATTGCCGTCGTGCTCGTGGCCGGATTGTCAGGCTGTTCAGGCATGTCGCGACAAGATAGAAATACAGCAATAGGCGCCGGCGTCGGCGGGGTTGCGGGTTCCGTGCTTACCGAGGGCAGCGCACTCGGCACGGTCGGCGGCGCTGCGGTCGGCGGGGTGATCGGCCGTGAAGTCAAGTAGTCAATCAGAGCGTCTCCCATTTTATAACCGGGAGACGTTTCTATTCCGTCCGCAGTAAAACGCAAACAGGTTTATTCAATCCTGTTTCAAGGTCGACTACGATGAAATTTTTCGCAACTGGTCGAGACTGACCGGTTTCACCCAATGATCATCAAAGCCGGCCTCGCTGGCACGCCGTTTATCCTTTTCCTGACCCCATCCGGTAATTGCAATCAAGGTGACGTGCCGAGCACTGTCTTGCGCCCGGATTCTTCGCGCGGCTTCGTAACCGTCTATGCCCGGAAGGCCGATATCGAGTAGTACCACGTCCGGCTGCATATCGGCCGCCGCCGCAACCGCGGCAAGTCCGTCGTGCACTACCGCGACGTCGTTGCCGAGCATGTCGAGTATTTCGGCAACGGTAGCGGCTGCGTCGGTATTGTCGTCCACTACCAGTATGCGGCGCGACTTCGGCATCGCTTCAGTTCCGAGCGACGCATCACTCTCGGCAACATCCGGTTGCGCGGATTCTTCCAAAGTTCGCGGCAAATGCACGACGAACTCGCTGCCTTGGTCCGGCCCCGCGCTGAATGCTTCGACCCTTCCACCGTGCATTCTCACCAGTCCCTCGACAAGGGAAAGGCCGATTCCCAATCCACCCTGACTGTGTTCAAGAGGATGGGAAATCTGGGCGAAAATCGAAAAAATCACGGTCAGCATTTCGGGAGAAATCCCGACGCCGTTATCTTTAATGCGGACCACGAATTCCTCAGGCATGCATTCCAGTACCACGTCGATCTGGCCGCCATGGTTGGTATACTTGGCGGCATTATGCAAAAGATTCGCAAACACCTGCGCCAGCCGCACCGGATCTGCAAATAGATCTGTCGGCCCGCCCGGCAGCGACACCGACAGTTTGTGGTTTCCTTGCTCCATGTGCGGACGGCTGGTTTCAATAGCAGTGTTCAAGATGCTGGCCAGGTTCGTGTATTCCTTTCTCAGTTCGATCTTTCCGGTGGCAATGCGGGAGACATCCATCAAGTCGTCAACCAGCCGCGTCAGTTGACCGACCTGCCGCTCAATGATCCTGGCGGCTTGTTCGGTCCGGTTTTTGTCGCCGGAGGCAAGCTTCATGATGCTCAGGCCATTTGTGATGGCAGCCAACGGATTACGCAACTCATGTGCGAGCGTGGCCAGAAAGATATCCTTGCCGGAATCCGATCGCTGCAATGCGCGATATAGATTGGCATTTTCGATCGCCACCGCTGCACGCCGTGCAAGGTCTTCCGCCAACGCCAAATCCGCAGGGCCATAGATGCGGCCCGACTCGGCGCCGACAAAGCTTACTACCCCCATCGTTTTCCCGTGCGCCGCAAGGGGTGCTCCGATGTACGACTTCAAGCCGAGTTCCCTGAGTGCGGCCAGATACTCCGGATTCCTGGTCGTTTCTTCAAGTAACTGGTCGGTAATTTCACTGATCAATTCTGCCTGCCCGGTGCGCAGCACATTCCATGCGCCATGCGGCGCATTCGGATCGACCGGGAACCGGCTCATCAGGTCTTGCGCCAATTGCCGCTTGCCTGAATCCTTATGCGCAGCCGCCAAACGCTTGAGTGTGCCATCCTCTTGCAGCAGGTCGACGACACACCAGTCTGCAAACGATTGCACCGCCAGATTCGCAAGCCTGTCCAAGGTGCTTTGCTGGTCGACCAGACTGCCGAGTTCCGCGCTTGCCTGCGCAAGAAATTGCAGATCCTGCTCGGTTCTTTTCTGCTCGGTCCGGTCACGCAGGATCTTGACGAATCCGATCGCTTCTCCTGCGTCGGTCTTGAGCGGCGTGAGCGCACCGGACGCCCAGAAGCGTTGGCCGCTCTTGCGGACGTGCCAGCGCTCATCAGTCGCATAGCCATCTCTGAGCGCGCAGGCCATTTCGGTCTCGGGACGCCCGTCCGCTACGTCCTCGGGTGTAAAAAAGCGATGCACCGGGTGGCCGAGCATTTCTTGTTCGCTCCAGCCGAAAATACGCCGCGCGCCTTCATTCCAACTGGTCAGCACTCCTCGCAGGTCGGCGCTGATAATCCCGAAATCCGTCGCGCTGTTGAATATCTGGCGATATCGTGATTCTGCCCCTATCAGGTTTTGCGCCGAGAAATTGCGTTCCATGATGACCGCAATTATTTTTGCCACGATGCCGATAGCCTCGATATCTTGCGGCGTCGGTGATCGCGGCTCCAGGTAATACTCGGAAAAACTGCCGAGCAGTTCACCGCCGGTGCCGTGAATCGGTGTGGACCAGCAAGCTCGCAGCCCATGCGACAACGCCGGATCGCGGAAATTTTTCCAAAGAGGATCCTTCGCTATATCGGCAACGCAGACCGCCTCGCCTAGAAAAACAGCAGCGCCGCAAGATCCCTGGGCCGGCCCTGTTTCCAGGCCGTCCACGGCTCTGTTGTAATCTTTAGGCAAGCTTGGCGCTATGCCGTGAACAAGATGTTTTCCGTCCTTATCAAGAAAAAGAATCGATGCGTGCATCTTGACGATGGATTGATCTTCAATCGCAATGAGGACCCGCTCCAGTACTTCCACAAGGGGCATCCCGCGAGCGATTTGTTCCAACGCCTTTTGCTCGCTTTCGAGCAACGAAAGAAAATTTTTTGCGGGCAAGGAAACTGCAGAAGTAATCATTGCACTTGCGAGGCTTGCGTCGAGAGGCAATTCATATCACGGTTGATGTCTCGCCGCTTTAAAAGAGATCAACGAAAATACCGGCGAAATTGCGAATTGCCGCGACGCTCCCTGTTGAATCAACGGGTTCTCAAAAATAAAATGTTTATTTTGAACAAAAGTCGGTTAGGGCACTCGAAAATACAAATATTGAGGAATACCCCTTTTATGCTTTGACGACGTGGCTCTCTAGCGGGCAAACTCTGGAGTACATTAATATTGATCTGTCCGGCCATTTGAAAATGACAGAAGAATAAGCCTTTTGAATCGATAAACAACAATTGCTCATAAGCTTTCCATTGCCTTCTCAACGCAAATACCATGCGCCTCGGAGAGTTGGTAAGATGGCGGCCTGATTCGAAGAAGGATTCAACTGAATGCAAGTAGCTGTCATCGGCGGCGGTGTGATTGGAGTATGCACAGCTTATTTTTTAGCTGCGGCGGGACATGAAGTCGTTGTGGTCGAACGCTATGGAAATGTCGCGCAAGAAACCAGTTCCGGCAACGCCGGTATTATTGCGCCCGGCTATGTAGCTCCTTGGGCAGCGCCTGGCATGCCCAGGAAAATCCTGTCTTATCTTTTCAAATCGGAATCCCCCGTGTTGCTCAAGCCGGCAATGAATCGGGAATTGTGGCGCTGGGCGCGGATGTGGCTCAAGGAATGTGAGTTGGATCGGTATCGGACCAACCGCACCAGAATGCAGCGCGTCGCTTCATACAGCCGCGAGCTGCTGCAAAAATTGACGGAACATTACGCACTCGATTACGAGCAGACTGCCGGCGTGCTGCAACTGTTTCGTAGCCGGCGCGAACTCGACCTGGCGCGGCCGGCAATCGATCTTTTGACAGAAAGCGGTTTGGCGCACCGTATGGTGGACGCGGACGAGGCGCGGCTGATCGAGCCGGCATTGTCGGCCCACACGCCGCTTGCCGCGGCACTGCACCTACCGCAGGATGAGTCCGGAAACTGCCCTCTTTTCACCCGGCAGTTGCGGCATATCGCCGAATCGATGGGTGCGGAATTTCACTTCAACAGCCATGTCAGTGCAATCTCCAGTGAAGGCGCGCGCGTTTCCATTCATATCGGCGAAAGAACCTTCAGCGCCGATGCCGTCGTGATCGCCGCCGGATTCGACAGTATTCATTTGCTGGAACCGCTCGGCGTACACATTCCGCTTTACCCGGTCAAAGGATATTCCGCAACCGCAGTCATCAAGGATTTCGAGCAGGCGCCACTGTCGGCATTGATCGACGAGTCATACAATGTCGCGATTACCCGCATGGGCAGCCGGGTCCGGGTCGCAGGTATCGCGGACCTCGGTTCGCGCGGACCCGAACTGCGTGAGGCCGCCTTGCGCACGCTGGTAAAGGTGGGCGACGATTGGTTTCCGAACGCAGCCAATTATCATACTGCAAATTACTGGTGCGGCTTGCGGCCGATGCTGCCGGATGAAGCCCCTCTGCTCGGCGCCACCACCGTCGACAATGTCTTCGTCAACATCGGTCACGGATCAGCCGGCTGGGCGATGGCGGCCGGCTCGGGCAAGATCCTTTCGGACCTGGTTTCAGGACATGCGCCCGATATCGACATGTCCGGATTGACGCTGGCGCGCTATGGATAAAGTCGATTGCATCGTGGTCGGCGCCGGCGTCGTCGGTCTTGCGGTGGCGCGCAAGCTGGCACTGGCCGGACGCGAAGTGCTGGTCATCGACGTAAATCCCGCGATCGGAATGGAAACCAGTTCACGCAACAGCGAAGTGATTCACGCCGGACTTTATTATGCAACCGGCAGCTTGAAAGCCCGTCTGTGCGTGACCGGGCGATCCGCGTTGTACGCATATTGCGAAGAACGCGCCATCGCGCACCGGCGATGCGGCAAGCTGATCGTTGCGACATCGAATGCGCAGCGCGACAGGCTGGCGGCAATCCATGCACTCGCCCTGGCAAACGGATGCACCGAAGTCGTTGCACTGACGGCATCCCAGGCACAAGCGCTGGAACCCGCATTATCCTGCGCCGCCGCGCTCTCATCACCGATGACCGGCATCATCGACAGCCATGCGTTCATGTTGGCCCTGCAAGGCGATGCCGAAAATGCGGGTGCGCTGTTCGCCTTCAACAGCCGCGTCACCGGAGGCCGAGCGGATGCAAACGGTATCCTGTTGCAAGTGCGGACGGATTCGAATGACGAAGTCGAAATCGAAGCCGATACGGTGATTAATTGCGCCGGGCTGCATGCAGTTCAAATCGCCGGGCTGATAGATGGCCTAGATCGCCGGACCATACCTCAAGCGTATTTCGCAAAGGGAAATTATTATTCGCTCGCATGCAGAGCCCCTTTTTCGCATCTCGTGTATCCGGTGCCCGAGTCGGGCGGGCTGGGCGTTCACCTCACACTGGACCTTGCCGGGCAGGCGCGTTTCGGACCCGATGTCGAATGGATTGAAGGTGCCGACGGTTCGATCGACTACACAGTTGATCCTCGCCGGGCGGACAAGTTTTATAGCGCCATCCGCACATATTGGCCCGAGTTGCCGGACGCATCGCTGCAGCCGGCCTATGCCGGCGTGCGCCCGAAGATCAGCCCGCCCGACGCACCGGCGGCGGACTTTCTGATTACATCGCATCGAAATCCGCACTATCTGGGCCTGTATGGAATAGAATCTCCCGGGCTGACGGCCGCGTTGGCAATCGCCGACCACGTTATTGATTCGATTAAGCCTGCACCTTGACAGCATGCCTGAGACAACCGCCCTCTATTCGGTAGCGCAAATCCGTGCCATTGAACAGGCCGCGATGACCGGCCTCACGCCGGGCACGCTGATGCAGCGTGCCGGACAAGCCGCGGCACATGCAGCATTGGGACTGATATCCGATATGCAAAGCGGCTCACAGGTTTTGGTCATTGCCGGACCGGGCAACAACGGCGGCGATGCACTGGAGGCGGCGGCCCGATTGGCCGAAAGCGGAATGGAGGTATCGGTACTGCTATTCTCCGACCCCGCGAGGCAATCCGCCGACGCGCAGCAGGCATTGACGCACGCCCGGAACAGCAATGCACGCTTCCTGGACCCGGTACAACTTTCCGATATTGCTTCAATCCCCTGGTCGCTGGTCATCGACGGCCTGTTCGGCATCGGTCTGATGCGCCCGATAACGGGTACGCAACGCGCATTGATCGAAATCGTCAACGACCTGCCCTGCCCGGTGCTTGCACTCGATACCCCCAGCGGTCTGGATGCCGATTCCGGCACGATCATAGGACCGGATGGCATTGCACTATGTGCTACGCATACCATTACGTTCATCGGCGACAAGTCAGGCCTGCATACCGCTTATGGCCGGGACTATGCCGGCGAAGTCCAGGTGGCGAGCCTGGGCATAGATGAAAAATTTTTCCCTGCGTCAAACGCACAGCTCAACCGGATTGAACTCTTCGCCCGTGCGTTCGTACGGAGATTGCATAATTCGCACAAGGGCAGCCACGGCGATGTCGCGGTCATCGGCGGCGCCCATGGCATGGCAGGTGCAGCGATTCTCGCAGCCCGTGCCGCCGCCAAATGCGGCGCCGGACGCGTCTTTGCAGGATTCGTGGAACAACCGCCTGCTTATGACAGCCCGCAGCCGGAATTGATGTGCCGGCTCGCCAGCGATCTCGACTTGTCCAAAGCAGCTTTGGTGATCGGGCCCGGCCTGGGTATTTCGCGCGCCGCTCATGATTTGCTGGCACGGGCGCTCAATACGTCGTCATCGATGGTGATCGATGCGGATGGCTTGAACCTCATCTCGGCCGAACCGGGCTTGCAGCATAAACTGACGCAGCGCAGAGGCAGCACCCTGTTGACTCCGCACCCGCTCGAAGCCGCTCGTCTGCTCGCCATATCGAATGCGGAGATTCAATCGGACCGTGTTGCTGCGGCTCGCGAATTGTCCCGCCGCTTCCATGCAACGGTCGTGTTGAAAGGGTCCGGAACGATCGTTGCACGGCCGGACGGCGAAATTGTGATCAACACAACCGGCAATCCCGGATTGGCTACCGCCGGCACCGGCGACGTACTTGCCGGAATATGCGGTGCATTGCTGGCACAGCATTGGCCGGCTTGGGAGGCGGCGCTGGCTGCGGTCTGGCTGCATGGCAATGCGGCGGATGTGCTGGTCGAACAGGGTATCGGTCCGATTGGACTGACTGCCGGCGAATTGATTCCCTGTGTTCGCGCCAACTTGAACAGACTGATCAGCCAGCATGCCCGCCGTTTCGCCGCGCGCTAGGATTTTACTCGGCGTCGCCTTTCTCGTATCCGCACTGTGGACGCTGACCTTGCTCGACACCGCCGGCAAGCTGCTGGCCCTGGCCGGCTATCACGTGGTGTTCATTGCATGGGCGCGCTACACCCTCAATACGCTTCTCATGACTGTTACCATCGCGCCGCTGTATCGCCGGCGCACAGGTAAAAGCATTCTGAAATCCACACAGCCTCGGCTGCAAATCATTCGCGCGGTGATTCTGCTGTCGTCGACCTTGATATTCTTCTCGGTACTGAAGATCGTTCCGCTGGCCGAAGGTACGGCAATGAATTTTTGCGCACCTTTGATCGTACTTGCAGTGTCGCCATGGCTGCTCGGTGAACGAAGCCGTCCGGCGCGCTGGATCGCGGTTGCAGTAGGGTTCACCGGCATGCTGATCGTGATTCGCCCAGGCGGCGCCATTGTGCCGCTCGGTGTCGCACTCGGAATCCTGTCGGCAGCGACCTTCGCTGCGCTGGCCATCATGAACCGGAAACTGAATCAGCGCGACGACCCGCTGGTCACGCTGTTCTATGGCGGGCTGATCGGCATGCTGGGAAGCAGTGCGCTGGTTCCCTTTTTCTGGTCCAGCCATGTTCCGGATTTGCGCGAAGGATTGATCCTGGCCTCCACCGGAGTCACCAGTACCCTCGGCCATTTTTTACTGAATAGCGCATACAAGCATGCCGAGGCATCCCTGTTGACGCCGTTTGTCTATTTACAGGTCGTGTCGGCAACGCTGATGGGCTGGATTGTGTTCGGTCAACTGCCGGACCGCATGACGTTCATCGGTATTGCCATTATCTGCACAAGCGGCATGGCGATTGCATACGTGGAGCATCGACGCTTTCACCGCCTGCAGCTCGATAAAGTGCCGGGCTAGCCCGTAGAACTCCGCTTCCTCAGCAGACTGAACCATCGCTCGATGCAATACCGTTCGCTGACGCAGCACGCAAAGTCCGTCACCGTTCTGGCGGCGCGCTCAAGCAACTGGATATCGGCCTCATGCTGCCGCGCGACGTGCGGATCCTCCAGAAACAAGACTCGCCGGCAATGACGATCCAAAATCAGTTCCGCAATTTGCGCATCGCCGCCCATCGGACCGCTCAGGAAGGGCTGAACCCAGTGTCTTCCGGCGTCCTGGCCCTTGATTTTTTGTGCAAGTTCGTTCAGCAATCGACCGGTGGTGCCGGTTGCGTACCGGGTTGCAAAACGATCCAGAATATCGAAATGGCATTCTGCCAGCGCAAGCATTCTCTCCTTCATCGCATCATGCGCGATCAAGGCAATGTTTTCATTTGCCAAATCAAACATCGGGTCCAGTGTTGCATCCGGCGCGGCTCCGGCCCCGACAGCTTCCAGCTCAAGCCATTCACGCGCGCCGGCCAGGGTTGAAAGGAACGGCTTGCCATGAATGATGCATTGCCGCTTGAGTGCAACCGATTCCGGAAATGTCGAAGACGGATCGACCGGATCGATCAGGTAAATCACCGCATCCAGTGTCCGTGCCGGGTCCGCATCGACCACCCGCGCCACCAGCTTCATCAACCCGCCGTGACGGCCATAGGGAAAGCGCTCGATATTCGGATAATCCTTGAGCAATCCGTGCGTGGCGATCGCATCCAGCGTTCTTCCGATGACGATCAGCTCCGGCCTGAGATGCAATGCAATTGCATCATGCGCGCCGGCGAGCAGTTGCACCAATGCCGATTCAGGCGAGTCCAGATGGGCGCGATTTGCGGCCAGGCCGATTCTGTAATGGGGTGACGTTGATGCCATGAACTCAGATTCCAGGAAAGTAGGCGTTAAATAAAATCTTCCGAAGGGATTTAATCATCAGTCGATTGCATATGATGCACTGTATCGATTTTTCTCTCTTAAACCGCTGCAATTTTCTGCACGATTTGATCGACGATCGCATCGGGCTCTGCGTCGATATCAATTCGAATCGCGCGTTGATCCGCTGCGAGCGGCTCAAGATCGCGCAACTGGCTTTCGAGAAGCTCGGCCGGCATGAAGTGGCCGGTACGCTGTTTCATGCGAGCCGCAATCAATGCCGGGTCTCCATGCAGATGGATAAATTCCAGAGCCGGGTCCCCGGCCCGCAACATATCCCGGTATCGCCGTTTCAATGCCGAACAGGTAAGCACCAGACCTTGGTTGCGCTGTGCCGCCCGGCGGACCAGCGACTGCAGGGTTAACAGCCATTCGTGCCGGTCATCATCGGTAAGCGGCATGCCGGCGGCCATCCTGGAGATGCTTTCCGGCGAATGATGTTCGTCGCCTTCAATATAGGCGAGGCCAAGCCGCCGCGCCAGCCTGCGTCCGATCTCGCTTTTGCCGCAACCGCTCACGCCCATCACGACATAACGACGGAGATCGCAGCGGCCTTCCTGCGCTTGATCGTCCAACATGTCAGACCAGCCGTCCCGCGGCAATCGTGATCGTCGTCTTGCAAAGTGCGGCAATCGCCGGATCGTGGGTAACCAGCACCAGGGTCGACCGATACTCTTGATTCAATTCAAACATCAACCGGATCACCGATTCGCCGGTCGCGGCATCCAGGCTCCCGGTCGGTTCATCCGCGAATAACAGCGGCGGTTCGCACACGAATGCGCGCGCCAGGGCGACACGCTGCTGCTCCCCTCCTGACAGATACTTTGGATAATGTTTCAAGCGCGTGGACAAGCCAACCCGGGAAAGCATCGATTCCGCCTTCTCTTTCGCCGCAACATCGTTGCGTAACTCAAGTGGCAGCATCACGTTTTCCAGCGCGTTCAAGTGCGCAAGCAGCTGAAACGACTGGAACACGAACCCAAGCTGCGTTTTGCGCAGACCGGCGCGACCGTCTTCATCCAACGCGAATATGTCGGTACCGTTCAACTTTACCGTCCCTTCGGTCGGCGTATCGAGTCCTGCGAGCAATCCGAGCAGCGTGGACTTGCCGGAGCCGGACGCGCCGACAATTGCGAGCGTTCCTCCTGCTTGCACGGTAAAATTGACGTCCTGAAGAATCATGAGTTCACCGGTCGCATCCGCGACACGCTTGGTAAGATGGGCTACTTCAATGGCAGGGAAACGTCTGGAAGGTTCTTGCATGCAAAATGATCTTGTAGTGGTGGAAAAAATGATGCGGTATTTGCGCGCCCTGATATTGATCATGTTCACGCTATGCGGCACGACCGCTTATTCTGCATCAAAAACCATGCTCGTGCTCGGCGACAGCCTGTCAGCAGAATACGGCCTTGCTCGGGGAACCGGCTGGGTGTCTCTCCTTGAGAAAAAGCTGAAAGCCGAAAAAATCGATGCTGCAATCGTGAACGCCAGTATCAGCGGCGAGACCACCAGCGGCGGCAAAACACGTTTGCAACCGCTTCTACTGAAACATCGCCCTGACATCGTGGTGATCGAATTGGGCGCTAACGATGGGCTACGCGGCCTGTCGCTTGCATCGACCGAGGCAAATTTGCGCGCCATGATCACTGCCTCGCAAAAGGCCCAGGCAAAGGTGCTTTTGATCGGCATGCAGATCCCTCCCAACTACGGCGGCGATTACACCAGGCAATTTGCTGGCGTCTTTCCCAAACTGGCAAAGCAAACCAAGGTTTCCCTGGTGCCGTTCCTGCTCGATAATCTGGCGGATCAGCCGCAACTGTTTCAGTCCGACCGCATTCATCCTACCTCCGAAGCGCAGCCTTTGATGCTCGACGGCGTATGGCCATATCTGAAACCGCTCCTCACAAAGTAGGCCAATGAAATACCCAGCCTTGCTTCCCTTTTCGGAGATACTTCCGCAACTTGACCACTTCGATGAAATCATCGATGTCCGAAGCGAGTCGGAGTTCAAGGAAGACCACATTCCCGGGGCGATCAACTGCCCTGTATTGAACGACGATGAACGCGCGCGAGTCGGCACCTTGTACAAGCAAACGGGTTCATTCGAAGCCAAGAAAATCGGCGCGGCCCTGGTATCGCGCAACATCGCACATCACATCGATGCCGTATTCGCCGACAAGCCCCGCGGCTGGAAACCGTTGATCTATTGCTGGCGCGGCGGCAACCGCAGCGGATCACTGACGCTGGTGCTCGCGAAAATCGGCTGGCCCGCGGTGCAATTGGATGGCGGCTACAAGGAGTATCGCAGACACGTCAACCAAGCACTGACCGAGCTTCCATCCCGTTTCAACTTCACCGTCATTTGCGGTACAACCGGCAGCGGCAAGAGCCGGCTCCTGCAAACGCTGGCGGCCGAGGGAGCACAGGTGCTCGATCTGGAGCAACTGGCATCGCACCGCGGATCGGTACTGGGAAACTTGCCAAGCGAAGCGCAGCCGACGCAAAAAAGCTTCGAAAGCAGTATTTGGCAGGCGCTGCGACAGTTTGATCCGCAACGCATTATTTTTGTCGAATCCGAAAGCAAAAAAATCGGTAATTTGCGAGTGCCGGATGCACTGATGGAAAAAATGCGCGCATCCTCTTGCGTATCGCTTCTGCTATCGAGACCCGACCGCGTCCGGTTACTGATGGAGGACTATGCGCATTTCATCGGCGATCCAGAGGTATTGAACGCTCAACTGGATTGCCTGGTCACTTTGCACGGACGCGAAAAAATAACGCGCTGGCAAAAGCTTGCCTTGGACGGCGGCATGGAAACGCTGGTCGAAGAACTTCTTGCCGATCATTACGACCCCGCTTATCTACGCTCGATCGATCGGAATTTCTCCCAGGTTTCGCAGGCGATGCAACTGGAGTTGGCCGGGATTTCAAAAGATGCATTCGATCAGGCTGCGCAACGGCTGCTTCAGGCTTCGCAGCCTGCAATTATCGAGGTCTGAATGCAGAAGATACAATCGGGATAGGGGCGGCCAGTAATTGGTCGGTCCCCTGCCACACCACCCGGCATGCGGGTCCGCACCGGGCGGTTGAAACGGTTGAGGTCGGCATGCCAATACCCGAACATGACGCCTGGATTTATCTGG
>Ga0156087_1007_pt1 | contig 38592 bp, 28 predicted proteins | sample RifCSPlowO2_02_FD_107740 | JGI IMG/M metagenome (GOLD analysis project Ga0156087, IMG submission 107740) | Burkholderiales bacterium RIFCSPLOWO2_02_FULL_57_36 | reverse complement strand
GCTGGGCCAGCATGGCCAGCGCCTGGGCGACGATTTCCTGGCGCTCGTCGGCGGGAATCCGGTCGATGGCGGCCAGGGCTTGGACCGGCGCCTGCAAGACCCAGCGCACATAGGCTGCTTGCAACAGCGGCAGGCGGCCTGGGCCGGCCGGTTGCTTCAATGCATCGGTAAAGGCGGCTTGGGCATCGGGGGCCTGGTCCACGACCGCGGCGCTGCTGTCGAAGACATTGGCCAGCTCGCTGAACCGGGACCCCATGGAAGGGGATGCGGCAGCGACGGGATTGCGCTCTTGCGCCGGCACTTCATGGGCCGTGTCGAACAAGTACAAGCCGATGGCGCCGCCGATGACCGGTGCCAATAAAAACGGTAGCCAGATGGTGATCTTCATGGTGCACTCCTTGGGACTGCTACTTGATGCTACAACAATTCAGACGCATGGCGCGGGCAAAGTGCAAAAAGCCGGCTCTTGGGTAAAAAGCCGGCGTTGCCTGGTCGGTCGACGTGCGGCAAGGTGATGCCGCACGTCGTGCTCCTCATTAATACGGGCAGTTCTCGCGATACTCGTCGATTGCGGTCAGCGATAGGTCCGCCTGGTGCGGGGCGCCGCACAGGTACGGGCTGAAACGGGTATCGTTGTCCATGAAGCGCTTCATCCACGACACGCCGTACTTGCCGATCAGGCCGGCATTACTGTTGCCGGAATTGGCGCAGCTGTGACTACCGTTGTTCATTTCAAGATACGCCTTTTTGGTCGTGCTTGGCAGGCTGTTGTAGAACGGCGATGCATGCGAGTTGACCGGTGCAGTGGAGTCGCTTTCGCAGGCAATGATCAGGGTCGGCACTGAAACGGTGGAGAAGTTGGTGCTGGAGTTCCACGGTGCAAATGGAATCGCGGCCTTCAAGGTCGGATTGTCGCGCGCGGCGATCAGCGTGCCGCCGCCGCCCATCGACCAGCCCATCACACCCAGGCGATTCGGGTCGACCTTGCGGTAGATCGGATGGCTGCTGGTGTTGCTGAAGGTTTTCAGCTGGTTCAGCGCCGCCATCAACTGCGTCGCGCGGCTGGGCGGTTGATCACTGGTGGAGTTGGTATCGATGGTGATCACGACAAAGCCATGCGATGCCAGGCGCGGACCCCACCAGTTGATGCTCGATTGCGAGGCCAGATAGCCCGGAACAACGGCAACTGCGGCAAACGGGCCGGTCACATTGGTCGGATGATAAATCGTGCCTTGACGATAGCCGCTCGCTGTCGTGGATGAAACGGTTGTCGTGGTGTAGGTGAATGGTCCGGTCGATGCTTCCAGCATGGTTTTGGTCGGATCCGGGCCCTTTTCGAACGGGTTGGTGGTGCCGCCGCCGGAACCGCTGGTGCCTTCCAGCCGGATATTGTCGACCGTGTAGGTTTCCGAACTCAGGCTGGCATTGATTCGGAAGCGCAAACGCAGGCCGCTCTGGTTTTCCGCCGAGGTGGGCAGGTTGAACGTCACCCGACCCGACGCGGTCCGGATCGATTCAACTGCGGTATAGGTGCTGCCGTTGGTGGAGAATTCGGCAATGCCGGCTTCGCCGCTGTCCAGGCCGGAGGTGACCCGGTCAAAGCTCAGGCGCAGGCCGGTGAAATCGACCGTGCTGATCGCGGTGGATGTGATCGAGCCATCGGTGCAGCCGTAGCAGCCATCCAGGCGGGCCGCGCCGGAACTAGTGACAACCGACCCTGCCGCCGTGAACTTGCCCAGGCCGGTGCTGAAGGTTTCTTCGAACACCACGACTTGCGCTTGTGCCGCCATTGACAGCAGCATGCTGCCGACCGCCAACGCCGCTTTTGCGGCATAGCCGCGTGACCTACTGTTACATGAGATGAACGCGGATGCGTCTCCCCCTAAGTGTTGAATCGTCATACTTGTCTCCGTCTTGTTTGATGTAAAAAGATTCGAACTGCCTGAATGTGCTGGTAGCCCTCATTGCTCGATAAATTAAGTCAACAAGACAGCCTCCCTCACAATGATTAACCGGATTGCGATTACGCAAATTTATTTAAATAAAGGCCATTTTTTTCATGAAGCAATGTCATTTACGTTCCGGCAAATGTAAGCTAACACTGTTTTAATTAGCATTGCAATCTGCACTGCAGCATTTAATTCCACTAAAGAAAGAAAGTTGATGAAGTGTTGACTTAACGCAAACGTCGGGAGAGCAAAACGGAATCCTCAGCGTTTTTCCATAGAAAACGAGCGATTTTTGAATGGAAACAAAGGTATTTCTGAAATGGGCAAGCTTTAATCGCGATTTGGTTTGTCATCTCGAAACAACACTTCGGCGGCAAGGCCGCACTATTTTCCGGCAACATAGGTCGTTTGGATCTCGTGCCGTGTGCTACGGTGATTGAAGGACATCGTCTATTTATTGAGCAGATAATATTGCCGACCTTATCAACCAGCCTTGCACGCACGACAAAACATGACGAATAAAAATCACGCCCATTTACTTGCCCCGCTGGATCTTGGGTTCACCACCTTGCGTAACCGGGTCATCATGGGATCGATGCATACCGGGCTGGAAGATCGGTTCTACAACTATCCGAAACTGGCAGCCTACTTCCGCGAGCGAGCGCGCGGCGGTGTGGGATTGATCGTAACCGGCGGCATTTCGCCGAATCGGGAAGGTTGGCTGCTGCCATTCGGTGGCACCCTCAACAACCTCTTGGATGTCCGGAACCACCGACTGGTGACCGATGCGGTACATGAAGAAGGCGGCAAGATCGCGATGCAAATCCTGCATGCCGGCCGGTACGGATATCAACCGTTTGTCGTATCGGCATCCGCCATAAAGTCGCCAATCTCCAAATTCAAGCCGCGTGCGCTTACTGAAAAGGGAATTCTGGGTACGATCGCCGATTATGTCCGCTGCGCCCGGCTGGCCAAACAGGCCGGCTACGACGGCGTCGAAATCATGGGCAGCGAAGGTTACCTGCTGAATCAATTCCTGTGCGCGCGCACCAATCTGCGGCAGGACCGTTGGGGCGGATCGATCGAAAACCGGATGCGCCTGCCGGTCGAAATTGTTCGCCAGACACGAGTTGAAGTGGGTACTGACTTCATTATCATGTACCGCCACTCATTGCTGGATCTGGTCGACGGCGGCAATACCTGGGATGATGTGGTAGCGGTTGCCAAGGCGCTCGAGCAAGCCGGCGCCAGCATGATCAACACCGGAATCGGCTGGCATGAAGCGCGTGTGCCGACCATTGTCACGTCCGTGCCGCGCGCCGCATTCCGCAGCCTGGCGGGCCGCCTGCGCAAGGAAATTTCGATTCCGGTAGTCGCCTCCAACCGCATCAACATGCCTGATGAAGCCGAAGACATTATCGCCAGCGGCGATGCCGATCTGGTGTCAATGGCACGGCCATTCCTGGCCGATCCCGATTTCGTCAACAAGGTGGCCGCCGGGCGTGCCGATGAAATCAATACCTGCATCGCCTGCAATCAGGCATGCCTCGACCATACCTTTGTCAACAAACGCGCCAGTTGCCTGGTCAATCCGCGCGCCGGCCATGAAACCGAACTGGTATACCGCAAGGTGGCAAAACAGAAGCGGGTGGCCGTGGTCGGTGCCGGTCCGGCCGGATTGTCGGCCTCGACCGTCGCCGCGGAATGCGGCCATGACGTGACGCTGTTTGAAGCCGGCGACCGGATTGGCGGCCAGTTCAATTACGCGATGCGCATTCCGGGCAAGGAAGAATTCAGCGAAACGCTGCGGTATTTCAAGCGCAGGCTCGAAATCACCGGCGTGAAACTGGTATTGAACACCCGTATCACGCGCGACGTGCTTTTGGCGCAGGGTTTTGACGACATTATCGTAGCCGCCGGCATCGTGCCGCGCACGCCGAAACTCGAAGGCATCGACCATCCGAAGGTACTGTCTTATCTCGACGTATTGAAGAGCAATGCGCCGGTCGGCCAACGCGTAGCAATCATCGGTGCCGGCGGGATCGGCTTCGACGTCGCGGAATACCTGTTGCATGACCGGCAAGTGCCGCTACCCGTGCCGCTGCAGGACTGGCTGCATGAATGGGGCGTGGATCTGAATGCGACCACCAATGGCGGCTTGTGCGCGCCAGTGCCGGAGACCCCGGTGAGGCAGATATTTCTGCTGCAGCGCAAGCAGTCAAAAATCGGCGCATCGCTGGGCAAGACCTCCGGATGGGTGCACCGCGCGACGCTGCAGCGCAAGGGCGTGCGGATGCTGGCCGGCGTCGAATACCGGAAAATCGACGACCAGGGTTTGCATGTCACGGTCGGCGGCACGCCGCAATTGCTGGAGGTCGACCACATAATCATTTGTGCGGGACAGGACTCGCTGTCCGAATTGATGCCAAAACAGCAGGATGCCAAAGGACCGCGCTTTCACCTGATCGGCGGTGCGGCGCTGGCCGCCGAACTGGATGCCAAACGCGCAATCCGCGAAGGGGCGGAACTGGCCGTGGGTCTGTAACAACAATTGTTGTGACCAAATGTAAGAAAATCCCGCTGCGGAATTGGTCGTTTTATTGTAATGGGGCAAGACGTGCGAAAGGCCTGGTTCCTTATCAACCCAAACGATCAACGCCATGAACATCAAGCTCGGAATTCCCCTGATCGCCTCGATATTCGCCGGATGTTCAACGTCCGTGCCGCCCGACGCGCCATCGGGTGCGCATGTTGATCCGGCACTTGGCGGGCGTCCGGCCGAGCGCGTCGAAACCACGCGCGATGCCACTTCAACCGCGACCACGCTGGCCGGCTACAAACACGATCTGGCGCACCGTATCAGCCAGGTAAACTCGACCAAGGTATATATCGATCGGCCGCAGGCATTGCTGCGATCGGTGGTCGTGCTGAAGTACCAGGTGGACGGTGACGGTAACCTGGTGCGCAGCGAAATCTTCAGAAGCAACCGCGATCGGGAGACCGAAAGCACCGCGCTGGCCACCCTGAAAAAGACCGCGCCCTTCCCGAAACCGCCCGCGCACTTGTTGCGTCACGGTCACGTAGACATACTGGAATCCTGGCTCTTCAACAACGACGGGCGCTTTCAATTGCGTACCATCGCACTGCCGCAAATGGATCGATGACGGGTATCGCCGTTCAGGCGGCCCGGCTATTTCGATAAGGTGGCGTCATAGGTTCCCTGATTTCAACGGAGCCGGCCCCGGCATCCGCGTTCGCGATTTTTGCAAAAGCCCGGTTCAATTCAATCAGCCCCGTTACATCCTATAATTGGGCCGTTGAAAATTGACAGGATTGATATGACCGCGAGCTGGTTCATCACCAATATCATCAGTGCGCTATTGTTGCCGCCGCTGGTTTTCATCCTGCCGAGCCTGGCCGGATTCATGTTGTATAAACGCCGGCCGCGTTTCGGCGCGGCCTTGTGTGTTGTTCCATTGATCGCACTGGTGGTGTTTTCCACAGGCATTGGCGCCAAATGGCTGGCGGCTTCGATTGAAGACTTCGCCGCTCCGCTGACATCGGCGCAAGCGAGCGGGGCTCAGGCAATCGTGGTGCTGGGCGGCGGACGTTCCAGGAATGCGGTCGAGTACGGCGGTCGCGACACGGTAAGTTCTCCGGCGCTAGTCCGTTTGCGTTATGCCGCAAAACTGCATCGCGAAACCGGTTTGCCGATCCTGGTTACGGGCGGCACGCCGGATGGTTCATCGGAATCCGAAGCGGCATTGATGGCGCGCGCACTGCACGACGATTTCGCGATCGCGGCCAAATGGCAGGAACATGCATCGGAAAATACCGCACAGAATGCGCAATTCTCGGCGCAACAACTCAAGGCCGCCGGGATACAACGGGTGCTGCTGGTGACGGATGCGATGCACATGGCCCGCTCCCGCTCGATATTTATCCACAGCGGCTTGCAGATCGTGTCCGCGCCGACCGGTTTCTATAGCAGGGCGCCTGTTTCGCCGATCGATTTCGTACCGAACGGTCACGCGCTGTATGTCTCTTCTTACGCAATGCATGAATGGATCGGCATTGCCTGGTACAGTCTGCGCCATGGAAGCGCAATTCGCTTGATGCGGGATACGACCGGTCCCGGCGTCAACGTGAAGCATCCCGCGAGTTGATGATATTGCGGATACTTCGGCACCGTTTTACAAATCTTCGATACTTCGAAAAAACTCGCCGATCCGAGCAACCTGCATTCCGACTCATGAGGAACAGACGTGATGATTAACCTGACGGTCGATGTTGCAGTAATCGGCGCCGGCACGGCAGGCATGGTTGCCTATAGCGCCGCAAAATCACATGACAAGCGGGTCGTGCTGATCGAAGGCGGTCCATACGGCACAACCTGCGCGCGGGTTGGCTGCATGCCCAGCAAACTATTGATTGCGGCTGCCGATGCGGCGCATGCAATCGGCCACGCGCCCGGATTCGGCGTACATGCGGGACCGATGCGTATCGACGGCCGGGAAGTGATGGCAAGAGTGCGCGCCGAACGCGACCGGTTCGTCGACTTCGTGCTGGACGGGATTGACAACATCGCACCGGCCGACCGCTTGCGCGGCCATGCGCGTTTCATCGGCCGTAATTCACTGCAGATCGATGACCACACGGTCGTGAATGCCGGGCGCATCGTTATTGCCACGGGTTCCAGTCCGAATCTGCCGGACGCGCTGCGTGGCGTTGGCGACCGTTTGATCAGCAGCGATGACATCTTCGAATGGACCGATTTGCCGAAATCGGTGGCCGTGATAGGTACCGGTGTGATCGGTTTGGAATTGGGCCAGGCACTGCATCGCTTGGGTGTGCGCGTCGCATTGTTCGGCCGCAGCGGCAAACTGGGGCAGCTGAGCGATCCGGCGGTATTGAATGCCGCCATCAAGTGTCTCGGGGACGAGTTGGATTTGCGTCTTAATTCCCAAGTGCTCGGCGCCGAACGCGACGGCGGCCAAGTAAGCTTGCGCTGGTCCGGCGCCGATAGCAGCGAACGCACGGAGCGCTTCGATTACCTGTTGGCGGCGACGGGACGCGCGCCGAATGTGAGCCGGCTCGGCCTGGAGCATGCTGGTCTCGAGTTGGATGCAGCCGGCGTTCCGCGATTTGATCCGGTCACGATGCAGTGCGGCGACAGCGCGATTTTTATCGCGGGCGATGCGGATAACGAGCGGCCCGTGCTGCATGAAGCTGCCGATCAGGGGCGCATCGCCGGCGACAATGCCGGCCGCTTCCCGGACGTGCGGCCCGGACTGCGCCGCACACCTTTTTCGATCGCATTCACCGATCCGCAGATTGCAGTTGTGGGCCAGCCCCATCGAGTCGCAAAAGATCAGCATGTTGTGATCGGAGAAGTATCATTCGAAAATCAGGGACGCAGCCGTGCGATGCGGCAAAATTGCGGCGTGCTGCGGGTCTACGCGACAATCGGATCGGGTCATTTTATCGGCGCCGAAATGATCGGCCCGCGCAACGAGCACTTGGCGCACCTGCTGGCATGGGCATGTCAAAACAAAATGACAATTGCGCAGATGCTGGACATGCCGTTTTATCATCCGGTGATAGAAGAAGGACTGCGCACCGCGTTGCGCGATGCAAAGAAAAAATTGCTGCATGGCTTGCCGCCAATCGATCGTTGCACGGACTGCACGCCGGGTGTTTGAGCGCGAGCCTGTCTCGGCTACAAGCGGATCATATTATTTATATAATTCAATGCCTTTTAACTTGGCCGAAAGCCCGGTGCGGCAATTGCGATGATGTAAAAATTGTATAAAATCAATTCCAATAATAAAAATACATGATATGTTTGATTACACTCCGAACGCATATCCGGCTCGGTTAAACGTTATTACTTCAACGACTGCGACCATCGATAGTCAATACATCAGAAGCAAGGAGTATCGCCATGTTGGAATCCAATATCAAGACGGTAAGAAACGATATGAAAGCCCTGGTCGAAGACGCAAAGGAATTATTTCGCGAGGCCACCTCCACATCCGGCATCAAGGCCGAAGAACTGCGCGCCAAGGGAATGGATCTGCTTGATAACGCAATGGCCAAAGCGCAGGATTTGCAGGCTGTCGCATTTGAAGCCGGCAAGGATCTGGCGGATTCGGCTGATAACTATGTACAAGAGAATCCGTGGAAAGCGATCGCGGTTTCGGCCGGCGTCGGTTTGCTGATCGGCCTTCTGATCGCGCGCAAGTAAGCGCACGGTTCAGGCCGCAATGGAAGATAAACAAGCGCGCGCCCCGGATGCCGAGCCGGGGTTGATTGCCGGTGTCGTCGGGATTGCAAAAAATGGCTTCGGTTTGCTGGTCAGCCGGCTTGAACTCGCTGCACTGGAATTGGCGGAGGTCCGCGGCAATCTCGTCAAGATAATACTGGTCGTTGCGCTGGGCATGGTGACGGCATGGTTTGCAATCGCGTACTGGACTGTGCTGGTCGTGATGTTGTCGTGGCAAAGCATGGGCTGGAAAATTCTGTTGATCTTCGCGGCCGTGTTCACAGTGCTGACGATTGGCGTTTTCCTTTATGCGCAATCGATCATCCGGCAAGGCAAGCTGTCGATGCGATCCACGATGGCCGAATTACGGAGTGATCGAGATCATCTTATGTCAGGTGAACAGGGCGGGCCGACAACGTGATCACGACAACGCAGGACACCCCAAAGCCGACTGCCGCACAGCGAAAGAAACTACTGATCGCGCAAGGCGCGCTATATCGGCTTGGCCTCGTCGAATCAAAAAACGCATTACGCATGAATCTGCAACCTGATGCGCTGGCGAAAAGCGCATTCAACGGTGTCGTGGACACCGTATCCGCCAGACTTGGGAAAGGCTTGAGTTTGCGGAATATAGGCGATGCAAATTTACAAGCCTTCCTGCCCTTATTGATAAGCGTCATTTCCTTGCTGGCAAAAAGAAAATCGCTGATCAAACCCCTGCTGATCGGCGCTGCCGCAATAGTCGCGGCCGGTGGAATCGCGCGTTTAGTGCGCTCAAAAAAATCTGAACGGTGACACGAAACTGTTTCATCGGATCATGATATTTCGCAGATTCATTTATTGCAGGCATTCAAATTTTACGAACTTCCAATCCTGCATTTTGTCAAAATTGCTTTAGACATCCAAAGGAATTGATCATGCGCAGGCATTTCACAGTCTTGATTACCGCCGCAACCGTTATCGTAAGCGGCTGTGCCAATATGACAGAAACGCAACGCGGTACCGCGACTGGTGCCGGCATTGGCGCCGGTCTGGGTGCGATCCTCGGCGCAACCACTTCCGACGGCGGCGGGAAGCGCGCCGCAGCCGGCGCAGTCATCGGCGGCGCAGCCGGGGCGATTGCCGGAAACATCTGGTCGAGCCGGATGGAAGAGCAGAAAAGGAAAATGGAGCAAGCCACGCAAGGCACCAGTGTGGAAGTGACGCAGACTGCGGACAACCGCCTGAAGCTGGAAATTCCGAGCGATATTTCGTTCGATGTCAACCGCGCCGACATCAAGTCGAACTTTCGTCCGGTACTCGACCGGTTTGCCAGCAGCTTGGTCGAGCATCCCTATACCAGGGTAACCATCATCGGCCATACCGACAATACCGGCAGCGACGCAATCAACGACCCATTGTCGGTAAATCGCGCCGCGCGCACGCGTGAATACCTGGTAACCAGGGGTGTTGCATCGAATCGTTTCAGTATCGATGGCCGAGGCTCGCATGAACCGCTGGTTGCCAACAACAGTGAAGCCAACCGAGCCAAAAATCGGCGTGTCGAAATTTTTGTCGCCGAACAGCAGGCGACCGCGCAAAGTCCACAGCCAAGATAAGCACCGGCGTCATGCCGTGTATGCAAAATAAAAAAGGCCGACCCAAGGGTCGGCCTTTTTTATCAATGGAATCACGCTTACTTTGAGGCTGCAGTCATATAGTCGACCGCTGCTTTCACTTCTTCATCGGAAGCGGAAGAACCGCCTTTCGGGGGCATGAAGCCGGCTTTGCCTTGAAAGCCTTTGATTGCATGTTCATACAGCACTTTGTCGCCTTGCTTGATACGCTCGGCCCACGCAGCCTTGTCGCCGAATTTCGGTGCGCCGGCAATACCGGGTGTGTGGCAAACCTGGCATGCAGTGTCATACAGTTTTTTCCCCGCATCTGCGGAGACTTTTTGCCCGGCATTCGGCGTCAGCGCTTTCTCTACCTGAGTAGAAGCTGCCAGCGGATCCGTCGCCGAAGCAACCGGCGCGCCGGCTGACTGCGGCTCAACGCTGGTGGTCGCGGACGCGGCAGCGGCGGGAGCCTTGACTTCAGGCTCCTTGAACTTGGCGCCGGATTGATTTGCCATGAATACCACAGCGCGGGCGACTTCAATATCGTCAAAATCCGGATTGCCGCCTTTCGCAGGCATCAAGCCGGCTTTGCCCTGGAATCCATTGATGGCATTCGACACCAACGCGTCATAACCCTTGGCAATCCTGGCGGACCAGGCGCCGGCATCGCCGGTTTTGGGGGCGCCCGCGAGGCCGGCGTCGTGACATGCGGCGCAAGTTTTGTAGACTTCTGCGCCAGACATCAATTGTTTCGGCGCATTCGCGTCTCTTAAAGTAAAGCCTTGATCCGCAACCGGCTGAATGCGCGCCACGATCGCATCTTCCGTCTGCCCATCCGATCCGGCCCCGACTTTACTGTTGCCGGCCACATACTCCACCAGCAAGACAATGGCGATAATAGGGATCAAGAAGCTGGCGGCGATTGCGGCGATCAGCTGTTTAGGTGTCTTGATCACGGATTCGTGTTCGTTGTGTGCGTCGCTCATGTTCCCTCAATACATTTATTTAAATCCGATAGCGGATGCGCGAAGAGGAGCCCAAGGCCGACCGATTCCGCGAAGCAATATCCCGCCAAACCCTTGATTATAGACGTAACGCGCCGGATTTGGAACGCCAAGCAGTCACTTTGCATGGACGGCAAAGCAGAAAAACGGTATCCTTCATGCCTCTTCAGCGTTCCTCCTATGCGGCTGTAGCTCAGTGGATAGAGTATTGGCCTCCGAAGCCAAGGGTCGTGGGTTCGATCCCCGCCAGCCGCACCAATTGAATCAACGGCTTACAAATTGCATCGTGTGCCTATAGCCAATTAATGGCAGTACTGCCATTAATTGATTGTAAACGGGCACTGCCATTAATTGGATCACGGGGGGTCAGTGCGATAGACAACGCCTTTTGTGGAACTACAGCTTAATTTATTCATACCCACCAGATCCCGGGTAGATAGACTAAGGGCAACGTTTTTTCTCTTGGGTTTAAATGATTGCAGCCGCGGCAGCGGAATATTTATTCAGCCATCTGAAGTATCAGATTTCCGCTACCGGTACAGATTAAGTAGGCAAGGGTGTTTAGTACTAAAGTTGTAATTTGATTTGCAGCAGTTTTTCGTGGCAATTTTTGGTCAAGAATTTCGCTACAGCAGCTTTTAATCACGAAATATTTGTGTCTTGTCATCGAACGTTTCTTGTCGGCTATCGAAAACAGTGCCGCCAATTAACCTACAACTGTTGTACTAGTAGTGTTGACCTATCAAGCTTTTCCCGCTCGCTGATATCATTATTCCTCCCTCCATTGGCCGCTGTTGACGCCGACCCGTTTTTGACCCAGGCCGCCGATTCTGACTGACCCACCTAAAATCTGCGCAACCCGCTGCAGGAAACGGCTTGCGGGGTTTATCGATGGGTCAGCGGAATTCCGGCAGATGGGTCAATTTGGCGATGGCGGCAACAACAAAGCTCAAGTAATCGAAGGAGCAGTGCCTTGCCCTTCCGAACAGCAGCTGCTAGAGCATTACATGGCGGACGTGAGGCCGTTTCCCTACTTTTTGTACAAGTCTTTGCCGAAATAGAGATTCACTGGGAAAAGTCGTGTAATTTTCTGGTCAAATATGGTTGTGTAACGAATTTCTATACCCAACGTTCGGTTGGCGAATGCCGACCCTACGCTAGAGCTAACGTCGTTTGTCGTAATTGTGCTCTCCGCGACGAAAGCGTTCTTAATAGCCGCAGGTATTTCAGGCATTGTCCCAATACCTATAAAGTCGTAGTCCAGAATGTCAGAGCGGTCGATAGCCGCCAAGAGCTCTGAACGTGAACCAAGCGGGAGCTTTAACTCTGTTCCTTGAGGCATGAAAAGGGCGCTGTCGAGTCCGATATTGACGCTCTGAAGAGCCGCGCTTCGCTTGAAGACCAATGCTCGAGATTGCTTCTCGCCCGGTTTTCTCGGTGCCAAGATACGTACTCGAACCCGTTCCGCAGGAAGCCGAGAAGAATTGGCAATGTATGCTGTGAAAAACGGCTCGGAATCACCGTACCAATCTTCCATAGTCACCCGCGGAACTTGGATTTCTGTGGGGTTGGTCGCCACCAGGTAACGTTCGCTCTTTATGTAATATGGATCGCGCTTGGATCCGGCTCGGTTTTTCTCGTGGGCCTCGAGCGAGTTAATCATCTTCTGCAACTCAGCAACACCAACAAAAGGCCCGTAGTTGTACAGGTCACCAAAAAAAATCCCATTGTTGAACTGGGGGCCGGCACCATAATTATTTGCGATCGTGCCGGCTCTTCCATTATTCATTTGAAGTGTTGGCTGCTCGGCCGCAGAACCGGTTTCCAAAAGTGCTAGGCAGGAACAGGCGGCCACGAAGAATCGCAGAGAGTCAACGAGGCGGTTTCTCATGTGTGCCCTTAACATTGTTTATTTGTGTCCCAACTCCGTAATTATTATTTATCGTGCCGCCAACTCCAACGTTGACTTGGGTTTGCCCAGGTCTTGCAGCCGACGGACTTTCGACGGATATCTGACGTTCTCGTTGTAATTCGACATAAAGACTTGCAAAAACTGAAAGAGCAAAAACGGAGATCGCAGCGAAGGTTACATAACCTTTCAACTTTCTTTGCTTTACAAATTTGGTGGTCGCGTATAACAGCAATAGAGCAAAAGCCCCGAAGACCAAAGGGTGGTACAGGTACGGTATCCACGGGATAATAGTCATGTTCTTTGTGCCCTAGGGAACTGGAATTCGTGTTGAAGGCTATATCCTAATTCATTCGTGCCTATTTTGGCTTCGACGCCGAAATCAGTCACTATTCTGCGGCATATGCGCAGCCACTTCCACAAACCGTTCATCACTCCAAGCGTAGCGAACGCGATCACAAATAGGTGGTCGAATCCAACTGTGTCGAGCTTCCCCAGGCAGATCTCCGCTATTCGTGGCGTGGGACGGCGCGGGCAAATTAAGGAGGGAACGCCTGAGCGGGAGATCACGGCGTCTGTACTCAATAGGCTTACCGTCGATTCCCAAGTGTATTGGAGATAGCCCTCAGCGCCGCCGGCCAAGCAACGCGTTCCTGCTCTAAACGAACCTGCTCGCCCCATCGGTTGGCACGCAGACCTTCATACACAGCCAGTTCTGCCGCAGTAAGTCCCTCAGGATTCTCGACGCGGCAGGGAGCCGGCTCGCGTACCCACAGATCACGATGAGCCAGTAGCGTGCCCTCATCCATGAGAACCGATACGGTCTGCGGAAATCTTCGTCTGGCACGTGCCAGAATGGCGAAACCGTGCGTGTCAATATCGCCCCAATACACATGTCGTTTTGCCCCGCGTAACCAACCGATGGCATCCAGTTGTTCCACTGCCACGCCAAGGCCCATAAAGACGACGGTACCATCGATGTCCGGTAGCGCGATACCGGTATTCAGGTTTTCCACAACCAAAGAGATGGTTGGCGCAAGCTGCAGAGCTGCCAATTCCATAACGGGCGCCTCGATGTCACAAAGCCCACCTACAGCCGCTCGAAGCCGCGGACATAGCACACGCATCCGAAGTCGTGCCGGCTCGGCGCGCAAGCCCCACAGCTCATGGAAGCCGCCTCCCTCGGTTCTGTCGAGGATCTGACGCATTAGATCTTGCACAACGCCGCGACGCGGCCAGATCCATTTGGTATGGACACCCACCACAGGCAACTGGCGCAGATACAACCCGGAATTCGGGTTATCCACCAGCCACTGCAACAATGCGGTAAGTCGAACAAAATCGGCATCGTCATAACCAATGAGCACCTGATCACAGACCCGCGCCAATGCCCCTGACCCGGACAGACGCGGAAATCGGGTGGACCAGTCAGCATACCGCTCGCGGGCACGACCCCATACCTTTCCGCAGCCAAGAAGTCGTGCCATTTCCTCGGGATTGGCCAAGACTAGTCGGGACGGTAGTTCCTGGTCTCCCGACGACCAGCGCCGAGGTGCCCACTCGACTGCACCATCTGCAGCATCCCGATTCCGCCAACTGTTGACCCATTCACGCGTACCTGGCAAGTCCGCGAGAACATCCTTTTCCGTAAGTTTGTGCAGGCTGAATGTCTGCGGCCAGCTTGGAGCATCCAGTGCTCCTATTAACCAACTCGCATGGTGAGAAATCCACTTCTTGGTCACAGCCGCAAGCGCTTGTGCCGGCGAAATACGCTTGGGTTGGCTCATGTTTCCGGTTCGTTCGTTTCAGCGGCAAGCTCGTCGGCAAGAGCATCCTGCGCTTCTACCGGGAGATCTAGCCGGCCTGTTTCGTCGATATACGTGATGGCTAGCACCTCAGAGAATTTTCGGTCGCGGATGCTCACGAAAGAACCGCCTCCGATAAAGGGTTCCAGCGCCATCACGTTCTTCACCGGGGTGGCGGCAACTACCTGGAATCCGAAGTTTTTGAATATGTTCATCACCATGGCGGTGAATTCGTTGTCGGCTCGGTCGAACGCTTCATCCATAACGACTGTCGAGTAGCTGGGCCACATGCCGTCTTCGCCAGCAAGTTGATACCGCAACGCAGCCGCCAGACATGTGGTGGTGAGTTTTTGGCGCTGGCCGCCGGACTTGCCTGCGCCACTGTCGTATGCCTCCACTTCGATACCAGTTTCGTCGAACTCGGTGGCGGAAAACTCCACGTGTTGACGCACGTCCAGCACCAGGTTGCGCCACTTTACGTCTTCTGGTAGTTGGCTCCCAAGGCGTTGTACGACAGTGTTGAGCTCCGCGAAGCGCCTTTCCATTTCCTGGTCGTCATCTTCCTTAAAGCTGTGACTGAGCGCAGACTTCAACTGGTGACGGAATTCCGTCACCAGGGTGGGCGGCTTGTCCTGGTAGTCGATAACCAGATAAGTGTTGTCATTGAATGCACACCGGCGCAAGCTCGTGTTGACCTGATCCAGGCGCTCTTGGATAGAGCGGCGTTCTTGGTCCAGGCGCGTATGGAGCACAGCAAGATTCTGGTCGCTCTGTTCACGCAGCAGCGCCTTGAAGCGCGACACGAACTCATACAGGCCATCTGTCTCTAGCCGCTCAAGCTTGGCCATGAAGTTGTCCGCTGCCTCTAATCTTGCATCCAGTCCCTGTGCCTCCGCTGGCCATGCGCTGCAAAACACGAAGAGGAGTTTTTCTATGTGCGCCTTGATGTCACCCGAGCGCGCGGTCGCATTGCGCTCCTCTTCTCCGATCGCCTTCAAAACCGTGCCCGCAGCCTGATCCAAATTATCTGCCGAAATCTTGCGTCCGGATTCCGAAAATCTCTTTTCCAATCCTTGCTCCTGCATTGGCGTCAGGCGAACAGCAAGCGCCTCGTCCGGAATTTCGTCCAACCGTCGTTGCGCCTTGGTGAGCTCGGAACCCACCTCCTTAGCATTTCCTTCCGCACCCTGACGTACCTCGGTCGCCTTATCCCATTGTTTCTTCTGCTTGTCGATCAGGCTGTCGAGTTCGCTCAGCTGAGGGTTGTCCTTTAGTTCCTGGTCGATGCGTGCCTTGAGACTTTTCACCTCATCGAGAAGCGCCACAACGTTTGTGTTCTCCCATGTCAAGTTCACCAGACTCTGGCAGTGCATCACCTGATCGCGTTCGCGCACTGCAGCGTTGCGCGCCTTCTCAATTGCCCTATTGGCAGCCTCGATGGCCGGCGCCAGCTCCATGGCCTCAGCCTTATAGGCTTCAATCTTTTCACTGTTGGAAAATCCCATCACCCAGCTCTTGCGTTCGTCAACACGCCGACGATCGTCCTTTTCATGACGCGTGCGACTGTGCTTCACTTGGCCGGCGACCGTCACGCCGCGTTCGACGGTGCGCAGGTCGTCCGCGGAATCGACGCACAGGTAGTCGAAGCGACTGCGCAGTTCCTCCTGCAGCCAAGCCCGATGTTGCTGCGCGATGTCTAGTTTGCGTACGAGCGAGTTCGGCGTAAGATCCGACGTGGGCTGTGCTGTGCGGGAAATCATGCGCAAATAGACGAACCGATGCCCTAAGTGGGTCTCATTCACATAAGCTGCCATCTCACGGTAGAACTCCTCCTCCACCAGCATCGACGTGGCGAAACCGCCAAGAACGCGTTCAAGAGCGCCGGTCCATTTGACTTCGGCAGGCTTTACCTGCAACAGCTCGCCTGCAAAAGGGAGGCTTTCCTCTGAGATCCGCAGCGAGCGACAGATTTGTTCCCGGATGCCTAATAAATGAGAAGGCATATTTGACTTACGCGTCTCCATCGCCCGGATTTCGGTCACCAAGGAGTTGAACCGTTCCTCTGTCAGGCGCTTAACCTCCTTGTGCTTGTCCAGTTCCGTCTCGTGTCGCTCATTCATCGATTCACGCTGGTCGACGACTTGGCGTGCCTCGGTCTGCATTTCAGCGAAGGACTGCGGGCTCGCAGGTAATGCCCGCTCCAGTGCCGTACACGCTGCCTTCATGCGGTCGTGGTTGGAGCTTACCTCGGGCAGCCGTACTCGCTCGACACGGTCCATTTGCTCGTTGAGGCTCGCAAGTACGTCTCCTCCAGCGCCGGCACGTTTGGCAAGTAAAGCGTTGTAGGCGCTTGCTTCCTGTCCTTCCTTGGTTTTGAAAGCCTCGATGCTTTGGGCAATGCCACTGGCTCGGGTGTGCAACTCACCGATCTGTGTATCCAGCAAACGCTTGCGCCAATGTTCCCGAAAGTAATCGACACCTATGCGCTCCTCAGCCAGCGAGGACAGCAAGGCTCGGGTCTGAGTGTATTCGGCCAGCGCGTCGCGCGCAGGCCGCAGCGCCTCGATTTGCTTGCGCGCAGTAAGTACGGCCTCGTGGGCGGAGTTGAGTACTTGGAATTCGTTGACGAGTGTTTCGGCCACCGTGAAGGTCTCCGGTGGATCCAGCATAAAGTCGCGCAAAAACTTGTTCAGGTCGCCCAGGTCTTTAGCCGATTGTGTCTTGTGCAGCAAGCGTAACGCGCGATCACTCGCAATGCCAAACAGCCGCATGAACTTGCTCTGATAGCCGCTGAACTCGTCGGTAAAAGACACGTCACTTAGAGTGCTTTTAAGCTTGCGCACGTCGAAGCCAGCGCCTGCCTGAGGGAAAAAGTCCAACTCCCGCAGCGAGAACTCCCGTTCGGCCAGGAAAAAGAGTGGGTGCACGTCTCCATGTGCCGAGCCGCTGCCCTTAATCCAGAGGATGCGCCCTAGCACGACGACACGGCCGGTACCATCGCGATAGGTCTCGGCAATCGCCGACCAGGTAGTCCCGGTGCGCAGGTAGCGCTTGACCTTCTCGCCGTCGTCGCTCGTCTGAGTAGCCCAGGCGCCACGCACGTAGGTCGCAAGACTCCGGTCCCCCGTACTGCCCTTATCCGAGTTGCGGGCCGCCACATTAAAATCGAGCCAACGCGGTGGTGTCAGCAGCGATGTGTGGCCATCCAACAGCGTGCTCTTGCCCGAGCCGGACGGGCCCAGGATCAGATGCCCTTGTGGCGCGATGTCGATGTCACGAAGGTCGTCGAACGTTCCCCAGCGGTAGGTCTGAATGCGCTGTAGCTGGAATTGGAACTCGCGGCCGGGGGAAAGCGTCGCTTGCTGAGCTGATGCCAACGTAGGATGCGGCATAGTAGCGTCCATCACGAGCCCTCTTGCTGTTCGGCAGTCTGGCCTGCCGGTGCGTAACGACGATATGCCGTGGTCAGTACCTCGATTTCCTCGACCGGGAACAACAACCGCAATGAGGCAGAGACTTCGTAACGATCATCAGTACCGGGGAGTTTTAGCAGTACTCCCAATGTCTTGGCCTTCTCAATGGCACTGTCCATCTGCTTACCAAAGCGGGAGATGTCAACGTTGTCGCTGCGCTCGTAAGCCTTGAGGTACTCCTGCATCTCAATCCGGTCGACCACGGCACGCTCGGCTTGGGCGTCCGAGTGCGTGAGTTTCTGACGCAAGAATAGCAAGAGGACCGATTCGATGAAGCTCAGATTCTGCCGGCGCAGCAGGATCGGAATATCGACCTCCTCGGAGGTTACCTGTCGAGTGAAGGCGATACGGCTCTGATTGTCTAAAACGAGTTCCAAAAACATGTCATGAAGGCGCGATCGCAGCGCTGATTCATGGCGCTTTAACAGATTCCACAGTTTTTCGTGCCTGCGCGCGTCCAGGGACGGTCCTTGGAGTAGACGTACCAGCACGCGTCGGGCGGGGACAGGTAAGGTACCCGTGTCACCTTCGAAGCGCGCCTCGCTTTCAACCGCGCCGTCATCTTTTCCCGCAGTATCGAGGTCGACGTCGTCGCTTTCAGTGTCAGCGGGTAAATTCATGCTGTTGTTCCTTTAGGAAGTAGACCGATGGGACGTGCGCGGCGCGGCGCACGCTGTCCATTCCGAGCCAAGTCACTTGTACTTGGCTCGGAATAACTTGGCCATGGCGTATGGCAAGGTGAATGTAGCCGACGACGGAGCCCAAGCCTTGGGTGGCCGGATAGACGCGTAGCAGTTCTTCGATGCCAACTACGCTAGAGTGCTGTAGTCGCTCCCGGATGTTGCGCTTGAGCAAGGCAAAGTCGATTTCGGAATTGCGCACCATGTCCGCGATGTCATGCAGGTTCATGGAGGACGTCGGCGCATCCTTCATGCTGGCGTCGGCCATCCGCTCGGCGGGATCGTACAGATGCCACTGGGACGCGGAGCGAAGGCGCGCGCTGGTCAGCCAGAGTTCGAAGCCGATGTCTTGGTTAGCGCGCACTTCGTCCTTGACCGCAAGTGCGTCTCGCTGAGACACGCGAAGCACCGAGGTAAAGCGCCGTTGCTCAAGGTACTCGCGACTTTGAACAAAGGTGCGCAGACTGCGTGAGAATGTATGAAGCACTTCGTGAACCGACCCGCCTTCGTCCAGCAAACGGTTGGTAAGGTTGCGAAGGAAACGTCTTTCCTCGGAGCCCAGCTGCTTGGCAAAATCGCGTTCAATGACTTCTGTCAGCGCCTCCGAGAAAATAGTCGTTTGCTCAATGTCCGTGAGGAGGCGCCAGAATGCGTAGAAGGTCTTGCCAGCGGGCGTCTCGCCAATGAGGTCCATACCTACGAACAGCTGTTCCAGTACCTGGCCACGGCTACCCTCGTTGTTGAGCAAATCCGCGCGTAGCTGACGATTTAGCTGGTCGAAATCATCACGCACTCGCCGAAAGTCGGCCGCCAGCTCGTCTGCCAGTGCAATGACCTCCCGCGCCCGCTCCAGCGCCCGTTCAGCCGGTAACGTGTGCACTATGCCGCGGCCAAGCTCGTCCAGCTGCCGGTCGATGCGAGCGCGCTCAGCCAGCAATGCATTGCGCCGGCTTCCCGGGTCAGGATCGGTATCCTCAGCCAGTTTGGTTAACTGCTGGATGACTGTTGCCAGTCGGCTTTCGGTGGCTAGGGCCCGTGGCTGTAGCACGCCTTGCAGGAAGCGGATAGCTGTAACGGCATCCGTCGTCAACTCATATTGCTCCTCTTGAGCCCCTGTCGGCAGACGCCTGGTGACCCAACCTTCCGAAAGCCACACAGCGACGTATGCCTGCGCGGATTGGGCCATGTCCTCACCGGCTTGTTTCAGCACCTTAAGTTCTTGCGTCAACCGCTCATGCAAGGCCGAAGCCGGCAGAATTTTGTTGTCATCCAAGAGCAGTCCCTGCAACACAGCAAGCGTCACCGGCGCGTTGTGCGAAGCGAGCAATTTCCACAGTGCCTGTGCTCGCAGCTGTCGAAATTGGGCAATGGCCTTAACAGAGTTCATAAGCTGTCTTTCGCAACAGAATCGAATTCGCAAAAATAGATTCGAATCTGACATCAGTGGTTCTGAAGCGTGCTCACGTGTTTTAGCGGTTCAATCCATGAACGTGAGTCCCAAGTTTTTCTTTCCATGTTTGTTCCAGCTTCAGCACAGCGGTTCTTGATGACTTGTCAGTGATTTGCAGGATCGAGAACAGTAAGTCATGCGCCTTGTCGGGGCACTTGAGCAGCTTCTCGGTGAGTCCAAGATTGCCGCCCGTTCCATTGGTGGTTGCGTATTGTCGCCAGCGGCCCCAAATCCCGCCAACGTCACTGGATTCGCCATAGGCAGCGCCAACGTATTGCTCGCTGTCCTTCTGGTCTGTTATTAGATATATTCCATTCACGCCCGCAAGCCGCTGAACCCATTCTCTGTTTCCCATTTCATGCTGAACAAGGTACCTCAGTTGGGCGAATGTAAGCATAACGCGGTCAAAGCCTGGGAACGGCATGAGATATCCAATTGGCAGAATTTCGAGGACCGCCTTGTCCTTGTTGTGCAAGTGCTGATGCCAATTGATGTGCGATTCGCCCCATTCGATGACCAGTCTGTTTTCTAAATCGGAGAATCTGGCGTCTCGCTCAAGGTCATAGTGAAAATGAGCGTCCTCATAAAATATAGGGTGCGGTAGCCTAGGCGGCAAATCACCCCCGGCAAATCCGCGGCACGTAAACACACCTAGCAGTACCGTCTGCGCATGATAATTGCTATAGAAACTAATGATGCGCTCGCACGCCTTGAAAACATTTTTGCTCTGGATAGACTGATACCATTCAATGAGAGGCTTCCCATTAATGCGACGCTCAAGAAGCTCAAACAGCCCCGCTCCCGTAGCCAGCTCCAGTCGTCGGTCTTTATGTCGTACTACCTTCGTCGTTTGAAAATCCTGAAGGCCATATAGCGATAGTACATTTTTGAGCGACAGCTCCATGTCATCTTCTTGAGTTATGTTGGGTGCCAGAGAAGCGTCTAAAGTCTAACAGCATTGTCGCCTTGCGCTATAGCTGTAACTGTCTATAGCTGGATGGAGGACTGGTAAGCGTGTCGGCAACACCGTCTTCCAATCATCGCCAGCCTGAGAGAAGCTTGCCAGCTCGGCGGGCGCGAAGTGTCCGCTTAACTTTAAGCGGACACTTACGTGGATACACCTTTACTCAAGCAGGCAAGCAAACTTGCAGCTAGTGTTTTTTCCCAAATGAAGCCGGCGTATCCCATGAATATGGGACATCCCGTTCGATTAATAGTCGAATGATTTTCTATTCTGGATAGACAGCCGTACGGCTACTCATTAGACTGGCCACGGCTAAGTGTATTTTAGAGGTCCGCAATAAGAAGAAGCGAGGCTGACTAGAATTTAACGTGCTACTTCGGTGCGTTGCGCTGAACCAGTGTGCCAATAAGGTCGAGAGACGATCTGGCGTGAGCCGAGGGAGCACTATGCAACGATATAAATCGAGGCGCCTGTATTCGGCGTCTGACATCGTGAATTTTCTAGGATGTGAACATCTCACTTATCTGGATCTAATAGATCTGGATACGCCGTTGCCGCGAACCGAAGACGATGAGCATACTAAGCTCATTCAAGCAAAGGGCCACGGACACGAGGCGTCCTATGTGGCGCACTTAATTGACACAGGCGCGACGTTCATCGACATCGCTAAAACTGTCGGCAACTTGGAAGCAAGAGCTGCAGAGACCATTAAAGCAATGCGCGATGGTGTTCATACAATTTACCAAGCGACGTTTCTGAATGACCAGTTTGTCGGCCATGCTGACTTTCTACGTCGCGTCGATTTGCCTTCAAATCTTGGGGACTATAGTTACGAAGTTCTCGACACGAAGCTTGCAAAAACGACGAGGGTAAAATTCCTTATCCAACTTGCGTTCTATTCCTCCATGTTGGAAGAGGTTCAGGACATCGAGCCGCGATTCATGCATGTAATTTTGGGCGATCACACTGAAAAAAGCTTTCGCTATCAAGATTTCTCACGATATTTCACGACCTTACGCCAACGTTTCGCCAATCGAGTCACTGGTGATGTGGCATTGACCTATCCTGACCCATGCGAAAAATGTAGTCAGTGCAAATGGAGCGGATTATGCGCGGACAAAAGAGAAAAAGATGATCACCTGTCTCGGGTGGCAAACATCACAAATTTACAGGTGAAAAGGCTGCAAGACGCAGGAATCAAAACGCTTGAGGATTTAGGTAACAAGCCAGAAGGTACAAAGGTAGCTAAGGTTGCGAGTGAAACGCTAGAAAAGCTAAGACATCAAGCCAGCCTTCAATTTAAAGCACGAATGAGCGGAGAAAGGCAGCTGGAGATTTTGCCTTTGGACCCAGAAGGAAAGCGTGGATTTGCCAGGTTACCCCAGCCAAACGCTGGGGATTTATTTTTTGACATGGAGGGTAACCCGCTCGAAGACGGCGGCTTGGAATATCTCTTTGGGGTGTATTTTTTCGAGGGTGGAGCTCCTCAGTTCAAAGCGTTTTGGGCGCACAGTCGTTCAGAAGAAAAGCTGGCTTTCGAAGAATTTATGGATTTTGTCGCAGGGTGGCTGATGAGAAACCCGAAGGCATATATCTATCATTACGCCGCATATGAGGTCACTGCGTTGAAGAAGTTGATGTCTCTCCACGGAACACGGGAGGCAGAGGTTGACGACTTGCTGCGTAAGGGTAAATTGATCGATCTGTATAAGGTGGTTAAGGAGGGAGTTCGTGTATCGGAACCCCGGTACTCAATAAAAAATATTGAACACTTTTATATGGAAGCGCGCGCAGGCGAAGTCCAAAATGCTGGCGCAAGTATCGTGTTTTACGAACAGTGGAAGGACTCCAGAGATCCTAAGCTGTTAAAAGAAATCGAAAATTACAATTTAGATGATGTGCGCTCTACCTACGAATTGCGCGAATGGCTTGTTAGGTTAAGACCAAACCTGGTGAAATGGGCGACGCCCTTGGGTGAGGAGCCGGCGGACACGCAACGAGAGGTCGGCACACTGACTGAGGTAGAACAGCGGCTGGCCGCCTATCGTCAAAAATTGCTTGATCCATTGCCCGAAGACCGAGACGGATGGACAGAAACTCATAAGCTTCAAGAGTTGACATATCAGCTATTGGATTTCCACCGAAGGACGGCTAAGCCAGAATGGTGGGCGATGTTCGCTCGAATGGAAATGAGCGCTGAAGAGTTGATGGAAGATGGCGAAAGTATAGGCGGGCTAGTCATGGACGCTCAATTTCCACCTCAACCAGTTAAGCAATCTAATCTATTCACGTATCTCTATCCGGAACAGGAGACTAAACTAAAGTCGGATGACTCGTGTGTTCGTGCAGACACCGGTGAAACGTTGATGCTTGTACGAGTAGATCCTGATGCGAGACGGGTTGAGCTTAAGTATTCAATAAAAAAAGGTGCTCTCCCAGACCAACTTAGTATTGGACCCGGTAAGCCGATATCCACAGATGCACTAAAGGAAGCGATCTTTAGATTTGCCGACAGTCTGCTACATGCGGATGGGCGCTATGCGGGACTCATATCCTTGCTGAAGTTGGAGCCACCTCAAATTGCAGGGCATTCAGTCTGCGACGAAATCATAGACACTAACCAAGTTGCCTTGCCTCAGATTATCAATGCAATTGCAAATCTGGACAGCAGCTACATTTTTGTGCAAGGCCCTCCAGGCTCGGGCAAGACATATACAGGTTCCCACGTCATAGTGGACCTTATGAAACGCGGGTTCCGGATTGGGATATCTTCCAACAGTCACAAAGTTATTAACAACCTACTGATTGCTGTGGAAAAGGTCGCCAAAGATAAGAAATTCAACTTTGTAGGAGTAAAGAAATCCACAAAAGAAAAAACAGAATCTCACATAAATGGTGAATTCATTCAAGACGTGTTCACCAACGACGACGTGGTATCGGCCTTATCCGATGGCGCGAAATTGGTCGCTGGCACTGCTTGGCTCTTTGCCAATCCTGAATTAGATCAAATGCTAGATTTCTTGTTCATCGATGAGGCGGGCCAGGTAGCTCTGGCGAATCTTGTGGCGATGAGCACGAGTGCGAAGAACATTGTTCTGCTAGGCGACCAAATGCAGCTTGGGCAGCCGACCCAAGGCATTCATCCGGGAAGGTCTGGAGAATCATCGCTGGAGTATCTATTAAATGATTTGGCCACCATTCCACCCGAGCGCGGAATCTTCCTTAAGACCACCTTTCGAATGCATCCAGATATCTGTCGATTCATATCTGATGCAGTATATGACGGCCGTTTAGAGGCGGAAGTGGACAACGCAAATCAAAGGCTCGTACTGAAGGGGGCAAACGCGCTAAACATCAAACCCACTGGAATTCATTATTTAGCAATTGACCATGACGCTTGTTCCCAGCAAAGTGAGGAGGAAGCCGCACTCGTAAAGCTACTATTTGCAGAGCTGCTGCAACAAGAGTACACAGATAAGGATGGGACACTGCATCCTATTACCGCTAAAAATATTCTTGTATTGTCGCCTTACAATATGCAGGTAAATTTATTAAAGCAAGCACTGCCAGTCGACGCTCGAATAGGAACGGTAGATAAACTCCAAGGACAAGAGGCAGAGGCGGTGATCATTTCGATGACGACATCTAGCGGCGAGTATCTCCCTAGATTTATTGAATTTTTGTATAGCAAGAATCGGCTTAACGTGGCTATTTCAAGAGCAAAATGCGTCGCTTTTTTGATCGCGAATCCTGCCCTAATGTCGATTCGATGCTCAACTCCACAAGATATGGCGATGGTTAATACATTGTGCTGGGTAAAGGAATTTAACTAACACCCTTTCGTCAGGACGGTTACAACTCAAAATTGGAAAAAGAAAAATGACTAGTGAACCACACGAAGCAAGTCTGACAAATTTATGGGAAGCGCGACTTCGATCGCAACGTAGGAAACCTGCCGATAAGAAGGATGGAAAAAAAGAGCCCTTGGAGTCTAGCAGCTCGGCTCATTTGGCTGATGAATCTCGTACCGAAATCGAGAGAGATTTTGATCGAATTCTCTTCTCAACTCCGGTGCGACGCCTTGCGGATAAAACCCAAGTGTTTCCGCTTGATAAGAACGATAGCGTTCGTAATCGCTTGACTCATTCTTATGAGGTTTCAAACCTTGCGCGGAGCTTTGGCGTCGCTTTGTTCTACTCGCCATCGTCTACTATCGCCAAAGTACAAAAGGCGGCTCGCGATGTGCCGTCTTTGCTAGCTGCGATAGGTTTGGTTCACGACTTAGGAAACCCTCCTTTTGGACACCAAGGTGAAACAGCAATACAACGATGGTTTGACGAAAATAGAAGGCGCATAGAAATTGGGGAAGACGCTGCAAAACTGTATAAAGACTTTGAACTGTTCGAAGGCAATGCGCAAGGCTTTCGCTTAGTGACACGTCTTCAACTTTTAAATGATTCGTATGGTCTGAATTTAACGTACGCGACTCTTGCTGCGATGATGAAATACCCAACGTCGTCCGACCAACTGAACGACGCGGTGGCCGCCACTAAGAAACATGGGTACTTTAGATCTGAAAGCGCCATTGCTGGCGAAGTCCTACAATACGTGGGGTTGGAGGCTGGGAAAAGGCATGCTTTAACGTATGTAATGGAGGCTTGCGATGATATTGCCTACGTAGTGCTTGACGCAGAGGATTCGGTGAAAAAGGGATTGGCCTCCTTTGCTGACCTCATTGCGTACCTCCGTCACCATGGTGGGGCGGATCCTGTGGTGGAATATGTAGTCTTTGAAAGCGAAAAAAAGCACCAAGACTACAGAGACAACGCGGGAGATTTGTCGCCTGCAGAGCTAAACGATATTTCCATGCAGCGTTTTCGCGTGTTCGCCATCAACGCCATGATTCGTGAGGCCACTCGCACTTTTGAAGAAAATGTTAAATCTTTCGTTGACGGCACGCAAGTCGCCCCGTTGCTTCGCATCAGTGCAGCTGAGACTCTTCGCGGGACTCTGAAATCGTTTTCCTTCACCCATGGGTACACCCATAAATCGGTATTGGCGCTTGAACTCGAAGGTTTTAATACCCTTCGAGGATTAATGGACATGTTCTGGTTCAGCATCGATAAGATGGCAGGGAAAACTCCGAAGGAGCAAAGCGCGCAGCATCCCTTTGCTCGATATGTCTATATTCGGATATCGGAAAATTATCGGCGGACGTTTGATTCCGCGGTCAAAGAAGGTGGCTTGCCGCCGTGGTACTATAAATGTCAGCTGCTTACCGACATGGTCTCAGGTATGACCGATTCGTATGCATTGAGCCTCTATAAAGAACTTCAGGGTCTTCAAGGTAATTGCGAACTTATGCCCCCTTTACCGCCTACGCCGCCAAATGGAAAAGACTGAGACATACTCCGCAAGCGTCGGTAAGCGAGTTCACCGCTACTTATTTGACCAAAACACGGCACGAGCGAGTACTCGCGACTTCGTGAGTTTTTTATCTGGTCGCTTACCTGCAACAGTTGTGTTCGGCGGAATGATTCGCGATTTAGGTCTGGGGTCGGCGCGAGACTTCAACTCCGATATCGACCTGGTTTCGATGGCAGACAAAGCAGACATCCTTGCTGCGATTCGTATTCATAATCCCGAAATCAATAAATTTGGAGGCTTTCGATTTATCGTAGGACGTCAACTGTTCGACATTTGGTCTTTTCGCGACACCTGGGCCTTTAAAGAAGGGCTCGTAAAGGCAGAGACGCTTAAGGACCTTTGCGCCACTACATTCTTCAATCTGGACGCGGCATATCAGCCGCTCAAAAGCTCCTACGTTGTTGGCGCAGCCAATTATGTTGAGGCGTTAAATAGACGAATCCTCGATATCAATTTAGAACATAACCCCGCGCCCGAGAAAGCCGCATGGAGAGCAATTAGAATGGCCATTGGTCACGACCTTGCCATATCCTCTCGGCTGCAGGAGTATATTTTAAAGAGCGCGGCGACTACCCTTTGGGCAAGCGGTCCAACCCGAGCGTTTTTAGATCTGGCAGCGAAACATCTTGAATCCGGCGCAAACGAGCCTTTCCGATTTGAGCCGCAGCCAAATTTGCTTTAACCGAACAACTAAATCCTTTGCGTCGTACTGAGCACTCACGGCAATCGCGGCCCGTGACATACGTTGAAACATTGCCGCCAATTCTTAGGCTATGTTTGATGAAAAATACGCGGAGCGATTTCTTCACACTCCGTCAGCAGACCGAATAGACGGGGTGTTAAATACAAATGTCCCTCCCAATCCCAACTTTGAGCGGCGCCACCACCAATTAGCATTAGTGGTCTCGGCATTTGAGCCTGCGGGTGTATAGCGATCGAATGCAACGTTCTGTGATCCAGCCAACTCATTCTTGGGGATCCATTCGGATGGGTGTGCCAGTCTCCAAGATATGTCCAACGACCTGAGGAGCGTTCGAACAGCGCGTTAAGTTGTTCGCATTGCCACGCATGATCCGGATTAAATCTGGTGCGTCGGTGAATCGCTTTAGGGCCCGGTCCAATAGCTTCGAAGATAACAGGTTCGCCGGTCACAGCAACGTAGCCCACCAACACTCCCCCGGTTTCGAACGGATAGGCTCGATCGGCTTCATTGGTTAAATTTCGGAAGGCTGAATTGCTGATCCAGAAAAAAGAGGTCATTGCGAATTGCACGTGCGGCAAGCAGAATTCTTTACCGAAGCGTAGGACGTCCAATCCGGAGCAATTGACAGTTCATTCCTGGTCAAGTCAGCGACCGCTATATCCCACGCAAAATCTGGGTATCCACTTTGCTCGTTCCTACTGAGCGTCGCGACAGCAAGTCGTGCTGCCAAGAGCGCGATTTCATCACTATCAATTCCAGCTCCAATAAAGGTGCGTTGCGAGCATCCGCCCGGTTGGACCTCCTCTGGTCCGGTATCGGCTGGAAGACGTATGGACTTGTCGGCAAGGCCGTGCTGAAAGCAGTGCCAGCAACCTCCTCGGGGGCGGTCAGGCAGGATTCGACCGACGACACCGCCGGCCGCGCCATGAGTCGTAGTCAGCCAAAGATATGGTTTGCCAAGCTCCTTGGCGAGATCAGCCAAAAAGTGGCTAACTCGATGGCTAGCCGCTGAGTCAATGATGAGATCTGTTCTCTCAGCAAGTTCGCGAATTATTTGGTAGTCAGATGGCGTATTCGGCGGGTACGGCGCACCGATGCGAACATGATGGGGATGAACTTGAGTATAGGGATATTCTTGCGCTACATAGCCTGCCAACGCATGAGCTTTGTGAAATCCCACATATTGCCAACCTAGCGCCCATCTAATGGTGTTCCCGACCTGGAGCTCATCATATTCGACAAGATGCAATTGGCCGAGTCCTGCCCGCGCCAGATGCAAACTGACTGGTGAACCTAAGCTGCCCAATCCAATTTGTAAGACAGATTTGTTGCGAAGCGGGCGGAGCGCGGGCGCACGTTGAGTAAGAGCTTTTTCGCCGCCCCAATCCGCCCGAATGAAGTTTAGCCGCACGGCCGCGTCTTGTGAGCGCTTAGCCGGGGATAGAATTTGCGCGGTCAGGAAGAACCAGTCGTCTGAATTCGCTTGCCACTCCACTTCGTCCGAATATACAAAGCCGGCAACCACAATTTGTCCTCGCGCCGCAGCCCGGACGGCTTTTTTAAATTCAGGCACTTCCGTTAGCATGTGATTGTAAAAATGGATACTCGTCGCATGGACATCCCCATGCATGCTCGGGCGTTCAGGCAATCGCGACCAAAAACCCGTTACCGTTTCAGAAAACGCCGGCAATTTGACGGGAAAATTGATTAGTAATCTTCCGGTCGAGTCATGGATCTCCCGAAGGATGCCATTTAACAAGAGCGGCGAATTACCTGCTTTTTGCCGTGGACGGATCAACAACGTGAGTTTGCCTCGGGACTGCTCTGACGGTGGCGTGTCGTCTGGAACAATGATCGCGCAACTTGCAGCGTACGGTAGGAAGGATGAAAACGGCTCGCCGACGTGATCCTCTTGGCTCGCGACCATCGACGTCGGCAGACCAACAGCGTTTGTGGCCTGAATTTTTGGGAGCTGTTCTTTAAGAAGAATGGCGAGCGTGTCGATGCCGGGGCGCCAATCCAGTCCTTCGCGGGCTAACAAGCAAAGGTTTTTCCCGACCAGATGCTGATGGCGCTGAAAGACTTGTTCTCCCAGAAAAGCGTGTGGGGGGAAGTACGGAAAAGTCGCAGGGTATTCTGCTCGGAGCTTTAACGTCTCCTGGTCGTGCGGTATCTCAACATTGATGACCAATCTACCAGCACGCCATTCATCCTCACTTTTACTCCACACGTAACCCAATGCGTCGAGGCCAGCTTCCTCGGCTTCGAGCGCATCGGGGTGACGGTCCCACCAAGATTCCATTTTTAACCTACCGGGCGATGGCCGGGCGGATTCGGGGCGCCGTGTCCAGGTTTCGGCCGATTGTCGGGTGGGCCGGGTGGGACGTTTGGATGCTTTGGATGGTCTGGCTTTTCGGGCTTGTTACTCATTTGCAACTCCTGATAAACGAGGACTCAACGCTTTGGTTTGTGTCCGGTCAAGTGAACGGGGCAGTTGTAATACCGCCCCACCAGCTTTGAATATACAGAAATTTTGCTGCCGTGTGCATATTTTTTATTACCACATCTTTTTTATCACGACGCAGTTTGTTCTGTATATTGATACAATCCACGCTTTCAGGAAAGCGAAACGAGATGAGCCTACAGCGAGATATTCAGCGGGAGCGCTTATTTTTTTTAGAGTTTTTGGCCCTTTTCACCGGCCAGGTGACCAGAAAAGACCTGGTTTCCCGATTCGGCATTAGTGAACCCGCTGCCACAAAAGATCTTTCGCTCTATGCGGAGCTCGCTCCGGGACTTCTTAACTACGATCTTCGGCGAAAGTGTTATGTATACGGGGATGGGAAGCCTCTTTTTACCCATCTAGTCGACCAAGCACTGTTTTCTCTAACAGGAGATCGCCCTCTCGCTACCGACCCCGAGCATGCCAAACGACTTTCGAGCTGGGTTAGCACCAGTATCAAGCGAAAAATACCGGTGTCTCTAGTCGCGGTCATTACCCGCTGCATCTACCAACACCGAAAAATAACGGCAAACTACGTTTCTATTTCAAGTGGCGATAAAAAGCGAGAGCTGTCACCTTTGGCAGTGGTGTACGACGGGTTGCGTTGGCACATACGATGTTTCGATCATAAAAAAGAGGAATTTCGCGATTACAACTTAGCGCGGTTTAGTGAAGTTGAGCAGAGCGATCCGTCTGATATAACGTTAGAAAAAGATCAAAAGTGGAATACAGAAGTGCAATTGAAGCTGGTGCCTCATCCCAAATCCAATCATCCGGAAACAATTCGCTTAGACTATGACATTACGGACGATGCTAAATATGTGTCACTGAGAGCCTGCTTAGTAGGTTACTTTCTTCGGCACTGGCCCATCGATTATTCTGATGAGGGTACCGAGAATCCAAATGCTCGGCATCTCTTCCTCAAGAACAAAGCAGAGTTAATCAGGCAAGGAGTGCCGGAATGGACATTTTCCCCCGGATAGAGAAACAGAGTTAAAAGACGTTTGCTAGCCCCATGGAATCTCGTGCTGCCATTCGGGCGTCAAAAACAGTCTCTTAATGCCAAATATTGCAACCGCCGATTCCGAACGGTGAAAAAAGGAGTCACACTTGGTGTGAAGTGCCACAAATTGGGCTTAAATAGGTGCCATTTATTGGGTATAGGCACGCATCGCGCTTTGTCAGGCCAATCATAGTGCTTATGCAAGCACTGTGGTTGCCAGCGTCTAAAGTTTTTAAGGACTCCGTGCATTGATGGTCCTTTGCAAACCGCCCTCAAGCGCAAATTAATTTATCTTTACCGTCGCGATGACAAGCTGTGGCATGAGTCGCCTGTTGGAACTCGGGTTAGCGATCGCCTGCGGTTGGCCAATTTACACGAATATCATCGATACAAACTGAGCCTGCGTTGATGCAAAGAACCGTAGCTGTCGTGTCCAATACCCGCCCTTTTTTCTGATCAGTCCTAGACGAAAACGCAGCGTCAATTTAAGGCGAGCGGCACAAAAACACGCCTTAAATGTTGGATATAATGCAACGTCAATATCCTTGCAAACGCGCTCGCGTGGATGCCGGAGCGCCGTGCAACCAAACTTTCGCTGACATTCATCAGAGATAAAAATGCAAATAATCACTGCGGGAAATCTATGAGAAACAGGTGGGCGCTCGGAACTATTGCCGCGGTATGCGCACTCGCGGTTTTACTTAACGGGTGTGCCGGCACGGCGGATTGGATCGCAAACGCCATTCTCGCAAACGCAATAAAAACCGATGATCGAGAAATGCCGCAGACGGCATATGCAATTCCATCCTCCGCTGACGATGTTCAGATCCTTGGCGGTCAGGGGCTTGGGCTAAGCTGCAGCCTGCCCCCGGGTGTGGACCGGCTGGCGTTTCAACGATCCGGCAATCAGGCGCCCGTTTCGCTTCAAATGCGGCAAGCGTGCGCTTTCCACGACTTTTGCTATCGTCACGGGAATGCGACGTACGGATACGCTCAGGCGGACTGCGACTTTCTTCTGCAACAGCATGCATTTCGTCTGTGCAAACAGATAAACGCCGATTACTCTGTGGCGGATTGTGAAACGAATGCGCGCAAAGTGACGTTAGGCGTGCGCATAGGCGGGGCCGGCAGCTTTAAGCGGGCCGATGCCATCGAGGATCATAAGGCTGCCACTTTCTTTGAATTCGATCCTTACCCGGTACGCGCAGCCGCGCACACCGTGGTTCGCTTAGCGGATGCTCCCAAGGCATGGCTCAAGGATGCGCATGGCGAGGATGCCATGCTGCCGAAGGCGGCGTATTTTTTTGAAGTAAAGCCATCTGGAACGCGTGTTTCGATCCTGGGCTGGCGAAAGAACGGAGCGCGCACTTGCGCAGCCTTCGAATTGCCGGCGGGCTTCAACGCGCTGAATGGCCCGCCGATGGTGGTTCGCGATTCACCCGGCGGCGAAGACTGGTTTGTTTGGTGGAAACGCGAGAGCATGCAAAATACCAAAGGTCATTTCGCTTTGTTGCCGCCGGGACGCGCAACGCGCGCCGACTGGATGGAAACCGCCGGCGGTTTTGCAAAAAGTTCGGTTGTCGGCTGCAAAGAGCTACCCATTTGGAACGCATCCGATGAACTGAAAACATCAGCGCAAATCGGATTTACCGCCAAACCAAATAATGATCTTGAGTTCTCCGAAATTCATGCGGCGCGCGATAGCGTGGCCGACGGTGTACTTCGTTTAATCGGGCTCACTACCCATTCTTGCGGAGCGAACGAACTCCAGAATGTTTCAAGCTGCCTCATCGATGTCGAGCTGGATGTCAATATGCGCCGGTTCAAGGAAGACGTTCAGCCATCCGCGCCAGGCCCCAAACCCAAATACAACAAGAGCCCCACTAAATATCGAGCGCACGATCAACATTGTGCCGAAGGACAAGGGCTGGGTTGCGATCGCTACCGCAACTACGTTACCGCACCATATATCCTTAGCCAGGATTCAAAACCGTATGTCCTGTGGTTAAGGCGAGGAACCTCCGACGGGACAAACTACAGGAAAGAGGTTTTCATCAGGCGTTTCGCATTGGGCGCCACCCGGGATGACCAGGCCCAGGATTTAGGTGAACAATTCATGGCTGAATTTCCAGAAGACATGGATCCGGCCGCTTTGCTCGAAGCGGACACGTTGACTCCGACCTTCCTCAGTCTTTCCATCAAAAACAGCGAAGGCAATGCGATTGGAATCCGTTTAACTTCCGCGGCAAAGCCCGGCGAACCCGCCAAGGTCGAATCTCTCGATTGCCTGAAAAATACGGATGCGTCGTGGATGTATCGGCCCAGCGTACTTGTGCGGGATGTGACGACACCGCATAAATACTTCGTTATATTTTCCCGGAGTGAAGGAGGGAAAAACGACTTCGAGTCCGGCACGGTCGACCAACTGAATCTGTCTGCTGATTTACAGCTAAAGATCGCGACCATAGAAAACAATCAGTGTACTAAAGTGAGAGATCAACAGTTCAGCGGTGCGCTGTCGGAATTCCTCTGGGATGAAGAAAAGAAAGGCATTCTTGCCGCAGTGGCGAACCGTGACAAGCCGTGTAAGAGCGTTGAGGGTAGCGACCGGTGCCGACGTATGCGTCAATATGAAGCCGGCAGAGCACAGGAAATTTTCGGAAAGTTTTTATCTCGCACGCGAGGCGGACAATTAACTGTTGCAGATGTTTCCGGAGATGGCGTTCCGGATTTGATTTTGGCAAGCAACAAGGTTCCTGCCGACGTTCAAAAAAGCGATAAATTTCCGGAACTGGCCCACGATAAATTCAGCGTGCCGCGATCCCGTTTATTCATTGGACGAAAAGATGCGGATGCCGGCCTGGTTTTTGATGTTGCCGCACCCCGAAAATAGCATCGCATCTGACCGTTCCTTTTTTTCAAAGAGCCATGACTATGTTTTCTTCCAAATTAATGCGACGGGCCCGCAAGCTTACACTTCCTTCGGGCGCGTTGCTGCTAGCGCTCGGCACATCAGCGTATGCGGTTGAATGCGGAATGGCCGAGGCGTTCAAGCAACGAGATGGCAATGGGAAAGGTGGATTGACATCGGTTTGGTCCGGCGAGCAATCGTCGTCGCTGTTATTCATCGAGTCGTTAAACGTCAATACTGACGGGACCAGTCGCTCATACAGCGTCGACGATTTTTGGGGTGAAAGGACCGCTTTAAATAATCTTTGCAATGCGATGAAAGATGCATGTGCGGGCCTGTCCAAAGATGAATTGCGGAAGCGCAGGATACTTACGCAGCAGGCTTTCGCCAATGGGTGGCCGGACGCGCAACTCAAGGCTTCCAGAATTTCTCCATCAATCATTCCATTCAAAAATGGAAAGCCATGTTCGCCCAAGAACGGATTTTTAATATCTGCCACAGCACTTCATAAACCTGCCATAAACGACGTATGCGATACAAATAACTATGTCGATTCTCTTATAGTGCCTGCACTGGTTATTCCAAAAAATCCGTCGAAAACGCAATTGTCTGAATTTGCAAAGCGAAACGCAAAGGTAGGCGATCTTGTTGTTGCCATGGTTCCCGGAACCGCCAAACCAGTGTTTGCGGTTGTCGGGGACACGGGTCCGGCCGGCGAACTCGGTGAAGGGTCGCTTGCATTAAACGGCAGCCTTCTCGGGAAGAAGGCCGAGCCAACCAACTATTTAGAAGTAAGGGGGAAAGGGGCATTCAAAGGCAAGGCATGGACCGTCCCGAAAGCGATTGTGATCGTCTTTCCCGGCAGTCGTGACACTGCGAATCCGTTCATGACACGCGATAGGATCGATGAATCGGCGCAGCAACGCTTCGAGAAATGGGGCGGGTTGGAGCGAATGAATGCGTGCGCTGCCGCTTATCGCTGATGACTGACGCAGTGATTTTCCGGGAAAAGGAAGATAGGGCATGTATCGCGCGGAATCGCTCTAGGTAACAACCAGATTTAGTCGTAGCGAGCCGCTACGCCGGGGTTCTTATGCCGGCATAGCGGCTCGACATTTCCCAAATTCCATTCAGACTCTATCGATTGTGACGGACGTCTGCATTGCGCCCCTCCAGTTCTCGACTGGCGCATCCGCCCCGATTTGTGATTTCAATCCGCGCTTGAGCATGGCCGCCTATCGCTTGAGACGCAAGCGGGAATTTAATCGCGCCCAAATAAAATGACGGCTGTGGCATAACAATTGCGATACCTATGGAAAAGTACGTTCAGGTATCGCCGCCATGCCGGATAACAATGCGGTTTCCCCGGTTGACAAGCAACCACCGGGCAGAACCGGTCAGCCCAGTTTCCCGCTCGCGGGAAAAATGATTCCCAGGTTTGGGACGGTCGCCGGCATGAGGATGGTGCCGAACTCGTGCAGCGCATCTTCACCGTCGCCTCGGCCGCGCCGAACAGTGCTTGAGCGAACAGGCCCAGGCAAGGATCGGCCGCTGTCCGGTCCGGCGCTGTAAAGGCGCGAACAGAATCATTTCCATTCACTGCCGTAGACGAGAATGCTTCCGAAAAGCCTCAAATTCAAAGTCAGTCTTTACCTGACAATCGCCTTGGTGGGGGTGATGTTCCTTTTTATTTTGCTTCTTATTCAACAACAACGGGATGAACTACTGACTGCCGAACGCAGGCATGTAACGCAGCTTTCCCAGGTGATCGCCAAAAGCACCCGATATGCGATGCTCCTCGATGAGCCGGATATCGTCGACAAGATTATTGAGGACATCGGGAAGCAGGATGGAATCAAGAGCGTCAGGGTGCTGAGCAAGGATGGAAAGATCGCGCATTCAAATAATCAGCCGGAAGTCGGGCAGCGCATCAACAAAAAAACGGAAGCCTGCGTCCTTTGCCACGAGGGCAAGAAAACCTTGGCCGAGATCCCCAACCACAAAAAATGGCGGATTTTTAAAGGGGCCGACGGGAATCAGCTATTGGGCAACATGCAGGTAATACGCAACGAACCATCGTGCTCGACCGCATCCTGCCATGAACATCCGGAGAGCCAGTCGGTGCTCGGCGTGGTGGATATAACCTATTCACTCGATGAAATCAATCAGACCATGAAGACGCATGCAGTCAAGATGACCATCACTTCGATCGGATTCATCCTTCTGGTTTCCGTCAGCGTGGCCTGGTTGCTGCACCGCCTGATCTATGTGCCGCTGCGAGACCTGGAAACCGGCGCCAAAAAGCTGGCATTCGGCGACTTCGATCATGCCATCCCGGTGCGCGGTGACGATGAGTTCGGAAGCCTGGCGCGCTCTTCCAACACCATGATGGCGGCGCTCAAGAAATCCCGCCAGGAACTGGAGGGTTGGGTACAAACCCTGGAACACAAGGTGAAGGAACGAACCCAGGAACTGTACTTGGCCGAAGCCGAAGTTGCCAGAGGCGAAAAGCTGGCTTCCATAGGGCAACTGGCGGCCGGGATTGCGCATGAATTGAATAATCCCCTGACCGGTGTGTTGACCTTTACATCGCTGCTGCGTAAAAAAATGCCCGATCAGAGCCAGGATGCCGAAGACCTTGATCTGGTGATCCGGGAAACCAAGCGGTGCGCCTCCATCATTCGGCGGCTTCTTGATTTTTCACGCGAAAAGGTCCCTGAAAAGAAACGGGCCAATCTGAATCACCTGGTTGAAGATACGGTGCGGTTTGTCGAACGGTCGGCGGCCTTGCAGCAGATCGAGATTACGACGGATCTCGATCCCGATTTGCCGGAGATCCTGGCCGACTCCGACCTGATCAAGCAAGTCATCATGAATATCCTTGTCAACGCCAAGCAGGCGATTGAGGAAAATGGAAGCATTCGGGTGCAGACACATCTGCACAATGGCAGAAAGATGCCCGAGTCCGGAAACCAGCGTATTCCTGCAGTGGAGATCTCCATACGCGACACCGGCTGCGGCATTCCAGAAGCCAATCTACAGCGGATTTTTGACCCCTTTTTCACTTCCAAGGAAGTTGGCAAAGGGACCGGCCTGGGGCTTTCCGTCAGCTATGGAATCGTCAAATCCCACGGCGGAGAGATCAAGGTCGAGAGTACGGTCGGCGAGGGAACCACGTTCCGCATCTACCTTCCGACCAATTTGAATGTCGGTGAAATCGAAAGCAATGTGAGAGAGAGTATTAAATGAAAGCCAGGATACTGATCGTTGATGATGAGGAAATAGTCGTTCGGAGCTGCCTTCGCATACTCGACGATGACCGCTATGAAGTGGAATCCGTGAGCGATGGCTGGGAAGCCTTGCGAAGAATTGACGAGAATGGTTTCGATATACTTGTGCTCGATATCATGATGCCCAGGATCGACGGTCTGGAAGTGCTGCAGCGGGTCAAAGAACGCCACCCGGACGTCGACGTCATCATGATGACCGGACTATCCCAAATCCAGACCGCGGTGCGCGCCATGAAGCTCGGCGCCTTCGATTATCTGTCCAAACCGTTCGACCCCGACGAATTGAAATTGATCGTCGATCGTGCGCTGGAGCGGCGGCTGCTGATGCGGGAAAACCGCACTCTCAAGAGCGAAGTCAGTTCCAAATACCGCTTCGAAAACATCGTCGGCACCAGCTCGCAGATGCAGGCGGTGTATCGCCTGATCGCCAAATGCGCGCCGACCAATTGCACCGTCCTGATTACAGGCGAGAGCGGCACCGGCAAGGAAATGATCGCGCGCGCGGTCCACTACAACAGCCTGCGCAAGGACACGCCTTTCGTCCCGGTCGATTGCAATACGCTGAGCGAGCATCTGCTGGAAAGCGAGTTGTTCGGCCACGTCAAGGGTGCATTCACCGGCGCGGTGACCAATAAGCGAGGCATGTTCGACATTGCCGACAACGGCACTTTGTTCCTGGATGAATTCGGGAATATCTCGCTATCGACCCAAGCCAAGCTGCTGCGCGTTATCCAGGAGCGCGAATTCAAGGCGGTCGGCGATACCCGCAGCCACACCACCAATGTCAGGCTGGTCGCCGCGACCAACAAGGATCTCAAGGCCATGGTCGCCGACGGAAGCTTTCGTGAAGACCTTTATTATCGGATTAATGTTTTCCCGATCCACATTCCTCCGCTGCGGGAGCGCCGCGACGATATTCCCGCTTTAGCCTTCCATTTCCTCAAGCTGTATGCCAATGAACTGGAAAAGGATGCATCCCAATTTTCGGACGGGGCGATGAGTCTGCTGATGAGCCACGACTGGCCGGGCAATGTGCGGGAACTCGGGAATACGGTCCATCGGGCGGTGATCCTGGCGTCCGACAACATCATCCGCCAAGGGCATCTGGCCAGCATCCTCGACAATGGGCCGCGCTCCGATCTTGAGGTGCCGCGCACCAGCGATGATCTCAAACGGATAAAGAAAATCGCAAGAGAGAAATCGGTGGAAGACGTCGAGAAGCTGTTCGTCCAGGAGACGCTGAAAAGGAACGTCTGGAACGTGACCAAGAGCGCGGAAGAAACCGGCATGCAAAGGGCGAATTTTCAGGCGCTGATGAAGAAATACAACATCCGGGTACGCAATACCGAGCCGCACACACCTGGCGACCCGGATGCGACTTAGAGCGTCTAACAAAATACCGCTTGCTGCGTTTCCCTTGCAGGGCGCATCTGCGCTTGCAAGCACAGATCGTTACGCAGGCGGGCAGCATGCTGCCCGAATTCCCTGCTTCACCCTCCTTGCCGTACATCACGTACTGTCTTCGTCGGCGCGCCTTGCCATCGGCATTTTGTTAGACGCTCTTAGGAGCCGCGCAGAAATAAGTTCGTGAATTTTTAGAATACTCGGTGGTCTGAAACAATTATGCAGAACGCAGACCTGATGCACCAAATTGACTT
>Ga0156087_1140_pt1 | contig 40817 bp, 34 predicted proteins | sample RifCSPlowO2_02_FD_107740 | JGI IMG/M metagenome (GOLD analysis project Ga0156087, IMG submission 107740) | Burkholderiales bacterium RIFCSPLOWO2_02_FULL_57_36 | reverse complement strand
TAAAGACGGCGAAGTTTCACGGAGAATGGAATTATGCAATCCTGCCCTCCCGAAAAAAAATTCACTAACTTATTTTTGCGCAAGTCCTAAGAGTGGAAGAAAAGACTTCTTGTTACCTGCGTCAGGAACCGGGTGCAAACAACAACGGTTGCCGTGTCAGCGCCACCATGACGATGTACCCGAAAACCAGCATGGCGCCGATGAATGCGGTGATACGGACAGTTTCGGTTCTGCCGCGCTTCAGTGCAATGCTGCCGAGCACGATATAGACGATCAACGCAATTACCTTGGCCGTCAGCCAGGGTTGAACAAATGGGTATTGCGCGCTCCAGTACACCATGATCAAGGCACTGGTCAGTAGCACAGTATCGATCACATGCGGCACAGTCCTGACCCAGCGCCGATGCAGGCGTGCGGGATCAAACAGCATCCAAACGCCTCGCACCATGAAAAAGCTGATGCTCAGTACGGCGCAGGTGACATGAATGGTTTTGATTGCCAGGTAAGTCATTGATTGATCCGGAGTTGAGTGGCCGGGTGTGAGTATAGACGCACTACAGACCTGTCTCGGCCCCTCAATCCTTGCATTGAAGAATTGAGGCCCGATTCATGGCTGCACGCAATCAACCCATTATCGCAAAATCAATGACGATCTCACCAGGCTGGCGCGCTACATAGCTCACATTGACGCGAGCGCCGAAATAATCGTCGATTTGCGCAAGCAGCGGCAACGGATCATGGTCGTTGCAGAAGCGCATGGTTTCTCCGGGGTGGAGTGCGTTGAGCGCACCGAAAATGGCTGCATGGCGAAAACGCTTGGCGACACCGCGCGCATCAAACGGATAAACGCCGGTTTCAACCTTGGGTGTGGAACAATCGTGCGACATGGTAAGACTCCTTGAGTGAAAAGATCCGGAAAGAGACCGGCGCATGGCCGGCCTCGTCCATAAAGTGAATGAATCAAGCCTTCGTCGGCAGTATCGCCGGCACCGGCTTCGAACTGCCTCCCAGGCTGGCCAGCAAGAGACGGCAAGCGAACAACGCCAGGAACAGCGTCCCGATGGCGAACACGACATCGCCCGGCACCCGCATCCACACCATGGTTTCCATGAATGGCGAGTGGATCACTTCCGCCGAGCGGGCAAACCATACGCCCTGGGTGATGCTGGCCCAGGCCTGGTAGACGCCTGCCGGAACCAGCGAGATGAAGACCATCATCGCCAGACCGATATTGAGCATCCAGAACGTAGGCGCGAGCAGCTTGTCGGGCCAGTTGGCGCGTTCGAACAGGCCGCGCAGGCAGAACAGCATCAGGCCGATACCGAGCATGCCGTAGACGCCGAACAGTGCGGCATGGCCGTGCGCCGCAGTCATGTTCATGCCTTGCATGTAGTACAGCGCGATCGGAGTATTGATTGCGAAGCCGAGCAGGCCGGCGCCGATCACGTTCCAGAAACCGACTGCGATGAAACACAGGATCGGCCATTTGTAGGCTTCCACCCAAGGTGCGGATTTCATGCGCTGGTAGTTGCGATAGGCTTCGATACCGATCATCGCGAGCGGCACGACTTCGAGCGCGGAAAACATGCCGCCGATTGCGATCACGAAAGTTGGCGTACCGGTGAAGTACAGATGGTGCAGCGTACCCAGGATGCCGCCGGTCATGAATACGATGGTTTCCAGCACGATTGCGCTATTGGCGGTCGCGGCGCGGATCAGGCCGAGACGGGTGAACAGCAGCGCAATCACGGCAGTGGCGAATACTTCGAAGAAGCCTTCGACCCACAAGTGCACCAGCCACCAGCGCCAGTACTCGACCAGGGCGTAATGCGTGTGCTGTCCCCAGGCCAATGAAGTTGCATAGAAACCGCCGATGCACAGCGCGGCAAGGAACACCATCATGATCACGCCGCGGCTTTCGGACGGCTTCTTGAGCGCCGGCCATAGCCCGCGTCCCAGCAGCAAGACCCAGAACAACAGCCCGATGAACAACAGGATTTGCCAGACGCGGCCCATGCTGGTGTACTCCAGCCCCTGGTTGCCGATCCAGAAACTGTAATCATTGCCCAGGCTTTGCAGCGTGCCGAGCCAGCCGGTGGCGGTCGACCCGACCACGATGAACAACAGCGCGTAAAACAGCACGTTCACGCCCAGCTTTTGATACTTCGGTTCATGCCCGGAAATCGCCGGCGCGATATACAGGCCGGTGGCCAGCCAAGCGGTCGCAATCCACAGCACTGCGAACTGGGTGTGGATGGTGCGGCTTACGGAGAACGGCAGGATTTGCGCCAGCGGGATGCCGAAGAAGCTCTGCCCCTCGACCGCATAGTGGGCGGTAATCACGCCCATGCCTACTTGTGCCAGGATCAGGCCGATCACCACGAAGAAATACTTCTTGGTTGCCTGCATCGACGGTGTCGGTTTCAGGGAAAACAGCGGATCGGCCTTGGGCGGCGTCGGGTCGTCATGTTCCTTGGCCATCGAATGGTAGAAAATCATGCCGGCGATTCCGGCAATCATCAGGATCACGCTGGCAATCGACCAGATGCCGGCGCCGGCGGTCGGCGTGTTGCCGACGGCCGGCTCATGCGGCCAGTTGCTGGTATAGCTCAGATGGGTTTCGCCCGGGCGGTCGGTGGCTGCGGACCATGACGACCAGAAGAAGAATGCAGTGAGTGCGGTGCGTTCGGCCGGATCGGCCAGCGAGCCGGACTTCATCGCATATTGTTCGCGCAAGGCGTTATGCGAAATGGTGTCGCCGAACAGCGCGGCATAATGTGCGGCGGTCTCCTGGACCGCTTGCGCCCGCTCCGCGCTCAGCGTGATCTGGCCGGTTTGCGCGTCGTAGGTATTGCGGCGCATTTCGACCTTCAGCAACCCGTCGAGTTGCGCCTGCGGACCCACACCAATTTCGGCGTAGGATTTGCCGAAATCGCGCTTGGCCCAAATCTCGCGCAGCGCCAGCGCTTCACGATGCAGCCAGTCGGCCGACCAGTCCGGCGCCAGATAGCTGCCATGTCCCCAGACCGATCCGACCTGCTGGCCGCCGGCAGCCAGCCAGGCTTGCTGCCCTCGTTGCACCTGGCCTTCGGAATATAAAACTTCCCCCATGCTGCTGATGACTTGTTTTGGGATCGGCGGCGCCTGCAGATAGATTTCGGTGCCAACCCATCCCAGTACCGAGAATGAGAGGACACAGATGACGGCGAGCCAGGTCCATAGTTTGCGTGTCGCGTGCATGGCTTGTTCCTTTGCTGGAGGTTTTAAAAAAAGTAACGGTTGAATTCGATTAAGATGCATTTTATATGCATCATTTATAAGATGCAATTAAAATGTATGTTAAATGAGGCGACACCTCCACCAGAAGGCGGTAAACATATAAAATCAATGCATCATTAGACAGCTGCGAAATGACACATCATTTTTCTTTAACCGGGCTTTGATCGCGCAATGAGACTGACCACCTATACAGACTACGCGCTGCGCACCCTGATGTACCTTGCCGCCAATCGCGATCGGCTGGTAACGATCCAGGACATCGCGGATCTGCACGGCATCGCAAAAAACCATTTGACCAAAGTGGTGCATCAGCTCGGCCTGCTCGGCGTCGTCGAAACCGTGCGGGGCCGCAACGGCGGGCTCAGGCTAGGCAAGGAGCCGGCGCAGATCAATATCGGCCAGGTGGTGCGCAGTACCGAACCGGATTTTTTCATGGCCGAGTGTTTCGACCGGGACCGGAACGAATGCGTGCTTTCGTCCGCCTGCGTACTGAAAGGAGTGCTGGGCACGGCGACGGCCGCATATCTGGCCGTGCTGGATGACGTTACGCTGGAAAACCTGATCAAGAAGGGGAGTGACCGCCCAAGCGGCAGCGTAGCCGTCAAGTCCATCCGGGTTCATTCGCGGCCGAGATCCCAGAAAGAATAACAAGCAGGCTGGCATCGACGGATCGCTTTACCGCAATTGCAGTAACGCTGCATCCATCCGCTTGCCGGCAACAGGGGTTGTTTCAGTAGACAAAAAATTTTGGCATCGCAGACGATACGCACATAAATATTTCCCTTGTGCTCTCCGTGACCGCTAGCGCCAGACTCCGTCAGCGCATTGCGCCACATCCCATGTTTGTGGGATGGCCAATACCATGAACGCGGCTATACCATCTGGGCCAATAGACACAAACTTGTTCGATCGATAGACTGTGGCGGCTGTCACGGTTCTGGCTTTCAAGCTGGGCGAGTAGTTTTAGTGGCTGGAAAACAGGTTATCGGAAGTGCGGTGTTTCGCGCTTCTTTTATATCTGTGAAAATATCAGGGGATGTTCCTCAACACCGATACACAAGCCATTTATAAGAGATTTTGATGACCAATGTATATCTCAATGCCGTTTTTATCCAGCAGATGCTGCGGTATACATTGCGTTAGGGCTCAGTGTTCAGCGCACCCACCTACATAGTTCTCGATCTTCCACCGACTGTGGGCACGGAGATTCTCGCTCTGCGTTCACGCTACGACGCGTTCGAGGCGCGGTTGCCGCCAGAAATCACCATCGCAGGCTCGTCCGGAATCGGGGTCCTTAATAACAACCAAGACCCCGAACACGTCTTCCAAGCAATTCAACGTGTCGGTCGCGAGCACTTGCCGTTCGTCTCTGTGTTCGTTTCAATGGAGCGTTTCGCCGGTGTGCAAATATTTTGGCTCAAGCCGCGTGACCGTGAGCCATTCGATGCGCTGCAAAGTGCTCTGGTTGCAGCAGGCGTCAAGTTTGCTTCCAATCCGTTTCCGTTCAACCCGCACTGCACCATCAGTGCAACTACCGAACTTACTGAGTCGCAGGAGAACGAGTTGCTATCAACCGCAATACCCAGGCAAGAGTTCGTTTTGGCCAAGATGTGCGTCTACCGATTGGTTGAAGGTCGAGCGTCTTTGCTGCGATCATTCACCTTTAGCGCGTGAGAGCTCACCCTTCCGTCGAACCGACACGCAACGGCGGGGCAAGATTGCTCACTACGCCGCACAATGATTTCGATAATCACTAGGATAACAAGGAGGTCAAGCAAGAGCTGCCTGCGGTTTATGCGCGTCTCCAACGTTAGGTTCGAATAAAAATACGAATTAAACTTGCCAACTCCCCGGGGAAACAAAAATTAAATGGATGTCACTCTTCTTATATTCGGTTGTTCTATATTCGCCATTCTCGGGTTCGGACATGCCGTGTTAATGCTATTCACCACCAAATTTGAACCGAGAGATCATGAGCTCTTTGAAAAGCTAAAAATCGGAAAAACCAGTATGTCCAAGACCGGGAATATGTGGAATGGAATAAAGGGATTTCATATTAGCCACAGCCTTGGCTTGATAATCTATGGCGGATTTTACATAGTACTGGCACTTGAAAATAATAGTTATTTGAAATCTTCAGCGGCCTTGAACGTCGGTTTATTTGGCGTGGCAATAACGTACATTTTTCTTGCGCACAGATTTTGGTTCAGCGTTCCCAGAAACTGTTTTATCGTTGCGATTTGTTTTTTGGCTATGTCGGTCGTCTTCAGATGAAGACACATAGCAACCGGCTCTACATTGAACGCGTTCCATAAAATTTCGCCGCTACTGCGCAACGAGCGCGCGAACGCGGAAGCGCCGGCGCAAATATATGGGCGGCATGAGTAGAAACCGGCCGTGCAAATGGCTAACAACTGATTTTCAAGCGTTGTATATTAAAAAAAGGGAGAAGGGTATGATTTTTTTTGGCTCCAGAGGTAAAACCGTAGCCGGGCAGGTTGTAGACGGTATTCAATGCCCAAGCTGCGAAAACAAGCAGTTTGTCACTTTTGGCATTCTTAAATATTTCCATCTTTATTGGATACCCACATTTCTCACATCAAAAACAGTCGGTATCGAATGTACCCATTGTAAAAAAACGCTTGTCGGCAAGGAGCTTGAGCCGGAACTTGCAAAACAAATCAAGACAACCGTGTTCACTAAAAAGAACACGCTTCCGATGTTTTCCGGGTTAATCCTTATTTCCATCCTGGTATTGTTCGGCGCCATTGCGGCTCAGCGAGACGATATGCAAGACGCGACATACATTGAGCAGCCGGCTATAAACGATCTGTACATTGTCAACTTCACCAAAGTTTTTAACGACACGGATTCCAAGCACAAGTATGGGGTCATGCGAGTCAAGAGTTTATCGTCGAGCCAGGTCGAAATACAGGTCAGCAAAATCGCGTACAACAAAACATCCGGGGTGCGTAAAGATATAAAGGAAAGAAATACATCCGCGGATTCCTACTATGACAGCGAGCTTATATACATAGATATTGGCAAGCTGAAGGAAATGAAGGAATCCGGGGCCATTTATTCGGTTGAACGCATCTGATACGCTGCTTTACGCGGCCGAAGTTTCTGCCGCGCTCCAGGTTTTCCGGTGAGCGCGGCGTTCAATGTCCGCATAGGTGCTGAATGACCATGTGGCTTCTGGAGGGCTTGCCGGGTGTGGGAAAAAGCACCATGGCGGCTTACCTGTGTGAACTCGCGCGGCAGTCTGGGTATGCCGCCAAATGGTATTTGGAGGAATCTCACGATCACCCGGTGCATTCGGCATCGTTAAAGGGAAAGAGACTCGATGCCGATTTCATCGAGGAATGCCTGCAATCGTGGTCCAGGTTCACGGAACAATGCGAAAAAGATGAAACAGTTCATATACTGGAGGGCAGTGCATTTCAATCCACCGTGCGATTTATGATGGAGGAGAAACGGCCGGCTATTGCGCATTATTATCAGCGTTTCGAGGAAGCGGTTGCGCCGTTGAATCCAAGAATGGTGTACTTGCGCCCGCGAGATGCTGTGCGGCATTCGCAATATGTGTCGATGCTTCGGGGTAACGATTGGACAGCGAAAGTCTCCGGCTACCTTGAGAACACTCGACATGCGAAACATGAAGGGCTTACCGGCACGAATGGAATGCACAAATTCTGGGCAGATTATGCTGCCCTGTGCGACACATTAGTTGCACGTACTAAAGTACCGACAAAAAACGTTGAGTTTGTGCCAGGGGATTGGAGAAGACACATGGCAGAGGCGAATGAATTTTTTGAATTGAAGGCGCCTTAGTCGGTTGTGCAAACGTTTGCCTAATCCGCGCAGCAATTTTGCATTCGATATCCCATGCTGAACCTCCGTCCCGCCACACTCGCCGACCTGGCGCTGCTGCGTCACTGGGATGAACAGTGCCACGTGATCGCGTCGGATCCGAACGATGACTGGGAGTGGGAGGACGAACTCAAGCGTTCGCCCGACTGGCGCGAGCAGTTGATTGCCGAACTTGATTATCGCCCCATCGGCTTTATCCAGATCATCGACCCGGCGCGCGAAGAGAGCCACTACTGGGGTGATGCGCCTGAAGGACTTCGCGCCGTTGATATCTGGATCGGGGACGCCGCCGACCTTGGAAAAGCTTACGGAACCGGAATGATGCAATTGGCGCTCGCCCGCTGTTTCGCCGACCCGGCGGTAGCGGCCATTCTGATCGATCCGCTTGCCGGCAACGTCCGCGCGCATCGCTTTTATGAACGGCTTGGCTTCCGATTCGTTGAGCGCAGGCATTTCGGCGGCGACGAATGTTTTGTGTATCGCCTGGACCGAACTGATTGGCGCCATGCAAGCTGACTGGCCTTCACTTCTGCAAATTTCCCGACAAGTCGCTCCCGCCGGCGCCGTGAAGTAGCGGTACCCGCAAATTCCTCTACACCTTTATATCTATATTCACCGGTTTTCAAATAGTTCCTCCGGTTGATTGCGATAGCCACATTGCTTCTGAAAACATACCCCTCCGGCCAATAGTGCCTTAGATGTCCGGGACGTAAGCTTGCAGTGTCAAGTCAGACGTCCATGGAGGTATGCAGTGGCAGCCAAAAATAAGCCGTTATCGGTACTGGTCAGCAGTACTTTCGCGTTCACGATCTGTTTTGCGGTGTGGATGATGTTTGCGGTGTTGGGTATTCCGATCAAGACCAATCTCGGCTTGAACGAAACCCAGTTCGGCCTGCTGGTGGCGACACCGGTGTTGACCGGTTCGCTGATACGGGTGCCGCTGGGAATCTGGACCGACAGATACGGCGGGCGCATCGTTTTCTTCCTGTTGATGCTGGCGACCGTGGTGCCGATATATTTGATCAGCTATGCCACTGCGTATTGGCATTTCCTGGTGCTGGGCCTGTTCGTCGGTGTGGCAGGCGGATCTTTTTCGGTCGGTACGCCATATGTCGCACGCTGGTTTAAGCAGGATCGCCGCGGTTTCGCGATGGGCATCTTTGGCGCAGGCAACTCCGGCTCGGCACTGACCAAGTTTATTGCACCGGCCATCATCGCCGGATTCGGCTGGCAAATGCTGCCCAAGGTGTTTGCGCTGATGATGCTGATCACCGCGCTGCTGTTCTGGTTTTTTTCCTATACCGACAAGTCGCACCAGATGCCGGCCGGCGTGTCGTTCAAGGAACAGATGAAGGTGCTGAAGGACCCGCGCGTCTGGCGCTATTGCCAGTACTACTCGGTGGTGTTCGGCGGCTATGTCGCGCTGGCCTTGTGGATGACCAAATATTACGTCGGCGAATACGGCTTCGATCTCAAGCTTGCAGCCCTGCTGGCGGCCGCTTTTTCCCTGCCCGGCGGTGTGCTGCGCGCGTTGGGCGGCTGGATTTCCGACAAGTACGGCGCCTATAAAGTGACTTGGTGGGTCATGTGGATATCGTGGGTCTGCTTCTTCCTTTTGTCGTATCCGCAAACCAGCATGATCGTCAAGACCGTCAATGGCGACATGAGCCTGAACATCGGATTGACGCCGTGGATGTTCACCGGGCTGTTGTTCACGGTCGGGGTAGCGATGGCGATCGGCAAGGCCTCCGTTTTCAAATTCATTTCAGACGATTTCACACACAACATCGGCGCAGTGTCGGGTGTCGTCGGCTTGGCCGGCGGTCTCGGCGGCTTCGTGCTGCCGATCATGTTCGGCGCCATCGTCGACTTGACAGGCATTCGGTCCAGCTCATTCATGGTGCTTTACGGAACGGTGTGCGTGTCGCTGATATGGATGCATTACTCGTTCAAGCCGGAACGCGAGCAGGCGGCCAAAGCGGCCGAGGAAGCCAGGGCAGCTTACGTGCCCCAAACGACCCAGTTACCCCAACCTACATAAGCGGTACTTTAAAACCGGGCGGCTGCGGCCGCTTCCGCGTTACATACAGGAGATCAAAGTGAGCAAATATTTAATTACCACGTGGGAGCCGGAAGCGTCCGCTTTCTGGCAGAGCAGGGGTAAATCGACAGCCAACCGCAATTTGTGGATTTCCATTCCCGCGCTGATGCTGGCGTTCGCGGTGTGGATGGTGTGGAGCGTGGTGGTGGTCAACCTGCCCAACATCGGATTCAAGTACAGCACCAACCAATTATTCTGGCTGGCGGCGGTCCCCGGGCTGTCCGGTGCGACGCTGCGCATTTTCTATTCATTCATGGTGCCGATTTTCGGCGGCCGCAAATGGACTGCGATTTCCACCGCGTCATTGCTGATTCCGGCGCTCGGCATCGGATTCGCGGTGCAGGACCAGACTACCGGTTATCCCACCATGCTGATCCTGGCGTTGCTGTGCGGCTTCGGCGGCGGCAATTTCGCGTCATCGATGGCCAACATCAGTTTCTTCTTTCCAAAAGCGCAAAAAGGCTATGCGCTCGGCATGAACGCAGGGTTGGGCAATCTCGGTGTTTCGGTGGTGCAGTTCGTGGTGCCGCTGGTGATCATGGCAGGCGTATTCGGCGCGCTGGGCGGCGAGCCGCAAGTTTGGAGCAAGGGCGGTGAAACCAAGGAAATGTGGCTGCAGAATGCCGGCTTCATCTGGGTGCCGTTCATTGCGTTAACGGCAATCGCGGCATGGTTCGGCATGAATGATCTTGCATCGGCCAAGGCTTCATTTGCCGAACAGGCGGTGATTTTCAAGCGCAAGCATAACTGGCTGATGTGCTGGCTGTATGTCGGCACCTTCGGTTCTTTCATCGGGTATTCGGCAGGCTTCCCATTGCTGATGAAGACGCAGTTTCCGGATGTCAATCCGTTGCAGTACGCGTTTCTTGGGCCCTTGGTGGGCGCATTGGCGCGCGTGATCGGCGGCTGGGTGTCCGACAAACTCGGCGGTGCGATCGTGACGTTCTGGACATTTGTCGTGATGATCATCGCCGTGTTCGGCGTGATGAATTTCCTGCCCGGAAACGGCAGCCTGGGTAATTTCTCGGGATTCTTCTGGATGTTCATGCTGCTGTTTGCCGGCACCGGTGTCGGCAACGCATCGACCTTCCGCATGATCCCGGTAATCTTCCTGACCGAGCGTCAACGTGCGGCCGCCGGCAAACCAGCCGCGGCACAGGCGCAGGCAATCATCGATGCCAACAAGGAAGGCGCCGCAGTGCTTGGATTCACGTCTGCCGTGGCAGCGTATGGCGCATTCTTCATCCCGAAAAGCTATGGCACGTCGATTTCATTGACCGGCGGCCCGGAGGCAGCGCTGTGGTGTTTCATCAGCTTCTACGTCACCTGCATCGTAGTCACCTGGTGGTTCTATTCGCGCAAGGGTGCGGAAATGCCTTGCTAGTAGACCACGGTCTACTAGTCATTAATGACTAGTCTGGTTAGTTCCAAACGGCGGAACTAGTCCGACTTCTTGCGAATATCAAGTCGCGGCACGACGCCGTAGACTTGTTACATCGTAATTCGGTTTGTTTTATATATGGCGCCTGTCCACAGGCGCATCGATGGAGATACCATGAGTCATTTTCTGGACCGCCTGAATTTCTTCGGCAAACCCAAGGAAACCTTTTCCAACGGCCACGGCGCAGTCGTCAACGAAGACCGCAGCTGGGAAAACGCTTATCGCCAGCGTTGGCAGCACGACAAGATCGTGCGCTCGACCCACGGCGTGAACTGCACCGGCTCCTGCAGCTGGAAGGTCTATGTCAAGAACGGCCTGATCACCTGGGAAACCCAGCAGACCGATTACCCTCGCACCCGTCCCGATCTGCCGAATCATGAACCGCGCGGCTGCCCGCGCGGCGCCAGCTATTCCTGGTACGTGTATTCCGCGCAGCGCGTCAAGTATCCGATGGTGCGCGGCCGCCTGATGGAAATGTGGCGCGAGGCACGCCTGACCAAGTCGCCGGTCGAAGCATGGGAATACATCAGCCAGAACCCGGAGCGCGCCAAGCGTTACAAATCAGTGCGCGGCCAGGGTGGCTTCGTGCGCGCCAAGTGGGATGAAGTCAATGAAATCATCGCCGCTTCCAACGCCTTCACGATCAAAAAATTCGGACCCGACCGCATCATCGGCTTTTCGCCGATCCCCGCGATGTCGATGGTCAGCTATGCTGCCGGTACGCGCTACCTGAGCCTGATCGGCGGCGTCGCGATGAGCTTCTACGACTGGTACTGCGATTTGCCGCCGGCCAGTCCGCAAGTCTGGGGCGAGCAGACCGACGTGCCGGAATCGGCCGACTGGTACAACTCGACTTATCTGATGGTGTGGGGCTCCAACGTGCCGATGACGCGCACGCCGGATGCCCACTTTTATACCGAAGTACGCTACAAGGGCACCAAGACGGTTGCAGTCTCGTCCGACTTCGGCGAGATGGCCAAGTTCGGCGATATCTGGCTGGCGCCTAAGCAGGGCACCGATGCCGCGCTCGCGATGGCCATCGGCCACGTGATCATGAAGGAATATCACGCGACCGGAAAGTCTGCCTATTTCCGCGAGTACGCCAAGCAGTACACCGACTTCCCGATGCTGGTCCTGCTGAAAGAGCGCGACGGCAAACTGGTGCCGGATTATTTCCTGCGCGCTTCCAACCTGGCAAACAATCTCGACGAGACCAACAATCCGGAATGGAAAACCCTGGTCATCGACGGAGCAACCGGCGAGATCACCGCGCCATCCGGCTCGATCGGCTTCCGCTGGGGCGAATCCGGCAAATGGAACCTGGAACAAAAAGCCGGCAGCAGCCGCAAGGAGATCGATCCGCTCCTGTCGCTGATCGATTGCAAGGATGACGTGAAGCCGGTCGGCTTCCCGTACTTCGGCGGCCGCGATGCCGAAGACCTGCTGATGCGCAACGTACCGGTGAAGAAAGTCACGCTGGCCGACGGCACCGAAGCGCTGGTTGCAACGGTGTATGACCTGTCGATGGCCAACTATGGCGTCGACCGCGGTCTGGGCGGCGAGAACATTGCCAAGGATTTCAACGACGACGTACCTTACACACCGGCATGGCAAGTCAAGCATACCGGCGTGAAAGCGGCCGACGTGATCACCGTGGCGCGCGAATTCGCCGACAATGCCGACAAGACACGCGGCAAGAGCATGGTGATCGTCGGCGCCGCGCTGAATCACTGGTATCACATGGACATGACCTACCGCGGCATCATCAACATGCTGATGATGTGCGGCTGCGTCGGCCAGAGCGGCGGCGGCTGGGCGCATTACGTGGGGCAGGAAAAGCTGCGTCCGCAAACCGGCTGGACCCCGCTGGCATTCGCGCTCGACTGGAACCGTCCGGCGCGCCAGATGAACTCGACTTCGTTCTTCTATGCGCACACCAGCCAATGGCGCCATGAAAAGCTGAATACGTCGGAAATCCTGTGCCCGACCGCCGACAATAAGTTGAGCGAAATGTCGCTGATCGATTTCAATGCGAAATCGGAGCGCATGGGTTGGCTGCCGTCGGCGCCGCAGCTCGAAACCAATCCGCTCGAAGTCGCGCGCGCCGCGGAAGAAGCCGGCATGGACCCCGCAAAGTATGCGGTCGAGCAGATCAAGGCCGGCAAGCTGAATTTCTCGTGCGACGATCCTGACAATCCTGCCAACTTCCCGCGCAACATGTTCGTGTGGCGCTCGAACATCCTGGGCAGTTCCGGCAAGGGGCATGAGTACTTTCTCAAGTATTTGCTCGGCACGCAGAATGCGCTGATGAGCGACGAGGACCATTGCATCAAGCCGAAGGACGTCAAGGTACGTCCGGCTGCGGAAGGCAAGCTCGACCTGCTGGTAGTGCTCGATTTCCGCATGTCGACCACCTGCCTGTATGGCGATATCGTGCTGCCGACTGCGACCTGGTACGAAAAGGATGACCTGAATACCTCGGACATGCATCCGTTCATCCATCCGTTGTCGGAAGCCGTGCAGCCTTTGTGGCAATCGAAATCCGACTGGGAAATCTACAAGGGCATCGCCGAGAAATTCTCGGAAATCGGCGGCGAATATCTCGGCACGCAAAAGGACCTGGTGCTGACGCCTTTGATGCACGACACGCCGGGCGAACTCGGTCAGCCGTTCGATCCGAAAGACTGGCGTGCCGGCGAGTGCGAGCCGATCCCCGGCAAAACCATGCCGAACATGCAAGTGGTCGAACGCAATTACCGCGATGTCTTCAAGAAGTTCACATCGATCGGCCCGCTGCTCGAAAAAGCCGGCAACGGCGGCAAGGGCATCGGCTGGAAAACAGGCCATGAAGTCGAGGTTCTGCGCGGCATCAACCGCACGGTGCTGGATGAAGGCGTGTCGAAAGGGCAGCCGCGCCTGGATACCGCAATCGACGCTGCGGAAATGATTTTGTCGCTGGCGCCGGAAACCAACGGCCACGTAGCGGTGAAGGCATGGGATGCATTGTCCAAGATGACCGGACGCGATCATACCCATCTGGCCAAGCCGCGCGAGCATGACACGATCCGCTTCCGCGATGTGCAGGCACAACCGCGCAAGATCATTTCATCGCCGACATGGTCGGGACTGGAGTCTGAAGAAGTCAGCTACAACGCCGGCTATACCAACGTGCATGAAATGATCCCATGGCGCACCCTGACCGGCCGCCAGCAGTTCTACCAGGATCACGTATGGATGCGCGATTTCGGCGAAGGCCTGTGCGTGTACAAGGCGGCAATCAATACCAAGACCACCGAGGCGGTGCTCAACAGCAATCCGAACGGCAACAAGGAAATCGCGCTGAACTTCATCACGCCGCATCAGAAGTGGGGGATTCATTCGACCTACTCCGACAACCTGCGGATGCTGACGCTGTCGCGCGGCGGTCCTCACGTCTGGCTGTCGGAAACCGATGCCAAGACAGCGGGCATCGTCGACAACGACTGGATCGAGGTGTTCAACGTCAACGGCACGCTGACGGCGCGGGCTGTCGTCAGCCAGCGCGTACCGGTCGGCATGACACTGATGTATCACGCCCAGGAAAAAATCATCAACGTGCCTGGCGCCGAAATGTCCGGCAAGCGCGGCGGCATCCATAACTCGGTGACGCGCGCGGTGACCAAGCCGACCCACATGATCGGCGGCTATGCGCAACTGTCGTACGGTTTCAACTACTACGGCACCGTCGGCTCGAACCGCGACGAGTTTGTGCTGGTGCGCAAGATGAAGAATGTTGACTGGCTGGAGGGACCGCTGAAGGAAACAGCGCTGGACGAGCCCGCTATACCGCCGCAAAGCGGTGTGCGTAGCGGTCCGGTGAAGACACCTGCACCGGAAACCGTCGAACGTCCGGAAACAGTGGTTGCGATGAACGCGCCTGCACCCAAGGGTGCATGAGAATAATCCAGGAGCAAACATGAAAATCAGAGCGCAAATCGGCATGGTGTTAAACCTGGACAAGTGCATCGGTTGCCACACTTGTTCGGTCACCTGCAAAAACGTGTGGACCAGCCGCGACGGCGTTGAGTACGCATGGTTCAACAATGTAGAAACCAAACCCGGCATCGGTTATCCGAAAGAATGGGAAAACCAGGACAAGTGGAATGGCGGCTGGAAGCGTAACGCATCCGGCAAGATCGAGCCGCGCCAGGGCGGACGGCTGAAAATTTTGGCCAACATTTTCGCCAACCCAAACCTGCCGGCCATCGACGAGTACTACGAGCCGTTCACCTACGATTACGACAGGCTGCAGAATGCACCGCTGTCGGAAACGCCGCCGACCGCGCGGCCGATCTCGGTTTTGACCGGCAAGAAGATGGACAAGATCGAATGGGGACCTAACTGGGAAGACGACCTGGGCGGCGAATTCGCCAAGCGCAGCAAGGACAAGCTGTTCGACGGCATGCAAAAGGAAATGTACGGCACGTTCGAAAACACCTTCATGATGTATTTGCCGCGCCTGTGCGAGCACTGCCTGAATCCGACCTGCGTCGCATCCTGCCCGTCGGGTTCGGTGTACAAGCGCGAAGACGACGGCATCGTGCTGATCGACCAGGACAAGTGCCGCGGCTGGCGCATGTGCATCTCCGGCTGCCCGTACAAGAAGATTTATTACAACTGGTCTTCCGGAAAGGCCGAGAAGTGCACGTTCTGCTATCCGCGCATCGAAGCCGGCCAGCCGACCGTGTGTTCGGAAACCTGCGTCGGCCGGATTCGCTATCTCGGCGTGCTGCTGTATGACGCCGACAAGATCGAAGCCGCCGCATCGGTGCCGAACGAACAGGATCTGTACGAAGCGCAGCTCGACCTGTTCCTCGATCCGCACGATCCGGCCGTGATCGAGGAAGCGCGCAAGCAGGGCATTCCGGATTCATGGCTTGAATCGGCGAAACGTTCGCCGGTGTACAAGATGGCGGTGGAATGGAAAGTGGCGTTCCCGCTGCATCCGGAATACCGCACGCTGCCGATGGTCTGGTACATCCCGCCACTGTCGCCGATCCAGGCGGCTGCCGAGTCCGGCAAGATGGGCATGAACGGCATCATCCCGGACACCAAGAGCCTGCGTATTCCGGTCAGGTATCTGGCCAACCTGCTGACCGCAGGCAAGGAAGCACCGGTAGTGCATGCGCTGGACCGGATGCTGGCGATGCGCGCCTACATGCGCAGCAAGACCGTCGACAAGGAAGAAAATCTGACGGTGCGGAAGCAGGTCGGCTTGAGCCAGGCGATGGTCGAAGACATGTATCACATCATGGCGATCGCCAATTACGAAGACCGTTTCGTGATCCCGAGCAGCCACAAGGAAATGGCGGAAGACAGCTTCAACGAAAAAGGCTCGTGCGGATTTTCGTTCGGCAACGGCTGTTCGGACGGCACCAGCGAACCATCGCTGTTCGGCAAGAAGAAGACCGGCTCGACGATTTTCGTATCGATGCCGAAGTCGCGCAAGAAGAAGGAAGTGGAAGGGGTCTGAAGTACAGCCCCCTCTCCCGCAAGCGGGAGAGGGTTGGGGAGAGGGGGACAGCAAGAACCGCGGCTTTTTGAATACCCTCACTTGCAGTGCGCGTATTCGCTTGCAAGCGAATACCGTTCAGCAGGCCTGGCGCATGCGCCACGAAACCCCTGCTTCACCCCCCGGCCCCTCTCCCGCAAGCGGGAGAGGGGAGCACAAATAGAGATTAAAGGAACACCATGCAACACTACCGAATCCTGTCCGCGCTGCTGCTCTATCCCGAGCCGGCACTGATCGAAAGCCTTCCGGAGCTGGAAGCAAGACTGGCCGACAAGCCGGACATGCTGTCGCGTGTGCGTCCGCTGCTCGACTACCTTGCGCAGAACGATCTGATCACGATCCAGCAAAACTACGTGATGACCTTCGACCGCACGCCATCGCATTCGCTGCATCTGTTCGAACACATCCACGGCGAATCGCGTGACCGCGGCCAGGCCATGGTCGACCTGATGGAAGAATACAAAAAGCACGGTCTGGAAATGACTTGCGACGATCTGCCGGATTTCGTGCCGCTGTTCCTTGAATTCCTGTCGCAGCTCGATGATGAGGAAGAAACCGGGCGCCTGCTCGGCGACGCGGTGCACGTACTGGCGCACATCGGCCGCAAGCTGGACGGTAACGGCAGTCCATATTCCGGCGTGTTCGACGTGCTGGAGCAGTTGAGTCCGGTGGTGGCGGAGCAACTCTCCGAGCCGCCGATCAACGACATGGACGAAGCGCTGGAAACCTTCGGCCCTGGCGCCGATGGCGTGGAGCCGCTGCTGAAGACCAACACCGGTGGCCCGCAGCCGATCAATTTTTACCCAAAGGGAGCGCGCAGCATTGCGCGCAACGCCGCCTGATTATCTGAAAACATGATGGCGCGGCCCGCCGCGTCCGACAAGGAGAACACACCATGAATTATCTGAACCAATTCGCATTCGGGATCTATCCCTATATTGCGCTGGCGATCTTCCTGCTCGGCAGCCTGATCCGCTTCGACCGCGAGCAATACAGCTGGAAATCCGAGTCGAGTCAGACCTTGCATCGCGGCAGTCTGCGCCTTGGCAATATCCTGTTCCACGTCGGCATCCTGGGGCTGTTCTTCGGCCACGCCGTCGGTTTGCTGACGCCTTACGCATTCTGGACCGCGATCGGTATTTCTTCCGCGGACAAGCAATTGTTTGCCATCGTCGCCGGCGGCATCATGGGCACGATGTGCCTGGTCGGTATCCTGATCCTGCTGCATCGGCGCTTTACCAATGACCGGTTGCGCGCCGTCACGACATTCAAGGACAAGGTCGTGCTGCTGTGGATCCTGGCGACGCTGCTGGTCGGACTCTCCACCATCTTCACGTCCTCCGGACACATGGATGGCTCATTGATGGTGCAGTTCATGAATTGGGCGCAGCGCATCGCGACCTTCCGCGGTGATGCCGCCAGCTACATTGCCGATGTGCCTGCTCTGTTCAAGCTGCATCTGTTCATGGGCATGTCGCTGTTCGTGATCTTCCCGTTCACCCGGCTGGTGCATGTGTGGAGCGGTTTCGGCACGGTGGCTTACCTCGGTCGCGCCTATCAACTGGTTCGCCCACGTTAATACTGGCGCATTGAAAGGAAATCATCATGGGTATCTCCGTCAACGGCATTGACATCGATGACAGCGTGATCGAAAAGGAATTGCCGCATCATCAGCAAGCCGCCAATCCGCTGAAGCAGAGCGTGCAGGAAGTCGTGCTGCGCACCGTGCTGTTGCACGAAGCGGAGCGCCTCGGAATCGCCGGCGAAGACGACGACGCGCGCATCGAAGCATTGTTTACGCAGGAAGTGCGCGTGCCGGAAGCCGACGACGCGACTTGCGAGCTTTACTACCGCAATCAGCCGCAGCTTTTTTCCAACGGTGAAATGGTCGAGGCACGCCATATCCTGTTTCAGATTACCCCGACCGTGTCGCTGGAATTGCTGCGCGAAACCGGTGAAGCGGTGCTGCAGGCATTGAAGGCGCAACCCGAACGCTTCGATGAGCTGGCCAGGGAGTATTCGAATTGCGCATCGGGCGAAGTCGGCGGCAATCTGGGTCAGCTGACACGCGGTCAGACGGTGCAGGAGTTCGAGAACCTGGTGTTCCGGTTGAAAGAAGGCGAGATGGCCGATCGTCTGCTGGAGACCCGCTTCGGGCTGCATATCGTGCAGGTGATGCGGCGTATCGAAGGCCGGCTGCTGCCGTTTGACATCGTCAAGCCGCAGATCGTGGATTACCTGACGACGCGCGCATGGCAGCGCGGCGTGCATCAATATCTGCAGATCCTGGTTGGACGGGCGGACATTCAAGGCGTGACGCTGGACGGTGCGGAGACGCCGCTGGTGCAATAAGAAGGAACGCTTCGGCAGTCAGTTTTACCCAGGGATAAAACAACATGAACTTTGAGTATCCGCAAAAAATCGAAGCGCTGCGCCGCAAGGTGCTGGATTTCATGGAGGATCATGTCTTGCTCAGGATTGACGCATGGAACAAGGCCGAGGCGGATCATGTCTATCCGCCATTCATGGACGACCTGAAGGCGCTGGCGAAATCCGAAGATTTGTGGAATTTTTTCCTGCCCAGCCTGCCTGAAGACATGCCGGGGCAACGCCTTACCAATCTCGAATATGCACCGCTGGCCGAAATCATGGGCCGCGTGCCATGGGCGCCCGAGATTTTCAATTGCAGTGCCCCCGATACCGGCAATATGGAGTTGCTGCACATGTTCGGCACGCCGGAGCAAAAGAAACAGTGGCTGGTCCCGCTGCTGGAAGGCGAGATCCGTTCCTGTTTTGCGATGAGCGAACCGGACGTGGCTTCGTCGGACGCGACCAATATCCAGACCTCGATCCGGCGCGTTGGAAATGACTATGTGATCAACGGCCGAAAATGGTTCATCACCGGCGCCGCGCATCCCAACTGCAAGTTCGCAATCTTGATGGGAATTACCGATCCCGACGGCGAGACGCATCGGCAGCAGAGCATGGTACTGGTGCCGATGGATACGCCGGGATTGAAGGTGTTGCGCAATATTTCGGTAATGAACCATACCGCGCCCGAAGGTCATTGCGAACTGCTGTTTCGCAATGTGCACGTGCCGTGCTCCAACCTGATCCATGAGGAAGGCGCGGGATTTGCAATTGCGCAAGCGCGCCTCGGACCCGGGCGCATTCACCATTGCATGAGAGTGATCGGTCAAGCCGAACTGGCGCTGGAACTGATGTGCGACCGCGCAGCAGAGCGGCGCACGTTCGGCCGCTACCTGCATCAGCATGGCACCGTGGCCGAATGGATTGCGCTGTCGCGCATCGAAATCGAGCAGGCCAGGCTGCTGGTGCTGAAGACGGCATGGATGATCGACCGGCATGGCGCCAAGTCCGCGGCAAAGGAAATTGCGATGATCAAGGCATTGGTGCCGCGCATGCAGACTGCCGTGTGCGACCGCGCAATGCAAGTCTTCGGTGCGATGGGACTGAGTTCCGACACGCCGCTGGCATCGCTGTGGACCGTCGGCCGGTGGTTGCGCATTGCGGATGGTCCGGACGAAGTGCATTTGCGCTCGGTGGCACGGCAGGAGATGGGGGAGGCGGCGCAGCGGCGCGGTGGGTCATTCGCTTATATGAATGCGCCGGTGTATGACGAGTAGGGGATTGTTTGGCGGTGGGAGCAGCGTTGCGGTTTTCTCCTTCGAAAACGCAAAACCGGTTGTACTTCGTGGATACTGGCCGGGTCTCGCCCCGGCGGCGAGGTACTTTCTTTTGCGTCGCCAAAAGAAAGTACCCAAAGAAAAGGCGACCCTACAAAGCGCCCTGCGGGTACCCGTGGGATTGGAAGTCAACGCGGGAAGCGAAACGAACTCGCTACGCTCAGACATGTTTCGCTTCTATTTCCGCATTGACCTCCAATCCCACGGCGCTTCGCCAAGGGTTGAACGTCAACATCAACGGCAACATCCACACCAGTTCAGCGGACGACGAAATTTATCTCGCTGGATAAACGCTTAAAACCCTGGGTTTGTTTTTGACGTGCCCCCGCTTGGGACGCTGCCGTGAGAGTGATGCGTCAAGCGGATAAAGAAGCGAAACATGTCTGAGCGTAGCGAGTTCGTTTCGCTTCCCGCTTGGCGCATTACTCTCACGGGAACCCGAAGGGCAGCGTCTTGCGGTCGCGTTCTTTTGCTTACTTTTCTTGGCGAGACAAGAAAAGTGAGTAGCTGCCGGGCTACCCCCGGCATGCCACTACGAAGGAAACCCAGCTTGCAGTTTCGAAGGAAACGCCTACGGAAAATAGCCCTATAAACGAATGACGGGAAATAATTTAGTTTTCTTGTAATAGCGAAAGAGAACGAGAATCCGCCGTCGATTGTTATTGCAACATTACTTCCTTCACCAAGGTAAAACACTACTCAACACATGGACTTGGTTGCATCCATTTTTAAATAGTACTATATTGGTACTCATTAAAAGACATGGTCATAACATATGTTAAGAATGAGCAAGCTGGCGGATTACGGATCCGTGATATTGACCACGATGGTGCGCGATCCGCAACGGATTCAAAGTGCTGCGGAGATTGCTTCTGCGATCCGCGTGCCCGTGCCGACTGTCAGCAAGGTGCTCAAGATATTGACGCGTGAAGGACTGGTGTTATCGCTGCGCGGCGCAAAAGGCGGCTACCAGCTATCCCGTCCGCCGACCCAGATCTCGATGGCGGAAGTCATTGAGGCGATGGATGGTCCGATCGGCATGACCGAATGCAGCATCACGCCCGGGTTATGTACGCAGGAATCGGATTGCGCGGTGCGTGCCAACTGGCAACGGATCAACCTGGTTGTGCTGCAGTCTCTGGAAAAGATCACGCTGGACCAGATGATCCTGCCGGTCGCAAAAACCGTGGAGTTCCGTACGCAGCGTCCGCGCGCGCCGAAGCTCGGCGCAATGAATGGAGAACAGGCATGACTCAAACAGCAACCCGTCTCGATGAATTGATCGGCAACGAATACCGGCACGGATTCATTACCGATCTGGAAGCCGACAGCGTACCGCGCGGCCTGACAGAGGATACCGTGCGCATGATTTCGGCGCGGAAAAATGAACCGCCGTTCATGCTGGAGTGGCGGCTGAAAGCGCTTCGGCACTGGCTCACGATGACCGAGCCGGACTGGTCCACCGCGCGTTATCCGAAAATCAATTATCAGGACATCATTTATTACTCCGCACCGAAATCGCTGAAAGACCGGCCCAAGAGCCTGGCCGATGTCGATCCTGAATTGCTCAGGACTTACGAGAAGCTGGGCGTGCCGCTGAAGGAACGCGAAATGCTGGCCGGCGTCGCGGTCGATGCTGTGTTCGACAGCGTGTCGGTCGGCACCACGTTCAAGGACAAGCTGGGCGAACTCGGCATCATCTTCGGCTCCTTTTCCGATGCGGTGCAGGAACATCCGGAACTGGTGCGGCAATATCTGGGTTCGGTGGTGCCGTACACCGACAATTTCTTTGCCGCACTCAACGCAGCGGTATTCACCGACGGTTCGTTCTGCTACATACCGCCCGGTGTGCGCTGCCCGATGGAGCTATCGACTTATTTCCGCATCAATGCCAAGGATACCGGCCAGTTCGAACGCACGCTGATCATTGCCGACGAGGGCGCCTATGTCAGCTATCTTGAAGGCTGTACCGCGCCGATGCGCGATGAAAACCAGTTGCATGCGGCAGTGGTGGAACTGGTCGCGCTGGACAATGCGCGGATCAAGTATTCGACCGTGCAAAACTGGTATCCGGGCGACAAGGAAGGCAAGGGCGGCATCTATAACTTCGTCACCAAGCGCGGCGATTGCCGCGGCAAGAAATCGCATATTTCGTGGACTCAGGTCGAAACCGGTTCCGCGATTACCTGGAAATATCCGAGCTGCATTTTGCGCGGCGATGACTCGATCGGTGAGTTTCATTCGGTGGCGCTGACCAACAACCGCCAGCAAGCCGACACCGGTTCCAAGATGATCCATATCGGCCGCAATACGCGCAGCACGATTGTTTCCAAAGGCATTTCGGCGGGACGCGGACAGAACGCCTATCGCGGATTGGTGAAAATTTTGAAATCGGCCGAAGGCGCGCGCAACTATACGCAATGCGATTCGCTGCTGCTAGGCGACAAATGCGGCGCGCACACCTTTCCGTATATCGAAGTCAAGAATCCGACCGCGCAGGTGGAGCATGAAGCATCGACTTCGCGCATCGGCGAAGACCAGCTGTTCTATTGTATGCAGCGCGGCATCTCCGCCGAGGATGCGGTATCGATGATCGTCAACGGATTTTGCAAGGAAGTATTCAAGGAATTGCCGATGGAATTTGCGGTGGAAGCGCAGAAGCTGCTTTCCGTAAGCCTCGAAGGCAGCGTCGGCTAGGTGTTTAGCTCCCTTCTCCCGCAAGCGGGAGAAGGGCTGGGGATGAGGGTAATTGAAAGAGCCACCGCATTTGCAACCTCCCTCACCCCAACCCCTCTCCCGCTTGCGGGAGAGGGACCGGTTGGCGGTTCACCAATTTACTGTTTGAATATTTTAGTTCAGCTGTTAGATCACAAAATTCAAGGAATCAATCATGTTGCAAATCAAGAACCTTCAAGTACGCGTCGACCAGAAGCCGATCCTGCGCGGCCTCGACCTGACCGTCAATGCCGGCGAAGTGCACGCGATCATGGGGCCGAACGGCTCGGGGAAAAGCACGCTGGCGCAGGTGCTGGCCGGGCGCGACACGTTTGAAGTGACGGGCGGCAGCGTGCTGTATCAGGACAAAGATTTGCTGGCATTGGCGCCGGAAATACGCGCGCGCGAAGGCGTATTCCTGGCATTCCAGTATCCGGTGGAGATTCCCGGCGTCAGCAATGTCTATCTGCTCAAGGCGGCGCTCAATAATGTGCGCAAGCATCGCGGCTTGCCGGAGCTGGATGCGATCGAGTTCCTCAGCCTGATCAAGCAGAAAATGGCGCTGATGGACATGAGCAAGGAGCTGCTGTACCGCTCGGTCAATGAAGGTTTTTCCGGCGGCGAGAAGAAGCGCAATGAAATCCTGCAACTGGCGATTCTGGAACCGAAGCTGGCGATCCTGGACGAAACCGATTCAGGGCTCGACATCGATGCGCTCCAGGTCGTTGCCAAAGGCATCAATGCGCTGCGCAGCCCGGACCGCGCGATGATCATGGTCACGCACTATCAACGGCTGCTCGATTACGTCGTACCGGATTTCGTGCATGTGCTGTCGAAAGGAAAAATCATCCGATCCGGCGGCAAGGAGCTGGCGCTGGAACTGGAAGAGCGCGGCTATGGCTGGCTGGAAGAAAGCGCCGGGACTGCGCAGGGAGCAATGGCATGATGCAACTGCAGTCAACAGAACATGTGCTGGCGGACTTTGCCCGCATCGCGATCGAATTGCCGGGAGCGGACGTTCCGTGGCTTGCACGTGTGCGCAATGCCGCGCTGGAACGTTTTGCACAAGAAGGCTATCCGACCGTACGCCACGAGGAATGGAAGTACACCAGCGTCGCCACACTTGAAAAAAGGGCGTTCACTGCGATCATCGGGAACGAGCCTGAGGACAGTGCGGCCGCGGTCTTGTTCGACAGCCTCGCGCTCGACATTCAATCCGGCCATCTGCTGGTCTTCGTCAATGGCCGGCACGCACCGGCACTGTCGCGGATCGGGAAACTGCCGTCCGGCGTGGTGCTCGGCAGCATGGCAGATGCGCTGGAACGCACACCGGAAAAGCTGGAGGCGTATCTGACCGACGCAGGCAGCCAGACTGTTTTCGGCGCGCTCAACACTGCGTTCATGGCCGATGGCGCATGGCTGCATGTGCCGCGAGGAGTGGCGATTGATGAACCGATACACCTGCTGTTCCTCACCACTGTCTCCGGCGCCGCCATCCATCCACGCAACGTGATCGTGGCGGAAGAGGGCGCGCATGCAACCGTGATCGAACACTATGCCGGCAACGAAGATGCTGCGTATTTCAACAATGCGGTGACGCAGATATTTGCCGCAGGCAATGCAGCTATCGAACATTACAAGCTGCAACAGGAATCCGCGCGCGCTTTCCATATCGCCGGCATCCATGCGCGGCAGCGGCAGGCCAGCCGGTTCGAATCGCATTCGATCACGTTCGGCGCCGCATTGGCGCGCAACGACATCACCACCATATTTGACGCGGCCGGTTGCGAGACCACGCTGAACGGGCTGTATCTGATCGGCGGTCGTCAGCATGCGGACAACCATACCTGCATCGACCATGCCGCGCCGCACGGCACCAGCCAGGAATATTACCGGGGCGTGCTGGACGGCGCCGCACGCGCGGTATTCAACGGCAAGGTGATCGTGCGTCCGGGTGCGCAAAAAACCAATGCGCGCCAGTCCAACCACAATCTGCTGCTATCGCGCGATGCGGAAGTCGATACCAAGCCGCAACTCGAAATCCATGCCGACGATGTCCAATGCACGCATGGCGCAACCGTCGGTCAACTCGACGACACGCAACTTTTCTACCTGCGCTCGCGCGGCATCGAAGAAGCAATGGCAAGAAACCTGCTGGTACATGCATTCGCGCATGACGTGATCGAGCGTATCCGCGTGCAATCGCTGCGTAGCCGGCTGGAGCAGATACTGTTCGCACGGCTGCCGCAAGGCAAGCTTATCCGGGAGCTGACATGAAAATCGACAACCAAGAATTGCTGCATCCGCCGATATCGGCACGCACCGTTGAAGATTGGCGCAATGATTTTCCGATCCTGCGCGAGACGGTGCGCGGCAAGCCGCTGGTGTATCTGGACAATGCCGCGACGACACAGAAGCCGCAATCGGTGATCGATGCGGAGGTCGCGTATTACACGCACACCAATGCCAATGTGCATCGCGGCGTGCATACGTTGAGCCAGCGCGCGACCGATCGGTACGAAGGCGCGCGCAGCAAGGTGCGCCGCTTCATCAATGCCGCGGATACCAAGGAAATCGTGTTCGTGCGCGGCACCACGGAAGCGATCAACCTGGTGGCGCAAAGCTACGCGCGGCCCAGGCTGACGGCGGACGACAACATCATCATCAGCGCGATGGAACATCATTCCAACATCGTGCCGTGGCAGATGGTGTGCGCGCAGACCGGTGCGGAACTGCGCGTGGTCCCGGTCAACGATGCCGGCGAATTCGAATTCGATGTCTTCGCCAAGGTGATCGGGCCGCGCACGAAACTGGTGGCAGTCACGCACTTGTCCAATGCATTGGGCAGCATCACGCCGGTCAGGCGCATCATCGAGTTGGCCCATTCGCACGGCGTGCCGGTATTGCTCGACGGCGCGCAGGCAGTGTCGCATCTCGGCATCGATGTGCGTGCGCTCGACTGCGATTTCTATGCGTTTTCAGGCCACAAGATTTTCGGCCCGACCGGCATCGGCGCGCTGTATGGAAAAGAGGCGCTGCTCGAAGCGATGCCGCCATATCAGGGCGGCGGCGACATGATCCGTTCGGTCACATTCGGCGAGACCGAGTACAACGATCTGCCTTACAAGTTCGAGGCAGGGACGCCGAATATCGCCGGCGCGATCGGGCTGGGCGCGGCGCTCGACTATGTGTCGGCAATCGGCCTGGATGCGATCGCCGCGCATGAGCGCGATCTGCTGGATTATGCGACCGGACTGGTGTCCGATATCCCCGGCTTGCGCATTGTCGGCACCGCGCAGGAAAAGGCCAGCATCCTGTCATTCACGCTGACCGGCATTCATGCGCACGATATCGGCACGATTCTCGATCACGGCGGCATTGCGATTCGCGCCGGCCATCATTGCGCGATGCCATTGATGCAGCGTTTCGGCTTGAGCGGCACCGCGCGCGCATCGTTTTCGCTATACAACACACGGCAGGAAGTCGATGCGCTGGTGGCCGGCCTGCACAAGGTAAGGGAGATGTTCAAGCGATGAACGATCTGCGAGAGTTGTACCAGGAAGTGATCTTCGATCACTACAGCAAGCCGCGCAACTATCACGCGCTGGATTGCGCCAATCACACAGCCAAGGGACATAACCCCTTGTGCGGCGACCAGGTCACTGTTTACCTCAAAGTGGCAGGCGATGTGATCGAAGACTTGAGTTTTGAAGGCACGGGCTGCGCGATTTCCACCGCATCCGCTTCGCTGATGACCGAAGCGCTGAAAGGCAGGAAGATCGCGGAAGTCGAGCATTTGTTCCATGACTTTCACAAAATGGTGACCGAGAGCGAAGACGAACATCACCCGGACCTCGGCAAGCTCGAAGCACTGGCCGGCGTGCGTGAATTTCCGGCGCGGATCAAATGCGCAACGCTGGCCTGGCACACGCTGCAGGCAGCGCTGAAGGACCGGAAACAACCGATATCGACGGAGTGAAAAATGGATGTGAAGACGACGCTGGATAGCAAGACCGATTCGGAAGCATTGCTCGAATCGAGCGATCAATTGCGCGAGGACTTGATCACGGTGCTGCGCACGATTTACGACCCGGAGATTCCGGTCAATATCTACGATCTGGGATTGATCTACAACATCGATATCGACGAGCAGCACAACGTCAACATCGACATGACGCTGACGGCGCCCGCCTGTCCGGTCGCGGGCACGTTTCCCGCGACCGTCGAAGAACGGCTCAACGAGGTGCCGGGGGTGAACGACGTGCACGTGGAACTGGTGTGGGAACCGGCGTGGAGCATGGATATGCTGACGGACGAGACCAAGCTGGAACTGGGTTTGCTCTAAAGGGGATAGACCATGTCCGATTGGATCGATGTCGCGCCGCAAGATGAGATTCCGCCGGGCGCATGGCGTTCGATGGAACTGGATGGCGCGCAGGTTGCTGTGTTCAATATTGATGGCGAGTATTACGCGATCGAAGACGTTTGTACGCACGATGGCGGCATACTGACCGGCGGCGCGCTGGAAGGTGAAGAGATTATTTGTCCGCGTCATGGCGCCCGATTTTCCGTCAAGACCGGCAAGGTGCTTGCGCCGCCGGCTTATGAAGACGTGACGAAGTTCCCGGTGCGGATTGAGGCGGGTACGGTGCAGGTGCGGGATGCGCGCTGGGATTGAGCTGCGGTTCGCTCCCTTCTCCCGCAAGCGGGAGAAGGGCCGGGGACTCAGAGCACTGCTCTGAGGGCGGTTGCAAGGACCGCGCTCTTTCAATCTCTTTCACTTTCGCTCGGCGTGCAAACAAACATCGGTGTGCGGACAATATGCCCGTTGCTAGCTCCCTCTCCCCCGGCCCCTCTCCCGCTCGCGGGAGAGGGGAGCAAAACGCAGCACCGAATGGATACGATCTGTCGTCAATTTCTCACGCGATCTTCAATCATCATATAAGCACCAACCACCATCACACCATGACCTATCCCGCCTTTTTCGACCAAGCTCCCACCATCACCATGCATGACAGACTGGCCGAATTCCTCGGCGCTTCCGGCGATGGCATGCTGACCTACCGCTATATCGATGCAGTCCGCTTGGCCGGACACTCATGTCCCACCGTGGCAGGCGCCTGGCTGATGACGCGGCGCGCTTTGCAGATGCTGTATCCGGATCAGATACCGGAGCGCGGCGCGATTGACGTGATGTTTTCGTCGGCACAGGATGAAGGCGTGACCGGTGTGATCGCCAGTGTGGTCGGGCTGGTGACCGGTGCGGCGGGGCCGGGCGGGTTCAAGGGTATCGGCGGCAATTTCAATCGGCAAAACCTGTTGCACTTCGCCGGTGACTTTCCCGGCGAAGCCCGATTCGCGCGCTCCGACACGGGAGCGGAGGCATACCTGCGCATGCACATGCAGCGGGTGCCGGGCGATCCGCGCATCGACGAACTGTTGCGAGCCGGTCTGGCGGGGCGGGCGACACCGGAAGAAAAAAAGGAATTTGCAAGCTTGTGGCAACAGCGTGTCAAGCGCATCCTGATCGATCATGCCGATGATACGGAATTGATCGGCGTGATCGTCTGATCAGGCAGGCGCCGCACTGGTATTGGGTCCGTGCGTGGCACAATAACTGTTCGCCATTTCCACTTGTATTCTTATCAACTGCAAAATATACGAGCGATGAAAATTCAAACTCCGGCTGCGCCTGTAAGCCAGTGTCCAGCATACTCATGTTTCACCTGATAAAGGCACCCCAATGACTGTCACATCGCCAGATATCGTCATCTCGGAAGAACTGATCCGCAAGTTCGACCGTCAGGGGCCGCGTTATACCTCGTACCCGACCGCCGATCGTTTCAATGCCGGATTCACGCTGGACTCTTATCACCAGTACCTGGAGCAGCGTGCCAACCGTACCGAGAATCCGCCCTTGTCGATCTACGTGCATTTGCCGTTTTGCGAATCGCTCTGTTATTTCTGCGCGTGCAACAAGATCATCACCAAGGACCATAGCCGGGCGGCCGAGTATCTGCGCTACCTGGAAAAGGAAATGGCGCTGGTCGCCGCGCGCATCGGCAAGGACCGGCGCGCTGTGCAATTGCATCTGGGCGGCGGTACGCCGACGTTCCTGAGTCCGGCGGAAATGCGCCAGCTGATGGACATGGTGCGCGGTCATTTTAATTTTTCCGACGATGCCGAACTCGGCGTCGAGATCGACCCGCGCACCGTCAGCGAAGACACGCTGGCGATGCTGGCCGGCCTGGGCTTCAATCGCACCAGCTTCGGCGTGCAGGATTTCGATCCCGACGTTCAGGCGGCGGTCAACCGCATCCAACCGCTGGAGATGGTCGAGCGCGCCGTGACCGCCAGCCGCAAGGCCAACTTCCTGTCGGTGAATGCCGACCTGATCTACGGCTTGCCCAAGCAAACGCTGGCCAGTTTCGACCGCACGCTCGACAGCGTGATCCGATTGTCGCCGGACCGCATCGCGCTGTACAACTACGCGCATCTGCCCAGCCGCTTCAAGGCGCAACGGCAGATCATCGAACTTGATCTGCCGTCGGCCGAGGCGCGCCTGCAAATCTTTTTGCGGTCGATGCAACGCTTGCTGGACGCCGGCTATGTGTATATCGGGCTGGACCATTTTTCCAAGCCAGAAGATGAACTGAACCAGGCGCGCCTGAACAGAAGCCTGCACCGCAACTTTCAGGGCTATACCACGCGCGCCGAATGCGACCTGATCGGTTTCGGCGTATCGGCCATCGGCAAGGTGGGCGATTCCTACAGCCAGTCGGTGCGCACGATCAAGGCTTATTATCAGCATCTTGATGCCGGTGAACTGCCGCTGGAAAAAGGTTATTCGTTGACGCAGGACGATGTGATGCGCCGCCGGATCATCATGGAATTGATGTGCAGCAGCCCGGTGGATTTCGGCGCGATCAATGCCGCGTACGGCATTGATTTCCGCAGCTATTTCGCCGGCGAACTGGAGCTCCTGAAACCTTGTGAGGCGGCCGGCTTGATCGGGATCGATGCAGACGGCATCAAGGTGACGCCCACCGGCCGGCTGTTCGTGCGCGCAGTCGGCATGGTGTTCGACAAACATCTGGCGCAGCCGACCACTGCCGCTTATTCGAAGTTGATTTAGGGCATATGACAAATCATGGAGCCCGTTCATCGGGCATGAAATACAAATGAAATACGATACGATTACCCGCGATAACGTCAAGCAACTGGTCGATGAATTCTACGGCCGGGTGCGCGAAGACGAATTGCTCGGCCCGGTATTCCTCAAAGCGCTGGGCGAAGACTGGAGCGCGCATCTGGAACGGCTCACCGAGTTCTGGTCCACCATCGTGCTGGGCACGCGCAGCTTCCAGGGCAATGTCTATGGCACGCATATGCAATTGAACGGCATTGAGCCCGGCCATTTCCGGCGCTGGCTGGATTTGTTCTCGCAAACCGCAAATGAGCTGTTTGAAGCGGAACAAGCCGAGCAATTCATCGGCATGGCGCGCCGCGTGGCATCGAGTTTGCAAATCGGATTTTTTGACAAGGTGATTCACTCAACCTGAGCAAGTTCCAGCGGCAACTGTCAAGCGATTTAGATAAGTTTTTTGAAGACCTCGCCCGGCTATTTTTGATCTAAATCATTTGAATTGATTTTTTCGGAAGATAGAATGAATTTGGCTGTCCGTGAAGGACGGCAGGCCGGAGCGCAAGCGGGGTTACGATGACTTTCCACATGGAACCACGCGTTTCCTTCTATTTACGATCACTGTCCTGCGCCGTCGGGCACCAGTTGGTTCGTGGCGAATTGCCGCGCTCGATTACTTTGGATAATTCCCATATCGTCCCGGCATTTTCAATATTTTCACCCATATAAAACGAATAAGGCCGGCGCCGCCGCGCCGGCATAAAAGGAGAGCCCTGAATGCATAAACTGGAAAGCGCTGCGATCGCCCTGGCGGTACCGCAAGAGATCTCCAAGGAAGTGTTGATCGAAAAGTACGCCAAGGGAAATGAAACCAGCATAGACCAGGTGCTGGCCCGCGTTGCAACAGCGCTGGCCGAAGTCGAGACGCCCAAGACCCGCAAAAAGTATGCGGAAGAATTTTTATGGGCGATGAAGCACGGCTTCATACCGGCCGGACGCATCAGCAGCGCTGCCGGTACCGGTTTGCAAACCACGCTGATCAATTGTTTTGTGCAGCCGGTCGGCGACTCGATCACTGAATCGGTAGACGGTAAGCCCGGCATTTATACCGCGCTGGCACAAGCCGCCGAAACCATGCGCCGCGGGGGCGGTGTCGGCTACAATTTTTCCGCGATCCGGCCCAAGGGCGCACGGGTCAAGGGCACCGGCAGCAGCGCCTCCGGGCCGATTTCGTACATGAAGGTGTTCGACCGATCCTGTGAAACGGTCGAGTCGGCCGGCGCACGGCGCGGTGCGCAGATGGCGGTGGTCAATGTCGACCATCCCGACATCTTCGAGTTCATCACGGTCAAGCAGGAACGCGGGCAACTGAATAATTTCAACGTGTCGGTCGGCGTAACCGACGCCTTCATGCGCGCGGTCGAGTCGGACGCGGAATTCGAACTGGCGCACGTAGCCGAGCCGAATGACGAATTTTGCCAGGCCGGCGCCTATCAGCGCGGCGATGGAAAGTGGGTATACCGCAAGGTCCCGGCACGCGAGGTGTGGGACCTGATCATGAAAAGCACCTACGCGGCTGCCGAGCCGGGCGTGCTGTACATCGATCGCATGAACCAGGAAAACAACCTGTCGTATTGCGAAGTGATCGAGGCGACCAATCCTTGCGTGACAGCCGATACCTGGGTCGCCACCAGCGAAGGTCCGAAGCAGGTGCAGGACCTGATCGGCAAGCCGTTTGTCGCCAACGTCAATGGACAGGAATTCAGCGCCGATCCGCGCGGTTTTTTACGACCGGCGTCAAACAGGTGTTGAAGCTGCGCACCCGCGAAGGCTTCGAGTTGCGACTGACGCCGGACCATCCGGTGCGCCGCGTGGCCGCCGCCACGCGCTACCGGCAGGAATTCGAATGGGTAAAAGCAGGTGAATTGCGCGCCGGCGATCGGATCGCATTGCATAACCATCGTGCGCTGCATGGCTGGGAAGGCCGGTATTCGGAAGCGCAAGGTTACCTGCTGGGCTTGTTGCTGGGCGACGGCACGCTGAAAAGCGAAGCCGCGATATTGAGCGTGTGGCCGCAACAGAATACCGCGCTGGTCAATGGTGCCGCACAAGTGACGGCCAACGGCATTGTCGCAGCGGCGGAAAGCGCCATGAGTGAATTGAAAACCCGCGCCGACTTTGCCGGATTTGCCAAGGTCGCGGGCCGTAACGAATATCGTCTGAAGAGCGCCAGCTTGCGCGATCTCGCGCTCGAATTCGGCATGCGGCCAACCTCGAAAAAAATGACGGACGCGTTCGAGGCGACGTCCTCGGCATTCCATACAGGCTTCCTGCGCGGCATGTTCGATGCAGATGGCTCAGTGCAAGGAAGCCAGGAAAAAGGCGTCAGCGTACGCCTGACCCAGGTCGATAAATCCACGCTGCAACGCGTGCAGCGCATGCTGCTGCGCCTCGGAATTGCCTCGACCATCTATGGCCAGCGCAAAGGACCCGAGCCGGTGCTGAAGCTGATGCCGAACGGCCGGGGCGGCAGCGCTGAATACATGACGCAAGTGCTGCATGAACTATGCATTTCCGGCGACAACATCGCGCTGTTCGCCGAACGCGTTGGTTTTGCGGACAGCGACAAGCAGGATGCGCTGGAGCATGCGCTCGCGACATACCGGCGCGCGCTCAATCGCGAGCGCTTTACCGCCGTCGTGGAAACGCTGGAAGCCGATGGCGAAGCGCCGGTGTTCGACGTGCAGATTCCCGGCATCAATGCGTTCGATGCGAACGGATTGTATGTGCACAACTGCGGCGAACAGCCGTTGCCCGACTACGGCTGCTGCTGCCTCGGCAGCCTGAACCTGCCGGCCTATGTGGAAGCGCCGTTTACCGCGGACGCCAGGTTCGACTTCGAGCTGTACGCACGCGTCGTCGCGATCGCGGTGCGCATGCTCGACAATGTGCTGATCGCGACGCGCTGGCCGCTCGAAGAACAGTCGCGGGAAGCCGAGGCCAAGCGCCGTCTCGGCCTCGGCTTTACCGGGTTGGGCGACGCGCTGATCATGCTGGGCGTGCGCTACGATTCGGAACAGGGACGCGCGCTAGGCGCGGACATCGCTCGCGCGATGCGCGACACCGCCTACGCCGCCTCGGTCGATCTCGCCAAGGAGCGCGGCGCATTCCCGTTGCTCGATGCTGAAAAATACCTGCAGTCGGGATTTGCATCGCGCCTGCCTGAGGAGCTGAAGAATGACATTCGCACGCACGGCATACGCAATTCACACCTGACATCGATCGCGCCGACCGGCACGATTTCCTTGGCGTTTGCCGACAATGCGTCGAACGGCATCGAGCCGGCATTCTCGTGGTTTTACAACCGCGTCAAGCGCATGCCGGACGGCAGCAAAAAGGATTACACGGTCGAAGACCACGCCTATCGCGTCTATCGCGCGATGGGACACGATATCGAAAAGCTGCCCGACTATTTCGTGTCGGCGCTGGAGATTTCCGCCAGCGATCACATGCTGATGGTGGCGGCGGTGGCACCGTATGTCGATGCGGCGATTTCCAAGACGGTCAACGTGCCCGAGGATTATCCATATGGCGATTTCCAGGATCTGTACATGGAAGCATGGCGCAAGGGCTTGAAGGGCATCACCACCTATCGTCCCAACAGCGTGCTGGGCGCAGTGCTGTCGGTGCCTTCCGCGGCCAGCGCACCGCAGCCGATCACGCTGCCGGAGCAGGACAAGCGCCTGGTGCTGACCGAAGTGATGCGCTCGCCGCCGCTGGCGTCGTTGCGCTGGCCTTCGCGCCCCGGCTTGCCGGCCGGTGCAACGGGCTGGGTCAGCGAAACCATCCGTACGCCGCAGGGCGACTTTGCAGTTGTGGTATCCGAGCAGGGCGGTGTGCCGTTCGAAGTGTGGGTGCTCGGCGGCCAGCCGCCGCGCGGCCTGGATGCAATCGCCAAGACACTGTCCACCGACATGCGCGCCAACGACCGCGGCTGGCTGCGCAAGAAGCTGTCGATGCTGGCCAATGCGTATGGCGATCCATTTGAAATGCCGATGCCGCCGAATGGCCAAGTGATCCAGGTGCCGAGCGCGACAGCCGCGCTGGCCAGGCTGGTCGAATGGCGCTACAACCAGTTGGGCGCCTTGAATTCCGGCAAAGACGATCCGACACCCGTGCTCGACGCGCTGTTCGCGGCGCATGAGCCCAAGGCCGGCACCGATGGCACGCTGGCCTGGGTAACCGACGTATGCAATCCGGCGACCGAAGACGATTTCGTGCTGATGCTGAAAGAGCTGCAGATGCCAGACGGCACCCGCCGGCCTTACAGCATGTGGCTGACCGGCGGTCATCCGCCCGCACTGGACGGCTTGTGCAAATTGCTGAGTCTGGACATGCGCGTGATCGATCCGGCCTGGATCGGCATGAAGCTGCGCAAGCTGCTCAATTACGCCGAGCCGCGCGGCGACTTCCTGGCGCGTATACCCGGAAGTGAAAAGCAGGCCAGCTATCCATCGACCGTTGCGTACATCGCGCAACTGGTGATCCACCGCTATGCGATGCTCGGCATCCTGACCGAAACCGGCGCGCCGGTGAACGCGATGGGCGTGGTCACGGACGAACCGACGCATGCGGCCAAAGCCAATCCGACCATACATGGAAAGTTGTGCCGTGAGTGCGGGAATGCTGCGGTGATTCGCAAGGATGGCTGCGATTTTTGTACGGCGTGCGGGGCGATTGGTAGTTGCGGCTGATAGTCGATAGTCGTCCGTGGTTGCTCGGGCGAGTGTAGGATGACTCATCAAACCAGCCGCGCCTAGTAGCTGGTGCTGTGCTTGAAATTGCGGTGAGTTGTGTGCGATGCGAGGACGTGAGGATGCATCTTAGCTAGACTGGATCCTTTCTCGACCACGAATTATTAGGGCATGCTCGAATTCGCCACTGGTTCGTGAGTCGAATTCAGAACACACCATTCATTATCTCGAAAGTTAGGTGGTGGGTTGTGTGGTACGTTTATGCTGTTGTCGTGCCTCGACACGTGTTTCATCAGTACGGAAGTCGACAATCTATTCAGTGGCCCACTCAGTATGTCTGGGACAAACCAAAATCCAAGAAACGCAAGAAAAGTACTTAATACAAATGAGGCCGTTGGACTATCGGTCGAGAGATGTGTCACGGAACCCGTCAAAACGGTAAAGAGAATCACGATTAGCCATTTCGTCCGAACGTACGTCTTGACACCTTTCGCAAATCCGCCCGCAATAATTGTGAGCCTCCGTTCCATTTCCGCTAAGTCCTTGGCGGCAAGCGCATCAAGCAGTATTTTATTCTGCGCTTCCAAGCACTCGCGTTCCTCGTGCAACTGAACTTTTTTGGCATTGACCGTGTTTAGGTCATCAACGTATTTTCCTTCAGTTTCTACCAGTTCTTGGGATACGCGATCTATCTCAGCCTGATAAGCAAGGCTCCTTTCATGGAGTATGAGTTCACCTTCCTCTCGGGCACGTGCTGCTGCAAATTCACCGGCAGCGAGCTTCACTTGCTCGATGATAAATGGAATGCGTTCCCGCGTAACATCCTCTGGATCCCCCGAAACAGCACGCATCAATGCTTTTGCGCCCTCGCGATCTTCGAGCAATGCGGCGAGATCGTCTGCCTGTTCTCTTCCCTCTAGCTCAATAATTAAATTATAGGCTCTGGCCTTCACATCAGCGCGTGGGCGGACTGCTGCAGAACAGTTCGCAAGTAAGCGGGCCACTGGAATTGAACTACGGGTACCACCTGTGCGCGTCCAGATATAGCCCGCGAACTGCTTATCAGACATAGCGATCGGCGCCCATTTTTCCACATGGGTAATGCTATGTTTTGTCGTTCCTTTCAACCACCGTGTCCAAGCTGCGTTTGCGATCTTGACGAGTGCTGTATTCCTACTCAAAAATATCCATTTAGAATCGCACACCCGTGGACAAGGTTGCGAGCTATCTCTCATTGTAAGCATAGACCAGACAGATTTTCTGTCATGTGCTTTTGCCTCTACATTTCCCCATGCTTGCATGCTCGTATTCATACCAGCTTCAATATCACCAACCACAGTTGGATTGTGCCGATGTAAATTTACTTCTGGATCGCGTTCCACATCAATTCCAAGCCTCTCGTAGGCTCGCTCTCCAACTCGATCCTTTAGTGCAGCGAGTAAATCCGGTTTGGCCGATATTCCCAAACGATGGGCAGATGAATTTATTCCCGACCGAAGATAGGATAACTGAGCTCCAATGGCCCCTTCCGCTTCCATCACACAGTGATCGAACACAGCAACTCGTGCACCACTATTCTTTATAGTCGCAAGTAATTCACTCCCATATTCCGCATACTCCCAATTTACGCCCAGCATATCCAGCAAAATTGGAGAATCAAGATAAATGGTAAGTCCTGAAAGTGGCACGTTTGTGTCAGCAGGCTCCTGAAAAACAGCTATCGCCTCAGCTGCCATATTAGCAAATGCAACATCTGATACCAATTCGAACGCAGCGCGGTCTTTCGTCTGAATGTCCAATAAAAATTGTGACGTTTTATAATCCAGATGAAGCTCATCCCCGTTTAGTTGATCCTCACGCCGCGGAACTCGTAATAGAGAAAGCGTATCAACGCTTCGTTTGGTGGTGATCGAGGTTTCCTTGCGGCCAAGAATCCTCATTGAATCAGCATTCAGGAGTCTATGGAGAAAGGCTGCATCAATTGCCGATCTCTCCATGGTGTTAATTTTTTGATCGTCGATACAATAATCAAAGAAAGCACTTAAAACTCTTTCAACTTGCGCCTCAGTGACAGGATTTACAGACTCATTTTCAGGAATCATGGCGGCGTGTTTATATACCGTTCTGGAGCCGTCACGAGAAACGACTTCAAGCAGGCCAGCCAATTCCAATTGTTCGGTCAAACCTAGCGCTGCCAACCGTGGAATACTGAAACCAAAGCGCTGCGACACAGCCAAAGAAAACTTTTCAGCGTCGAAAAGTTGTCCAACTAGATCGTGGTTGGCTTCAGTGAAAAAAGGAATAAGTGCATGGGTAATACCAACCCCTGGCTTACTTAATCGCTGTGCCAACGCACAATATGCTAGAAGTGCCCGCTTTGGTCTGGTGTTGACAGTCATTTTAATTTTTCAGGCGTTATTGAATTGGGCGGAGAAAAATATTCTTAGCAAGTTATCGAGTTAGCTAAATAGTATGGCCATCACTGAAATCTCGGATTCTAACCAAAACCATCAAGTTTTACGTCCAGCGAGATCATAACATTGCTAAATAAGCACTTGAAAATATAAAGCTTGACGAGTTCATTTCGAAACTGACGAATTAGCAATCAAAAGGACCCATGCTCACATTAAATAATATGTGAGCATGGCCGATCTAACTTGTTTAAAACCCGCCGCTTCTTGTGCCGTTGTTCGAGCGCACCCGATGCCGCGACTTGCAGCAGCCTCTGAAAAGTGGCGCATTCGTCATGACTCGGGGCCGGACACGCAGCGGCATGTCGCAAGCCCTTGCTCATCGCCTGCAAGCGCTTGATCGTTCCGTCGATCTCATCGGCCTTGGCCGTTGACAATAACGCCCATGCAGGCAAGAAGCGCATCGAACGCCTGCCGGCAGAAGCGTTCATTGGCGGGTTCCTGCTGCACGCATTGCCCAGCGGCTTCAAGCGCATCCGGCATTACGGGTTGCTGGCGCCGTGCCACAAGCAAGAGAAACTGGCGGCATGCCGGCAAGCGCTTGCAATGTCGGTACCAGACAAAGCAGTGATGGAGTCGGTGCAGGCGTTCATGAAGAGGGTGGCTGGCATCAATGTCGGGCGCTGTCCATGTTGCGAGCAAGGCATCATGCAAGTCGTTGGCGTGATCGTGCCTAAGCGGGAGTACTGCCGTACGGCGGGGCCGCCGCCATGAGCCGGAATGTCGCCATCGAACCAGGACGGGCGCATTGCATGCCGGGGATGCGCTCGTCGGGTGTGTCAAATTTGCGTGAAATCAGCTGTCTTGGTGCAGGCGCTATGCCCGCCTATCGGGGTCATGCAAGCCGGGAATCGACGCAAATGGGCAACGGCCGCATCAAGTTATTGCCAAAACAGCCATCTCTGGCTTTACAATCCCCATAACCACCGCCCGTAGTGGCGGTTCAGTCCAACAGCGGTTATCTGCCGCTGCCGCACCACAGCCATGGCGAACGTTCGCGTAGCGGCAGATAAACTCTATTCGTTAAATGGCAAATGAATTCGATCCGACGCGGTTGCTTTGAGCTAGATGTTCTGCCCCAGTGGGACTCTTCGCAAGACGAGGAGTGTCTAACGTTGACGAGATCGGATGAAGGTGCATTTCAACTTAGCGCGTTCGTGAAGCGCGAAGGAGTTGTGGGGCTCGCGGAGATTCGCTCCTTTTATCAGAAGGAGAATCCTAAAGCTGAACTGGTGCCTGCCACTGCGGGCGAGTTCTCCGGCTACATGGTTTCGTTCGAAGACGGCGAAGCGAAGTGGTCGAAATACTGGATTGCTGCAGAAAACGTGCTTGTGCTAGCCACCTATAACGGCCCTACCGGAGCTTACCTTCGCGAGATGCCAGATGTGTACGCAATGCTGTCGACCCTGCGGAGGGTGCCAGCATGAAGCGTTTGCCACTTAACATGTCATTCGAAAATGACGCGCGAATAAGCGCTCCCCTAAAATTTACTGATCGGCGGGGGCGCCTTTCAACTCGACGTTAAGGCATATGTCATTTGAACTTTTTCAGGAACGTCTTATGCAAAAGGTATGGCTCGCTTTAGTTTCCATGTCCCTTTCAACGGCTGGGTATGCCCAGGTACATAAGTGCACCGTTGACGGTAGGATGGTCTATCAGCAGGAGCTGTGCGCAGGAACTGGGCAATCGGGCCGAGTTACCCACGTGGCCGCCGCCCCTTCCGGCGGCGAGAGCACGCCAACCGCTTCCACGCCGCTTCTGTGGCCTGGAGTGGAGTTCGGCATGACACGCCCCGAGGTGCTCCGCTTGGTTCCCGGATCAACTGAACATCGGGGCAGCGTGAAGCTCGAAGGATTTCGCTACGCAGCAAAGACTTTCAATGTTCAATTTGGGTTTAAGTCGGATCGCCTGGTTCAGGCTCACCTCGGTGATGTCGTGTTCATGGAACTCAATGCCGCCACCCGGCAAGCATTCGATAGGCTCGTCACCACGGTTAGTCGCACCTACGGTCAACCGGTATCGCAAAGCGTCGAAGGGCGTGCGTCTGGACTGTATGGGAAGGCACTCTGGCGCCGGGGTCGTTCGGAAATTACTGTGGATATCAGTCCAATAACACAGCATCACTCGACCATCCTTTTCAACTTTTTCGTCGAAGGCGCCCGCCTGACGCCTTAATTTGTCAATCTTTCACGAACAAGGGTATTTTGCTCCCGAACCTAAAATCATGAAATCTCAATTTTTACTTCTCCCTTTTCTATTCGCTCTACTAGTTCAGACCGGTTGCGGTCAAAAGTCGGATAAGTCAGTCGAGTTTCCCCCTAAAAAATCTATCGGTACGGTGAGTGGCTTAGATATATTGGAGCCGGGAGATGAAGTTTTTGACCCACAAAGAAAACTGGTCTGGCAGCGGTGCGGTCTAGGCGAGAAATGGAACGGCGCTATCTGCGAAGGAACTCTAAAAGAGCTGACCTTTGTTGAGGCCAAAAAGATGGCTCCGAAGGGGTGGAAGATCCCAACTATTCGAGAGCTCAGTAGCATCTCTGATTGTGAAAACGGGTATCGGAGCACTAAAGACTTGGGCGACGGCCTCCCTCCCCTGAATGATTCCTGCAAAGGAGACTTAGACTCTTCTTCATTACATTCGGCGTTCAAAACAAAAACGTACGATTTGCGAGATGGATTCTACTTTTGGTCGGCATCTTCCGATAAAAGCAACGACTCTTATGTTGACGTCATATCTTTCAGGACTGGGCAAATAAATGGCCTTCCAAAAAACGATGGTGAAGCGAAAATCTTTGTCAGATATGTTCGAGATCACCGCTGATTTGGCTTGGTTCGCCCTAAGCCGGCTACAAGCCTGAGCTGGACAGTGTCGTCGAAGAGGAAGCGGTATTGTATTTATCGGAGGACTGCGGCCGCATCGAGACATCATTTGACGAATTGATCGCCGGTGCTGGGCAGGACGAATCACGTTTCATTTTGACTTCGAGTCATCCTGGGAAGACGGTCAACGAGTCAGACGAATTCGCGAACTCACTGATACTCAAATATGAATGGGAAACTAAAATTGTTTTCCTCTAAGTACCAGTTATGCCTCACACCACATGTCAAAGCCATTCACCCAAATCCAACTGACCGATGCTCAATGGCTGGAAATTGAGGCGGCACGTCCCGACTCTGGCAGCAGCGGGGCAGTCAAGGGGCGCGCCGAGGCATTGGCACGCATCCACATCTTCGAAAACTATCCCGGCGGGGAATTTGTTGCGCCGTGCAATGGCGCGGACATGGCAGTGCTTTATCAGGGCGCAAAAATCAACTTTGAGGTCAAGGGCACCCGGTCGCCTGGCATTGATTGGCAGAGGCTCAAGGTTTCAAGCAGTCACTCTTGTCGTCTGCTTATGTCCGGCATTCCAATGCTTCGAATCTCCTCAGTTTTTTCCCGCATCCCGCTGGTTTACACGCTTACATATCCTCAAGACTTCAGACTGCAAGAAGAGCCTCGTTGGTCTGTGCATCCGGCCAGTGAGGCCTAACGAGTAAGGTTAGATTGTGATCGCGCAGCGAGCCACAATCTGAACCGGTTGTTGGACGAGCCCGGACAATTCAAACAATTCAAACAGGTAAGCTGTCCCGTTCGCTTGCCACGTTACTTCAATTCCAATTCCGATCCCGTACGCCTGTCCGTACCTTATGGACGAGACCCGACCGCGATCAAGCGTCCGGATGCGGGCCACACGCCGCGCTCCAGCATGCGGCTGCCGTCGAAGACGAGCCAGCTCTG
>Ga0156087_1133_pt1 | contig 41495 bp, 30 predicted proteins | sample RifCSPlowO2_02_FD_107740 | JGI IMG/M metagenome (GOLD analysis project Ga0156087, IMG submission 107740) | Burkholderiales bacterium RIFCSPLOWO2_02_FULL_57_36 | reverse complement strand
GACGGTTTTACGTGGTTTTCTCATTTGCGATTCCTCTGGTGGTGGATTTTCCACCTATCGAGGTGTCCGTGCAAATTAGACCACTACATTACCTGATGTACGGCAAAGGGGGCGTGGAACTCCGGCGGCATGCTGCCCGCCGGAGTACGGGTCGCGCGAGCCGATCGGACAAGGTCAGATGAACATGGCCTTGTTGGTTTGCAGGTAGTCGGACAATTCGACCGGCGCGCGTCCAACCAATTGCCTGAATGTGTCGGTCGGCATGAGATGTGCGTAATCACGCGTTTCATGTTTGAAATAGGTCATGATCGTGTTGAAATTCTCTCCCATCGTCCTGCGAAATGCCGCATCGTCATCGGCATACGAAACGTTCTCTCCCAGCACTTCGCTCAACATGTCCGCAACGTCTTGAAATGCATAGCGCCGCGAACCGGTGATCATGTATTCCTTGCCTAAATGCAGCGCGGCATCATCCGCCAGAATCTTCGCCGCGGCTTCCGCGATATCAGCTTCGGACAGCCACAGGCGCGGCGTGTTCGATTTCGCCGGCATTGCCAGGCGGCGCGTTGCCCTCACCTCTTCCGCGAGAAACCATGGCAGGTTGAACATGATCCAGGACGCGACATTGATATACGTGACCGGCAAGCCGCTCGCATCCAGCAGCGGTTTGGCCACGACGCTCAAATTCGCGCCGCAACGGGTGGCTAACACTTCAGGTTCCAGATCAGCCGCTGTGAGGCCCGGCGGCATGGTAATCATGCGCAGCATTTGCAGCAAGCCGGGCGCCGCCTTCGCCGCGCCGATCATGTTGTTCGTCGCGACCAGTTCGTCAGTGACAAAGTCCGGCGTCACCACGAACACTTTCTCGACCCCTTGCATGGCCGCCGTCAGGCTGGTGAGGTCGTACCAGTCGGCGCACATGATTTCCGCGGCTGGATATTGTTCCCGCAACTGCGCGCAGCCGCTGGCCCGACTGCTTGTCAAGCGCAGCGATTTCTCCGGATAACGGGCCGCAAGCGCTGCTGCCGTCAGGCTGCCGATGTTGCCGGTTGCGCCGATGATTAATATCTTTGTCATTTCATTCCTTTTTCCGATAACGAGTATTGGCATAACGATAATCGTTGCGGCTGCCGTTGGCACGGTGAAGCGGGGTCAATAAAATGTGGCGTGCGGACAGATTCCGGCGCAATCCAGGCACGGACGTTGGGAACGCCACCAGGTTGCCTGAGTCGGCTTGAGCAAGTCCTTAGTACGCCGCCAAACCGGAAAGAGATGGTTTGATAAAGTCTGTCGTCCTCGATCGCAATGCCCGTGGCAGCTGCGGCGCAGCGCCGTGAGTTAGACGAAACTGGCGCGGTGAATGCCCGGTCCATCGTTTGAACGCATGCCGAAAATTGGCGGCATCGCTATAGCCGAGTCGTTCGGCTATGATTTCTGTCGTAAGCGATGTGGTCGACAGATAACGAACCGCCATCGTCTTGCGTACTTCTTCCGCGATTTTCAGATAGGAAGTATTCTCCGATTCGAGCCGGCGCCGCAGCGTTCTGGGCGACATGCATAGTTGATCGGCCACTTCGGGCAGCGTGATGATGCGGCCATTCGCATTAAGCAGCATGCGCTTGATATGGTTCGGCAGTTCGCGCGCTTGCGCGAGTCCTTCCATCATGCTGTCGCAGATTTGCAGGCAGTTGTGATAGGTAAACGCCTGCGCCTGCGGCAATGACCCTGTCAGCAGTCTGGCGTCGAAGCGGATTTCATTGATCCCCGCGTTGCAACGCATCGGACAACCCAGCAGCCGTTCGCACCAGGTTTGTGCCGGGGACGGAAAATCGACCCGGATTTCATGCGGCGTGAAATCGTCACCAAGAACATCGCGCAGCAGCCTGACGGTTTTGGCGATTTCGAGCTCCATGGCATGGCGGCGATCGCTGCCGGCGAAAGGCAGGATGTCTTTGAATCCGATGACTGCATCAGTCCCGACGACCCGATGATCAATGGCAAACTTCATGTTGAGCAAGGGCGCGTAATCGCGTGCGACCTGCAGCGCATGATCGAGATTGGAACTGCTGAGCATCGCATATCCGACGATGCCATACGCGGTCAGATGAAGACGCGAACCCGCCTTCAGGCTGAATTCCGGCCAATCTCCGCACCGCAGCCCGGCAGCATGCAGCCGCATCTGCTGCTGTAGCGTGATCAGGAATTGAGGCGCATAAAACGTATCCGAGGCCAATGCCGCCTCGCGTAGCAACATGTCGCGATTCACGCCTAGCTCGGCGAACAAGCCGACGATCACGCATGCCTCGGTACTCGCGAAACTCTTGTCATCGAGCGATACTTGAATTTTTCCTGTCCAATTCATGATGGGATCCTGGTAGTGTGGCAAACAATGGCTTGAAGTCGCACAATCGACTTTCTAGGTCATATGACCTAGAAAGTGTAAGTCACTTGACCTAGTGCGGTCAAGTGGCTTACACTTTGCCTTCGGATTGATAGAAACTTGCTGTATTCGCGCCACATCACATACGACGGAACCGGAGATGAAAACCAGGAAATTCCAGATAATCGAAGTCGACGGCGGCCCGCGGGAAGCGGCGCCTGAGCAGCAAACACCACGCGATCAGCGCAAGCGCGAAGTCATCGCGGCGGCGATCGATGTCTTCGCGTCTGACGGGTACGCGGCATTCTCGGCACGCAGCGTTGCAAAGAAGCTGGAGGTCTCACTCAGCACCGTGCAGCACTATTTCCCGAATCGCGAAATCCTGCTGGTCGAGACCTTGAGGGAAATGGGCAGCGGCTATATCGAAAAGTACCGAGCCACGATTGATTCGCAGGAACTTAGTCCCACCGAGCGATTGCAGATCATCGTCGATCATCTGCTGGAGGAAACGCAACGCCCGGATGTACGCGCATTTTTTTTCCAGATGTGGGCTTCGGCGCAGCATGAGCCGGGCGTGCGCGCATTGCTCGAAGCCATGACCGCCGACTACCGGTTGTTGCTGAAGAATGTGGTCCGCCAGATAACGCCCGCATTCAAGGATGAGGAGGCCGCGGTTGCAGGCACGCTGATCGCGGCGCAGATTGAGGGTTTGATGGTAATGACCTGCTTCGGGGACGCCAGCTTGCCGAAGATGAAACTGCTGGTGAGCCGGGCGAAACAGGTTTGCCTCGATCTGTGCGTGCAGAACGGCAAGCCCCGATAAAGCGAAACCGTTAAAGTCTCCGGCCGGTTGCATATCTCGCCGGGTATCCCCGGCGAGCGTTTTTATTTCAAACCTTGCGCAGACCGTTCGTTGCCGCCAGCATCACGCAGATCACGACGGGGCTCCACACCGCCTGCCATGGAATCGGCATGTTCGGCAAGAAGGCCGTGGTCAGCGCATCCCAGGAAAACATCCCGGCGGCAAACAACCCCACCCAGCCGGCTTCCCGCGCCGAACCCTTCCAGATCAACGTCGCCGCGCCCAGCCAAAGCAGTGCCTCGATGCCGTTCGCGACCGCGTGCCATGGGAGAACCACGAGCGGGAGACCGGTCTGGTCATAGTCGCCCTTGAGCAGCGACCACACCGTGGCTGCAAACAGGAACGCAAGGACAGCGAAAAGCCAGATGGTCTTGCGAAAGTCATCCGCGGTTGCAGGAAACGGAAGCAGCGCATCGCGCCGTTCCGAATCGCCGGCGTACATGCGACGCATCACCAGTGTCCGGCCCGCGACCAGCATGATCACGGCCAACGCCGATCCCCACCATAGAAACCCCGGCGGAAGCGGCATCACCAAGGGATGCGTGGTGAGTACGTCGAACCACAGAAAGCCGGCCAGAAACACGCACAGTTCCGGAGCGATGCGCGGCCTTTTCATCAAGGACAAGACCAGCACGGCGAGCCATAGCAAGGCCTCGATGCCGTTGTTGAAAATTTCCATCGGCAGCATGCGCGGAGGCAGCCCCGCTTCGTCGAAGTCGCCGGCCAGGATAGCCCCGACGGTCGCCAGAAAATTGACGGTCAATACGAGGAACAGCGCACGCCATCCCCAAAATCCCGCGCCGGTGCCGCGCATGCGTTTTTCCGTGTTCATGAAAGCCTTTCAAGTATGTTTTTGGCTGCGATGTGAGACAACGCCATGATGACCATCGACGGGTCGACGCTCGGCTGCATCGGGAAAACGCTGGGGTCCGCCACGTACAGGCCGGGCACCTCGTGCGCTTCGTGCGTGGACTTCACCACTGCCTTGTCCGGGTCGTCGCCCATGCGCAGAGCTCCGGCCGGGTGCGGCGCCGCAAACAGGTAATTGCCGTTGCTCAGATCAATCTTGTCCAGCAGGCCGATGTCGCGCAGGCCATGCAAACGCGTACCGGCGACGTTTGGAACGATGATTTCGGTGGCGCCGCTGGCAAACAGCAAGGAGGCTTGTTTCTTCATGCTGTCGCGCGCCTTGAGCTCGTCGACGCCGCGCACCTGGTAGCTGTAGCTGGCGTTGCCGGCATCGTCCAGCGTGATTTCGCCGGGCATTTCATCATCGATCCACGACACCGCGCTGCCCATGTACGGCAGGCGCTCCATCAGCTTGAAGTGATCGGCGCCAAATCCCGGCACGGTCAGCGCCAGGAACTCGACCTGGATCTGGTTCGGATGCAGCAGATATCCGCCTTCCACATATTTGCCCTGCGCATCGTATTGGGCCAGCCGGAAACGCGAGGTGCCGGTTGCCGCGGGAATGTTCTTCCATAACTCCACCGGCTCGGGGTACAGCCCGTACAGGAATGTATTCGGATTGCACAAGAAATTTTTTCCGACCAGGTTGCGGGTGTTGGGCAGCTTCCATTGCAGCCACAGCGCGGCGGAGACAAAGCCGCCGGCCGCCAGCACTACCACCGGCGCATCGACCTGCACGGCGATGTCCCGGTTGGCGCCGGTCGCGCGATCGACGAGCCGGCCCTTGATCCCGGTCACAGCACCGCCGGCATTGCGTTCGACCGAGGTGACCCGGCAGTCCGACACCAGCGTGGCGCCCTTCTCGATGGCCGCGGGCACATAGGTGACCAGCATGCTTTGCTTGGCGTCATAGGAACAACCCTGATAGCAGTGGCCGCTTTTCACGCAGCCCTTGCGAGCCTGGGGCACGCGTTCCACTTCCCAACCCAGCTTGTGCGCGCCTTCGTCGAACAGCGTATTCATCCGGTTGAAATAATCCGGCGAGGGCAAATGGACGTTCAAGTCCTTTTCAATGATGTCGAAAATCGGCGTAAGCACGTCATGTCCGTGCCCCGAAACGCCCATGGCAGCCCACTGCTCGGTCCGGTCGCGCGGCATGCGCCAGCTGTCCGCCCAGTAGTGCACGCTGGCCCCGCCAACGCAGTTGCCGTACATGAGCGCGATTTCGCCGCTGGTGCTGGTGTCCAGGCCGCGTCCGCCATCGATGCGCGCCCACATGTTGTCGGAAAGTTGATCGAGATCGCCGTTGCGCGCCTGGAAGTAGCCGCCCTGCTCCAGGATCACGACCTTCTTGCCGGCCTCGGCCAATAGTTTGGCCACGGTTGCGCCGCCGCATCCGCTGCCGATGATGACGACGTCGGCCCTCATGTGCAACGGCGTCTGGTGTTTGTTACCTTCGATAATCACTTTGGACCTCCAGTCATCTTGGGCAGATTGACGATGCGATTTCCCGCCTCGTAAAACTTGGCCTGAACCGCCGGGCCGGAATAGCCGATGCGCTGCCAGGTGCGCGAGTCGGTGTAATAGAAAAAGATGCAAAGAAAGCGCAGCCCGTTGTAGGCGCTTCGCACCAGCATGTTGTCGTGCAGTCGCATGCGCTCGACCATCTGGATTTGCTTGTCAACCGGCAAGCGGGTCAAGCGCGCGCCCTCGCCCCAGAACACCGGCAGGTACTCGACCACTTTCAGCGCAGCCTTGACATCGGATGCCAGCTTGCCCCAGGCTTTGGTCAGTTCCAGCTCCACGCGTTCCGCGGTGTGCGCGTCGCGCGTGCTCGGCTGGCCCTCGGGAGCGCCGACTACAATGCGCGCCACCGCCTCAAGCGTGTCGAACTCGGTCGCGGACAACAGCTGGTTGGTCACGCGTCTTGCGCTCGCATCGGCCAGCGGCGCGGCGGGCATCAGCCGCTCCACGTAACCCAGCACGGCGATGCCGAGCGCGCCGGCCGCGGTCACTTTGAGGAACCCCCTGCGCCCCGGCGCGGTTTCACGATTGGGTGTTTTCATCATAAAGTCGCGTTAGATCGCAAGAGCTGTTTCAAGTAGGGCATGCGAATTTCTGGTGATTTTTTCAAGGTCCGTCTCCTTTGCTTTGATGTGATGTTCCGAAACCGCCGGCTTTGAAATATTCATTTGACCGGCGACTCCACGCCCGCCATGGTGAACTTGACGATGACGCCGTCCGCGCCGGCCACCACCGCGGTGTTGGGGGTCCGGTCGAGGCGCGTCGATACGATGAAGCTGGCGCCGCTATTCCGGCTCTCCAGCGAAACGCCATCCAACCCAACGGCGACGATCCGTCCGTCGGACAGCTGCGCGATATCCGTGATGGAGCTCTTGGTGCCCGATTCGACTGCTGTCCAGACGCTGCCGCCGTCGGCGCTGCGATAGACTTTTCCGCGCAGGCCGGCGACCAGCATCGCGCCGCCATCGAGCGTAATGCCGGCCCAGAAAGTGCCGGTATTGCCGGTCCTGATCTCGCTCCATTGCGACCCGCCATCTTGCGAACGGTACAAGCTGCCTTGTTCTGCTGCGATAAACAGATCGCCCTGCGAGCCCTGAAAGATGCCGAACAGGTTTTTGCCGAAGTTCGCGCGTCCCTCCGCTATCGGCAATGTCAGCTTGTTCCAGGTCTTGCCGCCGTCGTCCGTCCTGAGCAACAGCGACCATAAGCCCGCCGCCAGTCCGGTCTTGTCATCCTTGAACCAGACCGCGAACAGCGGCTGATCGGCATCCAGCTCGTCGCGCTGCATGGTCCAGGTCTCGCCGCCGTCGGCGGTATGCATGATCACGCCCCAATGTCCAACCGCCCAGCCCTCGCGCGGGTTGATGAAGTGCACTGCATTGAGCGTTGCACGGGTCGGCACATGACGTGCCTGCCTGAACCTCTTGCCATTGTCGTCCGACAGCAAGACGGTGCCGCGATCGCCAACGGCCACGAGGCGCTTGCCCGCGGCGACCGCGGCCAGCATCGTTGCCTTGTCCGCGCCGGCCACCGCCAGCGCCGGTTCATGCTTGAGCCCATTCGCCGCCGCGATGGCCGGCTGGCACAGGCCGACGATGCAGGCAAGCAGTGCCTGGCGGTAAAGAGAAGTGAATTTGTTCATCATCGAAGGCTCAATGGGTCAGGATCGAAGGTGCATAGGCCGGCTTGGAGCGCGGAAACAGGCGCTCCAGCACCACCGCCAGGGCCGGCAGCGCGGTGAACGTCATCACCAGGTTGACGATGAACATGAACGCCAGCAGCATGCCCATGTCGGCCTGGAACTTCAGCGCGGAGAAGGACCAGATGCCGACACCGATCGCCAAGGTCAGCGCGGTGAAGATGGTCGCCATGCCTTCGAATTCGAGCGCTCTTTCCATCGCCGTGAAAATCGGATCGCCGTCGGCCATATGCATCTGCAGGCGGTTATAGATATACAGCGCATAATCGACACCGATGCCGACCGCCAGGACCATCACCGGCAGCGTGGCGACCGTGAGTCCGATCTCGAACTCCTTCATGAACCAGTAGCCGATGAAGGTGCCGATGGTCAGCGGCAGACAGCACGCAATCGCGGCGCGGAAGTCGCGATAGACCAGCAGCACCAACAGCACGATCGCGGCGTACACATAGAGCAGCATCGGAATTTCACTGGCTTCCAGCTCATCGTTGATCGCGGCCTGCACGCCGGCGTTGCCGGATGCCAGCCTGATCGTGACAGCGGGATGCGGGTTGAGCGTGCGATATTGAATCGCCGCATCGACCACCCGATTGATCGTGGTTGCCTTGTGGTCGGTCAGGAACAAATGCACCGCGGTCATGCTGCAGTCGCTGTTCACATAGCCGCGGTTGCGGCCGATTTCGGCGGCCAGTCCGGCGTAGTTGCGGGAATCGATCGGCGTCACCGCCATTTTCGGATTGCCTTCGTTGTATCCCTGGTTATAGATGCGCAATTCCCCCGAGAACGACCGGATGGTCTGCACTCCCGGCACCTGTGTCATGCGCCACACGAAATCGTCTTGATACTTACCCACCGCGACATTGCCGCAAGCGTCCTTGGGCGATTCGAATACCAGCGTCAGCCAGTCCAGGCCGATGTCGTAGGCGCCCGCGATGGAAACCGCGTCGCGATTAAAGCGCGATTCCGCGCGCAGCTCCGGCGCACCCGGCTGCAACGTGCCGACGATGCGATCGCTGCTTTGCCAGATCGAGACGCCGAGCACCGCCAGCGACAGGCAGGTAATTGCCACTGCATTGCGCGGCCGCGCGACGACCGCGATCGTCTTGACCAGCCGCGTGCGCCTTTCGCGACGCTGCATCGCCTGCTCGGCGAATGACGGCTTGAAGCTGCAGTAGGACACCGCAAGCGGCAACATCACCAGGTTGGTGATGATCTTGTAACCCACGCCGATCGACGCGGTGACCGCCAATTCCTGGATCATCGGAATCGGGATCAGCATCAGCGTGCCGAAGGTAACCAGCGCAACGATCAACGCAAGAGCACCGGGAATCAACAGGCCGGAGAAGCTGTCGCGCGCCGCCTGCATTGCGGTCCGGCCCTGGGCGAGACGGCGCACGATGAAGTTGATCTGCTGTACGCCATGCGACACGCCGATCGCAAAGACGAGAAACGGAACCAGCACCGCCAACGGGTCAAGTCCGTAACCGATCAGCCGCAAGGTGCCGAACTGCCAGATCAGCGATGTAAAAGAGCACAGCACCGCCAGCAAGGTAAGACGCCACGACCGGCAAAACCAGTAAACCGCGAATAGGGTAAGCAGAATCGCCAGGCTGCAGAATTCGAGCACCGTCGAGGCACCCTCGCCGATATCGCCGATCTGCTTGGCGAAACCGATGATCTGGATTTCAAAATCCTTGTCTTCAAATTTTTGGCGCAGGTTTTTTTCCATCAGCCGGTTGAAAGCGACGTAGTCCAGCTTGTTCCCTTGCGCATCGACCTCGGCGATATCGGCGGTGATCATTGCGCTGGTGTGATCGCGCGATACCAGGCTACCGACATAACCGCCCTGGCTGGTCGCGCGCCGCGCATTGGCAATCGCATCCGGAGTCAATGTCCGGGCCGTTATCGTAGCGTCGATGATCGGTTGCGCGCGAAAGCCTTCCTCCGTGATCTCGTTGACAAAGCTGTTGGGTGTCCACAGCGATTGCACGCCGAGCCGATCGACGTTGGGCAGGTGCACCACCGCCTGCGTCAAGTCGTACAGCCTGGTCAAGCCCTGCTCGGTCCAGATCGTTCCCTTACGCGCCCTGACCACGATCGTCAGGCGGTTGGCGCCGAACAATTGTTCGCGATACTGCATGAAGGTATTCGTGTATTCATGCCCGACCGGCATTTGCTTTTCGAAGCCGGCCTCCATCTTGAGCTGCAGCGCGAAGTAGCCCATCACGGCAGTCAGCGCAAGCAGCACGGCGAAGACGGCTGCACGGCGGTGGAACAGGAAATCTTCAAGCTGGCTGACGAATGCTTTCACGAATTCTCGCTAAGGTTCAATGGGATGTAACGAATGGCTGGTCGATTGACTTGCCAGGAATGGTAGGACTTGTCGCGAAGCCGTTACAGGTGATGAACGGACACTTTTGGGTGAGCGAGGGCCAGTGCGGCAACTATTGAAAGGGGGGGGGGTTAATTTGCGGCGTCGGCCGACCGAGGAGATGGGGTAGCTACGCATGTTGGCGAGAACCCATTTCCGTAATAGTGTATTTTTGCACTGTTACGGGCGCGCCTTATTCGAAATAGCCTTAAAGCGTCAATATCACTTTCTTAGCTCGATTTTGAACACTTTTCCGCCTAATACTTTAATTTCACTCTTTTAGTGTAAATTTGGTAAGCCGTGTTCTATAACGGAGCGAAATTGCACCTTTACGGTCTGAAAGCGAGCCCGACCATGAATCGGGAGCTGAGTGCATATATCGACAACGCATTTGCTGGCACGCTGTCCGAGAACACAGGAGTTTGGTCGTTTCAATACGATGAAGCTTGGGTGAAACAAGGGTATGAACTTTCGTCCGAATGTTGCACAGCATCCGATTTCTCCCCATTGCAACGATGGCTAAACGGCTGCAACAACCAAAATGACCTTAAAGCTCGTGCTCGATTAAGAGTCGTTTGAAACTACCCTCGGCCATGTCGTGGCTTGTGCCATGTGATTTGGACAGATAATTGGCGGGAGGGGTCCAATACCCACCCATTTATTGTCAAAAGACTGTTGATAACTCCCTCAGGTCGTTTCAGGTGCATCAAATTTTGTCAGAGAACTTTTGTCCACCTGCTTAGGAAAAATCCGTATGTCATCGCCATGGTGCTTTTCCTTGCCAGCTAATTGTTGGAAAATCTATCGTTCGTGTGAAGTTCCCTTTTTTTGAGTATCTCGCACTCGCCCGCCACGCTCAATAGTGACGTTGCTGCCGACCTTTAAAGCTACGCCGGCAAGTGCGGCACGGTCCCACACGACATGGCGACCACGTCCGATATGCTGGATGACTTCTGCTTCTGAAATTGCTGCGATGGTGCCAGTGTGCGTGCCGTAGGCGCGAACTGCGTCGAACTGTGAGGCAAGGGATTGCCCACCCGGCGTGTCGGGGCGCAAGATGTCGAGCACGCGTTGGTTGCGCAGTTTTTCCGGAAGAGCATGTATGCGATCGAAACTCAGTTGCGGCATTTTGTCTTGAACTAGTTGGTACACTGCGCGGGCTTGCGCTAGGTCGCGCGGTTTTTTCATTGGATTGCGATCTTCTTTCTCGCTCAGCCATACCTTGTAGCACGCGAACGCGCGCGGATCGACCGTCACCATTTCAGCCATGCTGCCATTGGTGGCGACGACAACCTGGGTGAATTTTGGCGAACTCAGTAACCAATCCATGTTCCTGATCTTGGTGGCCCAAAAATCATCAGGATGCGGAATCATTTGCTGTTGCTCATTATCGTCATAGAAGGATTGCGGACGACGCTTGATCAAGTCGATCATATAACCCTGCGCATTTGCTGCCGTGAATTTTTGATCTTCCTGCAGCTCAAATGATGCGTCGTACTTTTTTAGCACGCCAATTAATCCATTCTGGTTGAAGTGATCATCTCCATCCACGATCAGCGTAATGCGCTTACGAGAGTCCCACAGCAAATCCATGTCGGTAGTGGCCGTCACGTCACCGGTAAATCTTACGCCGACATGCGTTTCATAGGCGTAGAGCGCATTTGTGCCAATCACCATGAAATGACCCTGCAAACCAGCTTTTCGAATTTCCTCCAATATGCCAACTACGACATTGGGTGTACGCCCGACGCGTAGCGCGACATTGAGGCGGGCCTGCGTTGCCATGGCATCGTTTAGCTCCTTAAACTTCGCTTCCGCCGCTGCTTTGCCGAACTTGAAATCTTCAATGATTTTCTCGGTTTCTGGTGATCTGGCACCCAGACTTTTACCTGTCCGGTCACTGTACTCGCGGTACAGGTACTCTCGCCCCTTAATTTGTTTCCAGTACATACTTCCGCGATAGTTCATGGCGCGACTTTCCGCCGCCAACCATGCAGCTCGTATTTGCTCAGCATCAATATGCTGACGGATTTGATTTTCAATTAAAGGTGTATACATATATTTAGAGGAGGAATTCGTTGTATTCCAAGAATTTCCTCTAAAAACAGAGTTAGAGGAACAAACAAATTAAAGCCAAGTTTCTCCTCTAACTCACTTAATGTCAAGAAAGCAGTGAACTACAAAGCGTCTTCCGGAATGGAAGACTTGCGCGCCGCGCAAACGACACAAGCATGGTGCAGATTCCGCTTGCAAGCGTTTTGCCCATTCATACAAAACCCGGAAGAACCAAAAAGAAAAGCCCGCTCATCGAGCGGGCTGTAAAACCATGCTTTTTGGAGGCATGGCGGAGACACTGGTTTAAAGGATGCGTTGGCTCACGAACGCAAATTCGCTCGCGCCTGCTTTTAGCCCCGCTCTCCCGCCGCGGGCGAGGGAGGACCGCTTCATCAACTTGCTGCGGACATACTTCCATCCGCCTGCCTAAAAGTGATATGTCGCAAACGCGCCGATAAAATCGCGATCCTTCAGGTACTGTCGGTCGACAAGATCGTTCTTGCCGCCGAAGTAACGGGTGTAATTGATGCCCGCCTGCCATTTGGTCGGATTCTGGTTGAACAGCACGTAAAAATTGGCAGACTTGTTCCCCTCCAGGAATTGCACCGCGTAGTTGGGCGTGTCGCCCTTCACCGCATGCGAGAAAGTGACGCCCGGCGTGACCTGCCATCCCGAGATCAGCGATCCGTCGTAGGTCCAGTTGAAATCCATCACATAACCCCAGGACGTCGGCGTACCGAAACGGGCCGCAATCGGATAGCCTCCGGAACCCTGGACGAGCGGAATGAAATAACCCGCCGCCGCGACCTGGTCGACCATGGTTCCTTCGATGTTGCGGGTGAAGCGCTTGCCGGCGTTCGGATACCGGGTTACCGCCACTTCGCCGATGAAAGATGCGCTATCGGCCCCCAGCAGATCGAGTACTACCTTGTGCGCGCCATCGTGCTTTTGCAATTGCAAAAGGCCAGTCACACTCAACTGATATTTTTTGCTGTCGGCATGCAGCGGACAATTATTCAATCCCACAACGCCATAGAGATTCACATCCAGTTCCGGACTGCCGGCGGCAAAACAGTTGGACAAGGTGACCGCATCCTTCGGGCGATAGGAAAACTCGGTGCCGACCGCCCAGTTCCCCAACGGGAAGTTGGCGGTCGCGCCATACATCCGGCGGTTTTTCAGGAATTGCCACTGCAGCTCGGTGCCGCCGTTCAGCGCATTGATAACCGGGAACTGGTCGTGGTAATTGGCCGCGTAGACACCAAGATCGAGATCCGTTCCGCTCGGCGTGTAACGCAAGGACAAGCCAAACTGACCGGATTTTCCCGGACCGGCATCCGGCCCGATCGGTATCGGGAAATTGCCGTTGCCGGCAATCGCATTTATCGACTCCTGATCGCTCAAGCGGCGCTGTCCGCTAGCCGTGTACTGGTCGGGACCAGTCACATTGAAGTTGGTGCCGGAGTATGACAGCGGTACGCGCCCCTTGCCGTAATAGTCGGACGCGCTGAAGTAGGAACCGACCGGCGCAACGCGCGCGCGCCGGTGCTGGAACTGGATGTAGGCTTCGCCGCTGACGCCATTGCCCAAGGAACTGGCGATGCTTAGCGCGGACACCGGCAGGAAGGCTTCCTTCAACTGCGTGCCGGGAACGGCGAGCTTCTGGAAGTCGAGCACGTTGTTGCTGATGCCGCCGATAAAATACAGCGACTCGCCCCAGCTGATCACCTGCCGACCGAAGCGTACGCGCCCATTCTGCTCCCCGACGGAAAAATCCTTGCTGATCCAGAGATCCAGCAACTCCGCATGGTTCACGATCTGCGAACGCGCGTCGCCGGACAGGTCGGTGCGGCGCGTATCGTCGGCCTTGAAGTCTTTCAGCCACGCTCCGCGCGCCATGAATTTCCATCCCTCCGGCCCTTTCAGCAGCAGTTCGTGATTGCCCTTGATGTAGGCGGTGAAAAAGTCCCCTTTGCGGTAGTTCAGGTTGCCGTCATCGCCGCCCGACCATTGCGCGGTATTTGCAGCGGCGCCGCATGCATTTGCATCGCCGACGATCGAACAGCTCGGGTTCTGCATGCGGCGTCCCGCGCCGACGGTCACGCTGGAGTCGAACGATCCCTCGATCGAACCGGACTCAAACCGTACCGCATGCACCGGTGCGAGCATCAGCATGCTCATGCCGGCAGCGGCCAGTCCACTGTAATATTTTGTTTTCATGTCTCTCTCCCAGGTATAAGGCACGTCGTTGACCTAACGTTCGCTCGTCGTGCGCAAGCTTTCCGCCGTGTAGTAGCTGTCTTTCATGCGCGCATCGGAGGCAGCGTTATCGATTGAACGGATATCCTTGCCGGTGCCGAAAACCACCATGTCCGCCACATACCGTCCGCTGTTGAAGTCGTAAAAATTCTGTTGCACGAATCCCGTGCATGCGCCGATTTCCCAGCTCGGCAGCACGCCGTTTTCCTTGGTCTTCCAGATTTTTCCCTGCGCATCGATATCGTCGCCGGCCACCGCGATCCAGCTGTCCTCATCGAGGTACAGCGTCTTCCTGGCGGCTGCGTGACGCACGCCGTCCTTGAGGGTTCCTTCGATATGCCACACCCGATGCAACTCATACCTGCGCACATCGGGGCTGACGAAGTCCGGCATCAGCGCGCTGTTGATGTCCGCATTGAAATTGCGCAGCGCGAAATTGTTGTACGGCACATAGAGCTCTTTCTTGCCGACGATGCGCCAATTGAAACGGTCCGGATTGCCGCTGAAAATCGCCGACATATCAACCGGATACTGATTCTCGAAACCGATCAGCGGCGCATCGTAGGCATAGCTCGGCAGGCGGCGCACGCGGCGCTGCCCGGTAAAGTAATAGAACGACTCGTTATCCTTGCCGAAGTAGTAGCGCTGCACGATCGCCTGCCCCGCCAGCGCGGCCGGCTCGACATAGCCGTAGTACACGCCGGCCTGCAGGCTGTTGCCATCCTTCGGTTTGTGCGCGCCGCGGGCCGCCCATGGAAAATAGAATGCCTGCGTCCAGCCGACCTGGATGCGCTTGTCGCTGCCGGGCGCCGGCGACACAACGGTACGGCCTTCCGGAAAATCGGTGCCGATGCCGTTATAGCGCATCAGGAAATTCCATACCGCCTCTATCCCGCTTGCGGGCACAGGGAAAGGCACGCCGGGCAGTGTTGCATCCTCCAGCGACCAGCCGTCGGAGCCGATCTTCGACTTTCCCGCGCCGCTTCTCGTGTTGTCAGTCACGAAGTCGGGATAGCCGCAGCTGCGATGGCTCGGATACACCGGCATCGTGTAGCCCTTCTTTTGCTTGATGAGCTGGATCTGTCCGGGCGTGAGCTTGTCCGCATGCTTGTCGACATTGCCGGCATCGATCGTGAACAACGTTTTTTCCGCCTTGTATTTCCAAAACTCGGAACGCTGTTTTCCGTAGGACCAGCCGGCCAACGGCTTGTCGACGCCTTCCCAGGCCGGAATGCTGCCGTCCTTGTTGCCCGCCCTTTCCGCGCCGACCGGCGTCAGGTCTTTTCCCAACCGCTCGACATCCTGCGGTGACGCGCTCCATGACGAACCGGTCCAGCCACAGATTGCAAGCGCCGTTATTATTGTTGTTAATTTTTTCATCTTCATCTCCTCCATGAGCGATAGATTCTTCATGCGTTAATTTCAAGCTCGCACCTGCGGCAAACCATCAAAAATAGTTTAGCGTCGCAGGTGCAATGGGAAATGTGATTGAGGGCCAATATTGGGTGTGATGAGGACATCCGGCGTCCTTTCTTACAATTGTTGCGCGCTCAATTGCCATGCGATGCAAACAACATGAATCATCGATCGCAAAAGGCAGGAATGCCTTTGCGCCGATGCGATCCGGACATACGATGTTTGCCGCGGTTTGTCATGCCGCCGGTTCCCATCCCATCACGGACTTCGTCTCCAGGAACTCTTCCAATCCGGCCGCCCCCCATTCCCGGCCGTTCCCGGATTGCTTGTAGCCGCCGAAGGGCGCGGTGAGATCCGCGGTTGCGCCGTTCAGATGCACCATCCCGGTACGCAGCCGCTTTGCGACATGACGCGCGCGCTCCAAAGTGCCGCCGAATACATAGCCGGACAGGCCATATGGCGAATCGTTGGCAATGCGGATTGCATCTTCATCGTTTTCATAAGTGATGATCGCGAGCACCGGCCCGAAAATTTCTTCCCGCGCAATCGTCATCTTGTTATCGACACGGCTGAAAATGGTGGGCTTGACGAAATAGCCGCGCCTCACTCCTTCCGGCATGCCGGGCCCGCCGCAGAGCAGCGTCGCACCGTCGGAAATTCCTTTGCCGATCATGTTCAGGACCTTCAGGTACTGGCGGGCATTGGCTACCGGGCCAATACTCGTCGCCGGATTCAGCGGATCGCCGACGGTCAACTGCGCGCAAGCGGCAACGGCCAACCGTTCGACTTCTTCCAGCCGGTCCGCGGGCACCAGCAACCTGGATGGCGCGTTGCAGCTTTGCCCGGAATTCGCCATCATCTGGTGTACCGCGTGCGTGATCGCTACCGGAAAATCCGCGTCGTCGAGAATGATATTCGCCGACTTTCCGCCGAGCTCAAGCGACACTTTTTTTACGCTATCCGCGGCGGCCTTGGCGACAGCGACTCCCGCCGGATTGGAGCCGGTCAACGACACCAGGTCCACAAGCGGGTGCGCGGCGAGCATGCCGCCCAATTGACTGCCCTCGCCTTGAATCAGGTTAAATACACCTGCGGGCACTCCGGCCTCATGCAGAATTTCCGCCAGGATAATTGCCGATAACGGCGCGTACTGGCTGGGCTTTAGCACTATCGTGCATCCCGCGGCCAGCGCTGGTGCAATCTTGCACACCATCTGGTTGAGCGGCCAGTTCCATGGGGTCACCATCGCGCATACGCCGACCGGTTCTTTCAGCACCCGGGTCGTGCCAAGCGCTTGTTCAAACGGAAAGCTGTCGGCGATCGCCGCGGTTGTCTGAAAGTGCCAGAGACCGAGCGGCGCTTGAAATGCCTTCGATAATCCATGCAATGGAGCCCCCATCTCTTCGGTCACCGCGGCCGCGACATCATCCATGCGCTTTTCATATGCGCTGCAAATACGGCCCAGCAAATCGACCCGCTCCTCGCGCGAAGTTGCCGAGAAGAGCGGGAATGCGCGATGCGCCGCGTTTACCGCGCGGTCGACATCGGCCTTGTTCGCAAAAGCGATGGCATACGACGACTTTTCGGTGGCCGGATTCACTACCTCATGCAGCGGACCGGACACGGCAGGCGCCACCCACTGCCCGTCGATATAGAAATGAGTAAGATGGTTTGCATTGATATGCATGCTGCCTCCCAGGATCAATGGATTGGAAATCTGCCGAGTCATCGGCATGGAGTTATTTCAAGGTTTGCAGGTAATCGGCAATTGCATGGCATGTCGCCGCATCCTTCACACCCGGATAAGGCATGGCATTGGCCGGGACGCAGCGCAATGGACATTCCAGGAAGGGGGATGGCGGCAGGCGACGCATATTTGAAAAGCCAGCTTGCCGCGTGACGGGTTCGCCTCGGCGGCGTTACCTGCCTGCGACGCCGCCACCGGCGCTGCGGCAACGAAGCACGTGAATGCGAACCGACCTGTCTTTCCAGTTTCTCCGTGCGTCATCGCCGCAGCCCCGTGTTTACCGATATCGGTAACTTAACGGGCGGGCGGCCCGGAAAACAGGTTCACCCAGGCCGATAACATGTGGCCGCGGGCCAACTCACATGGCGTTGGCGTCAAGTCCGAACTGCTGGACTTTGGCGGCCCATTTTTCTCTCTGCGCGGCAGACGACCCGATGACCGGGCCAAAGCTGGAGATGCGAACCGGTTTGATGCCGCTGAACTCAAGGATGGTTTTTTTCATCTGGTTGTGGCCCGGCATGCGATTGATCCATTTGAAATACCATGGCGGCGCATCCATCGTGACGAGTAAATGCGCAGAACGTCCGGCCAGCAATTTGTCCCAGAGTGAAGAGTTCGGGCGGTATTTGAATGCAAATCCGGGAAGAAAGATCCTGTCGATGAATCCCTTCATCAATGCGGGCATTGCGCCCCACCAGATCGGATAGACGAAAACCAGATGCTCGGCCCAGGCAAAGGCTTCCTGCGCCGCAACCAGGTCCGGCTCAAGCGCCTGTATACGCGTATATCCTTCATGCAGAACCGGGTCGAAATCCAATTCACCCAAATGGATCTTCCGTACTTCCGTGCCGGCTTGCCGCGCCGCTTCCGCATAGGTGTCGGCAAGAGATCCGCAATAACTGTCCGACGAGGGATGTCCGAGAACGACTAGAATTTTCTTTCCCATGGCCTGCTTTCCTTCCATTGAATAATGAAAAGGAAATGTACAGCTTGCCCCTAGGGGCAGAGTCAAGCTTTATTTTGATTCGCAGGAATCGCGCATGCGGTTTCGATATTGATCCGGCTTCGGCTCGGTGCGGCCCTCATCGCCAAGACACGAACGTATCTCTTCATTGATCTGCCCCAGGTGAACATCGAGGCTGCGCAGCCGCTGGATTTCCTCCCGAATGCCGGTTCGTTTAAGATCGATCTGCCGCGTCAGGCCCAGCCAGTCCGGTTCACCCGAATGCCCTTCCAGCACAGCGCGCAGCTCGGACAAACGAAATCCCAATGCTTGCGCCTGCTTGATCAGTTTAATTTGCCTGACTTCATTCTCCGAGTACACACGATATGACCCGGCGCGGGTAACCCGTCCCAATAGGCCAAGCGATTCGTAGTGACGGATCGCCTTGGGCGATGCGTCCGTAAGTCTGGCTATTTCTCCGATATACATTACATTTCCTTCAACCTGGGAACCGCGATCATGACCAGCCAAATGTTTGATGCCGCTCTTGATCTTACACAGAAGTCAGTATTGAACGCGAAAAAAGTGATGCCGCACCGAGCAGGGGCGGCATCACTTTTGGTCCGGTAACGGGATGACGGATTATTTTCCGCGCATGAGGACGAAAAAGCCCGCCCGCAATCAATGCAGCGAGCGATAGGCTTTGCGGATCAAGATCACGGCTATAGGTAATTCTCCGGGGCCATCCAGGTCGGCGGGCTCATCGACCCGCGGAACGTAACCCCAGCGCGACGAACGCACCATGCGGATATACCTGGCGTCCAGGTCTCCGGCGTCGGCAAGCTTCCTCAGCGCTTCCCGCTCGATTTCGTAAATCAGGCGCCACGTCAAAATACGCCCTTCCGACCGGTGGCGCTCGACGATGCCATTCACGGCCAGCGCCATTCTTTCCCGTACCGCGAATAGTTTATGTCCTTGTAGAAATTTCATTTGCTGGCACTTCTTGCAATATTATGCTGTATAGATGTACAGTATAAGTCATTATGAAGAGCCGAACCAGCCGAAAGCGCAAAAACAAAAATGTCGTCACACAGACTGAAGGGCGGAATCAACCTGGTCTGGCGCATGAACCCGGCGTCATCGATGCCGAATGCAAATTACTTAAAGAACATGCAACTGCCGCAGGCGATGCAAGGCCCCGGCTGTGCAAGACTGAACCTGACAGGACATTGGAATGAGAGTAGATACGGCGCGCGCCCTCCTGAAGGATGGGCAGCGGTGCATTGTGAAGACCAGGGACGGCGAGCACGAAGTCCGCTGGAACTTCGCCAGTTGGTGCTTTTTCTATCTCGATCGAGGCACGCCGATCGTGGTCAATGATGATGAGATCGAGGAATGGTGGCCGACATCCGGTTAGCGCGCGGTTGACCGGCGCATACCGCGGCTGCGTTTATCGAATACCGCCTTCCTGCGTCAACGCATCAGCGTCAACAGGACAAATCCCGCCAGAAGCGCCCACATCAACGCGCCGGCGGCGAACACCTCGGCGCTGAGAGCCTGTGCCTGTATCGGATCCTTCAGCTCCAGCACATGATACGTGCCGTGATACAGAAGTGCGGCCGCAATCGCGAAGCCGAGCACGACGATGCCGATCATGGTCCACAAATCGGGAACGGCCAGCCCAAGACTGGACATGCACATTGGAATGCTCACGATGGCGGCGAGTAAAAACGTGTCGCGAAAATCGGCAGTCAGCTTGTGCACCGCCGCGACCTGGCGAATCATCACCCCCATCAGCGGGACGGTGAGAAGTTCGCCCACGAAAAACGTGAGGGCAACCGCCTTCCAGCGTTCAAGCGAGGGATCCATTAAATATGCCGACGCATGATGATTGCCCGCATACATCAGCATTGCGGGCGCAATCATCGAAAACGGCAACACCAGGAACAGGAAGGTTTTCAACACCGAAGGGCGCTCCGCAAAGACCTGATCCCAGCCTTCATGGAATGAGAAAGGCATCTTCGTGTATTTGAGCAGGCTCATGCAACGTCGCTCCTTTGCCAGGCAAAACATTCGTCCTCGAACTGCAGCACATTTTGACGTTCCGCTTCCAGTATCCGGATCACTGTATAAGGCGAAGTTCGAAAAGTCCAGAATATGTATTTGATCCAGATCGCAAACAAGCACATGCCAGGCAGGCTTGCGGCCGATTGCCGATTCAAGGTTTCAGTACCGGCTTCGGGCGTTTGCTCCAGGCCAACGCGATGACGTCGATCATATGAGAGCTTGAGCGGCTTTTCCGCTGAAAAATTCATTGATTGAATTCAAACTTGTGAACTTTCAAGTCATGCTCTTGACTAATTAACAGATTGTTAATTTCCTGTTCAAGAGAAAGGTAATTTTATGAACTCGATCATCTACATCATCGGCTTAATCGTCGTCATTCTGTTTATCCTGTCGTTCTTCGGACTAAGGTAAACGCAAGAGAGTTTTTCGCCGCGGACCGGCTGTTCATGCCGCCCACACAAAGACGGCCCGGATTGGGTACGCCCATGCCGCCTTGCGCACTGATCGAGGCAGCCTTCCGGATCTTTTTGAAAATTTCGGGCGCATGAAATGCCCGGCTCATCCTCGAAGGCATTTTCGGCAACGCCCGGAGCGTGATTCGAATTGGGAGTAGCATGTCACGCATGAAGGAAGTACCTCGACTTCCAGCCAATCCCGTAACCTGCCTCCATGCACAATTCGACATTAACTTCCGAACAGCTCAACGGCATCCTAAACATCGCGGACGATGCCATCATCTGTACAGACGGCGCACAAAAGATCATTTTCTTCAATCAGGGCGCCGAGCGCATTTTCGGCTGGAAAGCCGAAGAACTGATGGGACGTGAACTCGAACTGCTTTTGCCCCTGCGCTATCGTGCGGAACATCCCGGGCGCGTCAATACGTTTAAAAGTTCGAAGCAGGCGGCCAGGAAAATGGCGGAACGCCAGGCCATCTATGCGGTCCGCAAGGATGGCACGGAATTTCCGGCCGAAGCATCGATTTCAAAGTTTCAGGACGCCAACGATTGGGTATATACCGCGATACTGCGCGACGTTTCCACCCGCAATGCCTATGAACGGGAACTGCAGGCGGCAAAGGAAAAAGCGGAAACCGCGATGCAGGCCAAGAGCATGTTCCTCGCCAACATGAGCCACGAAATCCGCACTCCGCTGAACGCGGTCATCGGCATGACCAGCCTGATGCTCAATACCCAGATCGACGACGAACAGCGCGACTACACCGAAACCATCCGATCCAGCAGCGAGGCCTTGCTGGCGATCATCAACGATTTGCTGGACTATTCGAAGATCGAGATCGGCAAGCTCGAGATCGAGCGCCACCCGTTTGATATCCGGCGCTGTGTCGAGGAAGCACTGGATCTTCTTGCTTCCAGCGCCAGTGAAAAAGGTATCGATCTGGCGTACATGATGGACGAGAGCGTGCCGGCCACGATCATGGCCGATGCCACCCGCCTGCGCCAGATTCTGGTCAACCTGGTGTCCAACGCGATCAAATTCACGCACCATGGCGAAGTCGTGGTATCGGTATCCGCGGCGCCGCTTGACACCGGCTTCCATGAAATCCGGTTTGCCGTGAGAGATACCGGAATCGGCATTCCGCAGGACCGCATGGACGACATTTTCGGGTCATTTACCCAGGTCGATGCATCGACCACGCGCAAATACGGCGGAACCGGTCTCGGACTGGCGATCAGCAGGCGGCTGACCGAAATCATGGGCGGCGCCATGTCGGTCGAGAGCGCGGTGGGCAGCGGCTCGGTTTTTTCGTTCAGCATCGTGGCGGAGGCATCCGGCAATCAGCTTGCGCAGAACCTGCTGCGGGACCGGTCTTCCGCACTGGCAGGAAGACGTGTACTGGTGGTCGACGACAACAGCACGAACCGCCGCATCCTGGTCAAGCAGGCGCTGCTATGGGGCATGATTCCGTCCGCCGCGGCATCGGCGGCCGAGGCGCTGGACCTGGTGCGCCACGGCCATGCCTTCGACGTCGGCATCCTCGACATGAGCATGCCGGAGATGGACGGACTGCAACTCGCCGCCGAGTTCCGCAAGTATCAGGATGTACAGGCCCTGCCCCTGATCATGCTGACCTCGGTGGTGCATCGCTCGCGCGGCGAGAATGGGTCGGCGGTTGAGTTTTCCGCCTACCTGAACAAGCCGATCAAGCCTGCGGCCCTGTTCGACGCCCTGCTGCACGCGATGGGAATGAGCGCACAGGCTGAAGCCTTGCAGAGCGCGGAATCGCCCGCCGTCAAGCTTGCCGAGACCATTCCGCTCAACATCCTGGTTGCCGAAGACAACACCATCAATCAAAAAGTGGTGAAACAGTTATTGCTGCACCTCGGTTATCGCGCCGACATCGTTGCCAATGGCGTTGAGGTGCTTGAAGCGTTGGAGCGGCAAAACTACGATGTGGTCCTGATGGACATTCAGATGCCGGACATGGATGGACTGGAAGCCACACGGCGGCTTCGGGCGCGCCTTTCAGGGGATGCCGCACCGTATGTCATCGCGATGACGGCCAATGCCATGCCGGGCGACAGGGAAGCGTGCCTTGCCGCCGGCATGGATGCCTACGTGTCCAAACCGGTCGAACTTGACGATCTGCGCAGAGCGCTTACCGCGGCCACGCCTTCGGCGGCACGCGCCGCCGCGCCGGAAATATCGGAAGTAATCAATCAGCGCAGGATCAACCAACTGCTTGAAATCCAGGATGAAAACAGTCCGAGCCTGCTCTCTGAAATCATCGGATCTTTCCTGAACGACTCACCGCAAATTCTGGAAACCATCTCCCAGGCAGTGGCGAACCAGGATGCCAAGCTGCTGGAATCGACCGCGCATTATCTGCAGTCCAGTATTGACTTTCTTGGCGCAAATCACATGCGCGAACCATGCCGGAAGCTGGAACGAATGGGCAAGGAGCATGCTTTTCCCGGCGCGGAGATCGTGCTGGAACTGCTCAAGCAGGAGTTTGAATTGGCGCGTCAGCACCTGCTCGAGATTCTTGCAAAACGGTAAGCTGGCTTCCGGGCACGACATCGAACATCTTGGCAAATCGATGTAGCGAAACTCGCGAATTCTGAACCGGCGCCATCCGCTTCTCGTTGCCTCCAATCATTTGTAAATTCCCGCCACGATTAATTACAGAACTTTATTGCAATTGGCCTGTTCCAACAGAATCCATATTTCAAATTACGGCCGCGTTCATGACATCCGCATGCGCAGCCATTTCAGATTTGCCGGCCAAATTGGCGCGCAAAAAATAGAAACATCATGACTACCGATTTCAATCAATTGGTATTGGCCGAGATATCGGACGGCATCATTGTCTGCAACCCGGATGGCATCGTAGCGCATTGGGCTAAAGGTGCGGAGCGCCTGTTTGGATTCAGCCCGGAAGAAGCGGTCGGCTCCCGATTGGGCGATTTGATTTTTCCTGAAAACCGGCGTAACGAAGGCGACAGGATCATGCAACAAGTCCAGAGCGCAGGTTCTTACACCCATGAATCGCTGTGCCGCAAGAAAGACGGTTCGCTGCTATACATCGACGCTTCCAGCAAGGCGATCTACGATGCCCAAGGCAGGCTGGAATTCATCCTCTCCAGCAAAAAGGATGTGACGCAGCTGAAATCGCTACGCGAGGCCAAGTATCTTGAGGCAAAGTTCCGCGATCTGCTGGAATCCATGCCTGACAGTATCGTGATGGCCAATGCAACCGGCCGCATTGTCCTGGTCAATTCGCAGGCTGAAAGATTGTTCGGCTACGGGCCGGGGGAACTGCGCGGTCAATTTTTGGAAGTGTTGCTCCCGCCGCGTTTTCGCAGCCGCCATGTTGAATATCGCTCAGAATATTTCACTCAACCTCGGACCCGTGAAATGGGTGCTGGGCTCGAACTGTACGGCATGCGCAGCGACGGCACCGAATTCCCCTTGGAAATCAGCTTGAGCCCGCTCCAAACGGAAGAAGGCACGATGGCAATCAGCGCGATCCGCGACCTGAGCCATCGAAAAAAATCCGAGCGAAAATTCCGCGGCTTGCTGGAATCTGCGCCCGATGCCATCGTGATTGTCAATCGGCAAGGCGAAATTGTCCTGGTGAATACGCAAACCGAGAGGTTGTTCGGCTATTCGCGCAAAGATCTGCTGGGAAAAAAAATAGAAGTATTGGTGCCGCAACGTTTCGGCGACCGGCACCCAGCCTATCGCGACGTTTTTTTCAACGATCCGCGCGCCCGGCCGATGGGTGCGGGCGTGGAACTTTTCGGTGTACGCAGCGACGGCAGCGAATTTCCGGTGGAGATCAGTTTGAGTCCGCTCGAAACGGAAGAAGGATTGCTGGTGTCCAGCGCGATCCGCGATATCAGCGAGCGCAAGCGGATCGAAGCCGCCCTGCATGAAAAAAACATCGAGCTTGAAGCGGCCAGCCGTGCCAAGGACAATTTTCTTGCAGGCATGTCGCATGAACTGCGCACCCCGCTCAATGCGATTATCGGATTCACCGGTACGCTGTTGATGAAACTGCCCGGCCCGCTTACGCCGGACCAGGACAAACAGTTAAAGACAATCCAGGCCAGCGCCCGCCATCTGCTGTCGCTGATCAACGATCTGCTCGATCTCGCAAAAATAGAGTCCGGCAAAGTCGAAATAAATCCCGAGCCGGTGGTATGTCAAAACGTGATCAGGGAACTGGTCGAAACCCTGGGTCCGATAGCCGATAAAAAAGGACTATCGTTCGCGCTCGACCTGCCTCCGGACGACATCGCGATACTGGTCGACCGCCGCGCATTGAGCCAGATCCTGATCAATCTGGCCAACAACGCAATCAAGTTTACCGAAAAGGGCGGCGTGTCGATCGGCCTGCGCAAACGCAATAGCGAAGGAAAGTTGTTGATTGAAATCAGCGTTGCCGACAGCGGGGTCGGCATCAGGGCCGATGACCATGTCAAATTGTTCCAGCCATTTTCCCAGGCGGATTCGACCTCGACACGCCGTTTCGAGGGCACCGGACTCGGCCTGTACCTGAGCGAGAAGCTCGCCGGCCTGATCGGAGGCCAGTTGCTGATGCAAAGCGAGTACGGCAAGGGCAGCACCTTCAAGCTGGTGCTGGAAGCGGTTCACGCGCGTTGAATGCACCGGAACACAGGGGCTCCACATGGCGGCACGTATTCTGATCATCGAAGACAATCAGGCAAACATGGAACTGATGGCCTATTTGCTCGACGCTTTCGGTTACCGGGTGCACGCGGACTTCGACGGAGCGGCGGGCATCGAGACCGCGCAACGCACATTGCCGGACCTGATCGTATGCGATGTGCATCTGCCCGAGATGGATGGCTACCAGATCGTGCGCCATCTCAAGGGCAATCCGGCGCTAAGCAATATTCCGGTCATCGCAGTCACTGCGCTGGCCATGGTCGGCGATCGCGAGAAATTGTTGGATGCAGGCTTCGACGGTTACATCCGCAAGCCGATCGACCCGGAGCTGTTTGCCGGCCAGATTGAAAAATTCCTGCCGGTTGCCTTACGCGCGCACGCCCGCTTCGATCCGGCGCCTGCCATGGCCGGCGTGCAAGGATCGGCCACCGTCAGACGCGCGTCGATTCTGGTGGTGGACGATTCTCCGATCAATCGCGAGCTGATCCGCAGCACGCTGGAGCCGTTCGGCTACGTGTTGCACGTCGCCGACGGCGTGCAGCAAGGCTGGCAACGCGCACGGGACGAGGCATTCGATTTGATCCTGTGCGACCTGCACATGCCCGGCGAGGACGGCTTCGAATTCATCCGGAAAATTCGCGCCGATTCCAGATTCGATGGAATTCCATTCCTGTTTCTCTCCGCGACATCCAGCAGCCCGGAAGAAACCAGGCGTGCGCTTGAGCTTGGCGCATCGCGCTTCCTGAGGCGCCCGATCGAGCCGGAAAAGCTGATCGACGAACTTGAACTTTGCCTGCGCAGACATGACGAGAACGAGGGCTAGGAATGGCCACCATTCTGATTGTTGACGATCAGGTCTTGAACCGCGAGTTTCTGACAACGCTGCTCGGCTACAGCGGCCATCGCCTGCTGGAGGCATCGGACGGCGTTGAAGCGCTCAAGATAGCTCATGCCGACCGTCCGGACTTGATCATCACCGATATCCTGATGCCCAACATGGATGGGTATGAATTCGTGTCCCGGGTGCATGCCGATCCATCGATTGCCGATACGCCGATCATGTTTTACACGGCGACCTACCGGGAGCGCGAAGCCAATGTCATGGCGGGCAACTGCGGCGTGCGCTACGTGCTGCCGAAGCCGTCGGAACCCGAAATCATCCTGCAATCGGTCCACGAGATGCTCGGCTTGCCGCTCCCGGCAGCGGCGCCCGCTCCTGCCATGGCGATGCGGACGAACGGCGCATACGCGGGGCTCAATGACCAGGTGTCCGACTACCTGGCTGAGCTCGGGATAAACAGCAATGAGATGCTGAAACTCGTCGACAAAAACAGCGGCCCGGCTCTCGAAGGCGAGCTTGACCAGGCGGCCCGGAAACTGTCGCTGTCGCTGGCCAACCTGCAGATGGTCAGCCTGCGTCTGACGGCCCTGATCGAACTCGGGATTACGCTCGCCGCCGAACGCGATCCGGTGCAATTGCTGACGAACGGCTGCCGCGTCGCCCAGGATCTCGGCGTCGCCAAGTACGCTGTCGTCTGCATATTCGATGACAATGGAACCAGGCTGCGCCATTTCGTCGCGCGCGGTCTGGATGATGGGCTGCGCGAAAAACTTGGCGCGTCATTGTCGCGCACCGGCATGCTCGACACGTTGATGGCAACCCGGCTTCCCCGCCGCCTCAGCGGCCTGGACGGCGATCCACAGCGCATCGGCTTGCCGTCATGTCATCCGCCGGTCCATTCATTCCTCGGCGTGCCTATCGCATCCATGGGCAGATCTTACGGCTGCCTGTACCTGGTCGACAAGCTCGGCTCCGGGCACTTCAGCGAGACCGATGAACAGGCGGCCGCTACCGTCGGCACTCAATTGGCGATCGCTCACGAGAATCTGGTTCTGTATGAGGAGATTCAGGCCGGCCGGCGAAAACTGGAAACGGAAATCATCGAGCGCACCGAGGCGCAGGAATCGCTGCGCCGAGCCTTGCGCGCGCGCACGGTGATGGCAAAATGCAACCACGTGATGGTGCACGCGTCGAATGAAATGCTGCTGCTGCGCGATATGTGCGATACCGTGGTCGATGCCGGCGGTTATCACATGGCCTGGATAGGCTATGCAAATGACGACGGCACCATCCAGCCGATGGCCCATGCCGGAGTGGAGTGTGGCTTTTTGCGGGACTACCCGGTTTATTGGATGGAAAATACGGATGGCCTGTGTCCGGCCGGTATTGCAATTCACCGGGTGCTGCCGTATCTGATAGCGGATATTGCAGCAGAATCGAATATGGGCGAATGGCGCATTCGAGCTCTCGGGCGCGGCTATCGTTCAGCGATTTCCCTACCGCTGAAGAATGGCGACAGGGTGTTCGGCGCCATCACCTTGTATGAAAGCACACCGGACGGATTCAACCATATCGATGTCCCGATGTTCGAGGAGCTCGCCACCGACATCGCCTATGGCGTGGTCAATCTGCGGGCGAAAACCGCGCGCCGCAAAGTGGAACAGGAACTGCTGGCGACCAAGGAAACCTTGTCCGGCATCCTCGGCTCGATCGACAATATCGTCTGGTCGGCTTCCGCCGACGCGCTGCTTTACGTCAATCAGATTGCAGAGACAATCTATGGGCGGCCAATCGACGAATTCAAAAAAAACAGAAAATTGTGGCTGGAAGCAATCCATCCCGAGGATCGTTCGAACGTGCGCGACAGGCTTTCGCAACTGCTCGAACACGGCGCGATTGCGCAGCAATATCGCATTGTCCGCCCGGACGGCAGCGTACGCTGGATCGAGCATCGCTCGAAAATCATTCGCGATTCCGCCGGAGCGCCCGTGCGCGTCGATGCGGTGGAAAGCGACGTCACCGAGCGCAAGAAGTATGAAGCCCGCATCGAGTATCTGGCGAGCCATGATGCATTGACCGATCTGGCCAACCGCAATCTGCTCGACGATCGAATCACCCAGGCAATGTCGTATGCGCGCCGCAACGGCAAACTGCTGGCGCTGCTGTTTCTTGATCTCGACCGCTTCAAGGCGGTTAACGACAGCATCGGCCACGCCTTTGGCGACATGCTGTTGCAGGGGGTCGCAATGCGCCTGCAGAGCGCGATTCGCGAAAGCGATACCGTGGCCCGGCAAGGCGGCGACGAATTCATCATCCTGCTGACCGACCTTGCCGAAGTGAAGCACCTCATCAGCGTCATCGACAAAATAATCGACGCATTCTCCAAGCCTTTTGTCCTCAAAAGCCACCACTTGTACATTACCGCCAGCATCGGCGTCACGCTGTTTCCCGACGATGCGGACAATCTGCAGGACTTGCTGCGCAACGCCGATACCGCGATGTACCAGGCCAAGGCGGAACACGGCAATACCTATCAATTCTATTCGCGCGATATGAGCGCGCGCGTAATGGAACGCGCGCGGCTTGAAAGCGCCTTGCGTCATGCGATCGACCACGAGGAGTTTGAAGTCTTCTATCAGCCCAAGCCGGATCTTCGCAGCGGCCGGATCATCGGGGCGGAAGCCTTGATCCGCTGGCGTCATCCCGAACTGGGGATGATTTCACCTGCGCATTTTATTCCGGTTGCCGAAGAGGCCGGGTTGATTGTGCCGATCGGCCGCTGGGTGCTGGAAACGGCGTGCGCGCAAAACAAATCATGGCAGGACCGTGGGTTGCCGGCAATCAGTGTGGCGGTCAATCTGTCGGCCCGCCAGTTCATGCAGGAGGAATTCGTGAACATCGTGTCCGGCGCGCTCGACCATACCGGACTCGATGCATGCTGGCTGGAACTCGAGCTCACCGAAAGCATGGTAATGAACAATGCCGAGCGTTTCATCGCCAAGCTGAGCGCGCTGAAGAGGCTGGGCGTGCTGCTATCGATCGATGATTTCGGCACCGGCTATTCCAGCCTCAGCTACCTCAAGCGCTTTTCACTGGATCGCCTGAAGATCGACCAGTCGTTCATCAGGGATATCGCCACCGATCCCGAGGATGCCGCAATCACCCGCTCGGTGATCGCGCTCGGACATAGTTTGAATCTCAGGGTGATCGCCGAGGGCGTGGAGACGGAGCAGCAGTTGAACTTCCTGCGCGAGCACGATTGCGATGAAATGCAGGGACACTATTTCAGCAAGGCGTTGTCAGCCGACGATTTTGCGTCGTTGTTGCAGAGCGGATCGTGTTTGTATAACTGAAGACGGCAAGGTCTCGATGCCTCGGTATCCGTGCTTGCGGCATGCGCCGGGCCGCGAGAATTCATTTCAACGTTGTAAATAAAATTTCCATCAGGTATGCTGCACCTGCACAAAAAATGTAATCCATCATATGCCCTGGCCATTTGAATGCGAACTAGGCCCAGGCCATAGACCATGACAATGACAGGGGAAAATGATGATTCAAATATTGAAGCAGCGCCTCACGGCCGTCTGCGGCGGCGCAGCATGCGTGTTATTTGTTGTTTTCAGCCAGCCGCTTCTTGCGCAATCCACGGAAATCAGAGGCACCGGCGGTAGTGCGGCGACAAGAATTCTGACGCAATGGAACTTCCTGTCGGCCAAGGAAAACAAGGTCAATGTCAGCTATGCGACGGCGGTGTCGGACGTCGGCATCCGCGAAATCATTGCACGCAGCGTCGATTTCGCCTGTTCGGAAATCCCTCTTGCGCCCGATGAATTGAAAAAAAACGATCTGGTCCAGTTTCCGCTTTTGATCGGCGGCGTTGTACCCATCATCAACGTCCCTGGAGTCAAGGCCGGTCAGATGCGCCTCAACGCCGATCTGCTGGCGAACATCTATCTGGGCAAAATCAGGACGTGGGACGACGAATGGATCGGCAGCGTCAATCCGAGTCTCAGGTTACCCAGGCTGCCGATCAAGCTGATTGCGCGCGAGGAACCAGCGAGCACCACGCTGGCCTTTACCATGCATCTTGCCAAAGGCAATCGGACGTGGGGCTCCGGCCCCGGAGTCGATAAGCGGCCGGCCTGGCCTGTCGCGGTCGAGCGCGCGGTCAGCACCCAGGGCATGGGCGAAAAGGTCAAGAACACCCCGGGCGCGATCGGCTATATCAACTTCGACGAGGCGTTCCGCGGCGGACTCGTCTATACGCAGTTGAAGAATCGCTCCGGCGCATACGTGATGCCATGGAACCAAACCTTTCAGAGCACGGCAACCAATGCCGGAGTCGCGCGCGCGGGAGAACAGTTGCCGCTTCTGATCGACGTCGACGGAGCGGATTCCTGGCCGATCGTCTACGTGACGTACGTACTACTCGACCGTCGGCCGAAAAGCGCCGAGCGGGCGCGTTCGACCTTGAAGTTTTTCTATTGGGTCTTTCTGCAAGGCGACAATATGGCGGCTGAATCAGGTTTCGTGCCGCTCCCATCGGCATCGCAGGCGCGTATCGTCGGGCGCTTCCGCGATGTTCTCGGACCGGACAACGCGCCAATCGATTTCTTGCGCTGACGGTATTGCGTCTGACGACCGGCGGGCGTGCGCTGTGCGGGCCGGCAATGCCGTTCGCCGAGCCAGGACCAAGATGCCGCAGCGTCGCCGCCGGGTTTTTTCAATTTCACGGTTTGCGCCATTCGCCGGCATTCGCCGGATTCCGGAAAAGCAAAAACGCCGGATGAATCAAGCCGCTGCTCTAAAAATGGATTGAGTGGAAACTGTGGCTTGATCCAGCACAAAGTCACGGAGTCCCCGGCTGGCATTCCCGATAAAAGATGCGAGACTAAAATTCTCAAGCCACGCACCCGATGGTTCGAAATTTATCCAATCGGACGCTGCGGGGCATGCACGTTACCGCGGTAATCCCTGGAGCGTCACAAGACAAGGCGTCCCTCGTTACGGCAATGCAAAGGAGACTGTCATGGCACAAGAAAACTGGCGTCTTGAAGGCGAATGGATCAAGAACTGTAGCTGCGCCTATGGATGTCCTTGCGATTTCAACGCGAACCCGACAAAGGGCTACTGCAAGGGCTTTCTCGGCATGCGTATCACGAAAGGAAACTTCGAACAGACGAAGCTCGATGGGTTGAGCTTTTTCGTGGTCGTGCATTTTCCCGGCGCACTGCATGAAGGCAACGGCGAGGCACAACCGATTATTGAAAAGAATGCAACGCAGGAACAGCGCAACGCTCTTTTTGAGATCATTTCCGGTAAACACTCCGCTGAAGGCACGTTATTTCACATCTTCAGCATGATCGTCACCAAGATGCACGACCCAATCTTCGCATCCGTCGAGTTCGAGTTCGACCAGGACGCGCGCAATGCACGGCTCGTCATTCCGGGCGCACTCGAATCGACGGTCGAGCCGATCAAGAACCCTGTGACCGGAGCGCCGCACCGGATCAGGGTTGTGATGCCGGAGGGGTTCGAGCATAGGGAGGGCGAGGTGGCTTCGGCCAATATCCGCAGCAGCGGCGCAATTCAGTTCGATACCCAGGGGTCGCACAGCACGCTGGCACACGTGGTGCAAACGCCTGAAGGCGTAGCGGCATAGGCGCACTACGAATAGCCGGGATTGCAAGGTGAACCGCGGCCATATCCTGGACCGGGTGATGCGGCATGAACGCCTGATCATGGCGTTCGGCCTGCTTACCGTCGTGCTTCTATCCTGGGCCTATCTGTTCAGCGGCGCAGGAACGATGCGGGAAATGGGCGGCATGCTCATGCCGATGAGCGCGTGGCCATGGAGCGCTGAACACGCGATCCTGATGTTCGTGATGTGGCTGGTGATGATGGCGGCGATGATGCTGCCGAGCGCGGCGCCGGTTATTCTTCTCTACACCACGATTGCCCGCCGCGGCAAAACGGGAAACACGACGCCGTCCGCCCCTGTCTTGTTCGTTCTCGGCTACCTGGTCATCTGGGGCATGTTCAGCTTGGCCGCCGTCCTTATGCAATTCTTCCTGGAATGGACCGCCCTGCTATCGCCGATGATGGAATCGACCAGCGTAATGCTGTCAGGCATGTTGTTGATCGGCGCTGGAATCTACCAATTAACGCCCTTGAAGCGTTCCTGCCTTCGCCTGTGCCGCTCGCCCCTTGATTTTCTGACCGAGCATTGGCGCTCGGGGAACCGCGGCGCATTCGCGCTCGGTGTGCGTCACGGCATTTACTGTCTGGGCTGTTGCTGGGGACTCATGCTTCTGCTCTTTGTCGGCGGTGTCATGAACCTGGTTTGGGTCGCCGTGCTGGCTGTCTTTATTCTGATCGAGAAGCTCGCGCCCGGTGGCGAGTGGTTGGGCCGGGCGGTGGGCGTGCCGCTCATCGGGTTCGGAATGGTCTTACTCCTGACGCCTTTTGCGTCTTCATTAAAAATATAATTCGCTCGAACTTTCCGCGATGGCCCACACGCTGGGGCTGAAAGTCATCGCCGAAGGCGTCGAGACCCGCAAGCAAAGCGAGCTGCTAAAAAAATCCGGCTGCGATTTCGCGCAAGGCTACCTGTTTTCACGACCGGTGCCGGCGCACGAGTTCGAAGCCCTGTTGTGAAGTGCGCGCCGCGAGCGAGGATTGCCGCCGATAGCGCCAATGCGACCCTGCATAGGGCGGCGCAATCAATTCGAGGGAAGCGCGAGCCCGGCTGACTGACTATCCGGCATCGTTCGAATTCGTGCACCGGCTGCCGTGCCGTTTTATCGCCCTACGTCAAATCTTCTTGAACGTTTTGACTTAGATCAATGAAATTCGCTGCGCCGCTTCATACACTTCTTTTGCTGGCCGTCAATCCATGATTTGGATCGGACGGCTGCGTGAACGGAGCGCTTCGACGCCAAACGCACCAAGGCGCTCCACACGCCCATTTCACATCGCATCCTTCCTTGATCGCGTATCGCTATCGGGTCTTGGCTGGAGCCTGTTGTGAACTGTTTCGGGGGCGCGTTTGTAGCGGAAGGGATGCAGCGCCGGGAGCAAGACGCGCAACAGCGCGGGGCACTGCGAGCGGCTTGCGGCATTGCCGCGCAGCCCTTTTGATTCGAACTGTATGCGCTGGTAGCCTCCTTAGCAATTCCTGGCCGACTCACAGGTGCGCTCAACGGAGATACCGCAGTGAAGCCGACAGATACCAACGATCCAGACTACTTCCATCAGGTCATCAACTGCCAGTGGTCCTGCCCCGCGCATACTCCCGTCCCTGAATATCTTCGCATGGTCGCCACCGGCCGTTACAGCGACGCCTATATGCTGAACTGGCAAGCCAACGTATTCCCGGGCGTACTGGGCCGCGTGTGCGACCGCCCTTGTGAATCGGCGTGCCGCCGCAATCGCGTGGACACCGCCGAGAATACCGAACCGGTCGCGCTATGCCGGATCAAGCGCACCGCCGCCGATTACAAGGACGATGTGCGCGGCCGCATGCCGAAAATCGCGTCGAAAAATGGCAAGCGCATCGCCTGCGTCGGCGCCGGTCCTGCGTCGCTCACGGTTGCGCGCGATCTGGCGCCGCTGGGATATCAGATCACCGTATTCGACGGCGAAAAAAAGGCCGGCGGCTTCATGCGCAGCCAGATTCCGAAATTCCGCCTGCCGGACTATGTGCTCGATGAAGAGACCGGCTATATCCTCGACATGGGTATCGATTTCCGTGCCGGAATGCGAATCGACAGCTTGAAGGCGCTGCTGGCCGAAGGCTTTGATGCGGTGTTCGTCGGCAGCGGCGCTCCGCGCGGACGCGCCCTTGATGTTCCGGGCCGTCACGACGCGCCGAAGAACATCCATCTCGGTATCGACTGGCTCGCATCCGTGGCTTTCGGCCATGTCAACAAGATCGGCTCGCGCGTGATCGTGCTGGGTGGCGGAAATACCGCGATGGACTGCTGCCGTTCCGCGCTGCGGCTGGGCGGCGACGAGGTGAAAGTCATCGTGCGCTCGGGCTTCGACGAAATGAAAGCCAGCGCCTGGGAAAAGGAAGATGCCCGGCATGAAGGCATCAGCATCATGAACTTCATGGTGCCGCAATCCTTTACCCACAAAGACGGCAAGCTCACCGGCATGCTGTTCGAGAAGGTCGAGGCAGTGTACGACAGCAAGGGAAGGCGCAGCCTGATTCCAACGGGCGAGCCGGACCAGCATGTCGAATGCGACGACGTACTGATCGCAGTCGGACAGGAAAACGCATTTCCATGGATTGAACACGACATCGGACTGAAGTTCGACAAGTGGGGCATGCCGCTGATCGACCCGAGCAGCATGCAATCGACGTTGCCGAACGTGTTTTTCGGCGGGGATGCCGCGTTCGGCCCGAAAAACATCATCACCGCGGTTGCGCACGGCCATGAGGCCGCGATCTCGATCGACCGCTTCTGCCGCCAGGAAGACATCGCGCTGCGTCCTCCGCCTACGGTCAACCTGGTCAGCCAGAAGATGGGCATTCACGAATGGAGTTTCGACAACGTGGTCTCGCTCGAACATCGGCACGCGGTGCCGCTGGTCGAGTTCAAGATCGCGCTCAAGAATATCAAGGTCGAAGTCGAGCGCGGCTTCACGCCGCAGATGGCGGCAAAGGAAGCACAGCGCTGCCTCAACTGCGACATGCAGACGGTATTTATCGCCAGCCGCTGCATCGAATGCGATGCCTGTCTCGACATCTGTCCGATGGACTGCCTCACCGTCACCGACAACGGCGAGGAAGCCGAACTGCGCACTCGCCTGAAAGCGCCGTCGCTGCATCCCACGCAAAACCTGTACGTGTCGGCGTCGCTGAGAACCGGCCGGGTCATGGTCAAGGATGAAGACTTGTGCCTGCACTGCAGCCTGTGCGCGGAGCGCTGCCCGACCGGTGCATGGGACATGCAGAAATCGTCGATCAATCCCGCCTACGCGGGGGCGGACTGCCGTGACACGAATACCGCACAAGAATGCAAAACAATATGAACAGGGAATTGCAATGATTCAAAAAATTCAGGCGGTCAACGATTTCGTTGTCAAGTTCGCCAACGTCAACGGCTCCGGCTCGGCTTCCGCCAATGAACTGTTCGCCCGCTCCATGCTGCGCATGGGCGTTCCCGTCAGTCCGCGCAATATTTTCCCGTCCAACATCCAGGGCATGCCCACCTGGTATGAAGTGCGGGTGTCGGAGTCCAGCTATCTCGGGCGGCGCGGCGGCTGCGATCTGATGGTGGCCATGAACCCGCAGACATGGGATGCGGACGTCAGGGAGATCGATCCGGGCGGCTACCTGTTCTACGACAACACGCGGCAGATCCCGGCCAGCCGGATGCGTGACGACGTCACCGTGATCGGGATACCTCTGACACAGATCTGCAACGATGCATATACCGACGCGCGCGAGTGTCAATTGTTCAAAAATATCATTTATGTCGGCGCTCTCGCCGCCCTGCTGGATATCGACACGAAGGAACTCGAAAAGCTTTTTTCGGAACAGTACCGCGGCAAGGAAAAACTGCTCGAGTCCAACATCAAGGCGCTGCACATGGGGCGCGATCACGCGCTGACCAACCTCGATTGCGCCGGCATGGGCCTGAAAATGCGCCGCGCCGACAGAGTCGGCAAGCGCATTTTCATCGACGGCAACCAGGCGGCCGCGCTCGGCTGCGCCTGGGGCGGCGCGACGGTATGCGCCTGGTATCCGATCACACCGTCGTCCTCGATTCCGGAAACCTTCGACAAGTATTGCAGCAAGCTGCGCCTCGATCCTGCTACCGGCAAGCGCAACTACGCGATCGCGCAGGCGGAAGATGAACTGGCATCGATCGGCATGGTGATCGGCGCCAACTGGAACGGCGCGCGCGCCTTCACCGCGACTTCCGGCCCCGGCATTTCGCTGATGACCGAGTTTCTCGGCCTTGCCTATTTCGCGGAAATTCCCGCGACCGTGATCAATGTGCAGCGCGGCGGCCCGTCGACCGGCCTGCCGTCCCGCACCCAGCAGTCCGATCTGCTGGCCTGCGCTTATGCGTCGAACGGCGATACCAAGCATGTGCTGCTGTTCCCGCAGGACCCGAAGGAATGTTTCGATTTCTCGGCAGCGGCGCTCGATCTGGCGGACCGCTTGCAGACACCGGTATTCGTGATGTCGGACCTGGACATCGGCATGAATACGCGATTATGCGATCCGTTCACCTGGGACGACAGCAAACGGATGGACCGCGGCAAGGTGATGACGCATGACGAACTTGAGGCGGGCAAGGATTTCGGCCGCTATCTCGATGTCGACGGCGACGGCATTCCGTATCGCACCTACCCCGGAACGCATCCCACCAGGGGCGCCTTTTTCACTCGCGGCACCACCAAGGACCGCTATGCGCGCTATAGCGAGGAAGGCCCGGTGTACGTCGACAACATGGAACGCCTGCAGAGGAAATTCGAAACGGCAAAGGAACTGGTGCCCAGGCCGCTCGTCACCTCCGCATCCAAACCAACCAAGTTCGGCGCAATCTATTTCGGCTCCACCGGCCCGGCCATGGAGGAAGCGCTCGACACGCTTGAGCGCGAGGGCATGTACCTGGACGCGATGCGCATCTGCGCCTTCCCGTTCCATGCGAGCGTGGTCGATTTCATCGAAGCGCACGACCATGTGTTCGTGATCGAGCAAAACCGCGACGGCCAGCTGCGCAACATGCTGATCATCGAATGCGGGCTCGATTCGGCGCAACTGATTTCGATGGTGCACTACGACGGCACGCCGATCACCGCCCGCTATATCACCAGGGCCATCGCTTCGCGTCTGGCCCTGTTCAGCCCGCTCAAAGAGGTCGCGCAATGACTTTTCTCGCAAAACCGAAACTGCATCACCCAAGTCTGCGGGTCAACAAACTCGGTTACACGCGCCGAGATTACGAAGGCGCGGTCTCGACGCTGTGCGCGGGTTGCGGCCACGATTCGATATCCGCCGCCATCGTGCAGGCATGTTTCAACATGGATATCGAACCGCACAAGGTTGCCAAGCTGTCCGGCATCGGCTGTTCATCCAAAACCCCGACCTATTTTCTCGGCGGCTCGCACGGCTTCAATACGGTGCACGGCCGCATGCCGTCGGTGCTGACCGGCGCCAGCCTGGCAAACCGCGACCTGATCTATCTGGGCATATCCGGCGACGGCGATTCGGCATCGATCGGCATCGGCCAGTTCGCGCACGTGATGCGGCGCGGCGTCAACATGACCTATATCGTGATGAACAACGGCGTATACGGATTGACCAAGGGACAGTTTTCCGCCACCGCCGATCAGGGATCGAAGTCCAAGAAAGGCGTCGCCAATCCCGACGCGCCGGTCGACCTGGTCGGCCTGGCGCTGCAAATGGGCGCAACCTTCGTCGCGCGCAGTTTTTCCGGCGACAAGGCGCAGCTGATTCCGCTGATCGAGGCGGCGCTGGTGCATCCAGGCGCGGCGTTCATCGATGTGGTTTCGCCGTGCGTGACATTCAACAACCATGCCGGTTCGACCAAAAGCTACGACTATGTGCGCGAGCATAATGAAGCGGTCAATCGCATCGACTTTTTCATTCCCGGCGAAGAAATTACCGCCGATTATGCGCCGGGCAGCGTGCAGGAAGTGCTCCAGCACGACGGCACGGTACTGCGGCTGCGCAAACTGGATGAAGGCTATGACGCGCGCGACCGCGTCGCCGCGATGAATCATTTGCACAAGCATCACGCACTGGGCGAGCTCGTCACCGGCCTGCTCTATGTCGATCCGGATGCGTCGGACATGCATGCGCATTTGAATACGGTGGACAAGCCGTTGAACACGCTGGGAGACGACGCGGTGTGCCCGGGTTCGGCGGCGCTGGAGAAAATCAACGCATCTTTACGGTAGTAACCGCTCCTTTGCGCGCTCCATGCCTCTGGCGGAACTCAAATCCCGGATCGCCGAACTTCCCAAAGACAAACCGATCATCGCCTATTGCCGAGGACCGTTCTGCTTGATGTCGGACGACGCGGTCAAGCTGTTACGTAGTCAAGGTTTCGAAGCACTGCAACTGCACGAGGATATGGCCGAAAGGGAAGCGGAGAAGGCCTGATCCGTCGATCGCTACTCCATTCCGCAAGCATCACATTGATCTGTTGAAGGGGCGCATCCGGCAGTCATGGCCCTGTGTAGCTCCTGTCGGATTTTCGACGCATTCGCACTTGGACTTCGTCGCAGAACGCCCTGCTCCCCATATGCCAGTATAGAATCGAACAAAGTAAACGTTCACGCAAATGTGAGCAACGATTCGGCCAGTATCGGCATGGAAAGGTGAATATTCAATGATTCCAAATTTTGTCGGCGTGACTGGACTGCCGCGGGCGGGTTCGACCTTGCTGTGTCAGCTGCTGGCCCAGCATCCGGAGATCCATTGTGAAGGCCACAGCTCGCCGCTATGCAATACCTTGCTTGGCATCCGGCGCACGATCAGCGATGACAGTTTTTTCCTTGCCCAACTCGACAATACGTTCGATACCAGCTATGCGCACCTCGCTTCGGCAATGCAGGGATTCTTGCGCGGATGGCATAGTGACTGCGACAAGCAGGTGGTGGTAGACAAGAATCGCGCCTGGCTGCATGCCATCGAACTACTTCTGCATATCGAGCCCAATGCCAAACTGATTGTTTGCTTGCGCGACCTGGGACAGATTTATGGCTCCATCGAAGCACAGCATCAACGCACCATCCTGGTGGATTTCATTGATCATCTGGCCGATTTTGACCGGTTTGGTCGTGCCGACATGCTGTTTGCCAAGGACGCCGCAATTGGCGCGCCGCTGATTTCGCTGAATGCCGTGACGGATTTGCCGAAGAAAGTGCAGGAACATCTGTATTTCGTCCGGTTCGAGGACATGCTGGAAAAACCGGTGGCATGCATGTCGCACATCTATGCGTGGCTGGGGCTGCCCCCCTTCGAGTTGGATACTGAAAAACTGAAGGTCGGGATCCAGGAAAGCGATAGTCATTACCGCATGAAATTCTCGCACAAACAGTCAGAGCGAATTACGAAGCCAAAAAGACACGATATTCCGCCGCGGATACAGTCGCAGATCGAGACCGCTTATGCCTGGTATTACCAGCTTTATTATCCACAAAACAAATAATCATTACCTTGAGTTCCGATCAGCACAATCCGAAAATGCCGGCTCCTGAAAACGTGGTGTGGCATTCGCATGCTGCCCCGCGTGCGCAACGAGAGGAAAAAAACGGCCATTTCAATACAGACCGCCTATTCCTTCGAGCTGAGCATATTCCGGGGCAGTCTCACACCGCCATTTGCGATATGTAACGACGGCCCGGTTCCGTCGCGACTCAACGTGACGTCGACCGTTGCGCCTTCATCCGCTCCAGATTCCGCTCCTGCTGCCGCGCCAGTACCGGTAACGGTAATAGTGGGCGACATGCCAAGCGTACTGGACTGCCCTCCCATCTGCGGCGAGAGAATATTCGGTAGCTGCTGGGTCAGCACACCCGAAACCGGTGTTGCAGCAGGCGGGGGCGCGGCAAAGGCAGTGATATCAGCCGTCACGCCGGTCGGTTGCACAATCGTGTAGTTGCCGGCATCCGTGCCGCCGAAAGCGAATCCGCTGACTGTGACCGCCTTGCCGGCACCGATACTGCTGTCAGCAAATGCGCCGCTGCCGGTTCCCCCGACTGTGACGACATCAGAACCAAATGCAGCAACAGTGGCCGTGCCGCCGAGTGTCGCTACCGTGGTGCCGTCATACATTTTGTTATTGGCCGTTACGCCGGTGACGGCCAGGTTGGCGGCAGTAATGGTGCTGGTGGTGTTGTCGGCATAGCTGATGTTGTAGTTGCCGCCGCTGTTGCCGTCGGCGACTGTTACACCGCTGGTGGTGACCGTCTTGTTGCCGCTGCCGACGTTCTTGTCGGTGAAGGCAAAGCTGCCGCCGCTGAGCGCATCGCTGCCGAACAAGGAACCGCTAGTCACGGTTGCCGTACCGGCAGCCGTCAAGCCGCCGTCATAGGTCTTGCTGACATCGCTAGTGCTCAATGTCAGATTGGCCTTATTGATCGTGCTGGTAGTGTTGTTGGCATAGCTGACGTTGTAGTTGCCGCCGCTGTTGCCGTCGCTGACAGTAACACTGCTCACAGTGACGGTCTTGTTGCCAGCGCCTGCATTGGCATTGCTGAACACGAACGTGCCGCCGCTGAGAGAATCGGTGTTAAATAAACTGCCGCTGGTCAAAGTCGCCGTTGCTGTCGCGGTCGTCGTACCGTCGTAGGTCTTGCTGGCAGTCGTGGGCGTTACAGTAATCGAACGTGGTGCGACCACCCACGAGACCGGCTCGCTGTAAGCCGCAAATCGATAGCCTGCCAACGACAGTCCGGAAGAATATCCAATGCTGTAAGTACCGGCGTTAAAGGCATTGGTCATCACCAGCCCTCCTATCGTCTTGTAAGTCAGACCGGAAGACGTGATGGAATCTAATGACACCGCAACGCCGTAGCGGTCGACAATCGAATAACCAATCGACAGCACATCCCCATAAATACTGCTGCCGGCCAGTCCAGTCGCTGTCTGGACATAGACATTGGACCCAAATGTAGGATATTGGTCGTTAGCCGGACTGAATACCCAATGGTTTTTGAATGCGCTGCTGAAATTGACCGGGTTTTGCATCTGCGTCGTGGTCAGGCCCGTCACGCCGGTTAGCGATCCCGTACCGTTACCAATCAGCGTGCCGGACACCGTCGTGTCCCAGTAATTGTCGGCCATGGTTCCTGTGTTTTCACCCGTGGAGCCACCGACAAAACGCCCTGCTCCCGCTGCGATGGTACCTGTCACGGTATTTTCGGAATGCGAGGTCTGGATGGTTCCGGTGTTCTGTCCGGCCAGCCCGCCAACATAGTTCACGCCGGTGACCGCGCCGGAGGTAAGCGAGTTCGAAATCGTGCCGCTATTGGCGCCGACCAGGCCGCCCACAATGTTGCCGCTGCCGGTCACGCTGCCGACTGAATAGGATGAGCTGATGCTGCCGGAATTAATACCGACCAGCCCACCCACATTGGTGGTGCCGCTGACCGCGCCGCTGGCGTGCGAACCGGTGATGGTCATGCTGGACTGCCCCACCAGTCCGCCGACATTGCCGGCGGACGCCGTCACCGAGCCGGTCGCAAACGAATTGCTGAGCGTGCCGGCGCCCTG
>Ga0156087_1029_pt1 | contig 47296 bp, 62 predicted proteins | sample RifCSPlowO2_02_FD_107740 | JGI IMG/M metagenome (GOLD analysis project Ga0156087, IMG submission 107740) | Burkholderiales bacterium RIFCSPLOWO2_02_FULL_57_36 | reverse complement strand
TCGAGCAGGACTGACCCACCGAATAAGGAATCGAAATGAGCGACTTTACAAGTAACTTCTGGTCTATTTACGTTTCAGGAATCACGCTGGTTGGCATCATTGCCTGCCTGATCCTGTTGTGGTTCAGCGGCAAAGCCAAGGCCATGACTGCAAATGACAACACCACCGGTCACGTGTGGGATGGTGATTTGCGTGAAATGAACAACCCCTTGCCCCGTTGGTGGGTATGGCTTTTTGTAATCACCATCGTGTTTGCCTTTGCCTACCTCGCCATGTACCCAGGTTTGGGTTCATTTGGCGGCAAATTGGGTTGGTCTGGAGTGGGCCAATACCAAGCGGAGATCGACAAAGGAAACAAAGAGGTAGCACCTCTGTACGCCAAGTTTGCGGCGATGACCCCGGAAGACATGTCTCGGGATCCGCAGGCCCATGCCATTGGCGAGCGTTTGTTCATGAATAACTGCTCTCAATGCCACGGATCGGATGCCCACGGAGGCAAAGGTTTTCCCAATCTGACAGATGCAGACTGGCTGCACGGCGGGACTCCTGACAAAATCACCGAGACGATTGCCCAAGGCCGGATGGGTCAAATGCCTGTGATGGCAGCTGCGGTTGGAACCTCTGACGACGTCAAAAATGTGGCCAATTACGTGCTTAGTTTGTCGGGTGGTGCGCATGATTCGGTACGTGCAGCTTTGGGTAAGCCCAAATTTGCAGCCTGTGCAGCTTGCCATGGTGCCGATGGCAAAGGCAACCAGGCAATGGGTGCCCCCAATCTCGCCGACGATATCTGGTTGCACGGCTATGGCGAAGCAGCCATCATTGCCATGGTGAATAACGGCAAGGTCAACCAAATGCCCGCGCAGAGTGAAAAACTGACGGAAGCACAAATCAAAGTGTTGACTTCTTATGTTTGGGGCATGTCCAACAACGCTCCCGCCAAATAGCCGGGTTGCATAGAAGGCGCATCATTTTTGTCTCCATCTGATACATCGCAGCGCAAGGTTATTCCCATCTTGGCATCGCCAGACAAGGGGCCGATAGAGCCCCCAGTTGGTGCCGATGCAGAGATGGTTTCGCTGTACGAAGCCCATAAAAAGATCTACCCCAGAAGCGTGTCTGGTTTGTTCACCAACTGGCGCTGGGGGATGGTGTTCTTGACCCAGTTGGTGTTTTATGGAATGCCTTGGTTGGAGTGGGGGCAAAGACAAGCGGTTCTGTTTGATCTGAATTCGCGACGCTTCTATATTTTCAATTTGGTTCTTTATCCGCAGGATTTCATCTATCTCACAGGGATATTGGTGATTTCTGCGCTGTCTCTATTCCTGTTTACCGCAGTAGCAGGACGTTTGTGGTGTGGTTATGCCTGCCCCCAGACGGTTTATACCGAAATGTTCCTGTGGCTGGAGCATAAGGTGGAGGGGGATCGTTCGGCACGTATGCGGCGCGATGCCGGTCGGTGGACTTTTGACAAGGTGGGGCGCAAGACGGCCAAGCATTTTTTGTGGCTGGCGGTGGCCTTGTGGACTGGTTTTACCTTCGTGGGGTATTTCACACCCATTCACGAGTTAGGGGTGGAGTTTGTTCAACTCAATATGAGTTCGTGGGAAAGCTTCTGGACTCTGTTTTATGGCTTTGCAACCTATGGCAATGCCGGTTTTATGCGCGAGCAGGTGTGCAAACATATGTGCCCCTACGCGCGGTTTCAGAGTGCCATGTTCGACAAGGACACGCTCATCGTTACGTATGATGCCGAGCGCGGTGAACCGCGTGGTGCACGTTCTAAAAAGGCTGATTTATCCACCCTGAATTTGGGCGCGTGTGTGGATTGCACTCTGTGTGTGCAGGTGTGTCCGACCGGGATTGATATTCGTGATGGCTTGCAGTATGAATGCATTGGCTGTGGTGCCTGTGCCGACGTATGTGATACCGTGATGGATAAGTTGGGCTATGCCAAAGGCTTGGTAAAGTATTCCACTGAAAATGCGGTCAATCAGCATTGGACGCGTGGCCAAATTTTGCGCCATGTGCTTCGTCCACGGGTGTTGGTCTATTCGGCCATACTGGGAGCCGTTGTTCTTGCGATGGCAATCAGTCTGGCATGGCGTACGCCGTTTAAGGTGGATGTTGTTCGAGACCGAGGATCTCTGGCGCGCATTGCCTCTGGCGGTCGTATCGAAAACGTGTATCGCTTACAGATTATGAACGCGATGGAATCCCAGCAGCATTTTCGAATTTCTGTTAGCGGGCTTCCCGGCTTGGTAGTCGTTTCAGAAAATGATGTAGTTATTGAGCCCACGCAGTCCCGTTGGGTTGCTGTGGGGGTTCAAGCGCCTTTTGACGCTGCGCCTGCTGGCTCGCACCCCATCTATTTCGATATCGTCACACTGGATGCCGCTGCAAAGGTGTCTGAAAAGTCAGTATTCATTGTTCCCCGTTAAGGAGTTTTATGACAAAAATTCAAACTGATTCCGCTGACCCATGGTGGAAGTTTGGCCATGTGTGGATGGTGCTGGCTGGCCCGGCGATTGTGGTCGTTGCTAGTTTGGTGACGCTGTATTTGGCGGTAACCCATGCAGATCCTGTGCTAGATGAAGACTACTATCGCAAGGGTTTGCAGATTAACCAGACGCTGGCAGAGAACCCGTCCAGCTTGGCGCCTGCCTTGCAGGGCCGCAATCATGCGGCTACGGGGGCGCCTCCCTTGCATAAAGCTCCTTGATCTGCATCCTCTTGGGGGTTTAGACATGCTGCAAAAACGACTGATGTGGATTCTATGGCCCGCTTTTTTGATGGCCGCTGTGTTGGAGATGCTGGTGTTTGCAGTGGTGGACCCGCAGGACTTGCATTGGTTGGGCAACCCCCTGGAGCTATCACGTCAAAGTGTCTATGCTTTGGCGTTTTTCGTATTTTGGGGCATCACAGCAGTAGCCAGCGGGCTGACCACCTTGTTGGCCATGTCGCCCTTTGAGGTCAATCGTTGCCCTTTACCTCCGGATGGGCGCCCTGACGGCTGTCCTAAACAGGGTGGATGCTGACTGTCTCAGGCATCGGAGGGGGTTAGTTGCAAATTTTGGGATTGACGATGTCTTTGAGCGCATCGGTGTTGATGATGCGTACATGGCGTTGCTTGACTTCCACAATGCCATCATCTGCAAATTTGGAAAACGTGCGGCTCACAGTTTCCAACTTGAGTCCTAAGTAGCTGCCAATTTCCTCACGGGTCATCCGCAGGACCAATTCCGATGAAGAGAAACCGCGGGCGTGCAGGCGTTGCACCAGATTGAGAAGAAACGCGGCCACACGTTCTTCCGCGCGCATGCTACCCAAAAGCAACATAACGCCGTTTTCGCGCACGATTTCGCGGCTCATGATTTTGTGGACATGCCGCTGCAGGGCGTTGACTTCTCGGGACAATTCTTCAATGCGGTCAAAGGGCATGATGCACACTTCGGCGTCTTCCAGTGCCACGGCATCGCACGTGTGGTGCTCGTTCACAATGCCGTCCAGCCCGACGATTTCGCCCGCCATTTGAAAGCCAGTGACTTGGTCACGACCATCTTCAGACGCGACACAGGTCTTGAAGAAACCGGTGCGAATGGCAAATAGGCTGGTGAATTTTTCGCCGTTACGAAACAGCGTGTCACCGCGTTTGACTTTGCGTCGGCTCGCAACTACATCGTCAATGCGGTCCAGCTCTGCCTGACTCAAACCCATAGGCATACACAGCTCACGCAAATTGCAATTGGAGCAAGCTACTTTGATGGTTTGAGGGGTTATTGCGACCACTGCCGCACCTGGCTTCACGGCATGTGACGCCACAGTTTCAACTCTGCTAACAAGTTTGTTATCAAACATAGGCGTCCCATGATACAGATCAATTGTAAACCTATCAACTTCAGCAGTCCTTGATTCAAATCAAGCAAAAATTGGAGAAGTTACGGCAAAGTGATCCGGTTTGTCTTGGAATATTCATGAACGATTTAGCTGCCCCGATCACTGACGAATTGCTGCGCCGATATGACGTGTCCGGTCCACGGTACACCTCCTATCCCACGGCAGATCGGTTTGTGGAGGCCTTTGCGGCTGATGACTATGCTTTGGCCTTGACCCAGCGCCGCAGTGGTGCAGCGGCGATGACCTTGCCCTTGTCGCTGTATGTGCACATCCCTTTTTGCGAGTCCTTGTGCTACTACTGTGCTTGCAACAAAATTATTACCAAACACCATGACCGTGGAGCAGAGTATCTGCGCTACCTGAGTCGTGAAGTGGATTTACATACCGCCTTGATCGGTTTGGGGCAAATGGTCAGCCAGCTGCATCTGGGAGGGGGGAGCCCTACTTTTCTGAGCGACGACGAACTGCGGGAGCTTATGTTTATGCTGCGCCGCAATTTTGTGCTGGCGCCTGGCGGCGAGTACTCCATAGAGATTGACCCTAGAACGGTAGATGCTTCGCGTCTGGATACCTTGGCGGAATTGGGATTCAATCGCCTCAGCTTCGGTGTTCAGGATTTTGACCCGGCAGTGCAAAAAGCGGTGCACCGGGTGCAGCCCGTGGAGCAGGTGTTTTCGTTGGTGGAAGCCGCACGTTCACGCGGTTTTGACTCCATCAACGTGGACCTCATTTACGGTCTGCCGCAGCAAAGTCCCGAGTCGTTTGACCGAACCTTGGCGCAGGTGGTGCAGTTGCGACCAGATCGCATTGCTTTGTATGCTTATGCCCATTTGCCGGAGCGTTTCAAGCCGCAGCGGCGCATTGCAACGGTTGAGTTGCCCAGCGGGGGCGCCAAAATATCGATGCTGTCACGTTCATTGGCCACCTTTATTGGTGCTGGTTATGTCTACGTAGGCATGGACCACTTCTCACTTCCCTCCGACTCGCTGGCGGTGGCCAAACGGCAGGGCCGCCTGCACCGCAATTTTCAGGGCTATAGCACCCAGCCGGATTGCGATTTGATCGCCCTGGGAGTGTCTTCTATTGGTCGTATTGGGGCCACCTACAGCCAGAACTCAAAAACGCTGGAGGAATACTACGATTTTCTGGACCAAGGCCAATTTCCGGTGGTTCGGGGCCTGGCGTTGTCGCGGGACGATTTGGTACGCCGTTCCGTGATCATGGCCTTGATGTGCCATGGGCAGTTGCAATTTGAATCAATTGAGTTGGCCCATTTGGTCGATTTTCGATCCTATTTCGCCAAAGAAATGGAGTCCTTGCAAGCCTTGGTGGAGCAAGGCATGGTGGTGGTGGACGACAGCAGTATTCAGGTGACTGCGCAGGGCTGGTTCTTTGTGCGTGCGGTGGCCATGGTGTTTGATCGCCATCTGCAGACGGACCGTACCCGGGCGCAGTTTTCCAAGATCATTTAGCATCGGCCGATGCAATATTCCTTGGCGCTGACTGCGCTTTTGATGGGGCTCGTCGGCGGGCCTCACTGTATCGCCATGTGTGGCGCGGCTTGTGCGGGTATCGGACAGGCGGCAGGCGCGAACAAAAACTCTGCTTTGTGGTCTTTCCAATTGGGCCGTGTTATCGGCTACGCGGTGCTGGGAGGGCTGGCGGCTGCATCCTTGCAAGGCTTGGGTTGGTTGACCGTGCAATCGGCGGCGCTACGGCCTGTATGGTCCCTGTTTCATGTGGCGGCTCTTTTGTTGGGGCTGCTGCTCTTGTGGCAGGCACGCCAGCCGGTGTGGCTGGAACAGGCGGGGCGGAAGATTTGGAGTTTTGCCCGCTCAGTGGGGGCCCGCTGGGGTGGGGGCGCACCGCTGGTGCTGGGGACCTTGTGGGCTCTTCTTCCCTGTGGGTTGTTGTATTCCGCGCTGTTGGTTGCCGCCATGGCCGGTAGCCCGTTGGGTGGGGCGATGGTGATGGCGCTGTTTGCCATCGGTACCAGTGTGACCATGGTGGCAGGGCCTTGGTTGTGGCTGCGTCTGCGGGGGCAGGGGGCCGTGCAGGGCAGTGGTGCATGGGGCGTGCGCTTGGCTGGTGCGGCCCTGGCCGCCAGTTCAGCTTGGGCCCTGTGGATGGGGCTGGTGCACAACACGGCGCCCTGGTGCGTAGTACCCTGAGCGTACTGCCACGGCTTGGCTGGGATAATCGGGTCCATGTCTTCTGCTTTGTTAACACCCGCTCTTTCCCCAAGTGCCGCGCCTAATGCGGTCCCCGCTGATCGCTGGCGGCTCTCCGTGGCCCCGATGATGGATTGTCCTGACTCAATGAAAAAAACCCAATCAGATCAACGCGTTACCTGATTGGGTCTTGGTGCATGTTGCACTAATGTTGCACCGAACTACCGTGCTACCACTCGTCCTGGTCATTATCGATTGCCGCTCGTTCTTTTTTGACGCACGATCCACAAACGCGGTAGATCCTTCCTGTCATACCTTCGTCGTAGTCGCGACGATTGCGCAAATCTTCGGCGAATGTTCCACACCAGTCACAGCGGCCTTGTCGATATGCTGCAGCGTGTGCTTGTAGGCTGGCCACGCAATCGACGCAAAGGTGGTGGTATTCGCAGCCAAATGAGTCGGTTTCGCCTTGCACACGTTTAGATGCGGGGCGGTCTGGGTGTGTATCGCATACCGCGTTGAGTGGTGCAGGAATACTCGATCCTGGCATCGTGCAGACTGGGCCATGGGAGCAATCACTCATACCGAAGCACCAGCCAGTTGTTTGGCTTCCTTTACTGCCGCTGCCCGGCGTGCATCCAAGTACTCGGCCAGATCGGTCAGGTGAACGCCCTTGGCGGCCTTCTGTGAACCCGCCTCGATGCGCAGCAACGGAATCTTGATCTCGCCGATGGCCACTTTGCGCAAGAACTTGTCCAGTGTCAGGTGCGGAAAGTAGTCCCGCACTACGGATGATGCAGGGATGACGGCCTGGGCGTTGTATTGCGCCATCAAAAGAAATGCAGTGTTCATGATCCCCTCCTGGTGGACAATGGGTAATCTTCGACAGTGGGGGTGCCGAAAGAGCAAGGTTGCCGCCACACTGGCCAGCAGCGGGGCGGGGTCATATCCAGCCACATGTCGCTGTGGCAGATCTCGATGTAGTGGTATTCCCACCGGCCGCCGTACCAGCGCCTGTACCAGCGGAACTGGCACAACAGATGCATGAACCAAAACATGCGGAAGATCCTCACGACGCGCTCTCCTGGTAAGCGTTCCACAATGGGGCGCCAATGCTGCAGCGTTGACCATGCCCAATGCCAGCAGCGATGCAGGTGGGGCAGTGGAAGTGGTGGGCGTGATACGCCTGGGCCAGGGGCTTCCATGCGGCGTTCACGATGCATCTCCAAACATGTCAGTAGTGGCAGGGCAGCGGAAGGGCTCTGGCGTACCAAATTCGTGGAAGGCAGTGCATATCGGCTGACCATCGGTTCCGAATAGCCATTCCTTAGCCTCGCCACGGAATGATGCGTCCAGGATCTCGCACTGCTCGTTGTCGTCGCAGTCGTCCAGATCCGCGTCTGCGCGCATGGCGCTGTCCCTGGAGCACTTGCGGCACCACTCAGACCAGAATACTTCTCCCTCGGTGCCATTGCTGGGCTGGTAGGGCTGGCCAGCACGATCAACGTACATCTTGGCCAATTCTGCGGGGAATGTCATTTGCACTCAGCCTCGCAAGTGATGGCGTGTAATCGCGGTGATGCCATTGCGCGGCGCGGGCGATTCGGACACACCCAGATGCGCCACGGGCGGGTCTGCCGGAATCTCCAGAAAATCGCTACGATCTTGACCCGTGAGCTTGAGGTACTCGTTCTCAACCTTTGCAGTGTCAACCAGCACGCTGGCGACTGTCGCCACTGCTTTAGCCCGCTCAATGTCCATCGGGTTTTCGCGACTGCGAAGGTCTGCCAAGGTGTCCAGGAGGCTTTGGCGCACCTGCTCGATATGTGGCTTTGCCGCCGGGGTTTTTCCGCTCATGATGCCGACCTTTCTTTGTGTTCTCTGCTGATGCGATTGACTTGACGCGTGATCGCGCCTTTGAGCTGGATTAGCTTGCCCAACTCTGGATTGCTGCTGTTGGGGTGGTTGCGCCTTGCGTTCTCGGCACGTGTGATGCATTCCAGCTTGTCTGGAGTGATCTCCGCCAACACCTTGGTCTTGCAACCTGGTTTAAAGACCACCATGAACCCATCTGGAACAGGCCCATTCGCGGCCACCCACACCAGGCGCGACACCGGATGCCAGCGCACATGATTTGCGCCCGGCAAGTCGGTCACCTTGCGCTCCAAAGCTCCGTCGCCGCTGATTCGATAGGTACCAATGGGCTGCCAAGTATGGGGACGGAACCCCTTCTTGAATCGGGTTTCAGCAGAGCGGCCGCCAGCGGTGTAGTGCGCTCCTTTGTTCCATGGCTCGCCGCCGGGTTTGAACTGCGACGCCTTCATGGCCGGCAGCTGCTTGCCGCGCTGAATACGTCCACTGCGCTCACTTGCCCAAAATGCCTCGCTCTTGGCAAGGTTGAGCCGATCTGCTGCCTGGTAGACGCTGCTATAGCTACGTTCCAATAGCGCTGCAATGTCGAAGCAAGGCACATCGGGGTACAGATCGACCAATAGCGCCTCTTCCAAGGGGGTCCATTTGCGACGCGGTTTCATACATCCCCCCCAAACAGATCCAGCGTGTCGTCATCCTGCTGCAGTTGCTGCAAACCCTTCTCGGCCGCAACCCAATCGGGCACCACAATCGCGGTGACCTCATCTCCAAAAAGACCAGACTCCTCGATCACCTCCTGGATCTGGCTCAGGGGCACCCAAGCCTCCTTTTGTCCGTCAAACACCAGCATGGCCAGCGATGTGCGGCCGCGCACCTTCACGTTAATCTTGAGGCTACTCATAAGACTCTCCCGGCAAGCCTTTGCGCGGTCACGTGCAAGCGATTGTTAAAAAATCTGCGAATGGTGTACGACCGCACCACCGAAACCACCGTGTACAAAACGCCAATGAAAAAGTTTTGACCCAACGTGATGTGAAAGCCAATTAAAGGCAGGATGACGAAGTTAGCGACCATGTTGACCAAGAAGCCAATGACAACATTCATCAACGCCTCAATCAGGCTACCTATGCGTGTTTGGTTCATGCCGCCGCTCCTGAAACCATCCGAATGACCGAAGCCCGCCCGCCATTGCTGCGGATCATGCCGGCTGCGGCATTGACGACCTGGTCAAACTCAGCACGGCTGAGTTTGCGGATCTGGAAGGCGTGTAGGTTGACGAACTCGCGCACAGCGTCAAGCTCATGAAAGTGCAGGGCGGTGGGCTTCCAGCCATCTACCTTGCGGGCGCGTTTGTAGATGGACTGCAGGGCGGTATCCGCGCTGGCCAAGTGTTCGTGCAGGCCGCGCACCACGCCCTGGCGTTCGATCGCCTTGGCCACGTCCAAACTGCCCGCAAGGATCGACCATTGGTGCATCGTGGCCACTCCTTCGCGCAGCGACTTGAATGCAGCCTGCACGGCGGCCAGCAGCTCGTCTACATCCCGCCGGTCAATTTTTGCCGCCCCATTCATGGCTATATCCAAGGTGTTCACCACACGCGGCCAGCGTGCACGGCGGGGGACTCGAAGCCCGTTGCGTGTTGTGGTCATGCCAGAACCTCCAGCTGCTCCAGGCGGAAGCTCATCGCCACGCTGATGCCTTTGATCTTGACGCGATAACAGTCGTCGCCCAGGTCTTGGATAACCTCGCCTTCCTTCCCCTTTGGCTTGCCCGCCAAGGCCTTGACCCGTGTGCCGATAGCCAAGCCGATACCGAGCAGTTGCCGCGCCGCCGCGCTTCCTGGCTCAGCAGGCAGCGCCACCGCGTTAGCGGAAGCTGACCCTTCGACGCCTTGCATCGCGGCAGCGATGCCTAGTGTTGCCTCCTCGGCCGACAACTTCGCCGCGCGTGCGGGTGGTTTTTTGGATGCAGACCCTTTACCCCCGTTTCCTCCCGGTCCCTCCTTCGGCCGCGCAGCGGGAGCGGTCGCGACATTTGCTTTTTCTTCCTTCACCTTGGGGAAATGCTTAGCCAGCGATTCGGCCTGAATGTCCTTGGTGGTGGATTTGAGCCCGCTGCCAAGCACAACACCGGTAACCAGATGCATGCCTTCGTTGGCAATGCGGTCGCTATATGAAAAATCGTTGGCGTTGCTGTCGTGCACCATGATCATCAGCATGTGGATCGCATCGGGCAAAGCGCTGGTCTTGATGTGGTCGAGCAGGGCGCTGTGGGAGCCCACTTTGTCCAGGTGGAGCAGCTTGCACACCTTGGCCGATTGCTCGGTGCTGAGGCTGTGTGCTACTTTGAGCGCGACGTAGCGATGCACCTCGACATTGAAGGTGAAGGACGTCACGAGGTCGTCAGAGCGCCACATCACACCCCACGTGTGGGCCACCAGTTGGTCGCGCCACTCCTGTTCATATTGCTCCTTGGCCTTGCGCTCGGCCTTGGCCTTCTTTTCATTGGCAAACTCGCGCACTTCCTTGGTCACCGTCTTGGCGGCCTGGGCCTGGCCCTCCACGGTCTTGAGCAGGCGCAACACCACCTCGTTTGGCAACGCGGCCACCAGCTCGCCCTTTTTCTGTGGGTGCGCGATCATCACCGGGGTGACGCCCTCGGCCTGCATTTGCTGGCCGATGATCTTGCGCAGCGGCTGGTCAGTCGGGCTGTCTTCGGCCACGTCCAAGCGCCGGTAGCCCTTGAATTTGGTCTGGCCATTTGTGGTCATCAGCTCCTGCGCTTCTTTGCCCGCAATGACGGTCTGGCCCTTGTCCTTGGCTTCCTTGACCAGGGTGGCCGCGTGGGCTTCTTCCTTCTTATGGAAGCACGTCGGGTCGGTGCACACGTCTGCACTCTTGACGTCGCTGAAAAGGTCGGGATCGTGGCCAGTGCGCTTGGGGCAAACCATGCAAGTGCCAGCTGCAGGCACCAGGGAGGCGTCGGTGATTTTGAACTTGGCCGCGCTCAGCTTGAGCATGTAGTTGTTTTGCACCCACTCGGCGGCTTTCCGATAGCTCATGGGCTCACCGCCGCTGTAGTAGTCGCCAATGGTGATTTCCTTCACAGCCTTGGCCTGCAGCTTGCCGTCCGGGATGCGGGCGATCAGCAGGGCACGGCTGGCATCCAGCTTGCCGTCGCGCAGGGCCGTGCGGCCTTCGGTGCCTATGTCCAGCAGCTTGAGTCTGGCAAACACATAGCTGCGGCTTTTGTCGATTTCCTTGGCTATGGCGTCGACGCTCAAACCAGATTCGTCCATCAAACGGCGGTAGCCTTCGGCTTCTTCCAGTTCGGTAAGGTCCTTGCGTTTGAGGTTTTCTATCAGCTGAACCACCAGAACTTGGGCGTCTGTAAGGTCCTCGACTGTGGTTCGTATTTTTTTCAAACCAGCAATCTTGCTGCTGCGGTAGCGACAGGCACCAAACACAATTTCATGTGTTGGGCGTGGGCGCATGTGCGCAGTGTCTGCTAGCCTGCTGGCCGGCAAAGGGCGCGTCAAAATCGCCTGTAATACCCGACCGGCGGGTTTAATCGTCGCCGCCAGCTCATTAAGGTAGGCAAGGTCAAACGTTGTGCGCGGGTTGGTGCTGCTCTCAATGATCAGGTCAAGGTCCAGATCAATGATTTCATGGCTCTGGTCGTGCAGCACGGCGCCGGATTCGGTGGAATATTCCTTCATTGGATCAACCTTTCTTGCGATAAATCTTGGTCATGTCACCTTGGACAACATGCCCGCGCTGCAGCATGAGCTTGGCAAGGCGGGTGCGGTCGTGGTGGCTATGGGTGGCTTGGCGTAGTAGCCCGAAGTAGCTGTTGGCGCTCTGGTGCAGGTCGGCGGCGGGCATGTCCTGCAGGCGGTCTAGGGCCACGTGCACGGTCTTGCGGCGGGTGATGCGTCGCCACGGCTTGATCAGGTGGCCTACGAAGTCAATGCCCCTCGCTACGGGCTGCAGGATGGTCTTGCGCGGGTTGAGCTGCAGGTGCAGCCCGGCCAGCTTGTCCTCGATCTGTGCCTTCGCCTGGTTGAGCCACTGGGTGCTGGTGTGCAGCAGAATGAAGTCATCCACGTAGCGCACATAGTGCGGGGCCTGCAGCTGGTGTTTGACCTCCTGGTCCATGTCATCCAGCAGCACATTGGCAAAGAACTGTGACGACAAGTTGCCAATGGGCAGGCCGTAGCCATCGGGCGCATTGAACAAGCGCTTATGGTGTGGCACCAGGGCGCGCTCGGCGAGGGTGCCGCGCACCTCCACGTCGTTGCGTGGGTCGTGCATCAGGATCACGCTGGCCAGCGACATCCACCACGGCTCACTCACCTGGCGCTGCAGCTGTTCGTGCACCACATGTTTGTCAATACTGACAAAGAAGTTGGCCAGATCACACTTGAGGTAGTAGGCCTCGCGGCTCCAGTTGCGTGTATAGCTGCGCACCTGGTGCTCCAGCCTGTTGGCTGCGTACAACGTGCCACGGCCCGGGATGCAGGCGCAGCTGTCGGCCACAAAGCGGGCGTGAAATCGCGGTGCAATGTAGTTGTAGAGCAGGTGATGGACGATGCGGTCACGGATGCGCGAAGCCCACACTTCCCGTGGCTTGGGGTGGGTGATGATGAAGCATATGGAGCCCCCGGGCCGGTAGGTGCCCGAGGACAGTTCTTCATGGAGTTGGTAGAGGTTGTGCTCGGCCTGGGCTTCGAAGGCCATTGCACTGGCGCTATTGCGCTTGGTGCGAAAGCAATCGAGGTAGGCCTGCACCAGCCTCTGGAACAGGTATGGATCTGCGGACGGCAACAACACCACCTTCGTAGCTCTTGTGGTTGTTGTTCTGGTTGCCGTTGTTGAAGTTGCAATTCCAGGCGTAGGAAGCGTACCCATCGCGCTATTGAAGCCGCCCGCCCGAAGGCCGGAGCCGATCAGGTGGGAAGCTGCACCGGACCGGGCCTGCACGGGGGCAGCGGTATCCGTGGTGTGCATGTCGGTGGCCTTGTGGGCCAGCGGCGCGACCAGATTCACTATGCGCACGGGCATGAGGGCCTTGACCGTCATACAGCAGGCGCCCTGTTCGCTGTCTTGAGCCAGCCACCAGCCTGCTTGCCGACACTGCCCAGCAGCTCGATGGAGTCTGCCCACAGCTTTGGCGAGATGTACCGTGCATCGTGGCTGACGCGCAGCAGGACCGTGATGGCCCGTTGGCGGGTGAGCAACTGGTCAATGTGCCCCGCGCGCGTGTCGCGCTGTGTGGCGTTGGCCAGGGCCATCAGATCCAGCATTTCAACGCAGTGTTGGGTGATTTTTTCGCCCAGCGCACGTTTGACTGTGCGCGGCATTTGCACCTGGGCTCTGACCGCGAGGTCAAGCAGGCGCACGCCGGTGCGGTAGATCGGGAGTTCGGTGTGCAGTGCCATGGTGGCGGGGTTCAGTTCAAAAGGATTGAAGGATCAAGCGGTAACGTGAATGCGGCGGACGGCAACAACACCACCTTCGTAGCTCTTGTGGAAGTCGTACTGGTTGCCGTCGTCGAAGTAGCAACTCCAGGCGTAGGAAGCGTCTTCCTCATAGGTCTCGCAGGACCAGTGCCATACGGCTTCCAGATGCGTTTTGCAGTTGGCATACAGCAGGGCCTGCTCCTGGCGGTTTGGCAGGGCGCCTCCAACGTTTTCGGCCCAGTCCATGGCGTCCTGCCAGGCCAGCTTGCTCTCTGGCCGCTGGGCCATCAGCACCAGGTGGTGGGTAACCTTGCCGGATTCATCCAGCACAGGACCGGCATAGTGCTCGCCTGGATGCAGTTCAATCTGGACTTCGGAAAACACATGCAGCAGAGGTTGCATGGGCTGCTCTTTGAACTTGGCAATGAGTTGGCTCAGCTCGGTCTGTTTGGCTTCGAGGGCTTCAAGGGTGATGGGGGACATGGTTGGCTCCTGAGAAAAAAAGGATTGAAGGATCAAGCGGTGAGGGGAATCAAGCGGACGGCAACAACACCACCTTCGTAGCTCTTGTGGAAGTCGTACTGGATGCCGAGGGTGAAAGTGCAAAGCCAGGCGAAGGAAGCGTCGTCTTCGTCGCTGGTCCAGTGCCAGCTGGGATTGAGCTTGTCTTTGACGTTGGCGAACAGCAGGGCGGCTACCGGGCGGCTGGGCAGTTCACCGCCTTGTTTGGCAGCCCAGGTCTTGGCCTTCTTCCAGGTGAGGCGTTGCTCGGCTTGCTTGGGCAGCAGCACCACTGCGCAGTGGGTGCCGTCTTTTTTGGTGGTGATACCGGCAAAGGTGCCATCTTGCAACTCGGCACCCACAGTGGGTAGGGTTGCAAAGGGGATAGTGGTCGTGTTGGTCATGGTCATGGTTACTTCAGGTTGGCGGGAGGTGCTTGTTTTGCGGTTGAACCGCTCTTGTTGGTGGAACTGACAGGTGTGCCCCAGTCGCGCTGGGTGCGGCTGATGATTTCCAGGGCCACCGACTGAGCGCGGCTGCAGGGTGACCCAACGGCAGGTTTGAAGTCGTGGGCGATGGAAACGCCGCCCTGAGGCGTATCGGTCAAAGTGATGGTGATGGACGGCATTACGCTGCTTGCTCCTGGAAAAGGTCGGGTGTGGTTTCGGGAATCACGTGGATATGGGTGGCATTGCGCGCCACCAGGCGCATGCCCACCAGCGGGGCCTGCACAGTGACGCGCGTGCCTTTTTTGAGCCGGTGGGCTGCTGCCTGCGCTTGTGCAAAGTGGCCAATAGGGAAGGGCTGCTCAACATGCAGGGGCGTGTGCATCGCGTTGTCCAGTTCGAGGTCCAGGCACAGCACGGGCACGGTATGGCCATCGCGGTCCAGCACGCCGGTGCGGGTCTCGGCAGCGTGGAGCAGGGTGCCGGTGTACTCGGCATCGGGCCAGTGGGCGGGCAGGGGAGTTTGTGCAGCCATTTGCATGATCAGCGCACCCATATAAATATGAAAAGAAAAATAGCCCCGGTGACGCAGCTGGCCGCGCGAATCAGGAGGTGCTGCCAGTCCGCCTTAGGCGGCTTCACCTGGTTGCCAAGGCGGTCGAACCCGTGGTGGTATGTCATGCCGCACGCTCCAGCCGAATTAGCAAATCTCCGGGCATCACTTGTTTTGGAACTGGGTAGTCCAGGTGCTCGACGATCAATACATCGGGGCGCGTCCTGGTGGCCGCATAGGGTGCCCTGTAGCCGTGCTCACGAAAATATTGAACATCGATGGACATGCCAGGCTCGTGAAAACCCAGATCGGTGAGGTTTTCGCAGCTCATGCCACGCGCCTCATATGCCATCTTTATTTGCCGTGCCAGCGTAGACTTACCGCACCCCTGTAGGCCAATGATGTGGAGGACTTTTGATGACGAACGATGAGATCGAGACGCGGATTGCCCGCCTGGAAACCCGCCTGACTGCGACGCAGGTTTTAGTGCATACACTTCTGCCAGCCACCGTCCCAGGTCGGCGTCATCAGGTGCTGAAACAGTTTGGTCAGTGGTGTGCCGCCACGGAAAAAGACATGGAGAAACAGGGTGCTTCGGTGATGGAGAAGAACTGGCAATTGGGCGAACTTGCGTCGATGTATTCAGCCCTGGAAGGGGCTCTGCAGGTTGTTGCCGCTTGGGAATCCAAGCAAAAAAGTTGAGTAACTTCTTCATGCCACAACCTCCGTCGCCTGTGGTTGGGCCACCGGCAGCTTGGACACTTCAAGGTTCAGCACCAATGAGCGGCCGTGCTTCAGTGTCACGCGATCGGTACGGGCGCCGGCGTAAATCTCCTTGCGCGCCAACTCGCGAAAACCGAGTGTCAGCAGCGCTTGGTGCAGCTTGTCATCCGGTGTTCTGTAGATGTGCAAGGTGATGGACTTGCCACCGTCGTAGCTGCCGAAGTCGCGCCCAGCAAGCTTGATGCCCTGCGCATCCAATAGGGGCAGGAGCGCGTCGATCTGCTCCAGCTTCTTGGCACTCGTCTTGAGTTCGGCCAGGCGCTGGCGATGCGCATAGTCCGCCTGCGCTATGCCCAGCTCGTGCAGGGTGCGCGGCTCACGGCCGTTAAATCTGAGATGGGTCTGCCAGGGCTCTATCAGGCTCTGGCGGGCGGCTGCTCGCTGTGTAGACGTCTGCACTGTTCACTCCTTGTCCGCTGGATTGCGGGAATGTGGCGAATTGTGCGCTAGAAAAACTAACAAAGCAAGAAAATCTAGCTTTTTAGTGAAAAATTTCTATCACTACGCCTTTTGAGCTACTTGCAGGTTTGTGGATTTTTCTTTTATCGCAATTTGCGATATAGTCAACGCATGCCCATGAAACTGATCTCCAACAAGGCGCTGCGTGAATTTGCAGCATTGCATCCTGATGCAGATACGCCTTTGCAGGACTTCAGGCGATTGGTGGAGTCGGGCACTTACGCCAGCTTTGCCCAGCTCAAGGCCACCTTTGCCAGTGTGGATAAGGTGGGTGACCGCTATGTGTTCAACATTGGCGGCAACAAGTACCGGCTGATAGCGGCAATTGCGTTTCAGCCCGGGTTGGTGTGGGTCAAGGCGGTGCTAACCCACCGCGAATACGACAAAGGAGACTGGAAATGAACATGACTGAAGTGCTTGCCCCCTGGGCGGCTGTGAATGCAGCACTGGGCCTTTCAACGCCCATTCGAGACGAAGCCCATTACAGTGAGCTGCTGACCTTTGTGCAAGACTGCTTTGAGCGTTTCGGCGAAGACGAGCGACATCCTGTTTTTGCATTGGTGGGGGTGGTGGCCGAGCGCATCCGTGAATATGAAGGCCGTGTCCACCCCTGGCCCGATAACAGCACTCCCGCAAGTAGACTGGCTTTCTTGATGGAGCAGCATGGACTGCGCCAAAGCGATCTGCCGGAGATTGGAGGGCAAAGTGTGGTGTCGGAGGTGCTATCAGGCAAACGCCAGCTCAACCTGCGGCAAACCCAAGCCCTGGCCAAGCGGTTTTTCGTGCCGATGGAAGCGCTGGCGGATTGAGCTTTGCTTATGCGTAGCCAGGGGGCTATGCGTCTAAGATTCCAGGTGCAATTTCTACGCTGACGCCGTAGTTGCCTTGGTCGCCCCGACTTCTTTGCCATCCACCTCGAACGCTGGCGTTGACTTGCAAAGTCGTTTGCTTTTTCTTTCGAAGGTGGGCTGAAATTGTTTTGGCTTCTGACTTATTTACGTAGCCTACAAGCAGTCCGCCTATTTCGCAGCGCACGGCATTTTTGTCATATGGGTTGGATGGTTCACAAACCAATTCGGCACCACAATACTCCGAATGGCCTTCTTCAGTATATGGCCCAAAGTTGGCAATCAGCGCAGGCTGGTAATTCGATTCGCCTTTGATTTCAACCTCATCACAATCACTTGGTGATGCATTTGGTGGCGCAGGCGTTGCACTTGCTGCTGGTGAGCGTGCGTCTTTAATTCCTGAACTTTTGTTTACCTTGACGCGCAAATAGCGGGTGGCAAACCAAACGGCAAATAACACGACTGCAATCCAAAAAATGGACATCCACGCTCTCCCATAATTGAGTGGCTCTAACCTCAGGGCGAGGCCTGCCAGCTTATTTTTAAACCTGACATTGGATTATGGCAAACACGCCTTACAGCAGCCTCAGCGTGGCACAGCCCTTGCTGTGTGTGTGTGTGTGTGTGATTGTTTCGCGTCAAACCTTTCGCAAACTCACCCGAATGGGGGATAGACACCGGTGTTACAAGGTGTAACACTCTGCGCGCCTGAACTACGCCACTTTTCTTGCGCCCAGTTGAAATGCCGTGGTAAACATGGCCGCTGCCCGTGCGTGGTTCTCCGGCTTGTGGGTCAAGTTGCGCAGCACATCGGCGGCGCTATGGCGTGCGTCGTCGTCCATTTCCATCAGGTAATGAGCCAAGCCCGCCATTAATTTCTCGATGGGTATTGCTACATTTTCCGCAGCTGCTTGCGCAGTTTCTACGTGGGCTAGAGGCTGATTTGACGCAGGAATAGCTGCATCATCAGTCATTAATTCAGCGACCGTAATACCCAAAAACTTAGCAACAGCGGGTTGATTTTTGCGGGTTGGTGCGGTTGCACCCTTTTCCCATTGTTGTACCGCGCCTCTTGAAACGCCCACGGCATCACCGAACTGCTGGTAATTCAATCCGCGCCGTTCGCGGGCCTCTTTAATTCGTTGATGGACGGACATATTCATCAGATTACAGCTAGATAAAATTGCATTGTTAGATTTTCTAGCGCATAATGTGATCATGGAAACCACGTTAAAAACCCCGCTTGAGCGAGCGATCGACATCTCTGGTGGTATGACAAAGTTGGCCCGAAGTCTGGAGTTGACAGGTCACGCAACAATCTACCAATGGAAAAAAAAGCAAGTTCCGGCCGAGTACTGTCCTGACATCGAGCGGTTGACAGGTATTCAGTGCGAGGATTTGCGACCGGATGTGAATTGGGCGGTTCTTCGAAATCACCCCTACAAAGCCACTCCTGCACAAGCCGCTACTGAAACGGTAACGGCTCCGGGGTTGCAAGTTCATCCTGTCAATCATGACCCGGCCGCATTTGGCCGCGTTGCGGATTGTCAAGCTGCTGGGCGGGGGGCTTGAGATGAAACCCGTAAAACAACTGTCATGGCGCAAACGGCAATCCAGCATGCTGGCACTAAAGGCCATGCAGACTGTCTGGCTGCGGGAAGCGCAAGAGCTGAATGAACTGAGCCGCCCTGATTGGGATGGCGTCCCCCGCTTGGCCGACTGGCTTGAGGGCCTCAGTTGGGACGGGGTTAGTCTGCCTGTCCTTCCGCGTCGTCTTTCACGAAGGAACGCCGGGCTTGGTCCAGCGCGACGAAACGCGATCCAATCGCGTCTATTTGCTCCTGCAACCCCATGGCGTCGGCACCTTTCTCGGCAAGCTTTTCGAGCAATGCGACGCGTGTGGATCGAAGAGAGTAAAGAGCTTGAAGCCATAACTCTTGCTGCTCGGCGGGCAAAGCAATCATCAATGCCTCTTGCGCAGTTTTTGTCGCAATCAGATCGCGTTGGAGATTGTGAATGCGCGTGAAGAGTTCGTCCGGTGTCATGAGTACCCCTTGTAGTGGCGTTGGTGGTGTGAGAACTCCATTGTCCGTTTGTAGGGGGACTCATCTTTTTCACACCTACCGCCATAAAAACCGGCGCACTGGTTACTCCGGTGATTCCCTCCCTTTCACTCTGGCCGCGCGTGGGAAGACGCGCGGCCTTTGGTGCGTCGGGGCGGTGGGTGTTTTTTATTTCCTCCATGGTGGCAGTGTCTCCATGGCAAAGGCTTTTGTCTGTAACAACAAGATCTGTGGAGTGTGAATATGGACCTGCGCGACGTAGCCGCCAATGTGGTACATGACTATCCAGGTGGAGCGCCGTCGTTGGCTCCCCGCATCAACAAGAACCCCACCACGCTGGCCCATGAGCTGAACGGCACCGGCCTGGCCAAGCTGGGTCTGCTTGATGCGGAAAAGATCACCCTGCGCACGGGAGATTTACGCATTTTGGAGGCCTTCGCGCTGAACTGCGGCCAAATGCTGGTGCCCCTGCCTGAAGCACTCACCCAGGCGGACGACGACTGCATGTTGCGCTTGGCCGACACAGCCCGCGAATTCGGCGAACTCTGCAAGGAGGTGGCGGGAGATCTGGAAAATGGCATCAATGACAACGAACTGTCCCGCATTGATCGCGGCTGTGGCGAGCTGATTGCCAGCATTCATGCCATGCGCGAGGCCTTGGCCCGCAACAACATTGCCACCAAGCAGGCTTTAGTCGGGGTGAAGCCATGAGGCCCGCTGGCGAAGTGCGCCTGGCACTCATCCAGGCGGCCCGTGACATCGTTGCGCAGATCGGGCAACCAGACCGGGGTGCGACATTGGCTGAAATGGCCGCTGCAGTAGGCAGCAAGTGCCCGCTGGGCCGCGATGTGGCACGTCGCTATGTGGACAACATGCACAGATCTGGTGACCTGAAAAAAGTGGGTGAACGGCGTGTTCCAAACCGGAATCGCCCGGTTTATGAATACGCACCTGTGTTCACTGACGGCGAGGTGCTCGTCCGGGGTGTCGCCGTTCTCAGCAACTGCATGTCAAGCTGGACGAGGTAAGCGCCTCCCATGAGTGATCAACAAACCCCGGTGGTGGTGCCTCCGGTTTGGGACAACATACCCGCTGATTTGGCCAACAGGCAGCAGTGGCTGCTGTGGAAGTTTGAGGCTAAGGAAGGGCAGACGAAGCCTGCCAAGATGCCGTACTACGTTTCAGGCGGTCGCAGATCTGGCGGTCAGGGCGAGGAGCGAGATCGCCAACGCATGGCTACGTTAGCTGTGGTGCGCCGTGCTTATGAGCGCGGTGGGTGGTCGGGCGTGGGCTTCGGCTTTCTGCCGGACGATGGTTTAATTGGCATCGACATCGATGGCGCGATTGACCCAGACACCGGCGTAGTGACTGAGCGGTGCGCCAACATCATCAAGGCCTGCCAGAGCTACACCGAGTATTCGCCCAGCGGCAAGGGCGTGCACATCATCGTGCTGGGCACCACCCACATCAACAAGAGCAATGACATTGGTCTTGAGATTTTTAGCGGCAAGCAATATTTCACGTTTACAGGGTCTTTGTTTCCCGATACGCCGCCCACCCTGGAGGCGATTGATGAAGGCGTACTCAGACGCCTGCACGCTACGGTAGACGAAGCCAAGGAGGCGCGTCAGGCGGCTTCCAGGCCTGCACCTACACCTAAGCCCGCGTCAACTCCGGCCGCGCAGCCAGATGCTTCAGGCGCTGACGATTTCCGGCGCGTGAATGAAGCGGCAATGCTGTCGCTGCAGGTGTGGGTGCCTTCGTTGTTTCAGTCGGCTATCCCCAAAGGCGGCGGCTACCGCGTTACCAGCAAGTCGCTCAACCGCACCAACCAGGAAGACTTGAGCATCATGCCGGAAGGCATCGTGGACTTCGGTGTTGCGGACATGGGTGACCCCAAGCAGGGCAGACGAACGCCGATTGATTTGGTGATGGAGTGGTTGCCCACGGGCAAGCCCAAGGAGGCCTTGCACTGGCTGGCCCAGCGCATTGGCATTGAGTTGACCAAGCCCGCAGCCCGCAAGCCGGTAGAAAAAAAATCGGACCTACCCGCTCCCGCTGGGGGAGGGGGTAGCGCGAAGGATGGCGGTGAACTGCCCGACGCAGACGACCCCGAATTCGTGGATGTGGCGTCGCACCTGGTCACTATCCGTGGGCGGCCTATGGACTGCCGCGAGAACGTGATGTATTGCCTGCAGCTTGACCCAAAGCTCAAAGAGTTGGTCAAGCAAAACGACTTCACCCACTTGCTGGAGCGCAGTCGCACTACGCCCTGGGGCCATGTTGCGGGCGAGTGGAATGAGGAAGACGACTTGATGCTGGGTGAGTACCTGTTGCGCAATTTCGGCATGGCCGTGAAGGCGACTAGTACCCTGCGCAATGGTGTTCTGATGGCAGCACGCTCGGCCAAATACAACCCGGTGCTGGATCTGATCCATGCTGAAAAGTGGGACGGCATTGAGCGCCTGGAGCATTGGCTGACCGATGTGTATGAGATCGAGGAGCGCCCCTACACCCAGCTGATTGGCAAGTGCTTCATCATGGGCCTGGTTAAGCGTGCATTGCAGCCTGGCTGCAAGTTCGATTACATGCTGATCATCAAAGGTTCGCAGGGCCTGAAGAAGTCCACCGCGTTCCGTGCTCTGGCCTATCCGTTTTTCACCGACAACGCGATCCGTATGGGCGACAAGGATTCGTTGATGGCCATGCAGTTGGTGTGGATTGCGGAGTCGGCCGAGCTGGAGTCTCTCAACAAGTCCGAAACCACCCAGATCAAACAGTTTTTATCGGCGCAAGAGGACATGTTCCGACCGCCCTATGGGTCGCAGTTGATCCGGGCCAAGCGGCACTCAGTGAACGTGGGCACGACCAATGCCGACACCTTCCTCAAGGACGCGACGGGTGACCGGCGTTTCTGGCCGCTAGAGGTGCATGTGGTCAATGAGGACACACTGGCAGGCATGCGGCTGCAGCTGTTCGCTGAGGCACTGCACCGACTTGATGCGGATGAGCGATTCTGGCCATCACGGGAAGAGGAGCGCGATCTGGTGTTTCCTGAACAGGAGCCATTCAAGCGCACCGACACCTGGGAAGACATGCTTGATGCCTACGTGAATCGGGACACCCCCGATAAGCACGACGACCCCAACGCACCGGTCAACAGCAAGCGGGACTTCTTCACCACTGTGGAGCTTTACGAGCGGGCTTTGCTCATCAAGGCAGATCGTATTGACGGCGCTGGCAACATGGATACGCGCATCGGCAATGCCATGCGGGCGTTGAATTTTGATCGCCATCGGGAAACGTCAGGCAAGCGCAAACGCGGCTTTGTGCGGCGTCCCCCGCCACCCCCACCGGCAGCGCCTAATGCCGCGCCTGTGGCCCCGAATATGGCCCGTATTGGGCCGCCAGTGAGCGAGGACGATGACCTCCCGCTGTAACCCCCTCTCTCGCAAGATCAATGCTTGTGGTGGCGCTTGGACGCCCTGCTGGCCGGTCACGCCCCGCCTGTGCCGACGTTCATACGTTTGTGCAGTCGGTCCTGTCGCCGCCGCCGTCCACCCCGTCCACCTTACGTCCACCTGGGGTGGACGTCGCAAGCTGTTGATTTTGTTAGGTAAATGGCTATCCGTCCACCCGTCCACCCCAAACCCCGCCGTGTGCATACGTATGCACACACGCAGACACGGGTGGGCGCGTGTCTGCGCGCGTACGCACGGGCGCAGCTTACCCACACACATGTGGTCGGGTTGGACGGATGGACGGATTGAGTATCCATGCGGGTTTGCGCCGTCCACCCTACGTCCATACCCGGTCCACCACCTCGTTTTTTCAGGAAATAAACCATGAACCAACAGCCCCGCCAGCCAGCCGCGAGGGTGGATCTTCGTCAGCAGATGCCAGAAACCGCCAAGTGGGTGGAAGTCAAACGAAAGGAGTGGGGTGCTGAGTACGTCAATGCGTGCATTCGTCGCTCGCTCAAGGGTGAGCCTGGCTACTTCTACGCCATGGAAGCTGGGCATTGCCTGGGCGCACCATTTTCGGCCACGCACCCGATTGCGGCCGAGCAGAACTATGCGTTGTTGATGGGCTGCACGTTCGCGGTGTTTATGGCGACTCCAACACCAGGGGCAAGCAATGGCGCGCATTGATTGGATCAAACACCGGCTGGAAAACTGGGCGTTGTGGAAGGTGAGGGAGGCCAGCGGCGGCATGGGCTGGGCCACGCAGTCGGTGCTGCTGTCCGATCCGGTGGACCGCAGTCGGGAGATCATGCTGCCAGTGGATGAGGTGGACGCCGAGAAGACAAACCAGGCGGTGGAGTCCTTGAGGCTGGGGCGTGGTCACCTGTATGTCACCCTGCAATTCATCTATATCAAGGGAGTCGGTATCAAGGAGACGGCGCGGAACATGGCACGCGCAGAGTCCACGGTGAAGGCGAACCTTGATCATGCTGACCACGCTATCGCGCAATGGTTCGCTGACCAGGCCGAACTCAAGAAAAAAAGGAGTTTTACGACATAGACTTTTTATGTACATTTCAGGCAAGCTGTGGAGTTCGTGTCACCACCCCGAATTCAATAGCCCTTCAAACCCCTGCAGGCCACTACTTGCAGGGGTTTTTCTTTGCATGATTCATATGGCAACAGCAGCACCTAAACCCTGTGGATATCCCGGCTGTGGTGTGCTGGTGCGCGACGGCTCTAGTCGCTGTGCAAAACACCCCCAAGCCAATCGGTTTGCAGACAAGAAACGCGGTAGCCGACATGAGCGTGGATATGGAACTGCGTGGACAAAGCTGCGCGAATCGGTACTTAAGCGTGATGCCGGACTATGCCAGCCCTGCATGGAGTTGGACCGTGTGACCTTGGCCCGCGAGGTCGATCACAAGATACCAAAGGCCGAAGGTGGGACCGATGAGGAAAGCAACCTGCAATCCATCTGCTGTGCCTGCCATCTGGAAAAGACGCAAGCCGAGGCGAAGAGGGGAATAGATAGAGGGTGGGGGGCATCAAAAGTCTAGGACTTTTCCCACCGGGACCGAACGCTTCCCACTTTTTTCACGTGCGCAAGTAATGGGAGGGGGGGTACCCCGCCAGCGTGGGGTGCCATGCCCATCTTCAACAAAACACAGCAAGGATTTTGAACATGATTGGATCACGGGGGCCACTGCCGAAGCCTGCCGCGCTCAAGGTGCTGGAGGGAAACCCCGGCAAGCGAGCACTGAACCTGTCTGATGGGGTAAATCCGCGCGTAGAAATTCCGTCGCCACCCAAACACCTTGGGCAAGAAGCAAAAAAGGAATGGAAACGCATTGCACCGCTCTTGGAAGAGTTGGGTTTGATCAGCGGCCTGGACCGCGCCGCACTGGCGCTTTACTGCCAGGCGGTGGGTCGTTTGTCTGAGTTGGAAATGGCGTTCAATGGCAAGGTTCAAGGCCACGTCAACGAAGGAATGACTTACCCCGATGCAGTCTTTGCTGCGAGTCGGGTAGTTACCCCCAGTGGCTACGAACAGCAAAGCGTGATCGTGAATCTGATTGCAGGTCACCGCCTGCAGGTGCACCGGCATCTGGCGCATTTCGGCCTGAGTCCATCAGCCCGCGCCCGCGTGCAGCCCTCCAACTACGTGCAGCCGTCCTTACCTGGCATTGATCCAGCGCCAAGCCAAAACGTCGTCAGCGGCTTCGCAAAGTTCTCACTGGTTCCGTGAGAAATCACATCAATGAGGCGCATGACTACATGCGCGGCGTGCTGTCGGGCGCAATTCCGGCTTGCAAGTGGACCATCCTGGCGGTGCAGCGCCAAGTCGATGACCTGGAGCGTGAAGTCTCGGACGAGTGGCCGTGGGTATTTGACCCGGCACGCGCCGTGCGGCCGTGCGAATTCATTGAGCTGCTGCCGCATATCAAAGGCAAGTGGGCACGTGACCGTCGCCTGATCGAGCTGGGCTCCTGGCAGTCGTTCATTTTGACGACAATCTTTGGGTGGGTCCACCGCGACACCGGTCTGCGCCGTTTCCGCGACGTGTACTTGGAGATCCCGCGCAAGAACGCGAAGTCCACCTTGTCCAGCGGTGTGGCCTTGTTCATGTTGACTGCTGACGGCGAGCCCGGAGCTGAAATCTACAGCGCGGCCACCACCAAGGACCAAGCCCGCATCGTGTTTGACGATGCCAAGCAAATGGCCGAGCGCACGCCCGACATGCGCACCTACTTGGGCCTGGCCATCCTGCAGCACAGCATCACCGTGGCCCACACCGCGAGCAGCTTCAAGCCGTTGGCCGCAGAAGGCAGCACGCTGGATGGTCTGAACGTGCACTTCTCAGTACTGGACGAGCTGCACGCGCACAAGACGCGAGCCGTTTATGACGTGATCGACACCGCCAGGGGCGCCCGTGAGCAGTCATTGCTGTGGAATATCACCACGGCGGGTACGGATCTGAGTGGCATCTGCTACGAGCGCCGCACCCACACCACGAAAGTGCTGGAGCGCGTCATTGACGACCACAGCACCTTCGGCATCATCTACACCATAGACGATGGCGACAACCCGTTTGTTGAATCCAGCTGGGCCAAAGCAAACCCCAACTGGCTGGTGTCGGTGCTGCGCGATGACATGGAAGCCGTCAGCCGCAACGCGGAAAACTCTGAGAGTTCGCGCAACAACTTCTTCACCAAGCGGCTCAACGTCTGGGTCAACGGAGAAAGCGCCTGGATGGACATGGTGGCCTGGGCCAAGTGTGCAGTGCCAGGCATGAGCCTGGGTGACTTTGCTGGCGAGCGGTGTTGGATGGGCCTCGACCTGGCGCAAAAGAAAGACTTTGCCGCGTTATGCCTGGTATTTCAGCGTGGCGACGAATGGCATGTGTGCATACGTCTGTACTTGAACGAGCTGGCAGTGCAGGAAAGCGGAAACGCCCACCTAAGCGGATGGGCTAGGGCAGGGCATGTGATCGTCACCGATGGCGATATCACCGACTTTGATGTGCTGGCCGAAGACATGCGCCGCTATTGCAAGCTGTTTGACGTGCAGGAAATTGCATTCGACCCGGCACTGAGCATGTATTTCGCTGGCAAGTTGATTGAAGAAGGCCTGCCGCTGGTGGAAATCACCCAGCGTGCCATGTTTTTCACGCCGCCGCTGATCCAGGTGGAAAACCTGGTGCTTGAAAAGAAACTGAAGTTTGACGGTAACCCGGTCATGACCTGGATGGTGAGCAACCTGGTGGTCAAGGTCAGCAAGTTCAATGAACTGCGCTCCCCCACCAAAGAACGCCCCGAAAACAAGATCGACGGCCCCATGGCCATGCTGATGGCGCTGGGCCGCGCGTTGACGTACGAAAAAACCGAAAAATCCTTTTGGGAAACCCTGAGTGAAACTACTTGACATTTTTCGCCGCAAATCGGTTGGCGCATCGGGTGACCCGTTGGCCGCACTGACCGGGCTGTTGCTGGGCAGTGTGAGCAGCAAGGCCGGTGTCACCGTCAATCGTGAAACCGCCTTGCGGGTGGGCGCGGTGTTTTTGTCCATCCGCGTCATTGCAGAAGGTGTAGCCCAGGTGCCGTTCAAGCTGCTGCAGGAACTGCCGTCCCCCATCAGCCGCCATCCGCAGCGCCGCAACGCCATCGAACACCCGCTGTACGACCTGCTGCACCGCCAGCCGAACAGTTGGCAAACGAGTTTTGAGTACCGCGAGATGATCACCATGCATGCGGCGCTGACTGGTCGCGCCGTGTCATTCATCAACCGGGTGGACGTGGGCTCCCAAGGCCTACGCATTGCAGAGCTGATTCCGTTGGACCCTGGCCGCGTCACTGTCAAGCAAAACGCCGACTGGAGCCTGACCTACACCGTCCAGGGGGCCAACGGCGTGGCCAAAGAATTCCCGCAAGAGTCGATCTGGCATCTGCGAGGCCCCAGTTGGAACGGAGTCGACGGATTGGATGTGCTGCAGCTGGCCCGCGAGGCGGTTGGTTTGTCCATAGCCACGGAAGAAAGTCAGGCCAAGTTGCATGCCAATGGTGTGCAGCCCAGCGGCCTCTACTCGGTTGATTCCACTTTGGATGAAGGGCAGTACAAAACCCTGAAAAAATGGATTGAAGACAACAACGCGGGCGCCAAGCGCGGCGGCATCATGCTGCTGGACCGTGCCGCCAAATTCACCAGTCAGGTCATGACCGGCGTCGATGCGCAGCACCTGGAGACACGCGGCCACCAGATCGAGGAAGTAGCCCGGTTCTTCCGGGTGCTGCCCATCATGCTCGGTTATAGCGGCGGGAAGGCAGCCACCTACGCCTCCTCGGAGCAAATGTTCCTGGCCCACATGGTCCACACCCTGATGCCTTGGTACGAACGCATACAGCAAAGCGCCGATGTGAACCTGCTGACCCGCGCAGAGCGGCAAAAGGGCTACTACACCAAGCTGGTCGAAGCGGGCATGTTGCGCGGCGCCCTCAAGGACACAGCCGAGTACCTCTACCGCATGACCATGGGCGGCATCATGGACCGCAATGAGGCACGCGGAAAGCTCGACCTCAACCCCATTGAAGGCCTGGACGAACCCCTCACCCCCACCAACATGACAAACGACCCCAGCGGTGCCCCCGCAGGACAAGGAACCAGCAATGCTTAAACACCTCGATGTCCCTTTCAAAGTCAAGGCCGTCTCTGAAGATGGCCTTTTTTCTGGCTACGGTAGCGTCTTTGGCGTGATCGACAGCTACAAAGAAATCGTGGTGGCGGGTGCGTTCACCGACTCGCTTAAAACCCGTCAGCCCAGCCTGCTCTGGCAGCACCGCAGCGGCGAGCCCATCGGGATCTACACCGGCGTCAAAGAAGACGCCATCGGCCTGCACGTCGAGGGCAAACTGGCCCTCAAAACTGTGCGCGGTGCCGAGGCCTACGAGCTGCTCAAGATGGGGGCCATCAGCGGACTGAGCATTGGATTTGAAGTGCGCGACGAAAGCTATGACCGCGTCACCGGCGTCAACACACTCAAAACACTGGACCTGTGGGAGGTCTCCCTGGTGACCTTTCCCGCCAACGATGCTGCGCGTATCACCGGCGTCAAGGCCATTCATGAAATCGACTCCTTGCGAGATGCCGAAGCCTTCCTGCGTGAGGTAGGTGGGTTCAGCAAATCCCAAGCGCTGGGCCTGGTGGCCCGCATCAAAGCCACGCAGGGCCGGAGTGATTCCGACGAGCTGGATGAACTGGCGGCGGCCATCCGACGCAACACCGCGCTGCTCAGCAGCTAATCCCCTTCATTTTTTCATAAGGAAATCAAAAATGGACCTCAAAGAAATTCAAGAATTGCTGCAAAAGCAAAATGACGCCTATGGCGAATTCACACGCAAAAACGACGAGCTGATCAAAGCGAAAGCGGACGGAAAGGCTGTAAGTGAGTTGCAGGCTACCGTTGAAAAACTGAACAACGAACTCACCAAGCTCAGCGGCGATCTGACCGACATGGCCAAAAAAACCAACCGCCCCACGGCTGGGTTGCTCGCTGACGTTAAAGGCCTCACACCGGAGCAGATTGCGTACAAGGAATTTGTCAATAACTTCCTGCGTACCGGTGAAAAATCGGGCGGGCTGGACCTGCACCAAAAAGCGTACGGCACCAAAAAATACAACAGCTCCAGTGTGCCGGACGGGGGTATCTTTGTCACGGCAGAGATGGACGTTGAGCTTCTGCGCGTCGTAGGCCAGACCAGCGCTATTGGTCGCCTGGCCCGCAACGTCACCATCGGTACCGACACCTTCAAAAAGCGCGTCAAAACAGGCGGCATGGCGGCACGCCGTGTGCGCAACGGCCGCAGTGGTGGCAATTCCGACACACCCACTTGGGACGTGCTTGAGTTCACGGCGCACACCGCCGAAGCCGAACCGCAGGTGGAAAACGAAACGCTGGACGATGCCGACTACGCCCTGGAGCTAGACCTGTCCAATGAAGCCGCCATCGCCTTTGCCGAATTGGCCGCTTATGAGTACGCGGTGGGCGACGGCGTCCAGGGCGCACGCGGTTTGCTGGCTTACGACACCGTAGCCAATGCCAACTACGCTTGGGGCAAGATCGGCTACGTCAAGAGTCGCGGTGCTTCCGACTTTGCAGCCTCCAACCCCGGCGACGCCCTCATCGACTTGCAGCATGCCCTGAAAGCGCAGTACCGCACTGGCGCAGCATGGCTCATGAACGACTCTACCCTGGGCAAAGTGCGCCAGATGAAGGATGGCACCGGTGCTTTCTACCTGTGGCAGCCGGACCCGCTGGCCGGTTTCGGTGGCCGCCTGCTGGGCAGCACCGTCGAGATCGATGACAACATGCCCGGCGTCGCAGCCAACAGCCTGTCCATTGCCTACGGCGACATCGGCAAGGCCTACGTGGTAGTCAACCGTAGCGGCACTGTGCTGATCCGCGACAACATCACAGAAAAAGGCGTTACCAAGTTCAACTTCCGCCGCCGTTTTGGTGGCGGTGTGCAGAACTTCGAAGCCGTCAAGCTGCTCAAGACCGCCGCTTAACAGCCGCCCGTTCGCCCAGCCTGTGTCACGCAGTCTGGGTGCCTATTTCCCCCTCATTTTTTTTGGAGTTCCCCCATGAAAGACCTGTTTAACCTGGTGCATCCGTTGCCAGCCATTGCCCCCGTCAGCGTTGCTGACAATACGCCCCAAGTCAGCGCCATCATTGACCGCCAGGGCTTCAATAGCCTGACCTTTATGATCGCCCTGGGTTCCATTGCCGATGCCGACGCCACCTTTGCCGTCAAGCTGGAGCATGGCAGCGCGGCCAACCTGAGCGATGCAGCGGATGTGACAGCTGCTGACCTGCTGGGCACCGCCGCGCTGGCAGCCTTCACCTACGCGGATGACAACAAAACCCGCAAGATCGGCTACACAGGGTGCCTGCGTTACACGCGCCTGACCATCACCCCCACCGGCAATGCGGCCGCCGCCCTGGTGAGTGCGGTGGCTCTGCTTGGCCACCCCGGTCATATTCCAACCGCGAATCCTCCCGTCTGATAGCCGCCCATGTTGCGTCATGCGCCTGCCAAAGCGGGCGCATTTCAGAGCAAAAGCAGTGCAGCCCTGTTCCTAATCCCGACCCACCCCAAAAATGATCTACATCGAGCGTCTCCCTGCACAAGCCAATGACCCCACGGCTGAAGAGCCCGTGAGCCTTGCACGGGCCAAGCGGCACCTGAAAATTGACGGTGTGGATGCGGACCTGGATGCAGACCTTCAATCCAGCATTGCGACGGCCCGCATGGACGCGGAAAATCGCACCCGGCGCACCCTCCTGAGCCGACAGCGTTGGCGGCTCACGCTGGACGCCTGGCCAAGTGCCCTTGTACTGCCCTTTGCGCCCTTGCTGCAGGTTGACCACATTGACTACCGGGACCCGCTTGGCACTGTGCAGACGTTTGCACTGTCCTCCATCCAGACCGCGGGCGCACAGCTCCAACCGGCTTGGGGTAGCCAATGGCCAGCGGTTGCACCTGGGGATGGGTGCATCACGGTCGACTACACAGCCGGGTACGCAAATGCTGCAGCGGTGCCACTCCCACTGGTCCAGTGGATATTGCTTGCTTTGGGCGACCTGGATCTGCAGCGTGAGCGCAGTGCAGAACGGCCTGCGCTACCCCAAAGCTTTGCAGACGAGTTGCTTAGTCCTTACAAGATCTGGGGCGGATTGGTATGAAGCTTGGAAAACTTGACCAACGTATCCGTATCGAAGTCAGCCAAATGGCACAAGACCCGAACTACGGGACACCGGTGGCCGCATGGGTTCCCTTTGCCACCGTTTGGGCACAAGTGCAGGACGTGCTGCCCAGCAAAGCCGAGTCGCAAACCAGCGGCATGCGTGTTGCAAGCCGCCCGGCACGCATCCGAACCCGCTACCTGGTAGGGGTCACCACCGGTATGCGCGTGGTGCAACTCAGCCGGGGCAATCGCGTTCTACAAATCGTCTCCGGCCCTGCTGAATTGGGCCGCAAAGAGGGCCTTGAATTCATGGCAGAAGAATATTCAACGGATGGGCAGGCATCATGAGCGAATTTACTTACGTCAAAGGCCTGAGCGAATTGCAGGTCTTCCTTGAACAGTTCCCGGCAAAAATGGAAGCCAACATCATGCGTGCTGCCCTTCGGCAGGGCGCCAATGTGGTGCGTGATGCAGCTAGACAAAATCTAGCCGCGAATTCATCGGTTAAATCAGGTTTTCTTCGTGACAGTCTTCGTGTGAGAACCGGGAAGAAGAAGTCAGGTGTTGTGTACGCTTCCGTGAAGGCAGATGGCGACCCGGCTAACCAAGCAATTTGGGTTGAGTACGGTACTGCAGCCCACTTCATTTCGGTCCCAGACGTGGCCCGTCCAAAGAAAATCAAGCGCAACGGAATTATCAAATTGATTTCGATGAAGACATTTAACAAAATGGTCAGTCGCGGTAGTCTGGTTATTGGGGGGAAATTTGTGGGTGAATCGGTTCACCACCCTGGGGCGAAACCCAAACCTTTCCTGCGCCCAGCCCTCGACAGCCAATCCCAAGCCGCCTTGCTGGCCGTGGGCGAAGCCATCAAGACGCGTCTGACCAAGCAAGGCCTGGATGCCTCGGGCGTTGATCTGGAGGCCTCATGAGCGCGGTCAAGATCATTCGGGCGCTGCTGGTAGCAGACGCTGCCTTGATGGCCCTGGTGCCCGCTGCACGCATCGTGGCGGGCATAGTTCAGCAAAGCACGGCGCTACCCGCAGTGGCGATCACCGAAGTCAGCCGATTCGACCGCCCAGTTCTCAAGCCTGGAGCATCCTTCCACTGCACCAGCCGCGTGCAAGTCACCGTCATAGCGGCCAGCTACCCGGCGCAAAAACAGATTCTCGGCGCGGTACGCCACGCCTGCCGCGACAAAGTGGGGACTATTGCCGCCGTGGGTGGCGTCAGCGTCCTGCTGGCCTCCACCGGCCCGGACTTCAACGATGCCGACACCGGTTTTTATATGCAAAGCCAAGATTTCAAGGTGGGTTTTACTGAGCCCACCTGACCCCGTTTCGCTCCCGCGAAAAGCCCGCCCGCCCAGCATCTGCCCGGCGGGTTTTTTTATACCTGAAAGGAAAATCGTATGACCGCTCAGACTTCCGTCTCCACCGCCGCTGGCACCACCATCGGCATCGTTCTTGGCGCCCCCGCCACATTTGACGCCACTGGCTATGCCGCGCTCACCTTTGTGCCCATTGGTGAAATTACCGACGTTCCCGACTTTGGCCGTGAATTCGAGCTGATCACCCATAAGCCTCTAGGCTCACGTGGCACGGTCAAGAAAAAAGGCGGTTTCAATGAGGGCAGCATTGACCTCAAGCTGGGTTTGAACACCGACGATGCCGGCACCGTGCTGCTGAAAGCTGCCGCCTTGTCTGATGCGGACTACAGTTTCAAGATCGCCCATCCCACTGGCGATGTGTACTACTTCCGCGCGTTGGCTCTGAGTTTCAAAGTCGGCACCGGTAACTCGGGCTCCATCATTTCTGCCACCTGCAAGCTGGAATTGCAAACCTCAAGCGCTGGCGTCGGCATTGTCGAAGTGCTCGCCGCCTAACCCACCCCCGGCCTAACCGCCATCCCTGTACCGCCCGCCTCATGTCGCCTTCGTAGGGCGCATGGGGTGGGTATGGGCATTTTTCCTCCCTACGAAAGCAAATCACCATGTTTAATATCAAAAAACTCGCCATCCTCGCTACCGCTGTCATGACCGTGCGCAATGCCGCTGGTGAACCGCAGCTTGACGAAGCCGGTGCCCCTCTGACCATCGCGCTGTATGGCCCAGGCTCCAAGCCGTACCAGGCCGCCAAACACAAGGCGGAAGAGCGCAACAGCACCCGCGCCTTCGCCCGCATGCAGGGCAAGGCAGAGGGCAAGCAATCCGAGGCAGAAAAACGCGCTGAACGTGCGGAATTTCTGGCCGCCTGCACCGTAGCCTTCAACGGTTTCGGCCTGGACGGCCTGGCAGGCTACGAACTCTACAAAGCCGTGTACGCCGACATCGAGATTGGCCACATTGCCGAAGATGCCGAGAAATTTCTGGGTGAGCGTGCCAATTTTTTGCCCTTGCCTGCGAACAGCTCACCCTCTACGTCCGCCACACAGCCTGGTTGAATGCCGGGCAGAGTGACAAAGAGGGCAAGCCGCTGCCATCGCGCCTCAAAGCCATCAAGGCCGATGGCGGCATCCCTGAGTACCCGCCCATGCCTTTGTGCGAGTACCTGGTGGGCTACCTGTGGGACGCCGGGCCCACGATGCCTGGTGGCATGGGCCATACGCCACTCACTCACAGCGAGATCAAGGCCTGGCAGGACAACACAGGCACCGTGCTGACGTGCTGGGAGGCGCAAACCCTGCGATCCCTGTCGTCTGCCTACCTGGCCGAGTCACAAGCCGCAGAGGCACCCGATTGTCCCGCACCGTGGACCAAAGAAATAACCGAAGAAGCCCGCGAAGACGTGAGCAAAAAAGTGCAAAACGCATTCCGAACCCTAATGTCCACAAGGCCCAAGAAATGATCGCCGGAACCCTAGAGATTCAACTCCTGGCCAATATGGCCCGGTTGCAAAAAGACATGGACGATGCGAAACGCTCCGTAGGTGGAGCTATGGCAAGCATTGAAAAAGCTGTTGGCGTGGCAAAAGCTGCACTAGGCGGCCTTACTGCAGGTTTGTCCGTTGGCGCACTGGTCGGTTTCGCCAAAAAGGTAGGTGACTCAGTTGACGCCATGAATGATTTGAAGGATGCAACGGGCGCAAGCATCGAAAACATCAGCGCCCTGGAGGATGTCGCCAGGCGCACCGGCTCTAGCTTCGACACCGTATCGACCGCTCTTGTAAAAATGAACCAGGGTCTCAGCGCCGCCAAATCAGGTAGCGATGCTGAAAAGGCATTTAAGGCCCTGGGCTTGAGCGTGGTCGAGCTTAAAAGGCTGGACCCAGGCGAAGCCATGCGCGTGACGGCTGTAGCGTTGTCCGGGTTTGCGGATGACGCGAACAAGGCGCGAATCACGCAAGAACTCTTTGGCAAGAGCTTGAAAGAAGTGGCGCCATTTCTGAAAGACCTGGCCGAGGCCGGCGAGTTGCACGCGACCGTCACGACACGTGAAGCAGAAGAGGCTGAAAACCTCAATAAACATCTGTTTGTGCTGCAAAAAAACGCTCTGGACGCATCACGTTCGCTGCTGTCCAACATGCTGCCCGCTATCAATGCGGTCATTGACGCCATGAAAAAGGGCGGCCTATCGGCGGGTCTTGATGAACTCGGAAATCGTCTTTTTGACTGGGAGGGAAATCAGGCGCGTAAGAGCATCAAAAGGATGACATCCGATTTGGCAGATCTGCGCGAAGCCCAGGCCGCCATCACGATGGATGTGTTCGGGAAAAAGGGTGCAATCCAACAGGAAATTGATACAAAAATTGCAATGCTGGATGCAGCCAAAAAAGCCTATTTCAAGTTGACCGACGGCGGTTTAGGAGGTGGGCGTGGATCTGTAAACCCCGGCTTTGTCGAGTGGCGTGAAACAGTCGGTGAAATCGCAGAAACAGCCAAAGCCGTCAAAGCCAATACCGCCGCACTTAAAGAGCAGCAAGAACGCATGAAGATGGGGCGAGAGGTTGCTATGGCGATGGGTGATGCCGTGACTGCGGCCAACGAAGCTGAGGCAAAGTCCCTCGCAGACGTGGTTAAAGAGCACGAAAAATTCACTGATGCACTTGAAAAATCAGCCGATTCTGTGGGTGTGAGTGTCCAAAAACTCCAGGACGAAGAGGCTGCATTAATCATCTCTGCGGCGCAGCACATCACCCTGGCCCAGGCCATTGAGCAAGTCGAGATTGCCCGCCTGCAGGAGGCGCGTGCGGTGCAGTTGTCCTACGGTGACGATGTGGCTGCAGCCGCCATCCAGCGCGAGATAGACATGCGCCGAGAGCTTGCCACGCTGATAGGCGCAAAGGAGGCGCGCGAAGCCAACGCCAAAGCTGTGGATGAGCTCGCCAAAGCCAACCAAAAAGCCGCCGAAGAGTCGGAGAAGTTCTGGACCGACGCCCTGATGCGTGGTTTTGAAAACGGCAAGGGCTTTTTCGAAAACATGTGGGACGCCATCCGAAACAAGCTCAAAACGGACGTGCTGAAAGTGTTTGTGCAGCCGGTGTCCATGGGCATCACCGGCATGATGGGCATGAGCGGCACCGCCAACGCGGGCAGTATGGGCGGGCTGGGCGACATTGCAAGCATGTTCAGCGGGGCCAGCACCGCGACCAGTGGCCTGGGCTGGCTCACCAACTTTGGCGGCAGCGTGGCCTCCAGCGCGGGCAGCTTGGGGAGCTGGTTGTCTGGCACCTCCAGCGAGAGCATGCAGCAGCTGGGAGGCATGATCGGTCGCAATACTTCCGCCATTGGCAACTATGCGCAGGTGGCGGGGGATGCCCTGGGCTATCTCAATACCGCAGTGCTCGCCAGCGAAGGCAAGTGGGGCGCAGCCATTGGCTCAGGCCTGGGTACGTACTTTGGCGGCCCTATTGGGTCGGCCATTGGAGGCGCGATTGGCGGCTTTGTGGATGACGCATTTTCTGGTGGGCACGAGTACACGACTGGCAGCGGCATCAGCGGCCATGTCAGCAGCGCAGGTTTTTCAGGAAGCAACTACCAGGATTGGAAAAACGACGGCTCCAGTGGGTTTTTTGGCATTGGGGGCGCACGGGCAAGCAGCGGGCGCAACTTTAGTGCGCTTGACGGTGCAACAACCCGCCAATTTTCAGCGGCTTTTGCTGGCGTGCAGAGCGCAGCCGCAGGCATGGCCACGGCCTTGGGTCTGGACGCCAAAAAAATCACGGAATACAGCCAAGATATCAGCGTGGCCTTGGGCAGCGATGCCGAAGCCAACAAAAAGGCGATTGAATCGCTGTTCAAGGGTGTTGCCGACGGTATGGCTGCAAAGGTTGCCCCCAAGATTGCAGAGCTGGCCAAAGACGGCGAAACCGCCAGTGTGACCCTGGCCCGCCTGTCCGGCAGCATCACTACGGCAAACGGCTGGCTTTCAATCTTGCGCCAGCGCCTGTTTCAGGTTTCGCTTGCTGGCGGTGACGCTGCAAGTAAGCTGGCTGACGCCTTCGGCGGGCTGGACCAGCTCAGCGCGAGCAGCAAAGCGTTTTACGACAGCTACTACACCGAGGGTGAAAAAGTTGCCAATAGCCAACGCCTGATGACCGATGCGTTGTCGGCGGTCGGCCTGGCGTTGCCCACCAGCAAAGACGCGCTGCGGGATCTGGCCGCCACGCTGGACCTCAACACCGATGCCGGGCGCAGGGCTTACGCCACCTTGCTGACCATTGCGCCCGAATTCGCCAGCACCGCCGACGCCACGGCCCGGATGGCGCGGGACATCGCCGACGCGACCGCAAAACTGGCCAGCGACACGGCGGCCCATTTGATGCATGCCTTCACAGGTGCCCGCGCCCTGGTGCCCGCGCTGGATGCGGCCGCACTCAATATCAGCAATCTGACCAGTGGCGTGGGTACGATGTCGGGCGGTATGTCGGACGCCCAGGTGAAGACACTTGCGCTGGCCACTGGACTTACCGAGGCGCAAGTCCGCGCCGGGGCATTGACCGATGGCCTGGCCAGTATGGGCGCATGGTCCAACAGCTCCACCGGCGCACTCGGGGGCACAAGCACCGCCCTGTCTGCGGCTGCCTACGGGGCCAATCAAGCCGGTGGCGCGGTGGGTGCGATGTCGGGCGGTATGTCGGACGCCCAGGTGAAGACACTTGCGCTGGCCACTGGACTTACCGAGGCGCAAGTCCGCGCCGGAGCGCTGACCGATGGCCTGGCCAGTATGGGCGCATGGTCCAACAGCTCCACAAGCGCACTCGGAGGCACAAGCAACGCCCTGTCTGCGGCTGCCTACTGGGCCAATCAAGCCGGTGGCGCGGTGGATGCGATGTCGGGCGGCATGTCGGACGCCCAGGTGAAGACACTTGCGCTGGCCACTGGACTTACCGAGGCGCAAGTCCGCGCCGGGGCATTGACCGATGGCCTGGCCGCCATGGGCGCATGGTCCAGCAGCTCCACCGGCGCACTCGGGGGCACAAGCACCGCCCTGTTTGCTGCGTCTGATGCCGCGCAAGGCATGGCCTTGGTGCTACTGGGAACTGCCAGTCCAAGCCTGGTGCAGCTGGGGCAAAACTCGTCCGTGCTCGCTGGTGTGCTGGACACAACCACTGGCAGCGTCAGCACCACCGCTGCACGCCTGTTGGATGCGCAGTACGGCTTTGCCCTGATCAACGGCGCCATGGTCACCTTTGGCACCACCACGGTCACGGCGACCGGGGCGCTCAGCAGCATCAACTCGGTGATGGGCGATGCAAACAGCGGCGTGCTGACGTTCGGCACCGGCGTGCGCACGCTGCAAGGCGCGTACTCCGGTGCCCAGCTTGCGGGCCTGGTGCTCAACACCGAAATTGAGGGCCTGCGCACCAAGGCGGACAAGGCCGTTATCAACATCGCGGGCCTGAGTACCGCGCTGGCCACGGTCAACACCGAGACCTTTGTGAGCACCGTTGGCCTTGTTTTTGAGAACCTGGCCACCCGCATCTCGGACGTCATCGACAGCATCAGCGCCGAGCGCGTGGCGCTGCGCGAAGCTGCTTTGCAAATCATCAATCCCACTGTGATGAGCAAGACCCAGATCAACGCTGGAATCTCCGCCATCAACACAAGCCTGCCAAGCAACGCGGCGTTGCAGCAGGCCCTGCCTGTGCTTGAGCAGTGGCGGGACCGGGCGAGTAACTGGAAAATTGCCGGGACGGCTGCAAATGCCTACGCCATGGATTACTTCATGGGCCCGAACGCGACCCAGCTGGGGCGCGCGTGGGTCCGAGAATTCTACGAGTCCGGGCGAGGCACGGATGGCGCGGGAACGTCTTTGGGGGCACTGCCCGTAGGGGCCGGGTCGATTGTGTCCTACGCAGACATCGAGGGCGACAGAAACTACGACATCATCAACGCGGGTAAGGCCTACATGGGCGCAAGCATTGATGTGTATCTGGGCGACATGCTTAAGGCCGCGCAAGATGCGGCCAAAGCAGCCACCCTCGCATATGCCGATGCGATGCAAAACTTTGCAATTGACGCCAGTAAATCAGTCGGAAAGCTCACCCGCCTGCGCGAGGAAACCGTCCGGTACTACGACGCACAAAAGCAGCTTGCCGACCTGATGAGCACCAGCGCCGCAGGCCTGCGCACTACAGTTGCCGACTACCGCTACGCCCAAAAGACGCCAGAGCAGCAAGTGACGGAGCTGCAGGGCAAGTTTTCCAGCGCGTACAGCCTGGCGCTTGCAGCCCAGGGCGACGGCGCCACGTTGGCCAGCTACGGCGACAAGCTCAACAGCATGCTGGGGCCGCTGATCGACAAACTTGGCGAAACGGGCAAATCCAATTTAGTGGACAGCTACCTAGCGCAGGCAGAGAGCATTGCCAAGCTGCTGGAAGACACCAAGCCGATGAACTACCAGGCCGATAGCCTGGCGATGCTGGGCAACATCGATGCCACGCTTGCCGCTCTGGACGCCTCCAGCCAAAGCGCCGAAAAAATCATCACTGCGGCCATCAATGCGGGAGCCGACAAGACCGCTGCAGGCCTGCACGCGGTGATTGCTGCGCTGACGGGGCAGTCGATACCGGCGTTTGCTACGGGTGCAGCGTTTACCAATGGGGTGGTTTCCCGTCCGACCGTATTCAACATGGGTTTGATGGGTGAGGCAGGGGACGAAGGCATCTTGCCGCTGGCCAACATCGGCGGGCGCCTGGGTGTGCATGCCCGATTTGGTGGCGGGCAGGGTGGCAACACCGCCCGCCTTGAAGCGCTGGTGGAGCGCCTGGTGCAGCAGAACGAAGCGCTGACCAGTGAATTAGTTGGCCTTCGCCTTGAAGCACGCGCCACGGCGAGCAATACGGGAAAGACCGCAAAAATCTTGACAAACATTACTCCCAATGGCGATGCAATCGCAACAACGGTGGCCGCATGAAAGTCGTCAAACCCACCCCCATCACCAGCGCCAACCTGGTGAGCAGCACCGCCACAGAGGCCCATAGCGAGTGGAGCAGTGTCACCACCTATGCGCTCAACGACCGCGTGATATTGGCCGCTGCAGGGCGCATTTACCAGTGCATCGTGGACCCCAACACCAACCACCCGCCCGCCAGTAGCCCGCTGTACTGGATTGATGTTGGACCCACCAACAAGTGGGCGATGTTTGACGAAAAGATCAGCACCCAGTCGGCGCAGGCCACGGCGCTCACCGTGGTCATCAAACCGGGCTACGTCAACAGTCTGGCCGTGTTCGGTCTTGAGGGGGCCACGCTTGCCGTGACTGTGCGCGACGGTCTGAGTGGCCCGGTGGTCTACACCTACACCAAGGATCTGGACGGCACCATCATTGCGGACTGGTACCAGTACTATTTCGAGTCCTCGGTGCAGCTTGCGGACGTGGTGCTGACCGATCTCCCCCCCTACGGAGATGCCCACATCACCGTGGAAGTGGGCAGCGGTGGCACGGCCAAGTGCGGCATCCTGATCGCCGGTACGGTGTACGTGCTGGGCGACACGCAATACGGCGCCACGGCGAGCATCACAGACTACAGCCGCAAGGACACCGATGCCCTGGGTGTCACCACGTTTGTGAGGCGCGCCTACAGCAAACGCATGAGCGCCTCCCTGATGCTGCCCAACAGCCAACTCAACAAGGTGCAACGCGTTTTGGCGGACCTGCGCGCCACGCCCTGCGCGTGGCTCGGCACCGACTCAGCAGGGTTCGAGCCCTTAACCATGTTCGGTTTTTACCGCGATTTTTCGATTGACGTGGCCTACCCGGCACAGAGCTATTGCAGCCTGGAAGTCGAAGGCTTGACCTGATTTATTCACCCACGGACCCACAAACACCATGCTATTAACCCCACTACCCGCCCCACCCAGTCGCGCCGATTCGGCATCTTTTGCAGCCCGCGCCGATGCCTGGAATGCCGCACTTGTCACGCTGCAGAACGAATTCAACGCGCTTGGAATCCTGAGTGTTTTGCTCGGGCTGGACAACACGCCAATCGGGCAGGCAACCCCAAGAGAGGCATCGTTTACGACGATGAGTGCTGTTGCACCAAACCTGGGCGGCTCCGCAAGCAGTGCCCGCTACAACGCAGCGAATCAAAAAATCTCCTTCGGCATCGGGAATCTGAATGGGTTTTCGTACCTTGGCTGGAACGTCAATTCTGTTATCGGCTCTGACGTGCCAACTTACGATATCGCCCAAGCCGCTGGTCAAGTTTTTTTCGACACCGGGACGGGGGGCTACGCATTTAAGTACGCCGCACCCGGCACGGCAGGCGCGCCTGTGGCATGGAATACGCTTGCGACGCTCTCACCCACCGGTCTCGCGGTCACTGGGGCGCTGACCGCGACGGATAGGGGTACCTTGGGCACCCCCGGTAGCGGCATCAGCGATGTACTTACCCTGCACTCTGGGGCGGGAACAATGCAACGATTTATGACAAGCCGGTCATTCAGCGTTACGCGAAATTGGACCATTGGATGCGATCTATTGACAGAAGGGTCATTCGATATTATCCCAAGCACAACGCAAGGCGGCACAACCTTTACCACGCCTGTCGCCCGGTTTACATCTGATGGCAACCTGCTGGTGGGGGTGACGAGTGGAGCCACACACACAATTAACAAAGACGCAGCCAATGGCTTCGCTACGATTATCAACAACACCTCCGCCAGTGCGCCCAAAGGGTTGAGGGTACAACTCACCAATGTCTCAGGCGGGGTCGGTGATTCGTTTTTTGTGGGGGCTGACGACGGCGGGTCATATGTGCGATACATCGTGCAGGGCAACGGCAACGTAGTCAACACAAACAATTCATACGGCGCTATTTCAGACATAAAACTCAAAGAAAACATCACTGACGCGACACCAAAGCTCGCCAAGTTGCTGAAGGTCCGCATCGTCAATTACAACCTCAAGACGGACCCGACGCATAAGCAGATCGGCGTAATCGCGCAAGAGCTGGAGGAAATCTCGCCGGGGCTGATTGAAGAAACACCAGACTGCATCGACGTTGAGGTTGAGCCCGCACGCACAGAAGTGCGGGTTACCCAGCGGCAAAAGACAGAACTGCGCGAATCGGTGCGCTATGAGACTACTCTGGTGGACGGACAGTGGCGCAAGCTGCCCATCACTACGATGGAGGCAGTGCCCCTTTTTGAGGACCACCCGCTGTTTGACGAAACGGGCATGCCAGTCATGGAGCAGGTAGTAGCGGAGCAGCCCGAGGTGCTGGACGAAGATGGTGAAGTCATAACACCATTCAAGCCCGCTGAATACCGGCAGGCAACCCACCGTGTACCCATCATGGAAGCCGTTGAGGAAGTCGTTGAGGTGCCTGCCAAGTTTGAGCGCAAAGCCACGGGCGAAACAACAAAGTCTGTGAAGTACAGCATCTTTGTGCCCATGTTGATTAAAGCGCTGCAAGAGCAGCAAGGCATTATCGAAGCCTTGGCAGAGCGTGTTACAGCCCTGGAGGCTGCAGCATGAAAACATACAAACGCACACCCGCAGAGATCCGCGAGGACGTGATCAACGCCATCATCATTTTCTTGGTACTTGGCATCCCAACCGGAGTCTACGCATGGTTCAAATTCTGATCTACATCATCGCCGCCCTGCAAGTGGGCGACATCGTGACAACCTACATGTGCATCACTTCTGGCAAGGGCGCAGAGGCAAACCCGGTGCTCCGGCGCCTGTTTGATGCCATTGGCCTTGTGCCAGGCATGGTGCTTGTCAAGGGCGCATTTATCGCCGGTCTGCTGGTGTACGGACCTGGATTTCCAGTGGAATTGCTGGGCCTCTGCGCTGCGGCTTACGCCTGGGTTGTTGTGAGCAATGCACGGGTGCTATTCAGCGGAGGTGCTGATGCCTGAGCCAACTTCCACCACCGTGGCCGTTGCCACCTTGGCCGCATCCGGCCTGACTCTGCCAATGCTCACGCTATTTGGTGTGCCGCTGGGCCTACGCGCAGATGTGCTCATTGCCGGGCTATTGGGCTCGCTTGTGGGCATCATTCTGCTCAACACTGTTCCCGGCGACACCGACACTTGGCTCCACCTCATGCGCACAACGGTGCGCCGCATGATGGTCGCCATGGCCAGCGCGATTACAGCTGGGTACCTCACGCCGCTGGTACTGCTCCTGTCCAATGTGCCAGATTCATTGCTGCTTAGCTGTGCCTGTGCGGTGGGTGGCGGTGCGCAACAGGTGCTCAATTTTGTGATTCGCCGCTTGGCCCCGCCACCGGGCAGCACAGGACTGGAGGCCAAGCCATGACCGCAATGCAAATCATCCACAGCATTGCGGCGTTCATCGTCATGGCCGAAGCCCTCAATAAGTTGGAGCGCACAGCACCCTTTGCACCGGGCCTATCTCCCCGCGTGCGCCTGGTCGATGGCCTCAAGGCTTTGGCGTGGCTGCTCTTGGCCATGGGCGCGGGCGGTGCCCTCATTGGCCCATTTTTACAGCCGCTGGGGATAGGAGCCAAGTCGAGCCAAATCATCGCTCACCTCAGTCCGTCGCTGGCGGAGGTGTGTGTGCTGCTGGGCTTTGCTGTGCTCATCATTCGGACACGAGTAAAGGAGGGCTGACCAAAAATTCGGCACCACGACTTCCATTCACGAACCCGCCTTTGAGCGGGTTTTTTTTCGCCACTATTTAAAGGAATTTCAATGAACCGCACCCCCGCCACCTGGTACGCAATACTGATGCGCTGCGAGGTCAAGCCGACCGTCGCAGCCATCTGGTCTGGCGTCTTTGCCGACGTCATCACTGCTCGGAGTTTCAGCCAAGGCGATACCGAGCTGGATGACTTCCTCGGCCAAATCCTGCACGAAAGCGACCGCCTGCAGGCCCTGACCGAAAACATGAACTACAGCGCCGAGCGTCTGTGCCAGGTGTGGCCCACGCGCTTCCCCGCGCTAGCCGATGCCCGACCCTATGCCCGCAACCCTGAAGCGCTGGCCAACTGCGTCTATGGTGGTCGCATGGGCAACACCGCGCCCGGCGATGGTTGGCGGTATCGCGCCCGCACACCGATCGGGCTGACCGGCAAAGACAACTATGGCCATGTGGGCGTGCTGATGGGACAAGACCTGGTCAACAGCCCCGAATTGTTGGAGCAGCCGCACTTTGCGCTGGAGGCCTGCATCCACTGGTGGGAAGACCGCATCCCCGACAGCATGCTGGGTGACCCGGAAAAGGTTACCAGGCGCGTGAACGGTGGGCTGATCGGCTTGGCTGATCGCGAGCACTTGACAGATCTGGCAGGGGAGGCATTGGCATGACAGAAGGCCTCATCAAAATAGCCGCCGGCATTGCCGCCGTGCTGGCGCTGCTCGCAGGGCTGTATTTTTCCGAGCAATACGTCGAGGGGCGCGGCTACGACCGGGCCAAGGCCGAAGACCTGGCCGCAATCGAGAAGGTCAAGCGCGAGGCGGCGGAAACGTTGGCCAGCGAGATCCAGGAAACCCGTAAGGCCGAACAGGCCTTGCAGGACATCACAAACACCCAAAACATCAAGGATGCCAAAAATGAAAAAACTGTCGTTGACCTGTCTGATCGCCTTCGCCGTGCTGCTGACCCTGCTGGGCGGCTGCGCGACCCCCACGCCGCTCGATGTGGGGGCGGTGGTAGTAGCACCCCGGGTGCAGATCCCGCCGCCTCCGGTGATCGTCCAGCAGACCCTACCGAAACCGGTGGGCTACTTTCAGCAGAGTTTTCTGAATTACTTCGAGCGCGAATCCGGGAAGCCGACGACATCAACGACGCCTACATCAGCTGCCGTGCAGACGTCTACACAGTAAGAGCGCAGAACTGAATTTCCCGTCTTTACACCAGGTGTAAAGACAGAGCGACCGGCCTGGGTGCGTCAACACCCAAACCAGCCGCCAATCCACGATCTAGCCGTGAGCCAGCCAAGGCCCTGCCACCTCCCGGGAGGCGGGCCAAGTGTAACAACCCCACTGGACCTACTCACAACCATGGCATCTCCCATCATTCCTTGGCTCGGCGGCAAACGCCGTCTGGCCGACATCATCATCCCGCGCTTTCCACGGCACACTTGCTACGTCGAGGTGTTTGCAGGCGGCGCGGCCCTTTACTTTTTACGTCAACCGGCTGAAGTTGAAGTCATCAACGACGTCAATGGCGACGTCGTCAACCTCTACCGCGTGGTCCAAAACCATTTGGAAGAGTTCGTGCGCCAATTCAAGTGGGCACTCAGCAGTCGCGAGATCTTCAAGTGGACGCAAATTACGCCCAGCGAGACCCTGACAGACATACAGCGGGCCGCCCGTTTTTACTACCTTCAGCACCAGGCCTTTGGCGGTCGCGTGCAGGGGCAGACCTGGGGCACGGCCACCACGGCCCCTGCGGTCAATTTGCTGCGCATCGAGGAGTCACTGAGCATGGCCCACTTGCGCCTGGCCAGCGCCTACATCGAGCGCCTGGACTGGAAAGAGTGCATACGTCGGTACGACCGTCCGCACAGCTTCATGTACATGGACCCGCCGTATTGGGAGGTTGAAGGTTACGGCGTGCCGTTCCCCTGGGCCGAATACGAAGCCATGGCCGAGATCATGCGCAAGATGAAAGGCAAGGCCATGCTGAGCATCAACGACCACCCGGACATTCGCCGCTGCTTTGCGGGCTTTCACACCGAGGAGGTGCCGATCAAGTACACGGTGGGAGGCGGGCAGGGCGTTGATCGCATCGAGCTGATCATCAGCAGTTGGGATGTGGCCAGCCAGCCCGTTGGACTGTTTTGATGTCAGACCACGGCGTGGGGATACTCGCGCCCGGCGTTGACTTCCGTGGCCACCAGAGCGGTACTGGTGGCACCACAAGCAATTTACCCCGGCAAACCATGAAAACACCTACTCCCGCCCAACGCGACTACGCAGCCCGCCAAGTCCGCGCAAAAGCACTATTGGCATCCATCGGCACGGCGCTTGAAGCACATGCAAAAAAGATCGCTGGCCAGCCCGAAAATTGGGCGTTCACTGGTGACTTGAGTGCTGTTGAGGATCGGCTGCAGGAGATTTTGGAGTATTTTGGAAAATGACTACCGAAGCCAACATCCTGGAGCAAATCGCCCGAAAACACCTCGGTCTCGAAACGCTGAATGAGCGCAAATCAGACAGCTTGGATTTTCATGATCTGGCTGTGTGGTCGATTGAGGCCGCGCTGAAAGCGGCGTATGAAGCTGGCCAGGCGTACGGCCGGCGCAGTTGAAATGACAGCCCACCGGACCGCATTGTCATGGTTCGGTGGGCCTTTCTTGCTTACTTCTTCTTAGTGTCCGTTGATTTAGGGGTTTGCACTACAACCTTGCGAACTTCATGTTCGGTAGTTCGTTTGTGACTATCTGCGTATTTCTCAGTCACAAACTTGCCTGTACCTGAATCGCGGAAAAAATCGATTTTCTTAATTGCCACGGTAATTTCCAATCTCCCGACATGCGGGTTTAGGGTTTTCCATTGGCCGTTTTTGCCATTTTCGTGGCAAGATACAAAGCTTCACGTCACAGTGAGTTTCCCCCCGGCCAATGGTGTTGGGGGTGCTTAGGCCAAGGGTGCAACCTTGGCCTTTTGCATTTGTAACTGGCGGCACTATATATGGTGTTTGTTGGCACCGCAAGACCCTGCTGGTAGTGTTTTCTGGTTATTCATACAGTGCACACAGTTTGTCCACCGGTTGGCACGGGTTATCCACAGAATTTCACAGATTCGCCATCTTGGGAAGCCATTTCCAGTCCTGATACTTGTCCCCTACTTGCCGCAGGTGTGTGTACCGCTTCAGGCTGGTCCACGACCGGTGACCAGACACGCAGGCAACGCGGGGGATGCTCCAACCCATCTCAAACAGGCGGCTGATGCCGTCATGGCGTAGGTCGTGGAAGTGCAGATCCTCAATACCCAGGAATGCGCAGGCCCGGGTGAATGACGCGCTGATAGAGTCGGCGTTGTGAGGCCAGATCCGGCCCTGAGTCGCCGGCTGCAGCTCAATGAACTGCAATGCCTCGGGCGTGAGCGTGGTGGCCACATCGTTGCCGATTTTCTCGCCGGGGTTTTTCATGTCCCGCACGATTACCTCCAGATTGGCCTTGTCCAGGTCCTTGCCCACTATGGTGGTGATTTCTTCCTGGCGGCGCGTGCTGAAGATAGCGAAGGGGATGACCCGTGTCATTGGGATGCTGTCTTGGCGCTTCAGCTCCATCACCGTGTAGTACTTCATCAGCTTGTCCAGCTCCTCCAGTGTAGGGCGGCGAGTGCGCTGCCGGGACCTACCGGTCAACGCCATCTTGTCCAGCACTACGCGGGCGTCGTCCATAGCCTGCTTATCGAGCGGGTAACCCCACGCTGGCCTGGCCACCGCCATCACCGATGCCAAATGCGATATGTAGTTGCCCCGCGTTGACGGCTGGGCATCAATCGACTGGGCGAACTTCATGATCGCCTGGCTGGTGACCTCCGAGCACTTCAGCTCGCCCAGCTCCGAGTTGCTGATGGTGCGCAGCACCTGGTCTTTTGTCTTGCCGTGCGGTCGCAGCTTGTCCTCGTTGTACTGCTTGATCACATCCTTCAGGAGCGGATCTGTTGGCTTGGTCAATGCACCAGGCATGGCCAGCTCGGTCTCCCGCTTCTTCAGCCAAGCCTGTGCAGCGGGCTTGCGGTCAAAGGTCTCGGTCTCGGAATATATGATCTTGCCGTTCTTCTTGAGGCGGATCAGCGCCGTATGGCCGATAGTCCCGTCTTTACGCTTGCGTGAGAGAATTGTCCCCATGCTGGTGCAACATCAAAAGTTTTGTTGCACTGGATGTTACACCCGTTGCACTAAATGGGCTTGAAAGTGAGCAAATCAGCGTGAATCAGACAGTTGGAAGCGGCGAGGATTTCATTGGTAAAGGTGATCTTCAGGGGCGGTGGCGTTTAAGTGTTGCCCCGATGATGGATTGGACGGACCGCCATTGCCGTTATTTCCACCGCCTCCTAACGCGCCACGCGCTGCTGTACACCGAGATGGTGACGACAGGCGCGTTGGTGCACGGGGACGTCCCCAGGCACCTGCAATTCAATGCGGAAGAACACCCGGTTGCTTT
>Ga0156087_1106_pt1 | contig 49182 bp, 36 predicted proteins | sample RifCSPlowO2_02_FD_107740 | JGI IMG/M metagenome (GOLD analysis project Ga0156087, IMG submission 107740) | Burkholderiales bacterium RIFCSPLOWO2_02_FULL_57_36 | reverse complement strand
ATCGCCACAACGGGAAGCGAAACGAACTCGCTACGCTCAAAAATGTTTCGCTTCTTAATCCGTTGTGGCGATCCCCTTTGTGGCGCTTTGCCAAGGGTTGAACGTCAACACCAACATCAACGTCAACATCAGGTCGGCGGACCACGCAATTGACTTCATGGGATGAACGCTGAAGAACCGGTGTTTGTTTTTGACGTGCCCCCGCTTGAGACGCTGCCGCTGAAGTGCCTGTTGAAACGGAAAAGAAACGAAATATGTCTGAGCGCAGCGAGTTCATTTCGTTTCCCGTTTCAGCAGGCACTTCAGCGGGTACCCGCAGGGCAGCGTCTTGCGGTCGCCTTTCTTTGCTTACTTTCTTTGGCGAAGCAAAGAAAGTGAGTAGCCGCCGGGCTACCCCCGGCACGCCACCACGAAGGACAATCCGTCTTGCGTTTTCGAAGGGAATACGGCGAGAGGCGCTACGCTTATCCACCCGTATTTTTTTCCATCTCAATGCCGATTTCATTGCCAAGTGACCCGCTAGTAGACTGTAACAGCCGATTTGGAAGGGAAAGGCGCATGTGCGGCGTGCAGGGCAAGGCGCAAAGCGCAGCGATAGCGAGCTATCGCGAGCATTTGCAACGCTGCCATGCGCACCGCACATGCGACAGGCACTTTCGAATTGGTTGTTACAGTCCACTAGTGCCCTCCGCTCACGGCGATCCCCCACTGGCCCTCGAACGCGACCAGGCAATGCCGGCACCAGTTGCGTGAGTACGCCTTGTTTCCGCGCGTGTGGAACTCGATCTGCGGAATGAGCTGGTCGGCTTGCTCAGAGGTCAGGCGGGGATAGAGAGACACATGCCGGCATGCGATGAGCCCCGTATCGGGACTGAAGGCCCGCTTGTCGCGGGCCAGCAGTGTTTGTTCCGCATCGAGCAGGGGCGTGAGCGCGGCCAGGTCGGCCGGCGTGATCCGTTTGATGACTGCATCGACGGCCAGCATGACCGCACGGGCAGCCTCCAGATTGTCCCGCAGCCATACGCCGGGCGTGAAGATGGATGAAGGTCCCGCAGACGATGCGGCGACCGCCTGCTGCGCCGCCGCTACCGTGTCGCGATGCGGGTCGAGAAGGCCTGGCTGTGTTGTGTCAATGCGCCGCAACAGCTTCAGTAGCGCGTTGGTCAGGCGGCGCTGCTTCACTGCCTTGACAAGACGGCTGAGCCAGACGAAGCCGATCGCAAGCAAGACGATACTGAGCCACCACTCCATATTCATGCTCCTTCAATGACGGATGCCGGACCCGGGATTCGGCCCGCCTTCATGGTATATCGAACCCGCGGCTGCCAAGCGCCTTGAGCTGTTCCATTGCGCCGTTGAGCGCGCGAGAACGAATCTCGGTCTTTTTGAATTTTGTCAGCAGCATCGTGTCTATCTTTTCCGCATAGGCGGCGCATAATTTGAGCTGGCGATAGGCCAGGCCCAGTGTGGCATTCAGCAGGTTGATCCTGGTTTCCAAAGAATCGCGAATATCTTTTAACTTTGCCGCACCTTCAGCCATGGATTTGTCACCGGCTGCTTTTTCCGCATTCAGGCTTTTGTACTCCGCATCGGAAACGGCCTTGCGCTTCGTTAATTGCGCCAGCGTTCCCATATCCTGCTGGTTGCGAGGCAGGGCGTTGAACGCCAGTATTTCGGCCGTCAACGGTGCGACGACGGCTTCATACTTGGCAAGCCGAGTGTCATATTTTTTCTTGATGTTTGCAAACACTGCCTTTTCGGCCTTGTTGGCCGCCTCATAAGCGGCCGCTTCCTTGGCCAGAGCCGCTTCGTCTTTCACCAGGCCGGCGACATCGGTGCCCAATTCACCCAGCGCTATCTCGACGATTGCTTTCGCTTGCCGCAAGCTGTTTTCGGTGCTTGCCTCACCGACGTTCGGCAGGGTCAGAGTGCTCTTCGAGGTTTGCACCTGCTGCGCAAAGGCGGCAGAAGCAACGAGCAGTAAAAAAGGCAGCGTCCAGTTCAGCAATTTCATTTTTCTCTCCCCTGTATAGAACATCAAAAGACTTGCTCCGTTCAAGTGCCGATGGGCGCTGCCTTGGCGTCGGTCTGCGCTTGTGTGCTCATGCGGTACTTCGTTGGCTCTGATCCTGGTTTAGATTCGCTTATTGAGAGCTGCGCAATGGTTGATGTGCGCTATTCTCGTCCCGGTTTTCCCCATCGGATTGAGCGATTGGTTATACGGGTTCCTGCCACAAATGTTCCATCATGGCCGGATAGCTCACTGGCCTAAAGGATGTGAAGCTGATGTCACGCACGTGCGTGAAGCCGGACCATAAAAGACGGCCGCCCTTCAACCAGAGCATGCGGCCCACGCGCGCTTGAATACGTTGCAGCTCCTCGGGCGTGGCTGGACGCAGCGGGCCAACGCTGCCATACAACCGGACGCCCGGAGGCGACGCGAAGCGGCCAATAAAGAGGGAGCGCAGCCAGAAAAACTTATTGGCATTGACAGCCATCAGGCAGACCTGCGGGTTCGCCTCGATGTTTTTGGCCAGGTTGCTGGTGTACTTATCGAAGTAAAAACCTGTCTGGTCGTTTCGCAGGAACACGGTTCCGACAGGCGTTACGTTTGGCATGCCTTCAGGGCTGACCGACGCGATTGCGCAATGCAGCTTTGACGCCTGGCCGCGCTCTACCACACGCTTGATTTCAGCCCAATGTGTTCCGATTTCCATAGTTTCTTCTCCGATCCAATCCTGTGTCGATGCGGCCAATGCAAAGGGCGAAAATTATCCATGCGGCCACAACCGGCAATGCTTCAACAAAGTCTTCAACTCAAAATAGTAGTTACCATGCCTATTGAGAATTTAGTAGATGCTTGACGCGCACTACTCCCATCTCGACCTTCCCCCTGCAAGGGGCAAAATCCCCTCGCCCGGGCAGGGGGAGGGCTAGGGAGGGGGTCGAACGCATCAATACGTGACGCTGTCATTTATTTTCCAAAAGCTCAGTAAGACTATTAGGGGCAATCCGCTGAAAGTTAACGCGACTTTACCTTCGCAGAACGGGCAGTCTCCGTTCTTCAACCGGCATGTCTTCACCGGACCATAAAAAATGGCGGAATCTTTTCTTCACAGTGAGGACATTGCATATATATGTCGAACGACTACGATAACGGACGCTTTTTTGCGTTCCGGTTCATTAACAAGTTGGAGCCAACACCTAAGCGCTGACTTGCGCGCCGTTCCCAATATAGGCCGATGATTCCGCTAGCTCCGACAACTATTAGGGCGGGCCAGACAGGTAGCTCAAACGGAAGCGCGACGAAATAAACAAGTCCGACGATACAGGTACTCCCAATAATGCAGAGCCACATTCGCCCGTGGGAAAAGTCACCAATAAGGGCAGCTAAAACTACTGCGAGATTTCGGATCATGAGAGCATGGTTTTTTTTGGGGAGGTTACGGCCTCGCCGACTAAGGTGACGGGCGCGGCGCGTCCGTGTTGGCCGGCGAATTGGAACGATAGCCGCTCACTCTCGCCACGAACCAACTTCCTAGATAGCCGATAACTGACACCATTGTTCCACCCGTTATCTGAAAGAATAGCCAAGTACCTTGCATAATTTCTCGATCAGAACCGTACTTTTCAGAATAAAGATTGAACACCAAGAAAATTACCCAAGGAGTTGATATCGCAAGCGTCAATGCTTTCTGTTTCGTAAAAGCGCGAGCGCATGCGGCGCCAAATAGGAAGGGGCTTATGATTAGGATTAACCAGATCAGCATAGTAGGCGGCATATCGGTTTGTTCTGTTTTAACGACTAAGGTAACGGGCGCGCCGCTTGGGGCGTGTCCCTCTTGACCGCCATGTTAGGCCAAAACCGTACCCATGCGGCACAGAACAAACCTAGTCCATAAGAAAAAATGAACGTGGTATCAAACCACCACAGTGATAACACCAGGAGCAAGCCGGAAGCACAGAACAATATGGATGCTAAAGGACGTACTGCCGCCTGCTTAAACCAGTAAGCCAGTGCTATAGCTACCGTGATGAACGTAGCCAGGGCAAGCCATGCAAAGAACTGTCGAAGCTCGTAACCTGGGGCGAAGATAAATCGAAGTTGTTCGACCGCCCGATTAACTGGGGATAGAAGCATCCACCACGCGGCAACCTGAAAAGTCCCGATAATGGTGAACTGTGCTGCCGCTAGATGGCGAGGGGTGATATTCATAGGCTTAACGTGTTACAGCCGACAAGCCATGACGCATATCGCCCCGGCGTGCCGTATATTCTGCCACTGCAAATCGATGAAAATCCGTATGCATGTTGAATCTCCGCTAGTAAGCTGCATATTCATACAGGATTGCGCCGACCAATAAAACGGCGTCCTGACGAAAGGGTGTGATCCGTATCCTGCCATGAACAAGTTGCTACAGCAACAAGAAAATTCCTGCTTCGCATCTGTTCCATATCGGCTGAGCACAATGCCCCCGGATCAGCCTGTTTATCGATTTCCCGCCGGATTCGAAGCCTCGATGCGCGTGCCGTTGCTGATCTGATTGCTCGGGTAGCGAACCACCGTATCGCCCGGCGTCAGGCCCGACAGTATCTGCGCCTCATCCTGGTTGCGCTGTCCGACCTTTACTTCGCGTTCTCGCGCATGGCCGTTCTCGACCACAAACACATGCCATGCATCGCCGACCCGAAACAGGCTGCTGCCGGCGACTTTCGTGACCTGATCGGCCGACCAGATCACGATGCGCGCTTCAATCCGGTAGCCGTCGCCCAGCGGACCAAGCGGGTCGATTGGATCGGCGAGCACGTTGACCCGCTGTTCCTCGACGCCCAGCGCGGATACTTTGGTGAACGCCACCGGCTCGACCAGCCGGACCTTCGCTTGCAAGGTCTTGCCGCCGCCCCAGCCTTCAAGAAGCATGATATTGCCGGGCGCGATCTTGACGGCATCGGTGGACAGCACATCGACCACGATCTCGTACTGCGTCGGATCGCCGATCGTCACCAGCGGCGTGCCGGCGCTCACGGTTCGTTCGCTTCTTTCATGCACCCGCAAAACATAACCGTCCACCGGAGACACGAGTTGCACTTGCCGTTTTGTGCCGGCGCCGGGCAGGTCGGCCGCCGACAGCGCGGCCTCGGCGGCTCGCGCATCCGCCAGTGCCGCCTGTTCGCGCGACTTCGCGGCATTCCATTCGGCGCGGGCGGTTGATTCAGCGGTCCTCGCTTTATCGGCGGCTTGCGGCGATACGAAATTGTCCTTGATCAGGCGCTCGATCCGGGCCCGTTCGCTGATCGCGAACTGCAGTTCGGTGTCGGCGCGCCGGACCCGCAAGCCGGCTTCGCGCGCCATCGCCCGGGCCGCCTCCAGGCGCGCGACAGCTTCCTGTCTTTGGCGCATGTCCATCGGCAAAGGTTTGAGGACGGCGACCGTCTGGCCCTTGCGAACCGGATCGCCATCGTGCAATTCGATGCGCTGCAATTCCGCGGCGACCGGCGCGGCGACATTGTATTTGTCATGTACCCGGACCTGTCCCTGGTTGTTGATGGTGACTTGCATCGGACCCTGCGTGACGCGCGCCAGCTCGACCCTGACCGGATCGGGTGAAAACAGGAACCAGAGCAGGGCGGCAACGATCAGGACACCGACGGCGCCCATGCCCCAGCGCCGCGGGATACGTCCGGCGGAACGATGGCGATTGGGCGGCGGGGGCGGGGTGGGGACGGCGTCTGCCATGGGGATTATTCTCTTGTTTTCAGCACTTCAATCAAATCCAGCTTTTGCACTTTGCGCCACACCAGGAAACCGGAAGCGGCCGCGGCGGCCAACACGACGCCGGCCGCCATCATGAAGGTTCGCGTGCTGACGACCAGCGGGATGCGGAACAGTTCCTGACTCAACAGTACCGCAAGCAATGCCGCAAGGCCGTAACCGATGGCGCAGCCGAGCGGGATCGCGGCGAGCGTCAGCAGGCCCTGCTCCCCGAGCAGCATCGCGCCGACTTCGCCTTTGGTAAAACCGAGAATGCGCAGGCTCGCAAGTTCAAGCGCATGTTCCGACAGCGCGATGCGCGCCGAGTTGTAGACGATGCCGACCGCGATGATGCATGCAAATACGATCAGCACAATGGTGTTGATGGTCATGTTTTCCGCGATGGTGGACAGGAAGCTTTGCAGCATCGCTTCGCGCAGGCTGACGCTGCCGACCGCCGGGATGGTCTTCAGGGTCCGGTACAGCGTCGCCTGTTGCTGCGGATCGACCGTGAGAAACGCTCCGTTGACAGTCTCCGGTTCGGACATGAGCTTCGCCAGCGCAGTCATATCCATATAGGCGAAGGCGCCGATCGGTTCGTCGATGATCCGGGTCACCGGCGCGGAAACGGTCTGTCGCCGTCCTTCCAGCAGTTTGATCGTGATCGCATCGCCGATGCGAATGTGGAGTATGTCGGCCAGCATTTCGCTCAACACAATGCCGTCGCGCGGCAGATCGACCGGCCGCTCGGATTCATCCAGCACGACACGCAGCTCCCGCTCCCGGCCCAGTCCGACGATCGCGGTCTTCTTGCCGCGATGTCCGTGTTTCAGCTCGACGGCGACATTGCGGAACGGCTCGACGCGCAGTACGCCGGGCAGCGCCGCGAGGTTGTATGCCACCGAACGATCGCGCACTTCATTGAACGCGACCGTCACATCATCGCGCTGTGCGGTGCGAAATTGCAGCCGGATGATTTCATCCAGCGCATCGAAGGTGAACTGGCCGGTTACCACCAGCGACACCGCCAGCGCCAGGCCGAAAATCGACATCATCGCTTTCAGCGGCCGGCGTTCCAGGTTGCGCAATATTATGCGCACCGGCAGCGGCATGTAGCGCTGCAGGCCGAGCCGTTCCAGCGGTCCGGGCCTGAAATGCGCCGGCGACTCGGGGCGCATCGCTTCCGCCGGCGCCAGCGCCAGCACCCGCATCACCGCGATGACGGCGCCGACCAGAGCGGAAATCGCCGCAATCAACAGTGAGGCGACGATCGAAAACCCGGAAAGCGAAAATTCCAGTTCCGGGAAATGATAAAAGTCCGTATACAGCTGCGCCAGGCCTCGGCCAAGCCAGGTGCCCAGCGCGATGCCGACGACGCCGCCGGCCATCACGGTCAGCAATGCGAATTTCAGGTAGTGCATGCCGACCTCGAACTTGCTGTAGCCGAAGCTCTTGAACAGCGCGATCTGCGCGCGCTGCAGCGCCGTGATCCGCAGCAGCACGTTGTGGATCAGGAAGGCGACCACGCCAAGAAAGATCGCCGGCAGCACCGTGGCGCTGACGCGGCTGCTCGCCAGTTCGTTGTTCAGGAAGTTGTGCGAAATCTGGTCCTTGCGGCCGTATGCGCCCAGTGTGCCGTAAGGCGCGAGTAGTGTGTCGAGCTGCTCGATGACGCGCAACTCGCTGGCGTTCGGTGCGAGAATCACCGACAGGTCGTTGAAGCCGTCGCGAATATTCGTCGCCCCCTCCAGCGCTTCGCGGTCCATCCACATCACGCCGAAGCGCCGGTTGTCCGGAAAACTGTTGCCTTTGATTTCGCTGACGTATTCAGGCGAAATCGCAATGCCGACGATGCGCAGCCGTTCCTTGCGGCCATTGATGATCGCATGCAGGCTGTCGCCGGGGCGAAGCTTGTTCGCTTGCGAAAAAGCTTCGCTGACCAGCACTTCATTGCTGCTGCCGGGTTCCGGCATGCGCCCGGTGCGAAGATGTACCCGGTTCAGGCCGCTGCCGGGGCGCTCGGGCAGCGACACCAGCCGCCCGCTTGCGGGTTCTTCCAGCCCCGGTACATCCAATGATGCATCGAACACCACGCGTCCATCCACTTCGTTGACGCCCGAAATGCCGCGAACCCGCTCCAGCAGCGACAGCGGCGCGCGCTTTACATTGGCGAACACGTCGGCGAAGTGGTACTGCTCGTAATAGCTTGCCTGCGTCGTCAGCAGCGCCTCGTAAGCGCCGCGCATCGTGACAAAGGTGGCGATGCCGCACATGGCGACCAGCGCGATCGCCAAGGCCTGGCCGCGCATGCGCCACATGTCGCGCATCAGTTTTCGATCCAGCGGGTGCAGGGCGCGCAACAGGTTCACCACGTCATCTCCTCCGGCGACAGGCGGGTTGCATTGGTATCGATGTGGGTAATCTGCCCGCTGCTGATGTAGATCACGCGATGCGCCATGCCGGCAATCGCCGCGTTATGCGTGATGATCGCGGTGGTGGTGCCGAATTCGCGGTTGATGCGTTCCAGTGCGCCCAGCACCAGCTTGCCGGTGCGGATATCCAGCGCGCCGGTCGGTTCGTCGCACAGCAGGATGTCGGGCCGCTTGGCGATGGCGCGGGCGATGGCGACGCGCTGCTGTTCGCCGCCGGACATTTGCGCCGGGAAATGATGAATCCGTTCGCCCAGGCCGACCACCTTCAACGCTTCGACCGGGTCCATCGGATCCTCGCTGATTTCGGTGACCAATTGCACATTTTCCAGTGCGGTAAGACTCGGAATCAGGTTGTAGAACTGGAAGACAAAGCCGACATGTTCACGCCGGAACCGCGTCAGCGCGGCATCGTCGGCATCGGTGAGATCGTGATCGAGGTAATGCAGCGTGCCGCTGGAAGGAGTGTCCAGTCCGCCCAGAATATTGAGCAAGGTGGATTTGCCGCTTCCGGAGGCGCCAAGCAGCACGATGAATTCGCGTTCGTAGAGATCCAGATCGATATTGTTCAGCGCTTGAATCTGCACTTCGCCCATTGTATAAATCTTTGTCACCCCACGCATCGCACAAACAACTTTCCGCTCTGCATCAGGCAGAGCGGCTAAGGAAGCGTCGTGCGGAATTTCTGATATGGGATCGACCTTGGAGTGTTCGCCGCTGGTGTGAAACACCATAGTCGCTTATCTCTTTATGCTTCATTGATATTGATCAAATTCAACTGCATGAACAAACCAGGACGGAATTTTTCCCAGGTGGATGCTGGAATAGAGCGGCAGTCTCGATGCAAGCCCCAACCGTGGTGCCGGAGCCGCGTTACCTGCCTGGGGAAAATATTTGGCAGCGGTTGCGGCCGGCATTCTTGGCTGCATACAGGGCCTGGTCTGCGCGCTTGATGAGATAATCCAGAGTATCGTCGCCCGGCACGATTTCCGCGACGCCCGCGCTGATCGTGGCGCTCAGCTCGCTGTCGCCGGCGATTTCGCGGAACGCCGCAACGTGCCGGCGAATATTTTCGGCGGCGGCAAGCGCCTCATGCGCACCCACGTTCGGAAGCGCCACAATGAATTCCTCGCCGCCATAGCGCGCGAGAACGTCGGCGTGCCGAACGCGTTCCTGCGCAATCGTGGCGACACGTTTCAATATCGTGTCGCCCATTTGATGGCCATACAGATCGTTGATTCGCTTGAAATAGTCGAGATCGAACATAACTATGGAAAAAGGCGTGCCGTACCGCTGAGCCACGGCAAACAGTTGCTTACCCAGTTCAAAAAAATGGCGCCGATTGTTCAACCCGGTTAAATCATCCGTACGCGCGTTGCGTTGTTCTCGCGCCAATACCTGCTGGAGTTCCCGGTTCATTGCATCGGCGGATGCGTTGGCTTTGCGCACATCTTCTTCGGCGCGCTTGCGCAAGGTGATGTCCTGGTTGACGATGACTGCGCCGTTCAGGTTGCCTGCATCGTCGCGCAGCGGTATGGCTGAATTGAGAATGATCTTGCTGCTGCCGTCGAAACATTGAATCCGCACTTCTTCATCGATCGACGTTTCGCCCTTGCTGATCGCGCGTGCCGCAGCCCATTCTTCTGCGGCGATCAGGCGCCCGCTATCCAGCCACCATCCCTTGTATTCGCCGAATTGCTCCGGCCCCACATAACGCGCTCCGGCCCAGATCCTTTGACTGGCTGCATTTCCGTGAACGATCTGTCCGTTCCGGTTCATGATCCATACGCCAACCGGCAAGGCTTCCAGGACGCCGCGCAGCGTGGTTTCGGCGTCGCGGAGTGCGTTTTCAGCAAGCTTGCGTGCGGTGATGTCTGCATGCACGACTGCAAGATAGGTTGCGCCCTGATGGGAGAAGCGCGTTATGTTGGCGATGAACCAGCGCTGTTGATGCGGGGAGTGGCAAGGATACTCGACCGAAAAACTATTCCGTTTTCCTTGCAGCAGCTCGCGCATGCCGTCGAGCGTCATCGCCGCGGTCGGGTCTTTGGCCTGAACTATTGCATTTTCGCAAACCGCCAGATAGCTTGCGCCGACATAAAATGCCTCGTCGTCGCTGCCATTCTCACGAGCAAAGCGTTTCCATTCCTCATTGACCTTCACGATAGTGCCATGGGCATCCAGCACCGCAATCTGTGCATCCAACGAATTCAGTACATCATTCGCAAAAGCCTGCTTCACGCGAGAATTCCTTCCACGCCAAGAGTCTTCGTCCAGCAATCGGGCAGTTTTTTTGCCACCCGGCGCGCTGATCGAGTGCGCCGACATCATCTTCCGGCGCTGCAATCAGGGTAAATAGAAATCATTTTTACCAGCGCCAAACTCGCGGCGCCAATCGCGATTCAGTCATGAATCCCATGCTTGAGGCAGGGCATGAGCCGCAAGAAAAAATCAAGAAATATCGAACGTTGATCAAGGCCGTCGCAGAAAGTTGCATTTCGCGGTTGCCACGAGCGAGGCGGCGGCGCACCTCGCTGCGATACGCTCAAAAAAGCGGAGCAGGGAGGTGCGCCTCTTGATCTGCTCCGCGCCATTGCCTTTTAACCTGCATCGATGCTGCGCTATTGCTTCCTTCCCACAAAGCCACCGATGAAGACCTGGCCGGTGCTGGCGCTTGACATCGAAAAAATACCGCCTACTTCAGTCGGACCTGCGCCGTTGCCGCCGGTCACGACAGGGCCGAAATAACGTCCGCCCACGCCGCCGCTCAAAGCACCGGTACTGGCAACCCCGGTCATGTAGTTGGCGACATTTTCACCGGTCGCACCCATCGGCACGGTCGCGGTAAAGGCTAGCGGCATCGGGGTGGCCCCGGCTTGCGTGTTCTGGATCGCGATCGTCGCGCTCCTGGTCGCGAAATTCACCGTCACGGTGGCGTTGCCGTTGATGAACACCGGATCATCGACCGCATTCGGCGCATGCCAGCCATAGGCAAAACCGGCATAGCTGGCGGCACCGCTGGCCGGCACCGCGGCGGGGTCAGTCACCGCGCCGTAGGCGACGAAGCCGCGCCGGTTCTTGTTGTGTTCTTCCAGCGCTCCCCATTCTCCGATATTGATCGTGTCCTGCGTGATCCACGCAGCCAGGTTGCTGTATGCATAGCTCCAGCCGTCGAACGCGCGGTAGCCTTTCGAACCGGGGAACGGAACGCCGTAGCCGGTGCCGCCCGGCAGCCATGGCGGGCTGCTGCCGGGCAGCGCATCGCCGGAATGGATATCGCCGTCGCCATGCACGCGCCCGGCATCCATCATGTCCGGCGTGTTGCCGCCGCTGCGCCAATCGCCGATGCGCGGCAAGTAATGCAGGCCGGTGGTTTCTATCGTCGGGCAGCTTGGCGAGGGCGGGTTGCAGCGCGACGGTTCGCTGCGCGGAAAATACCGGTTGTTGGCATAGTTGGCCTGGGTGCCGTTCCTGCCTTGGGACGCGTAGTCGAAGAAGCCGAGGTTGGCGCTGGAGGGAAGCGCGCCGAATACCAGCGCGCCGCTTGAGTCGAGCTGGACCCGGCCCTGCGTGGTGGTAAAGGTTTCGATGGTCATCGGCCGCTCGGTCACGCCATCCCATGTCAGGCCAAGGTTACTGAGGATCATCGCCATGCCGCCGATGTTGCCGCCGCCTTCCTTGGAAAGCCGGATTTCCGCCAGCCCGCCCGACGCCGCCGTCAGTCCGAATGCGCCGGTCTGGTCAGGGTTCGGATTCTGCATGTCGCTGGTCGATCTGCCGTAGACCTGCACACCGGAGCGGGTCAATCCCACGCCGTTGTCGATGCGGATCAGGCTCCCGCCGCTGCATTGCCAGCTTGGACCATCCACGCATGACATGGTCATCGACCCGGATGTAACCGGCGGCACGGTACCGGATGGTGGCGTGGTCGATCCTTCGGTCGCGTAATCGCAGACCTTCACGATGCCGAACAGCGGATCGCCGAAGACTTCGTTATTGCAGCCGATCGAGCCGGTGGCGATGCGCGTAACGAATGTTGTATCCCGGCCATAGCGCACCTGCCTGGTCCCGGAGAATGAGCAGATACCGCCTTCGGATGCACATCTGGTCCACGTCAGGTCCGGCGGTGGTGGCGGCGGTTCGGAACCGGAGGTCGCGTACTCGCAAATTTTCACGATGCCAGGCAGCGGATCGCCGAACACCTGGTTATTACAGCCGATCGAATCGGATGCGGTACGAATAGCATAAGTGCCGTTCAGGCCATAGCGCACCTGTGTGGTTCCGGAGAATACGCAGACGCCGCCTTCATTGGCGCATTTGGTCCATGTATCGCCCGGTGGCGGAGGAGGTGGAGGAGGCGGCGGTTCTCCGCCCGGCTCGATGGTCGCGTATTCGCATACCTTGTCTGCGCCAGGAAGCGGATCGCCGAACACCTGGTTGGTACAAGCCACCGAGCCGGTCACCACCCTGGTGGCGTAGGTGCCGTTCAAGCCGTAACGCACTTCGTTTGTTCCGGGCACATTGCATATGCCGTCCTCCACTGCGCATTGGGTCCATGTGATATCCCCGGGAGCAAACAATCTTGGCGTCGGCATTCGGTCGCCTTGAGAGGAGTCGGACACGGTGTCGGTTCCGCCGCCGCAAGCACTCAACACGACTGCTATCGTCAAGGCGACGCCATACCGCACTATGTCCCGGATTCCGCTCACGTTCTATCTCCAAAAGATCGTTCATGATGAGTACAGTAGTTGACAATAATGCATTGATGCGGGGCGACTGTTGACAGGTGTCAAGTGCGAATCAGAGCGGTGAAGAAAAAAGTTTTGGTATATGCGATGCCGTACGAATCGGCTTTCCTGACGGCACTCAAGGAGAGAGGTCTTTCTTGTCAACTATGCTTCGCAATGAAATTCTTGCCGCAGACAATCATTCATGGAAGAGCGGTAGCGCGTTCATCTGCGCTATCTCAATCTTGATCTCTGATTTGCTTTTAACCTGAGTCATTGATAGTTCATGTTTACCGGATAACGATGAAAATTCCTTTACGCATCAACTTTCTCAATATCCCTCCATCCGACGCCATTGAATCCGAAATTCGCAAGCGCGCCGAAAAGCTCGATCAATTCTACGAACACATGATGCACTGCGAAGTGACGGTCGACGTGCCGGGCAAGCATAAAAAGCAGGGACGCCTGTATGACATTCGCATCGACCTGACGGTGCCGGGAGCGGAGATCGCCATTAGCCGCGTGCATCGGAACGAAGATGTTTATGCCGTCATCCGCGATGCGTTTGAAGCGGCAATCAGGAAACTGCAGGACAAGGTTCGTTGCCGGCGAGGCGATGTGAAACTGCACGAAGCGCCGTTGCACGGACGCGTGACGAAATTGCATGAAGACGGACATGGATTCATTGAAACGCCGGACGGCAATGAATTTTATTTTCATCGCGAGAATGTGGCCCATCCTGATTTCGACCAGATCGGCATCGGCGTCGAAGTGCGGTTTCTGGCCGAGCCCGGCAGCGAAGGATTGCAAGCGAAAAGAGTCAGCGCGGGCAGGCACCATCTTCCGCATATGCCGGAGTAATCCGGACGCTACCCAACCTCCATCCCTACACGCTCTGCAGAGAATGAATGATCTGCTCCCGCAGCCAGAGATTGGCCGGATCGGCGTCCACGTTGGCATGCCAGTACAGATGCGCATCGAACGACGGCAGCGCAAGCGGGAACGGCAGAATCTGGTTGCCGAACTGTTCGTTCACGACCCGCGCATAGCGTTCCCGCATCGTCAACAACAGATTGGTTTGACTGACTACCCGGCACGCGGCGAAGTAATGCTGACAGCGCAGACGAACCCGGCGCTGCAGCCCCAGGCGGCTCAACTCGAAGTCCTCCATCCCCGGTCCCTTGCGGCGCGATGTCGCCAGGATGTGATCCTGCTGCAGGTAAGTCTCCAGGTCGAGTGAGCCCCGCACCAACGGATGGTTCTTGTGGACCAGCACCACGGTGGTATCGGTTTCGATCTGGGTATGCAGGACGGCGCTCGACAACGGCAGCAAGACATCGATCGCCAGATCCAGGGTCCCCGCCGCCAGTTCGCTTTCCAGTTCGCGCCGGTCGGTCTGAACGGCGGCGATGTTGACCTGCGGCGCCATTTCAGTGACCCGTTTCATCAGCGGCGGCAACACGTTCGACTCCAATACATCGCGCAAACCCAGGTTGAATTGCTTCTGGCTGGTGGCGGGATCGAAGCGATCGAGCTTGTTGAGCGTGACTTCGAAGCCGCGCAGCGAGTGCCGCACCGGTTCGATGATGCTGCGCGCCAGCGGCGTGGACACCATCGCATGGCCCTGCCGCTCGAACAACGGATCGTCGAACAACAGGCGCAGCCGTCCCAGCGCATGGCTGATCGCCGGTTGCGTCAGGTTCAGTTTCTGGCTGGCGCGGGTCACGCTGCCTTCGTCGTAAATCGTGGCAAAAACGATAAAGAGATTGAGATCGACACGGGATATATGCATGATATTTATTTATGATGATAATAACTATTCATTTGATGGATTCTATCGCACCGTTTAAGCTCCCACAATTCAATCATTCGATTAATCGTCAAGAGTATTGTTATGGGGCAAATTTATCTGGTCCGCCACGGACAAGCATCGTTCGGCAGCGACAATTACGATGAGTTATCGAGCCTTGGCGTCGAGCAGGCGCGCTTGCTGGGTGAATGGTTTGCCAATTGCAGTCAGGGTTTTCATCGCGTGGTCACCGGCGGCATGAAGCGCCACCGCCAGACCGCCGATGCGTGCATGGGCGCGCTGCCCAAGGCGCTGCGGGTGGAAACCGATTGGCAGCGCGATGTGGGTTTCAATGAATACGACCACCATGAAGTGCTGATCCGTCACTGGCCGGAATTCAACGACCCTCTTGCAATAAAAAAATTCCTGGCCGGCAGCGCACACCCGAAACGGGCATTCCAGAAAATTTTCGAAGAAGCGATGGCGCGCTGGGTGGACGGCAAGCACGACGCCGACTACAGCGAACCGTGGCCCGCGTTCCGCGCCCGTTGCGTGACCGCGTTCGAGCGCCTGGTTGAAAGCGCCGGTCCGTCGCAAAATATTGTCGTCTTCACCTCCGGCGGCACCATCGCCACCTTGTGCCAGCATGTGCTCGGCTTGCAGGACCGGCAGGTATGCGAATTGAACTGGACGCTGGTCAACAGCGCCGTCACCAAACTGTTTTACCAGCCGGGCCGCACCACGCTCAGCTACCTCAATAATTTCGCCCATCTGGAATGGCTCGGCGAACAGAACGCGGTCACGTACCGTTAAATGCCTGGCCTTCCACACTCAGTTACCGACTCTTTACAGGAACACCTTTCATGACCACTCCCAATTTGTTTGACCTCACCGGCAAAGTCGCATTGGTGACCGGCGCCAGCCGCGGCATCGGCGAATCGATCGCCAAGACCCTGGCCGCCTACGGCGCCCACGTCATCGTCTCCAGCCGCAAGGCCGAGGCGTGCGAGAGCGTGGTTGCCGCAATTCGCGCCGCCGACGGCAAGGCCGAAGCGCGCGCCTGCCATATCGGCGAAATGGAACAGATCCAGAAACTGTTCGGCGACATCGAAGCGGCGCACGGACGGCTCGATATCCTGGTCAATAACGCTGCCACCAATCCGTACTTCGGCTCGATTCTCGACACCGACCTGAGCGCGTTTCAGAAAACCGTGGACGTCAATATTCGCGGTTATTTTTTCAGCTCGGTGATGGGCGCGAAGCTGATGATCAAGAACGGCGGTGGCAGCATCGTCAATGTGGCGTCGATCAATGCCGTCATCCCGGGCAACCTGCAGGGGATTTATTCAGTGACCAAGGCTGCGGTGGTATCGATGACCAAGGCGTTCGCCATGGAATGCGCTGACTCGGGCGTGCGCGTCAATGCGCTGCTGCCGGGAGCGACCGATACCAAGTTCGCTGCGGCACTGGTGCAGAACAAGGCGGTACTCGACCAGGTCATGACGCACGTACCGATGAAGCGTGTCGCGCATCCCGACGAAATGTCGGGTGCGGTGTTGTATCTGGTGTCGAATGCGTCCAGCTACACCACCGGGACCTGTCTAGCAGTCGATGGCGGGTTCCTGGTCTGCTAAGGAATTAAGGGGAGGGAAGACAATCCCAGCGCAACCGCAAAAAAATCAAGGTTGCGCCTTACCTGGCGTCAGGTGGGGAAGCAGTGGCCAGTCGTCATGCGCGGCTGCTTCCATTTTTTTACAGAATTTTCAGCAGTGCCGGCATACAACCAACGCGCATCGCTCGTGATGCGCCGCAAAGGAGAAACAAATGGACTTCCAATACACCCCTAAAGTACAACAATTGCAAGCGCGCCTGATCGCCTTCATGGATGAACACGTCTATCCGAACGAAGGGCGCTTCCATGCCGAGGTCGAAGCCAACCGCAAAAAAGGCAACGCATGGGTGCCGACCGTCGTGATCGAAGAATTGAAGGAAAAAGCGAAAGCAGCCGGATTGTGGAATCTGTTCCTGCCGGAATCGACGCGCGGCGCCGGCCTGACCAACCTGGAATATGCACCGCTATGCGAAATCATGGGCCGGGTCCAATGGTCGCCTGAAGTGTTCAACTGCTCCGCGCCGGATACCGGCAACATGGAGACGCTGGAGCGTTACGCCAGCGAAGCGCTGAAAGATCAATGGCTCAAGCCGCTGCTGGCCGGCGAGATCCGCTCCTGCTTCGGCATGACCGAGCCGGCCGTTGCGTCATCGGATGCGACCAACATCGAAAGCCGGATTGTGCGTGATGGCGATCACTACGTGATCAACGGCCGCAAATGGTGGTCGTCCGGCGCCAACGATCCGCGCTGCAAGCTATTCATTTTCATGGGCAAGAGCGATCCCGACAACCCGAACCGGCACCAGCAGCAATCGATGATCGTGGTGCCGAGCGATACCCCGGGCGTGACCATCCTGCGCCATCTGCCGGTGTTCGGTTTTGACGATGCGCCGCATGGCCACGCCGAAGTGCTGTTTGAAAACGTGCGCGTGCCGGCTTCCAACATCCTGCTCGGCGAAGGACGCGGCTTTGAAATTGCGCAAGGCCGCCTTGGACCTGGCCGCATTCACCATTGCATGCGTCTGGTCGGCCTGGCTGAACGGGCGCTGGAAAAAATGTGCAAGCGCACCCTGAAGCGGGTTGCTTTCGGCAAGCCGATCGCGGAGCAGACAGTGACGCTGGAACGTATCGCCGAGGCCCGCATCATGATCGACGAGGCACGCTTCCTGGTGCTGAACGCCGCATCGATGATGGATACCGTCGGCAACAAGGTCGCCGCCAAGGAAATCGCGATGATCAAGGTGGCGGCGCCGATCATGGCGTGCCAGGTGATCGACTGGTCGATTCAGGCGCACGGCGGCGGCGGCATGACCGACGAGTTCCTGGCGCATGCATATGCCAGCGCGCGTTCGCTGCGCATTGCGGACGGTCCGGATGAAGTGCACCGCAACCAGATCGGCAAACTGGAACTGGCAAAATACAAGCCAGCCAAACCGGCACGTTGATTATTTGAGGAGTCGGCATGTCTGAATCATTTGCAGGAAAAACAGTACTGGTCACCGGCGGCGCCGGTGGCATCGGGCGCGCCGCCGCACTGGCCTTCGGCAGGGCCGGCGCCAATGTGGTGGTGTCGGATATCACGGTCACCGGCGGTGAAGAAACCGCGCGCATGATCGTGCAAGCCGGCGGCATCGCAATCTTCGTCAAGACCGACGTCACCCGCGCCGCCGATGTTCAGGCATTGGTTGCGCGGGCCGTCGAGACGTACGGCCGGCTCGACTGTGCATTCAACAACGCCGGCATCGAAGAAGAAAGCAAGCCGCTGGCCGGTTGCGAGGAAGCCATGTTCGACCGCATCATGAACGTCAATGTGAAGGGCGCATGGCTGTGCATGAAGTACGAGATCGAGCAGATGCTGAAGCAGGGAGGCGGCGCGATCGTCAATACGGCATCGGTGGCCGGGCTGGTGGGCGCGCCGCTGCAACCGGTGTATGCCGGCAGCAAGCATGCGGTGGTGGGAATGACCAAAACCGCCGCGGCTGAATACGGCCGCGCCGGCATCCGGATCAACAGCGTCTGCCCCGGCGTCATCCGCACCGAGATGCTGGAGCGGGCGCTGGAGCGCGAGCCGAAGCGCGCGAAGGCGATCAAGATCGCGCATCCGATCGGCCGACTCGGCGAGGCGGAAGAAATTTCCGGCGCGGTGTTGTGGCTGTGCTCGGACAGTGCATCGTTCGTGACCGGCCATCAATTGGCGGTGGACGGCGGCCTCACCGCCATATAACACCTTGAAACCCACGTCCCGAGGACGTGGTCATCCGCACCACACCGCCGGCGCTGCCCGGCGAACTGAGTTGACCGGCATCAATCAACTATCTCAAAAGCCTACGCGGCGCAAGGTTTCGTGACATCTTTCCAGAGTCAAGCCTGCAATCCAGTAGCCGGGCAAAAAATCAATTGAAAATATTGGTGCGCAAAACCTCATCTCGCTGGTTTTGCCGTCGTCAATCAACTTGCCGGAGATCACAAAATGCATCATTTCGTGTTTACCAGGACAACGTCTTTTTTTGCAATTCCCATCATTCTTTTCTCTCTGTCCGGCCCCGCCGCCGCGAAAAATATAACAACGGGCAAGCCGGCTTTCCTTGGCGAGATTTCGCTCAGGACCACGGACGGCGTCTCCGACGACCTGCTGACCGCCGGCCTCGGCAAGACTGGTTTGGCAGGCCCATCGCCCGCCATTGCCGACCCGGCGAATCCGACCGCGGCCGAGTTGCGCCGCCTGGCAATCTACAATAATTATCGCGCTCTGGTGGACATCACCGCAGCCGGCGGCTACGGCACGCTATACGGCCCCAACGTCAACCAGGCGGGCATCGCCACCACCAGCGAAGGGCTGATTGCCGGAACCGAGCACATAGCGTATTCCGATGACGGCACCGGCCGCCAGAATGTGACGATGATGGTGCAGGTGCCTGTGACTTTCGATGCTGCCAAGCCGTGTATCGTGACCGGCACATCGAGCGGATCGCGCGGTATCTACGGCGCCATCGGCACTTCGGGCGAGTGGGGCCTGAAGAACGGTTGTGCGGTTGCCTATACCGACAAGGGAACCGGCAACGGCATCCATGACCTGCAAAACAATACGGTCAGTCTGCAGAACGGCGTTCGCGCCGATGCGGCTGCCGCCGGAAGCGCATCGAATTTCACCGCCAACCTGACCGACCCGCAGCGTACTGCATTCAATGCCGCATTCCCGAATCGCTTTGCAGTCAAGCACGCGCACTCCCAGCAAAATCCGGAGAAAGACTGGGGCAAGTGGACGCTGCAATCGGTGGAATTTGCGTTTTATGTGCTCAATCAAAAATTCAACAAGCATTTCAATCCCTCCAACACGATCACCATCGCGTCCAGCGTATCCAATGGCGCCGGCGCGGCACTGGCCGCGGCAGAACAGGACACGCGAGGGTTGATCGGCGGAGTCGCAATTGCCGAGCCCAGCATTGCGCTGGTCCCGAACAACAACCTGACGGTCAAGCGCGGCGCCAAGACAATGGTCGGCACCGGAAAATCCTTGCTGGACTACTTCTCGATTGCCAACCTGTATCAGCCATGCGCGGCGCTGGCATCGCCATCGACCAACGTGTTCCATACAGTCAATGCCACGCTGGCGGAAAACCGTTGCGATGTGCTGAAGGCGAACGGCTTGATCAGCGGCAATTCACCCCAGGAAATGGGGGCGAGCGCCCTGAACGCGCTGTTTGACGCAGGCTATGAGCCGGAAAGTGCGCCGCTGCAGGCTTCGATGTTTGCTTTCGCCACCCCGGCGATTGCCACGACTTACAGTAATACATACGGCCGTTTCAACGTGACCGACAACCTGTGCAACTGGAGTTTTTCCGGTTCGGCTGCCGGCATGCCGTTATCGTTCGGCACCGGCAACGGTATTCCACCGACAGCGGGTATTGCGATCTTCAAGAACAACTCGGTCGGCGGTGCGGCGCCGTTGGCGACTTCGGTTTCGGTCAGCACCGGAAAGGCGGACTATGACATCGACGGCGCATTCTGCGTGCGTGACCTGGTCACCGGCAACAGCCAGAATGCGCAAAGCGTCCAGCAAGGCATGCGCGAAATCGAGCGCAGCGGCAACCTCAATGGCAAGCCCGCGATTATCGTGCATGGCCGATCCGACACCTTGATTCCGGTCGGCTTTACGTCGCGTCCGTATTACGGCTTGAACAAAATGGTGGAAGGTCGCAAGAGCAAGCTCAGGTATATCGAGGTGACCAATGCGCAGCACTTTGAAGCGTTCCTTCCATTCCCGGGCTACGCACAAAACTATCTGCCGCTGCATCGTTACTTCATCCAGGCAATGGACCTGATGTATGCCCACCTGAAATCGCACGCTGCATTGCCGGAAAGCCAGGTGGTTCGCACGATACCTCGCGGCATGAATGGCGGCGTGGTGAACCCGATCAGCAGTGACAACGTGCCGCCGATCGCGATCACGCCGCGCGCGGACGATCGCATCACGTTCTCCAACAATACCGTGACTGTTCCGGACTAAACCGGCTCCGCAATACTGAAAGCACATGAGCGTAATCTCATGTGCTTTTTCTTGGTGTGTCGGATTTTTTCAGGCAAGCTGAAGGACAGCTTGCCTGCGGACGTTGCAGTCAATAGAAAACCGCGAGCCAGACGGTGTCGGTATCGGCACTGGTCGATTCGACGCGATGCCGTGCGCCGGCGGGTATATCGATATACCCGCCTTCGGCAAGGTGAACGGTCTTGTCGCCGTCTTCGAAATGCAGTCTTGCTTCGCCTTTCACCACCATGACCCATTCATTCTCTTTCTGGTCATACCAAAAGCCCGGCTCCGAACAATGTCCGCGCGAGACGATACGTTCGATGCGCACATGCTTCGCATCTACCAGTCGTTCGCTAAACTCGGCGGGAAGAGAGGAGGGAATATGGTCCAGCAGACTGCCCGCCTTCACTTGATCAGACCCTCGGCTTTCAAGGTCTCCCGCACCTTCGGACGATCGCCGACGCGGGCCATGTAAGCTTTCATGTTGGGCCATTTTCCGAGGTCGATCTTGTGGACGTTGGCCCAGTTGAGCACGGTGAAGAGATAGGCGTCAGCCGCGGTAAAGCCGCTGCCGGTCACATACTGTTTATCCTGCAAGAGTTGTTCGAGCACATTGAACCGCCGCTCGATCGTTCCCAGTTGGACCTCCTTCATCTCCGGCGTCATTTTCGGATTGAAGAGGGCGCCGATTTGCTTGTGGATTTCAGTGGCGGCGAAATTCAGCGCGGACATCTGCTCGTAGCGTTCCATCGTTCCGAACCCGGGCACCAGTCCCGACTCGGGCTTTTGGTCGGCCAGGTACTGGCAGATGACACCGACTTCGGTCAGCACGGTGCCGTCGTCGAGTTGAAGCGCGGGCACATAGCCTTTCGCATTGATTTTCCAAAAGTCGGCGCCGTCTTCCGTTTTCTTGTTCGGGATGTCGACCCTGACAAGATCGACGGCAATGCCGGCTTCGCGGGCGACGATGTGCGGCGCCATGGAACAGGCGCCAGGGGAGTAGTAAAGCTTCATGCAGTCTCCGTTGGTTCGATGGGCGGGCACCCATGCTAACAGATCGGGCAAGAGTTGATTTGTGCCGGATTTTTCGGGAGCGATTGAGCGTTCGCATTGATCCGGCACCGATTTTTGCTGTGGCGTCGCCTTGCGGCCCAAATCAACACCTCGCCGTGCATTAACAGGGGTGATGTCCTGCACGGTGCGCGCGTTCCCGAGACTACGTGCCGTGCATCAATGAATGATCCGGCGAATCGAGTGTCACTGATTTCATGCGTTCGGCGGACAGGGCAGCGTTCAACACGGAATGCATGACCTGCTTGTTTATTTCCAGTTCCGATGGACTGCAGTGGCGGTGAAATAGACCTGCCTCCCTCGCTTCCCGAATAGCGGCTGAGAGCATCAGCTCAGTGATCTGCATTGTCATCCTCTTGAATTTGGAGGCAATTCGCCATGTACTACCCATCTGCCATGTAATGAAAGTAAATCAGCAGTCAATATGACTGAATTTCAAAATTTGATTTGTTCGGTACCGTACATAACGAAAAAAAGCTACTGGCGTCTGGCGCGAATGCCGGCCACGCAACAGGGGATGTCGAATGCATGGCTTGCGGCACAAGGACCGATCAGCATACGGGACCAGTGGATGAAGGCGCAGGGCTATCGTTGAAGGAAAGCGTGTGCGGCCTGTTGTTGAGCCGCCAGGTGCGGACCCGCACGCCGGGTGGTGTGGGTGCTGGAGGTAAGAGACCTCCGGCTACCCGATTAGAATCGTTATGTCGGTTCATAATTCAGTCTCGCTTCATACGCGTTGCAATGACGACAGACGAAAATATTTCCGGAATAGCGGCCGTCTGCTCTTTCCTCTGCGCTGAAAAACGTTTCGATTTTTCCGCCACAAATTCTGCAGAAATTGGAGGCGCGCCAAGACGCAATGAACATCCCAAAACCAATTAAGACCAACCCGAAGGCTACGGCAAAAGACATTTGGACATTACTCGTCGCAATTCCATATACTCCTGCTAGGGATGAGCCGAATACTGCAATTACGAACCCGCCAACTCGGAAAAAATAGAACGCCGGCGAGCGCTTAAGAACAGTCGATTCTCGACACTCGGGAAAATCCGTTATCTTTGCCTCGACCATATGATTTCCAGCGTTTACGATAACCAGCGGCGTAGCCGTCAGTGTTCATCAAAATGTTAGGGTTGACTTTCGCCGGCTTCAATTGCGTCACAATCCAATGTGCTCCGCAGGATAGGCCTTTCCGTTATATTTAAGACGGTAGACAACCGGCCTTTTCGGAGATTTTTTGTCATTGTCCACACTCGAAATTGCGGTGATGCGTAAGTCCCTGAATCCGTTCGATACGGTATTGAGAATACTCATCGCGTAGGAAGTCGTTTCAATAACGATCTCACGATCGCCAGAAGCACAGCTCGGACCGCCTTTAATGAACGTCCAAGTTGATAAATAGAGTCCTTCCAGCACTGGTCGTATCGTCTCTCCTTCCCTGACAAAGAGCGTACGAGTAGGGCCGAGTCCGCCGTCTACACAACCTTGACTATAGACCGTAGAGAAGTCGAGTCCAAAAGCCCTTATACCCGGACCAAGATCATAACGTGCAGTATCGAGTCGTAAGCTGCCGGCTCCAATCGTCAAGATAGCGTCTTCGCCAATGACGCCTTTATATGACGCAACTACTTTGGTCTTGGCTGTGTCGACAAGTGAAACGACGAGATGCTTCTGGTATTCCACTTCCGAAGTGTATGCAAAAGAAACAATCATCAACGATTTATCGGACGGCCACCTTTTACACGTACTCGCGATAACGTCATTATTTACATCAGAATGTGAATCGTCGCCAAAATTAATCTCTTTAATCTTTAGATGTTGACTGACCAGCTTTAACGAGGCGTCGGTACAAGGTCCCTGATCCGGATGAGAATCTGCTTGGCCACGCGCAGAGTGGCAAACCAAAATAGAAAAAACGATGATTGAAAAATTTCTAAGCACGCTTATCTTATCCATGAAAACTTAACGCCGCCAACATGCGCAGCTTTGGAGTGAAGGCGAGGCCGCAACGGAAAAGCTGTGGCCGTGATTGGCTTGGTTATGTTGCACTTTTCAATGCCTCCCGTATGAAATCTGCCTTAGCCGCAGTATATGCCTCTCTATCTGACCTAAATTCTGCCGCCCACAACCGCTTATTTTTCTCATACTGTTCTGCTAGTTCAGTATTGGCACGAAGTATGTTCCGGAACGCCAAGCGCCGATCCCATTCCTGACTGCCGTACACCACAAGGTGCAGGTGATGTGTCCGGCGCCCCTCGGTCCATCGCATAAGCCAACGCCGATCAACTAACGAAGCATTGAACTCCATTGACGTTGTATATTTTGCATGGCACAACGGTTCCATTAACTCATCGGCACGCGATATCGAATCTACTCCCGCCAGGATATCGATGATCGGCTTAGCCGAAAGGCCAGGTACTGCTGTGCTTCCAAAGTGCTCAATCGCCAAAAAATCACCTGGAAACAAGCGAAGGAGCCGGTCTCGCTCTTCCTCGAACATTGATGGCCAGTTCGCGTCGTACGGGTAGAGCGCTACCTCCTCCTGAATTGCTCTGTTTAGGGATTCCTCTTCATCCATCACCCACTATCCCTTGCAATATAACGCCTGAATTAAGCCGAGCCGAGAAGCAGCTTCGGCTTGCATGAATTGGTAGCGCCGATTGTCACCGCAGAATCTTCTCCATTGCCTTTCCTTTCGCGAGCTCATCAATCAGCTTGTCTAGATACCGTATTTTTTGCATTAACGGATCTTCTACGTCTTCCACGCGAACACCACACACTACGCCTTTGATAAGCGAAGTATTTGGATGGATGGCGGGTGCTTGAGCAAAAAAGGTTTCAATATCGCTTTGTTGGTCGATCTGTTTCTCTAATCCCGCCTGGGTATAGCCAGTCAACCAGCAGATGATTTGGTCAACTTCTTTTTTCGTGCGACTTTTACGTTCCGCTTTTTGAACATATAGCGGATATACCTTAGAGAATTCTGTAGTGAAAATGCGATGCTTAGGCATCATCATTCCTCCGACGGGTCTAGGATGCAGCGTAGAGTTGAGCGGGCTGCGCGGCTGTTTGCGAAGCTCCACTCGAACGTCGTTAGGCGACTGCACTCGTATGCGCCAGCCTAGCATTTAGGTAGCCGATGAAGATTAAAGCTGCCGCGAATGGGCCAATGAAGAACCACGCGTAATAGTTTCCGGGGCTATGGAGTTCTGAGTAGTAGTGGAATGCGTCCATCGCGACCCCCGCAATACCTGTCGCACAGACCGCTATGGTGAGGAACCGAGCCGCGGCAGTTATGCGTTGGCCGAGCAGGCCGGCTGCCACGCCAGATACACCGGCGAGCATTGCTGCCCAGGAAAACTGACCGAAGAAGAGCTGGCCAAAAAGAAAGCCGCTCGCTCCGAAGAAGATCACATACACTCTTGCGACGTTCAGCAGAAATTTCATTGTTATATTCCTCGATGGCCTAGCTTGTTATAAATCGAAAAACGCTTGTTTAATATCGACCGTTGCGATTTAACAAGGGAACACAAATCCTTGCGAAGGCGCGTCAGTCATGGCTTTCCACCGCTGCGCTGCATGAATATACAAATTTAACAGAATCGACAAACCACGCAAGGAGTTAGGGCTTTTATTAATGCTGAATTTATAACACATCGAGGCCGTGAATGGCCGGTTTGGAGAGGAGCTCACCACGGACCGCTTCTGGCCGGGTGTCGCCTGTCGCTTTCAAAATTGAATGACCGCTTCCGCTGCGTTGCGAACGTTCATCAGGTGCCCTTGACAGGCTTCTTTGGGTCGATTCGAGACATCAGATTTCGCATAAATCCCTGCCTGGTCAAGTCATAACTTGCGGACACAAGGCGAATCGCAGTGCCGCAAAACCGCGCTTCCCTTCAATCGCACCCGAGGGAAAACGCGGTTCCGTCATTCAAAGCTTTGTCTTTCCTGGGCCATCTTCACCAATATCGCGGCCGGTGCAAAATAGCCGCCGAAGCGCTCGGCCAGTTCCCTGGCGCGACTGACGAAGTTGGCGACGCCGTAGGCATTGATGTATTGCAGCGCGCCGCCCTGGAATGGCGCGAAGCCCCAGCCGTAGATGCTGCCGATGTTGGCGTCGGCAACCGTCAGCACGACTTTCTCCTCAACGCATTTGGCTGCTTCATTGGCCTGCGCGAACATCATGCGTTCGATCAGGTCTTTTTGCGGAAGCTGTACCGCCGCAAGTGGAAATGCATCCTGCAAACCGGCCCACAGATGTTTCGGTTCGTTTACCGGATAATTGTAGAAACCCTTGCCGGATTTCTTGCCGCTGCGGTCGAGTCCCATCACCATTTTTTGCAAGCCTGCACTGGCGGGGTGAGGGGTAAACGGTTTTCCTTCGGCCGCGAAATCCTTGCGCGTCTGCTCCAGAATGTGCCAGGACAGCGACAGGCTTACCTCATCGTGCAAGGCCAGCGGCCCGACCGGCATGCCGGCCTGCAATCCGGCCATTTCGATGGCGCGCGGATGCTGCCCTTCCATCAGCAGCTTCAGGCCTTCCATGACATATGTGCCGAACACGCGCGACGTGTAAAAGCCGCGCGCATCGTTGACCACGATCGGAGTTTTCCGGATCTGCTGTACATAATCAAAACTGCGCGCCAACGTTTCCTGGCTGGTCTGTGCGCCGACGATGATTTCAACCAGGGGCATCTTGTCGACCGGCGAGAAAAAATGCAGACCGATAAAATTTGCCGGACGCACGCTCGCTTGCGCCAGCCCGGTGATCGGCAGGGTAGAGGTGTTGGATGCAAAAATCGCTTCCGCCCCGAGCGCCGCCTCGGTCCTTCGCGTGATGTCGGCCTTGATCTCGCGGTCCTCGAATACCGCTTCGATTACCAGGTCGCAGCCGGCAAGATCGTTGATGTCGGTCGTGGTCTTGATCTTCGCCAGAAACGCCTGCTTGCCCTCGGCGGTTTGACGTCCTCGCTTGATCGCCTTGTCGAGCAGCCCGGCGGAATATGCTTTGCCTTTTTCCGCACCTTCGATACTGACATCGAGCAGGACCACATCAATCCCGGCTTTGGCGGAGTCGTAGGCAATGCCCGCGCCCATCATGCCCGCGCCGAGGACGCCGAGTTTCCTGACGGTCGAAGCGGGAAAGCCTGCGGGACGCGATTTGCCCTTGTTGATCGCGTTCAGTTGAAACCACAATGTGCCGATCATGTTCTTTGCCACAGGCGACAGCACGCAGTTGGCAAAGTAGCGCGACTCGATTTCGCAGCCGGTATCGAAGTCGACAATGCCGCCTTCAAATACGCAGCTCATGATATTGGTTGCGACAGGGTAGTTGCCGAAGGTCTTGGCGCTCGCCATCGATGGCGCGATCGACCACAACTGCGCATTCGCCGGGCTCTTGGAGTCGCCGCCCGGCCAGCGGAATTTCTTGTCGTCCCATGGTTGCACCGGCTGTGGATTGGCAAGGCACCAGGCTTTCGCCTTTGCCATCATGTCTTCGCGGTCGCTTGCAAGCTCATGCAGGATGCCTTGCTGTTTTGCTTCGTCCGCGCCGAGTTCCTTGCCTTCCAGAAGCAGAGGCAACGCATTCTGGATTCCGATCAGGCGCGGTAGGCGTTGCGTGCCGCCGCCGCCGGGCAGCAGTCCCAGCTTCACTTCCGGGAAGCCGAACCTGGCTTTGGGCTGGTTGACGGCGATGCGGTAATGGCAGGCCAGCGCCAACTCCAGTCCGCCGCCCAGCGCGGTGCCGTTCAGCGCGGCGGCCACCGGACGGCCGCAGTGCTCCAGGCGGCGCAGGAGCGCCTTGAATTGCTGCGCCATGTCGAATGCCTGCCGCGGCTCGCTGATGCGGGATAGCTTTTCGATGTCGGCGCCGGCCAGGAATTCCTTTTTACCGGACGTGACGACGATGCCGGCGATCGACTTGTCGGCTTCGATTGACGCGATCGCGTCGATGAATGGGACGGTCAATTCGTCATTGAGCACGTTCATCGAACGGCCCGGCATATCGATGGTCAAGGTGACGACGTTGTCGGCATCTTTTTGGAAATGTACGCTCATGGTGTCGGATCCGTCGATGGTTTAGAGTCGTTCGATGATGGTGGCGATGCCCATGCCGCCGCCCACGCAGAGCGAGATCAACGCGGTGGATTGGCCGGTTCGCTCCAGCTCATCGAGCGCGGTGCCGAGGACGATGGCGCCGGTCGCGCCCAATGGATGGCCCATCGCGATGGAGCCGCCGTTGACATTGACGCGCGCCATATCGATATCGAGGTCGCGTGCCGCGCGCATGACGACGGCGGCAAAGGCTTCGTTGATTTCAAACAGATCGATGTCGCCGGCTTTCATGCCGGCTTTGGCCAGCGCCTTGCGCGCCGCCGGCGCGATGCCGGTCAACATGATGGTCGGTTCCGATCCGGTGACCGCGGCGGCGACAATGCGGGCGCGCGGTTTCAGCCCCAGTTTTTCTCCCATTTCCGCACTTCCGATCAGTGTCAGCGCGGCGCCGTCCACGATGCCGGACGAGTTGCCGGCATGGTGCACGTGATTGATCTTTTCGATGGTTGTGTACTTGCGCAGCGCGGTTGCGTCGAAACCCATCTGCCCCGTTTGCGCAAAGGCCGGATTCAGCCCGGCCAGGCTTTCCATGGTGGTCTCGGCACGGATGTATTCATCGTGATCCAGCACCACCATGCCGTTCAGGTCCTTCACCGGAATCAGCGACTTGCCGAAGCGTCCTTCAGCCCTCGCGCGCGCGGCTTTCTTTTGGGACTGCATTGCGAAGTTGTCGACATCGGCTCGGGAAAACCCTTCCAGCGTCGCAATCAGGTCCGCCCCGACGCCTTGCGGTGCGAAGCCGATCATCTGGTTCACGCGCGGGTCCATGAACCAGGCGCCGCCATCCAAACCCATGCTCCAGCGCGACATGCTCTCGACTCCGCCCGCCACCACCAGTTGCTCCTGGCCGGACATGACTTTCATCGCGGCGAGATTGATCGATTCCAGGCCGGACGCGCAGAAGCGCGATTGCGTCACGCCGGGAACCGATTCATCCCATCCGGCATACAGCACGGCAGTGCGCGCAATGTCCGCGCCTTGTTCGCCGACCGGCGTCACGCAACCGAGCACCACGTCATCCACCAAGGATGTATCCAGATGGTTGCGCTGCTGCAGTGCCTGCAGCAAGTTGCCAAGCAAGTGCACCGGCGTCACCTGATGCAGGCGGCCGTCCTTCTTGCCTTTGCCGCGCGGCGTGCGCACGGCGTCGAAAATATAGGCTTCAGTCATGTCTACTCCGGCTTGTTTTACTGTGTAAGGAACTTTGCACCGCGATCTTCGCATTGGGCGATGCGAAGTGATTACCACACTATACGATCGATTCCGTTCCGGTCAATTGGCGTTTTCCTCTAAAAATACTTTTAAATCTTGCAGTAAAGATGATTGCGCGCAGGAATGGAAACGCCGCCCGGGTCAGTCCATCTTATACGGCGGTCATGGCCCGTTCCAGGCGTTGCCTTACCTCGTTCGCCAGTTCTTCAATGCCTGGCTTGTCCACCAGTTGCAAAACGGCATCGGTATTCATGAACTCGACATGCACCGTGCCGCTGCTATCTTCGCGTACGACGACATTGCAAGGCAGCAGCAATCCGATTGACGGATCGATGCCAAGGGCACGATTCGCCAGGGATGGATTGCAGGCGCCGAGAATGCGGTACGGCGGAATGTCCTTATTCAGTTTCTTCTTCAGCGTGGCGGCGACATCGATGTCGCTCAGGATGCCAAACCCCTCGCCCTGCAATGCGCGCGCGACCCGGTCGATTGCGCCGGTGAATGAGAAAGCGACTGTTTTTCCAAAGCCATATTGGGTTGCCATCATGAACTCCATTCAGTAACTGAAAAAAGTGATTGTCTCCGTCGGGTAGCTATACCATGATGTAGTTCCCGCAATGCCAAAATCATCAAGCCCGCAGGCCGGTGCACCCATTGGATTCCCGCTCCATTATCCGGCAACTCCCGGAGGACATCTTCATCTGCGTCATAATGCAACGTAACGAGGTATGCGGATCTGACAAGAAATGAGATCGGCGGCGGGAAGTTGTCATAGGAACAGCAATGACGAGCGCCGCATCAACCATTCGCGTCGGCTGCCGCGCATGAGGCCGGCGCAGGCTTTGTTGAAAATGCGTATTACACGCCGGCGGAAAAAGTATTTCGTGCGACTCGCATCGATAGCATCCGGGTCGATTCACAGGATTGCAGCATGGCAGGGAGATCCGGGACCATGCTTGAATGGAAGAAAATTGCGATGAATCGTTCGACTGAAACTTTAATCGCCGATCCCGGCCTGCGTTTCCTCACGGGTGAAGGGGAAATGAGAAAGCGCATCAGGGAGTTCGACTGGAGCGGCACTGAACTTGGCGATCCTGCCTGCTGGCCGGGCAGTCTGAAGACCGCGATTTCGATCATGCTGGATTGCACCGGACCGGCCTACATTGCATGGGGTCCGCGCTTCATACAACTATACAACGACGCTTACATTCCAATTCTGGGCGAACTCAAACATCCTGCGGCGCTTGGCCTCTCAACCATCGAAACATGGCAGGAAATTTGGGGAGAGATTGTGCACCCTCTATTTCACCGGGTGGTCGCTTCCAGCGAGGCGATCTCAATGGAACACAAGCTGATGCCGATGCTGCGCAACGGTTACCTGGAAGAATGCTACTTCAGCTTTACCTATAGTCCGTTAACGGATGAAGCAGGGAACGTCATCGGCGTGTTCGTCATTCCAAGGGAAACCACTCATGAGTTCGTCAGTAACCGCCGGGCAAATGCGCTGCGCATGCTGGTGCAGAACCTGTCCGATGCGCAAGACATGCGCGGCATCCGTGCCGCATTTGAAAAAACGGTTTCCGAGTGCCCGCAGGATCTTCCGTTCGGGCTCTGGTACGAGCGCCGGCAGGACCGCGCCGGTCTGGATCTTATCGCAGCGGCAGGCATACAGCGCGGATCCGCCCTCAGTCCGGAATTTCTCGATCCGGAGCGTGACAGCTTTTATGCCGGATTGGAAAATGCAGGCAGTCCTGAAATAGCCGACCGCTCCATTGACGATAAGTTGCTCCATTGGTCACATCCGCAACACCACAGCGTAAAACCGCAAACTCTTTTTATCAAGCCGCTACGCTATTCCAATTTGCAGCGCCCGGATGGGTATGTCGTTATCGCGGTAAACCCGATGCGGCCGAATGACGAGGCGGAGAAAGAGTTTCTTCATGCGATTCGATCACGGCTTGAAAGTGCGGTACGCCGCATGAATAAGACCGAGCTTGAAAGGCACGATCGCCTGCATGAGTTTCAGACCGTCATGGCGGCATTGCCCTGTCTGGTATGGATGTCCGACACCTCGAAGGCATGCATTTTCGTTAATCGGACTTGGCTGGAGTTCAGAGGCCGGTCGCTTGAGCAGGAAATCGGCGACGGATGGGCCGAAGGCGTGCATCCCGACGACAGGGGCGAGCGGGATCGATACCTGCGTGCTTTCGACGAGCGCGCCGCCTATACGCTTGAGTACCGCCTGATGCATGCCGATGGCGGTTATCGATGGATGCTGGACGAAGGAACGCCTCGCTACGGCATCAACGGTGAATTTTTAGGATACATCGGCACGTGCATCGACATCACCGAGCGTAAGAAGGCGGAACAGGAAGTCCTGTCCTCGCAGATAGAACTTCGTAACCTTTATGAACGATTGAAGACGGTACGGGAGGAAGAGCGGTGCGCGCTCGCGCGGGAAGTGCACGATCAGCTAGGGCAGATCCTGTCGGCGGCAAAAATCGACATCAAGCTGTTGGAAGACGATTTCAGACTGACGCAAGGAAATCTTTCCCGCGGCGATATTTTGACCGAGCTGCGATCGGCCTGCGACACCATCGAAAAGGCGATTCAGGTGGTCAGGCGGCTGGCGACCGAGCTTCGCCCGCCGGAATTGGAGAGCCAGGGTTTGCGATCCGCAATCGAATGGCACACGCACGATTTCGAACGTCGAACGAAAATTCCGTGCAGCATCGAACTCCCGGCTGACATGCATGAACTGAACGACACGGTCGCGACCGCATTGTTCCGCATATTTCAGGAGGCAATGACCAATGTCCTTCGTCATGCAAAGGCGACGCATGTCTGGGTGACCGTTGAGTGCCGGGTCGGTGAAATACGCCTTCGCGTGCTCGATAACGGCATCGGTATCTTGCCCGAGCGGGCGAGTAGCCCGCACTCGATCGGCCTGAAGGGGATGCGCGAACGAGCGGCGATTGCCGGCGGCAGGGTAGCGGTCGGCACGCTGGGCCGATCAGGTACGCTGGTCACGGCGACGGTGCCGCTGACAAACGATGCCAATTTATTCCAGCACGAAATTGATCCCGATTCCTTCACAGGAGAAAGCGCGTGATTAGAATCCTCATCGCGGACGATCACGAGCTGCTTCGTGAGGGAATCAAAAAAATCATTCGCGCCCACAAGGATATGCGGATCGTCGCCGAAGCCGCCGATCTTGCGCAAGCCATTCAACTTGTCGGGCAACATGTGCCGGACATCGTGATTCTCGATATCAGCCTTCCCGGGCATGATGGCCTGGAGGGCTTGGCGGAGGTGCGCCAGCGGTTTCCCGCTATTCCCGTTCTTATCCTGAGCATGTATCCGGAAGAGCGTTTTGCGATTCGCGCGCTGAAGACCGGTGCGTCCGGTTACATTACCAAGGCCATGGCAGCCGAGGAATTGATCAAGGCGATAAGAAAGATCATGTCGGGAGGAACCTATGTCAGCTCATCCGTGGCGGAACTTCTGGCATTGAATGTCCGTGAACCGACGCGCATGTCGCCGCACCAGTCGCTGACCGAGCGCGAACTCCAGGTAGTTTCGATGCTTGGCGCCGGCAAGCAAACCAAGCAGATTGCCGCGGAGCTTTCGATCAGCATCAGTTCCGTCAATACCTACCGCGTACGGATTTTTAAAAAAATGGGACTGGCGTCCAACGCGGCGGTGATCCGCTATGCCGTTGAACACGGCCTGGTCGAATAAGCGCCATCAAGACCCGCGAGCGCATTGACGCGCGGCTGGTCATTGCGTTGCGCGACATGGCCCGTCGCGCTTCCGGCCGCGGATGCCGCGGCGCTCCACCCCCTGGCGTTTCGCAACATTCCTGCGGGAAAGCGATGTCCGCCGCGTTTCCACATTAATAACAAATAGCTTGCGCTTGATTCCTGTAGTGAAATATGCGACAGGAAACTGTCAAGGTTATGACATTGATCGTCAGAAAATGGCTGATATTTGCGGTAGGGGATATGCACTATGATCTTCTATGGAGCACTTATTAAGTAGCGCGCTTCGATTGCCTGGCGGAATTGTGAATACGCCGGGTTCCTGTTACTCGATTCGGTGATGCTTAATGGGAAACATGAATGATCCTGATCGAGTTTGAGTGTGGTGGACACCGCTTTGCATTACCGCTCGCATCCACCCGCCGTGTGATTCCAACGGCGCAGCCGACACCGTTGCCCGGCGCACCGGAAATTGTTCTCGGTGTTATTAATCTGGGCGGAGAAGTTGCAATAATCGTCAATTTTTATCGCCGCGTCGGACTGCCTTTTTCGGGCATTGAAGTATCGCAGCAACTGCTGCTGGTCGATATCGCGGGAATCTGCGTCGGTCTTGTCGTAGACCGCGTCGTCGGTATCTTTTCCCATGAGATGAACGACCAGCCAGCCATTCCGGAGCAGTTTGCCGGCGCCGATTTCGTGCAGGCAATACGGCAGCTTGACGATGGCCTTTGCATTATCTGCAATCCGGAAAAATTTCTGCTCGATGACGAAATCATTTCGATCGGTCATGCCTTGGATCAAATAAGCCATGTCGAACACTGACTACATGCTGCCGACCGATCTCGTCGAACAACTGGCGCAACGGATAGAGGCCGGGACCGGGTTGTCTTTCGCCGGCAACAAGACACGCGACTTGAGGTCGGCAGTCCACAGAATGGCTGCGTCGACCGGCATCGAGCACGCCGCCGAATGTGCCGATTGGCTGCTTTCCGGTTCGTGGGATCGCGCGAAAGCAGACCTGTGCGCATCGCATCTCACGGTGGGAGAAACCTATTTTTTCCGGGAACCGCGGGCATTCGGCCTGGTGCGCGACTATGCCCGGGACAAAATCAAAACCTGCGGCGCCGCAAACGCCCGCCTGCGTATCTGGAGTGCCGGCTGCTGCACCGGCGAAGAGCCTTATTCGATTGCGATGGCGCTGAACCAGCACGTGCCGGAACTGGACCCGAGCCAGTTATCGATACTGGGAACGGATATCAATAGCGGCAGTCTGGAAATTGCGCGCGACGGCGTGTATCGTCATTGGTCATTCCGCAATACCGATGCAGCGCTGCAGAAATCAAATTTTTCGGAAGAGGGCGAGGGAAAATTCCGGTTGAGCGACAGAATCAAGGGGCTGGTGAAGTTTTCGGAACTGAATCTGGCCGCACCGGTATACCCGTCCGTTACGACCGACACCCATGCGATGGACATCATATTCTGCCGCAATGTGCTGATGTATTTTTCGAGGGCGCAGGCGTTGATCGTCATCGAGCGCTTCCGGCAATGCCTGGTCAACGGCGGGTGGCTGATTGTCAGTCCAAGCGAAGCGTCGTCCGAGCTTTTCGCCGGTTTTTCCGGCTTGTACTATCCGGACGCCATTTACTTCAAAAAGAAAGATCCGCTGGATGTGCCTATCGTTGCGCAACCAAGAGCGTCAAGCGCCGGCAACGTCGGCGGGCAGGCGGACGACATGCAGCCCGAACGCCGTCGCGCGGCGGCGGCGGCGACGCATCCTCGCGCCAAGCCGGCGCAAACCGCGGCAGCGCCGCGAGGCCTGAACAAAACGATGGAAGATGCTCCGGCATCGCGTGGGTTTTACCATGCAAGAGCATTGGCGGCGATCGAGACCGGCGATCAACCCGGTGCCCAGGAAAATCTCAGGCGGGTGCTGTATCTGCAACCTGATTCGATTATCGGCCATTACCTGATGGGCGTTGTGCGGTTCACGCAGGGCAGGCAGCGGGAAGCAACCAGGCAATTCTCGATCACCATGCGGCTGCTCGCACCGCTGAAAGACGATGGGATCGTGCCGGAATCGGAGGGCTGTTCCGCGGCCTATCTGCGCGTATCGGCGCGCTCGTTTCTGCAGAAGGGTGGTGTATGACGTCGCAACACATGCCGCGTAACGAAGCCGCGAAAACGGATTGGGACGAAATCAATCGCCGGCTCGAACGGGTCCGTCATGCCATAGAAAATCTGACCGAACCCGGTCACGACAGGCAGCAGGAAATACTTCGCGAACGGGCTGTCGGGCTTGCCCGTATTGCTGCGCCCGCCGCGCCGGCATCGCCGATCGAAGAACGCTGCATCGAGGTTCTCGAATTCAAATCGGCCGGCGAGCGCTACGCTTTTGAGACCGTGTATGTAGCCCAGGTCTTTCCGATATGCGCCATTACGCCTATTCCAGGCGTCCCGAATTTTGTTGTCGGCATCATCCCATCCGAGGGAGACGTGTTGTCGGTAATCGATCTGCGATCGCTTCTGGATTTGCCGCTATCCCGCCTGATAGAGCCGACTTCGATCATCGTGCTAAGAAACCAGACCATGGAGTTCGGCATTCTCGCGGAGGAAATATTAGGGATCGAAAGGTTCCCGCTGGAATCCATCGAGCATGAATTGCCGGCATTGAGCAATACGGTCGACACTTATCTGAAGGGCGTAAGTTCTACTCGTACCGCCATTCTGAACGCGGACCAATTGCTGTCCGACTCGCGCCTGATAGTCGAGATCAGTTAACCAATAAGTAATATCTGGAGGATTTATGGCGTTTTTTTCAAATTTCAGTACACGAGGAAAGCTGTTGCTGGGCTTCGGGCTGATGATCATCCTGCTGGCGGGAGTCAGCACCATCGCTTACCGTGATACCGATCGCCTGAAGGCGTCGCAAAAAGCCTTGTTCGAAGAAGATCTGTCGGTTGCGATCAATCTGATGACACTGCGCAACGCCATCAATCGCGACCGCGTCGCGCTGATGTCCCTGGCGCTTTCCAATGCGGCGGAGCAGCCCGGTCTATTGCTAAAGCATGATGAGGAGGCGGCCGCAATTACATCCACCCTGGCCACGCTGGGCACGCATAAGTCGGATGATGCCGTATTGATGCAAAAGCTGAACAGGATTTTCGAAGCGCACCGGGAGTTTTCCACGATTCGCGACCGCGATGCCATTCCCTTGCTGAAAGCCGGAAAACGCAGCGAGGCAAATGCGGTTCTGAACGGATCTTTGCAGGATAAATTCGAGACCCTCAGGGTGACCGCGGATGAATCCGGCGATCATCAGGTCGGCAAGGCCGAAAAGCGCATGCGCGCATCGGAGGATCTCGTCAGGAATGCGCAAACCACACTCATTCTCGCAAACGTGGTCGCGATCGGAATCGGATTGCTGCTGGTTTTCTGGCTGGACCGTATCATCGCGACGCCGCTGAAGCAGGCAACCCTTGTCGCACAGCGCATTGCCACCGGCGATCTCACGGTCAGCGTGCCGCACTCCGCGAATAACGACGAGGTCGGTCAATTGCTGCGGGCGCTGGATGCGATGGTCGCCGCATGGAAGCAGTTAATGACGCAGACCAATAGCGGCATCGCCACGCTCAGTGCCGCGGCAAGCGAGATTCTTGCAGGCACCATGCAATCCTCCGCCGGCGCGACCGAGACCGCGGCAGCCGTCAGCGAAACCACCGCAACGGTCGAGGAAGTCAAGCAAACCGCGCTGCTGGCAAGCCAGAAAGCGCGCACCGTGTCGGATGCGGCGCAAAAGGCCGCGCAAACTGCCGACGCCGGCCGCAAGGCGCTGGATGCCGGCGTTGAAGGAATGGCGAGCATTCAGGAGCAAATGGAATCCATTGCCGAGACCATCGTCCGGCTGAGCGAACGAAGCCAGGCGATCGCGGAGATCATTGCCACGGTCGGCGGTCTGGCCGAGCAATCCAATCTGCTCGCGGTCAATGCGGCGATTGAGGCGGCAAAGGCGGGAGAGCAAGGCAAGGGCTTTGCGGTTGTCGCGCAAGAAGTAAAGGACCTCGCCGATCAATCCAGGCAGGCGACCAAGCAGGTGCGCATCATCCTCAGCGATATTCAAAAGGCGATCAGCGCCACGGTGATGATCGCCGAGCAAGGATCAAGAACCGTCGCCAGCGGCGTCGTGCAAACCACCGAAGCCGGTGATGCGATCAGAATCCTCGCCGAAAGCATCGCGGATTCCGCGCAGGCGGCAGCGCAAATTGCCGCAACCAGCCAGCAGCAACTGGCCGGGATGGATCAGGTTGCCATGGCCATGGAAAACATCAAGCAGGTGAGCGCTGAAAATGCCGCCGGCTCGAAACAATCGGCGGCATCCGCGCAAAATCTGCATGAGCTGGGGCAAAAACTCAAGCAAATGAGCGAGCGCTTCAAGCTCTAGGCGGCGCCATGGCGGATCAAAGCAAGGATTTCCTGACAAAACTCTATGCCACATTCCGCATCGAGGCACAGGAGCATTTACAGGAAATCGTCTCGACCATCGTTCTGCTGGAGCAGCAAAGCGGCAATGCGCGAAAAGACCTGGTCGAACGCCTGCTGAAAAGGCTCCACACGCTGAAAGGCGCCGCGCGGGCGGTCAACCTGGTGGATCTGGAAGCGCTTTGTCACGCCATGGAAAGCATATTTTCGGCAATGGGCAAGTCAAACCGGGTGCTCGCATCGGAACAATTCGATCTGCTTCATCAGGCTGGCAGCGTGGCGCAGGCACTTTTGCATGAACCGACAGGAAGGACCCGCAATCAGGCCAGCGCTTTGATTGCGAGCCTCGATCGCTTGACAGCGGAATTGACGGACACTGGACATGGCGCCGATCGCAATCCGGACGCCGAGCCGGTATCGACAGATGCCGACGACATTGCGGAAGGCGCTCATGTTTCCAGCCAGGCGCCGGACGCAACGCAGCAGGATGTGATCCGCGTGCACGGCAAGAGCCTCGATGCTATTCGCTATCAGGCCGAAGCATTGTTGTCGATTGACCTCAGCTTGCAGCATCACCTGAACGACCTGATGGCACTGGCGGACGACATCGCCGATCATCACGATCGCATCGGCATGACAGCGCGTGATTCCGGTGGCGCAATCCGGAGAGGGAAAGCCGGACCGGCAAGAAGAGCGATTTCGGACGGCTTGGCCGCACCGCGAGAGGATGACGAGAGCGCCGGCGGAATTGCGGGAGCTAGCCGGTACAACAGCCAGTTCGAACTTCGCTGCCGGCGCCTGGCCGGAACGTTAAGCAGAACCCGCCGCGATTTCACGATGCTGCGTTCCAGATTGATGGATGCGACGCTGGCAACGGCGCTGGTGCCGTTTTCATCCGCGCTGGAGCAATTGCCCGGCCTGGTAAGGAATCTCGCCAGGAGCCAGGCCAAGGAAGTGCTATTGAGTGTTGAAGGTGAGGGAGTACAGATCGACCGCCGCGTACTGCACATCATTCGCGAAACCTTGATCCATCTGGTGACCAACGCGGTGGACCATGGGATAGAACCGATTGCAAAGCGATTGGCCAATGGCAAACAGCGTGCCGGCGTGGTGCGCGTGACGGTGGCCCAATGCGGCGGCAACCGAGTATCGGTCACGGTCGCGGATGACGGGGCGGGAATCGATCTCGCCGGTGTCGAGGCATCCGCCGCCAGGTCGAGCGATCTGCATGCCGGCCAGATCGCCGCGCTCAGCGATCAGCAAAAGCTGCAGTTGGCATTGCACGCGGGCGTCTCGACCAGCCTTGAAGTCACCCAGGTGTCGGGGCGCGGCGTGGGATTGGCGATTGTTGCCGAAAAAGTTGCGTCGGTTGGCGGCGAGCTGCAAATTGATAATTCCGCAGGCGCAGGATGCGCGTTCCGGCTCATGCTTCCGGTGCGGCTTGCGACGCTGAGAGCCTTGGTGCTGCGAACCGGCAGCTCGCGATACGTGTTTCCGCTGGCGGGAATCGACAGCGTGCGCGCCCTCAAGGAGGGGGATATCCAGACGGTTGAAAACCGTGAGACGCTGCTGCTCGGCGAACGCGTGATCCCGGCCGTTCGGCTCGGACGTCTGTTGAATCTCGACCGTTCCGGAAACCTTGCGCGCGCCGAAGAAAACATTGCAGTGATCGCGCGCGCCGGAGGCATCAGCTTTGCGCTGCTGGTGGATGAAATCCAGTCCGAGCAGGAAGTGCTTCCCAAGAGCTTGGGCAAGCAGTTGCGGCGGGTCCGGTGCATTACCGGAGCGACTCAACTGGGAGACGGCACGCTGGTTCCGATACTCGGGCTGGAGGACATTGCCAGATACGGGCTTCTCGCATCCGACGCCGCGGCGCAAGGCGAGCGCGAGCCGGCCGACGTGTCGCAAGTCAAGCGCGTGCTGGTCGCGGAGGATTCGATCACGTCGCGCCTGCTTCTGAAACATATCCTGGAAAGCGCCGGATATCAGGTCGAGACCGCAGTTGACGGCCTTGAAGCCGTGTCCAAACTGCGGCACCAGAATTTCGATGCGCTGGTCAGCGATATCGAAATGCCCGGCATGGACGGCCTCGCGCTTACCGAACACGTACGTGCCAACCCGAAGACCGCGGAATTGCCGGTGGTTCTTGTGACATCGCTGCATTCGTCTGCCGAAAAGGAGCGCGGTTTGCGGGCTGGGGCCGACGCCTATGTCGTCAAGGGGTCATTCGACCAGGATAATCTGCTGGTCACGATTCGTCGTCTGATCTGAAAGGGACACATTCAATGATTCGCGTCATGGTGGTGGACGATTCTCCTACGGTACGCGAACTGCTCGTACAGATACTGAGCTCGGATCCGGGCATGGAAATTGTCGGCTGCGCTGCGGACGGCGACGAGGCGGTGCTGATGGCGCAAAACACGAAGCCGGATGTAATCACAATGGATCTGCACATGCCGAACATGGATGGTTTTGAAGCGACGCGAAGAATCATGCAGACCTGCCCGACGCCCATCGTCATCGTGAGCGGCAATAACGACCGCGATGAAATGGGCGCGAGTTTTCACGCCATCGAAGCCGGCGCCCTGGTTGTGGTGCAACGCCCGTTCGGCCCCGGCAATAGCGCCTATCACCAGACCTCGGCTGCCCTGATTCGTACCGTCAAGGCCATGGCGGAAGTGAAAGTGGTGCGGCGCTGGCCCAAGAGCGCGCCGCGCGACAGGAGCACCGCGAGCGCAAAGGAAGTTGGTGCGGCAAGCCGATTGCGCAAGCTGGTCGCAATCGGCGCTTCTACCGGCGGCCCGGTAGTCCTGCGCGACATACTTGCCGAACTTTCTTACGGCTATGCGCTGCCGATCGTCATCGTGCAGCACATGTCGCCCGGCTTTCTCGGCGGGTTTTCAGAGTGGCTTTCCACCGCGGCGAAGTTTCCGGTTGCCGTCGCCGAGCATGGCGCTTTGCTTGCCGGCGGCACGGCCTATCTTGCGCCGGACGGCTTTCAATTGGGCGTTACCAAGGACCTGCACATTACTCTCTCGCGACCGATCCTGGAGCATGGGATGGCGCCTTCGGTCTCCCATTTGTTCCGCTCGATTCACAAAGACCTATGCCCCGGTACGGCGGCCGTGTTGCTTACCGGGATGGGTAAGGATGGCGCTCTGGAGCTCCGGTGGCTGAAAGAAAACGGCGCGGTCACGATCGTACAGGATCGCGCCACTGCAGCGGTATACGGAATGCCGGGCGAAGCGATCAGGCAGGATGCCGCGCAGATGGTCCTTGCACCCGCGGAAATTGGAAAAGCACTACGCACATTCGGCCAAGGCCTGTCGACCAGGGTTCCCCTTGCCGGGAATTGAGGAATGAAATATGAACAATGAAAATAACCCCCCGTTCGCCAACACCGATATCCTGATTGTCGAGGACAGCGAGACGCAGGCGAATCATCTTGCCTACGTTTTGTCGAGCAACGGATTTCAGGTTCGCGTGGCTAGCAACGGGCTTGAGGGTCTCACGGCAGCGCGCGCCGCGGTTCCGACCTTGATCATCAGCGACATTTCAATGCCGGAAATGGACGGCTTTACCTTGTGCAGCGAGTTGAAGAAAGACAGTTTGCTTCGGGACGTGCCGGTTATCTTGTTGACTTCCCTGAGGAGCCTGTATGACGTAATCAAAGGGCTGGATTGCGGTGCGGACAATTTCATCCGCAAGCCATTCGAAGAGAAATATCTTCTTGGGCGGATTCGCTTCATTCTCGCCAATCGGGAATTGCGAAGCCGGGAACGGGTGCAGCTCGGGATGCGAATCAGCCTGGGCGGACAAACCCATTTTGTCACCGCGGAACGGCAACAGATATTCGACCTCCTCATTTCGACGTACGAGGAAGCGATACAGATGACCGAGGAATTAAGGGCGCAGCAGTCCCAGATCGCGCGTTCCTATCAGTCGATCGAAGGCCTGTATCAAATAGCCGCGACGCTCAACCCGGCCATTACAGAGAGCGAAGTCGCGGAAAAGGCGCTTGAACGCGCACTTGATTTGCCGGGCGTGATCGGCGGTTGCATCAAGCTTCTCGGCCCGGATAAAAATTTCCGTACCCTGGCCGCACAGGGGTTCGGCCCGACGCCCGAGCTGAGCAATTGCGCCGATTGCACGTGCAAGCAAAGGCTCCTGGACGGAACGCTTGCGACGCCGGAAATCATCGGCGCGTGTCCGTTGCTTGAGGCAGCGGTTTCCGAGGGAACCGCTGCGGGAGACCATGTCAGCATACCGCTCCGGTTGGGGCTGCGCACCCTGGGAGTGATGAATCTGGTGCTCAGCGATTCCTCATCGATATCGAGAAGCGAGGATTACCAGGTTCTTGATACGGTAGGCAACCAGATCGCGATTGCTCTGGAGCGGGCGAATCTTTACGCCAACATGGAAAGCCTGGTCAACGAAAGGACGGAAGCGCTGCAAGCCGAGCGCAATCTTTCATCGGCGGTTGTCAACACAACAGGGGCGCTGGTATTCCTGACCGATCCGAAAGGGCGCATCGTTGTATTCAATCCTGCATGCCAGCAAACGCTGGGATGGAATTTCGGCGAAGTGCGAGGGCGTATTTTTTGGAAGCTGTTTTTGCAGCCCGAGTACGCAGAGACAGTCAAAACATCGTTTCAGAATCTGGAGGTCGATACGCCGCCGCCAAAGATTCAAAGCGAATGGATCGCTCGCGACGGAACGCTACGCAAGATCATCTGGTCAACGAAATATCTGAGAAATCCCGATCAATCGATCGAGTATTTTCTGGCAATGGGAATTGATGTTACCGAACTTCGCCTGGCCGAAGAAAAGGTGCGGTACCTGAGTAATTTCGACGCACTTACCGGCCTGCCGAATCGGGTACTGTTGACCGACGGGATAAGGCTCATGCAGGAAAAGGCGGGAAGCGGTAAGAAAGTCATGGGGTTCCTGATGATCGGCTTTGCCCGGCTTCCGTTGATACGCGAAAGCCTGGGAACCAAAGCCGAGCATGCATTGCTTCTGCAGATAGCGGACCGTCTCAGGGAGTGGGGAACTGATATCGACAAGGTTGCGCGCATCGGTGACAGCAGCTTCGCCGCGGTCGCGGTAAGACAGACGCCTGGCGAATTGTCTTTGGTAGTGCGTCAAATTCTTGCGCTGATGGACCAGCCGTTTGTTTTTGAACAGCAGGATTTGCACATGGAGGCGTGCGTCGGAATTTCTGTTTTTCCGGATGATGGACAGGACTTCGATACCCTTTCTCAATGCGCGGACGCGGCCATGCGCCGTGCGATGGCAGATAAAGCGGCGCGATTTGAGTTTTATACGCCCGCATTGAATCGCAGCGCCAACGAAAGATTCAAGCTCGAAAGCGCGCTGCGCGGCGCTCTGAGCCGGAATGAATTTGTGCTTTATTATCAACCTCAAGTGGATTTGCGCACTGGCAGTGTGGTTGGACTGGAAGCACTGATCCGATGGCAGCATCCCGAGTTTGGACTGATCCCGCCCATCCGGTTCATTGGCTTGGCGGAGGAAACCGGGTTGATCGTGCCGATCGGCGCCTGGGTGCTTCGCACCGCATGTGCCCAGGCCATGGAATGGCAGCGCGCGGGCCTGACCGGGTTGCGCATTGCGGTCAATCTGTCGGCACGTCAGTTTGTCCAGCGCGATCTGGTCGATCTGATTGGAACGGTTCTTCAGGAAACCGGCCTCGCGGCAAAGTATCTCGACCTTGAGTTGACTGAAAGCCTGGTGATGAACGACGTCGAACATGCCATCGGCATTTTGAATGAGCTCAGGGAATTGGGGGTGCAACTGTCGATCGATGATTTCGGCACCGGATACTCAAGCCTTTCCTATCTCAAGCGCTTTCCGATCGATGTGCTCAAGATCGATCAGTCGTTCGTGCGCGAGATTGCCGTGCATTCGAACGACGCGGCGATATCGGATGCCATTATTTCGATGGCGCACAGCCTTGGCATCAAGGTGATCGCCGAAGGGGTCGAGACCGAAGAGCAATGTGAATTCCTTTCTCGAAACATGTGCGATGAAATGCAGGGCTTTTTGTTTTCGCGACCGGTTCCGCCGAATGAAATCGAATCCTTGCTCAGGGAGGGCAGGCGCCTGCCGGAACGGTTTCTGCGGCTGCATAAGCCGCAACGCACGCTGCTGCTGCTGGATGCCGGAGCGGGCGGCCTCGGTGCCTTGGATCCGTTGGCATTCGGCGACGAATGCAAAATTCTCGTTGCCGCAAGCGGAAAGGAAGCGCTTGAATTGCTGGACCAGAATGTCATCGACGTAGTCGTATCCGACCAGGACGTGCCGGATATGACCGGCGTGGAGTTCCTGCGGACAGTGAAAGTCCTGTATCCGGAAACCCTCAACATCCTGCTGTCCGATATTACGGAATTGCAATCGGTAAACGACGCCGTCAATGACGGTGCGATTCACAAATTTTTAACCAAGCCGTGGCGCGGCCACCAACTGAACCGGCATATTGCCGAAACGTTTGATTTTCGGGAAATGGCCAATGAAAACCGGCGTCTTAATCTGGAAATCCGGGCGGCGAATCAGGGGCTCGCAAAAGCCAATCGTCAACTGGAGAATTTCCTGGTAAAAAAACGAAAGGTAAAAAGCACTGAATAAATTCAGACACGCGCGCAACATGTCGAGTCCAGCCATTCAATGCCGGCCGATATTAATTTATTTGATTTTTATTTGTGTAATTAGCCAAATTACGGTTCATGAGGGATTGAAAAAAAGAGAATAATCATCCACCTTATAATGAATGATTCTCAGAGTGACTTCCTTATGCCGAGCCTGTTTCCAACGTTGCCTTTTATCCCTGCCGCAAGGCACGAAACGACGCCTGTCTGCGAGTGGGTCATGCCTGCGCCCGCCAGGCAGCGGCGCGATTACTTCAGTACCTGCAAGGCCCTGCCGGCCGGTATGCCGGATCGTCTTGAGGTAAGCATCAGCCATTCTGAACAGGGTACAGAACGTTGCACGGCGGTGATTTACGGGACGCGTGCCTATGTGATTCACTTCGAGTTCAAACCGTGCGGACATGGCTGAAAATATTGGGTGCGGAACGATCGACGCTTACTGAGCTGTCATTTATTTTCTAAAAGCTCAGTAGTGTACTGAGCTGAACCGAACCACGAGATGGATTCTTATTCAAATCTTCTCGGGCGCTTCCGCCCGCATGACCGTGCTCCGGATCGATTGGACCTATGCCGCTGACGATGGTTTGCGCTGGGAGATAGCGGCACTGGCCACGATATTGAACCGCCGCCCGCTGTCTGCATAACTCCTGGAAGACGATCAGGGGCGGCGTGTACTGTTGCACGACCTTGACGCCGAAGCCGATGCGCTGGACCGGGTGTGGGAGTACTCGATTTTTTCGAAGAATCGCGATTCAACAGTCTAAGGGCCCGCGCAGGAATAAGTTAGGTAATTTGGCGGCCGTACCGGGATGCAATGCAAGGCGTACGGCGCGACGCAGTGCGAGCACTGTTAGCGACGGACAACGCAGCAGTGCGCCCGGTACGGCCAGCAAAATTGGCTAACTTATTCCTGCGCGGGCCCTAAGGAAAAGAAAGTGAAACCGGCTCCTTGAAAGAGTGAACATACCGCCTGGATTGATGAGGCAATCCTACAAAGTGGTACCCCCGAATCCAGGAACGGATCAGTTTCCGCAGCAACAAGGCAGCAATACAACAAGGCACGATTTATTGCTGTACGGATAAAAAATCCATGCTAACTTGGGGGTCTGGTTAATAGAGCGTGTCGCAATCGTAATTTGGAACTGCGGACATACCCAATGTGACGATTCGTATCGGCAGCGATGAACCATAAGTCGGATTGAGCGGCGATAGGCGCCCCCCGAGAAAATTAATAAAGGACTCTCCTTGAAATATAGCGAGCAACAACCGAGGCAAAGCCTCAAGCCATTACTTGCAGTTTTGCTTGCCGTTTTTTCTCCGCTGGCCGCCGCGCAAGCTGCCGGCCCCGGCGTTCCAGACGCGGGTTCGATCTTGCAACAGATTCAACCAGTCAAGCCTCCTGCCGCTTCTTCCAGCGGAACGGGGTTGACGATCGAACCGGACGGAGCTGCCAAATTGCCGCCGAGTGCGCCGTTTGCAGTGAAAACGATTTTGATATCGGGTAATACCCTGTTCGATACGCCGGCCTTGCATGCGCTGGTGGCAGACGGAGAAGGCAAAAGCCTCACCCTATCCCAACTCGGCGAACTGGCCGCCCGCATTACCGAGCACTACCGTAGCAACGGGTATCTGCTGGCGCGGGCGATCATTCCGGCGCAGACCATTTCGACCGGTGTTGTGCGCATCGAGGTGATTGAAGCGCGCTATGCCAAAGTCCTGCTCAATAACAGCAGCCGCGTGAATGATCCATTGCTGGAAGCCACGCTCGCTCCCTTGCAAAGCGGACAGGTCATTGGCCAAGCCGACATGGAGCGCGCGCTGTTGCTGCTTTCGGATGTTCCGGGCGTCGTGGTTGCCGCGACCTTGAGGCCGGGGGAGGCAGTCGGCACATCCGACCTGCTGGTCACCACCACCGCCGGTCCGGTGGTGTGGGGTAACGTGACGCTGGATAATTACGGTAACCGCTATACCGGCAGGGTACGCCTGGCAGGAACCGTCAACTATAACAACCCTTTGCATCATGGCGATGTCCTGAGCGCCAGTGCTCTTAGTTCGGGACGCGGGATGAGCTATGGACGTATCGGCTATGAATCGTTGCTGAATGGGCGTGGCACTCGGCTGGGCGGCGCATATTCGGCACTGCGTTATGAGCTGGGCGAATCGCTTGCGGCCCTCGACGTGCACGGTACCGCCGAGATAGCGAGTCTGTGGGCGAAGCACCCGCTTGTACGCAGTCGGGATGTCAACCTGTACGCACAAATTCAGCACGACCACATGCAACTGCGCGACCATGTCGACGTCATTGCAATTCAAACAGATCGGCATCTGAGGAACTGGACAATGAGTCTTTCAGGCGATGCGCGCGATGGTTTTCTGTCCGGTGGGGTCAATACATGGAACGTGGGCTGGACAATCGGGCGGCTCGGTTTCGATGACGCTGCGGCGCAAGCAGCCGATGCGGCGACTGCGAGAACAGAAGGCAATTTCTCGAAATGGAATGTGAACCTCGCCCGCGTGCAAAGGCTCAGCCCGAAGATCACGCTTGCTCTCAGCGCATCCGGTCAGGTGGCAAACGACAATCTGGATTCGTCGCAGAAGATGAGCGTGGGCGGCCCTTACTCGGTGCGTGCTTATGACGCGGGGACGGTGTCCGGAGACAGTGGATATCAGGGAACGGTCGAACTCCGTTTCGATCTGGGTCAAGCCTGGCAGGGGCAATGGCAGGCAGTGGCTTTTGTTGACGGTGCACATGTGACGGTCAACAAGACCGCCTGGACCGCGGGGATCAATAGCGATAGTTTGAGTGGAGCAGGCGTGGGACTCAACTGGAGCGGGCCGGATCTATGGAGCGTCAAGTCGTTCGTGGCGGAACCGATTGGGTCGACACCTGTGCTGGCAGGAGCAACAAAGTCGTTGCTGGCCTGGGTGGAAATAAGCAAGCGGTTCTAAGCAAGGTTGCAAGCAGCTGGGTGCTGCCAGGGAGTACCCAACTGCCGCTGTTCAAATCTGGTTGACCATTCGGTCAGCCTGAATTTCGGCGTTTCACGTCTGGAGGCGTGCCTGCCTCGCTATTTCGAAGTTGCCAGTTCGTTCACAGCGACATTCTTCCGTTTTGTAGCGCTTCCTTTAAATCCATAGCTCAAATTCCAAGAAAAATAATGCAACACGGCAACATTTATTGCCGCACGGATACATAATTGTGCTAACTTGAAGTCAAGTTGACACACAGTATCCGCAACACAGGAGTCTGCGTTTCGGCAACCTTTTCTCAGAATAATAACTAGGAGATTGCGATGAACCGACACGGCTCAATGAACCATATCTATCGGCTCATCTGGAGCCATGTCCTCAATGGCTGGGTAGCGGTTGCGGAGACGGCCAGAGGCCGTGGCAAGGGAGCGCGCCGCAAGCTGTTGGCAGCAGTCTTGTCACTTTCCAGCACACTTTCGCTGGCGGCGCCCGAGGGCGGACAGGTCGTGGCCGGCAGCGGCAACATCTCCCAATCCGGCGCCACCACCACTATCCATCAAGCGAGCCAGAACGTATCGATTGACTGGCGCAGCTTCAATGTAGGCGCCAGCGAGACCGTCAACTTCCTGCAGCCATCGGCCAGTGCGATTGCCGTCAACCGCATCTACGACACCAACGGCAGCCAGATCCTCGGCAATATCAATGCCAACGGTCAGGTCTATTTGATCAATCCGAACGGCATCCTGTTCGGGCAGGGTGCGCAAGTCAATGTCGGTGGCCTGGTCGCTTCCACGCGGGATATCAATGACGCCAGCCTGAATGGCAATACCAGAAACTTTAGCGGCAGCGGTACCGGCAGCATCACCAATCTAGGCACGATCAATGCGGCCAACGGTGGCTATGTCGCGCTGCTGGCCAACCATGTCAGCAACCAGGGCACGATCACCGCGCCGCAAGGCACGGTGGCATTGGGCGCCGGCAGCAGCACCACATTGACCTTCCAGGACAGCAGCCTGGTGCGCATGCAAGTCGACCAGAGCGTGTTGAACAGCGTGGCGGAAAACGGCGGACTGATACGCGCCAACGGCGGCACGGTCCTCATGAGTGCCGGCGCCAAGGATGCGCTATTGGCCAGCGTGGTCAACAACAGCGGCGTGATCGAAGCGCAGACGGTGGACAACCGCAACGGCGCCATCGTCCTGCTGGGCGGCATGGCAGCGGGCACGACGAATGTCGGCGGCACACTGGATGCCAGTGCATCGAACGGCGGCAACGGCGGCTTCATTGAAACCAGTGCCGCACATGTGCAGATCGGGGACGATACCAGGGTCAATACATCGGCATCGATGGGGCTAACCGGCACCTGGTTGATCGATCCGCAAGACTACACCGTAGCGGCCAGCGGCGGAGACATCACCGGGGCCACACTATCTGCCAATCTCGGTACCACCAATGTGATTTTGCAGAGTACCAGCGGTGCCGTGGCCGGCGCCGGCGACGTTATCGTCAATGACGAAGTGTCATGGAGCTCGAGCAACAGCCTGACGCTGAGCGCCTTTCGAAATGTTGCGGTTAACGCCAATATCGCCAACAGCAACGGCGCAAGCGTCAACCTGGAGAGCGACAACACCGGAAGCGGCACAGGCACCGTCACGTTCGGCGGTGGCTCCACGGTATCGACCGCGGGTGCGGTATCCATTCTGTATAACCCGACCGATAATCCTTACACCGCAACACCGGGCCTGAACAATACATCTTATCGAACCGCAACCGATTTTTCCGCCAGCATCACCGGCGGTGCGACGCTGACCTCCTACATGCTTGTCAATAATGCCTATGACATGCAGAACATTGCGAACAACCGGCTCGGCAATTACGCGTTGGGGCGCGATATCGATGCCACCGGCGTGACTTACCAGGCTGTCGCCAATTTCGGTTCTTCGGATGGCTCCACCACGCACGTCTTCGACGGCCGCAACCGCACGATCTCGAACCTGTCGATCACCGCCAGCGGCCAGAGTGTCGGCCTGTTCAACAGCATCTCCTACGCGACAGTCAAGAATCTGAAACTGG
>Ga0156087_1084_pt1 | contig 55022 bp, 61 predicted proteins | sample RifCSPlowO2_02_FD_107740 | JGI IMG/M metagenome (GOLD analysis project Ga0156087, IMG submission 107740) | Burkholderiales bacterium RIFCSPLOWO2_02_FULL_57_36 | reverse complement strand
TATCCATGTGAGGCGCGCACCGTAAAAGCTGACCATACTGCCAGCGCATGCAGTGGTCTCGTGCGGTGTCGATTTTAAAACAAGGAAGCCTTGGGAAACCTTCGGGGCGAATTTATTCACATTTTTAATCAACACCCATTATGCGCCGCCGAGCAGGCAGACAGTCAGGCAGGTTCAGTCGAAGCGCGCTTGTCCGCGCAACGTCGCAGTTGATCCTGATGGGCATTTGCAGTCCGTTCGTTTCATAACCAATACGCAAGGGAGTATAAAAATGAATCACCAATTGATACCGAGGGCCGCGGTCGGCCTTATTCTGGCAGCCGTGCTGGCTGCTTGTGGCGGCGGTTCGACCACAACAGGGGGCGACAGTACGGCGCCTGCCACATCAACCACGTTAAGCGGCACGGCAGCCACGGGCGCGCCGTTTGCCGGCGCGGATGTCAGTATCATCGACAGAACCGGTGCGGTTGTCGGCACAGGCAAGACGCTGGCGGATGGCAGCTATAGCATCACGCTGAACGCCGGCGCTGCCGCACCCTTCGTGCTGCGGGCTGTCAGGGATGACCTGACCCTGGTCAGCATGGCAGCCGATACGACCAACACGACGGTCAACATTACGCCGATCACCAACCTGATCGCATCGCGCCTGACGACGTCGGGCGATCCGGCCAAGCTGGCCGCGGAAATGCAGGCCGATCCGACCCTGCTCTCCAGCGTCAAGGTAAACGCGAAGGTCGATGAGATCGTTGCGATGCTCAAGCCGCTGCTGGATGCAATCGGCGCTGCCGCCAATCCATTGACCGGCAAGTTCGCCGCCGACGGCACCGGCAGCGATCGCGTGCTGGATTCGCTGTCGATCAAGATCACGCCGGAAAGCGCGAGCACGACCAATATAGAAGTCTCCATCAGGCAAGCCACGACTGACGGCGTCCAACCGCAACCGGTGCAGTTTTCCAACGCCAGCGCAACGATCACGGCCTTGCCGGCTGTAAACGTGGCCGACCTGGTCAAGCCGGGTACTACACCGCTGATTGCCGCGCTTCTGGCCAAGATGAATTCATGCTATGCGCTGGCCGCGGCTGATCGGGTTAATACCCCCGACACCAACAACGTGGCCGCCGGCGACATCAAGGCAACCGCTTGCAAGGAGATGTTCTACAACAATGATCCATCGACCTTCAAGAACAATGGACGCGTCGTTGGCAGCAGTAGCGCGTTTTCCAGTATTTTCCGCAGCACCGGCAACAACCTGGTCTTCGATCGCGGCACCTATGAATTCACCCGCTCCAACGGCGATATCGTGGTCGGCTACCGCAGCACGGACTCGTCCGGCAATGAGACCACTGATAGTTTTGCGGTCCGTCCCGACAATCTCGCAACGCCGACAAAACTGCAGCAAATAGGCAACCAGTACGACTACGATGGCGGTATCAAACCGTATCACCAGTTGCGCACATTCGTGAATCAGCCTGCATCGGATTACTACAGTACCGGCTATGTCCCGGCGGTAAGCAACACCTTGAACGGTAGTAACAACCCGATCTTCGGCAAAGTCGTTGTCACAACACCGAGAGGCGGCACCTTGGTGCTCAAGCCAAAAACCGGGTTCAATATGCTGCAACTGGTAAAGGCCGCGGGCACCCCGCAGGAAGTCGTAAGCGGCAGCAGCTTTTTGCGTCTGCGCAGCGTGTACGTCAGTGCCGACAAGGCCGGCCAGGATCCGGCGGACGCCGACACCAAGCTGTTCTTCTCTTTCCAGAAATTTGCCGATGCGGAAATTACCGGTTTTGCGCAGCAAGGCGTATGGAAGTTTGACTACTATCTGGCCGCCAATGCCGGAGCCACGCCGGATGCCACGCAACATTACCGCACCCGGGCTCGTGCATTGTCGATCGGCGAGCTGAAGCAGCAGGCGTTCGCAAACCTGACGCCGTCGCTTGTGACCGATCTGGTTGCGGAAAGCTCGGCCAACGGCTACTTTGCCGCGCCGCTTGCCCCCGATTCCGTGAACCTGGATTGGGTTGTCGGCACCGGTGCGCTTGCGCCGACCGGCCTCACGGTGTGGGGATTTCGCAGCGGCATCGGATTCAATGACAGCGTGACGGTCAAATCGACTGCCCGGACCGGGACCATCCTGTGCGTGAAGAAGAGCAACGCCGATGTGCATTGCACGGGTTCTGTCGTCAATGCGGCCAGCAGTTATGCATCCGGAAGCCAGTTGAACGGCATGCATCTGTTCGCACGTGACCCGAGCGGCCGAGAGTACGCGCATTTCTACGCGACCTATTCGATCGGCGCCGGTTCCGACTGATAGGTTTGTAACGGAAAAAGCCCGCCGAATCGAACGATTCGGCGGGCTTTTTTACGACTTGAAACCATCCGCAAGAACCGGCAACCACAAGCTTCCGATGCACGGTCGTTCCGAGGGGCGTGGCATTGAGAAATCTAGCACTTACCGCTTGGGAAGCTGCTCGCGCATTGCGGCACGGGCGGCTTTGACATGCTTTCGCACGGCTTGAACAAGCTCGTTGAGGGCCGGGTCTTCGATCGGTTCTTGTATCCGGACCGTGCGCTTCCTCGGTCCGTCATCAATCGTCAACGTGTACTGACGATAATCTGCCGCCCCTTTCGCCGGTGTGCCGACCGTAGCGGGCAGATCGAAGAAGTTGGCGTGCTCAATCAGTTGCCTTAGCTGGTCAGCCGCGCCCGCTTCCATACTATCCACGTCAATGGAAACCGGTTTGGCCAAACCAGGAAAATAGGCAACTCCGCCTTCTTCGCTCATTTCAACTTGCATAAACGGCATACCTCCAAGAATCAGACGGCGATACCAACTTCCGCCCAGCCATCGGCGACGGCCTGATGTTCCGTACTGCCGACACCGAATTGTCGAGCCGCAACGTCGTGCGTGATGCGGGCGAAACGCTGGAATCCTGTATTCGGCCTCACACGCGAGTCGCGCAACGCATCGTACCAAATACGACCTGCCTTATCCCATGCATACCCGCCGATCCGGGTCGCGATCAGGTAGAACGCGTGGTTGGGAATGCCGGAGTTGATGTGCACGCCGCCGTTATCGGAGAAGGTGTTGACGAAGTCCTGCATATGCTTCGGTTGCGGATCCTTGCCCAACAGCGGATCGTCGAACGCCGAGCCGGGATCTTTCATCGAGCGCAACGCGACACCTTGAATGCCGCGTGCCAGAAGTCCGTCGCCAATGAGCCAGTTGGCATCGTTGGCGGTTTGCTTTCCTGCAAACTGCTTGATCAACGATCCGAACACATCCGACATCGATTCGTTCAGCGCGCCGGACTGGTTGAAATATTGCAGTTGCGATTCGTCTTCCGTGACGCCATGGGCCAGTTCGTGACCGATGATATCCAATGAAATCGTGAAGCGATTGAAGATCTCGCCATCGCCATCTCCGAACACCATTTGTTCCGAATTCCAGAACGCATTGTTGTAATCCTGGCCAAAATGAACGGTGGCAATGAGCGCCATGCCGGAATCGTCAATTGAGTTGCGCTCAAACTTTTCGGCAAAAAAATCGAAGGTGGCGCCCAGTCCGTCATAGGCCTCGTCCGTGGCTTGATCGCCAGTCGCACTCTGGCCTTCGGCGCGGGCAACGTCTCCGGGAAGGGTTTGCGAATGATTGGCAGTGTAAACAGTCCGCGCTTTCATCGGGCCCGGTGTTGGGGTCGGCGTCGGTGCAGGGTGCCCGGTCGCCCGCCGAGCCGCTTGATTGGCAAGTCTTAGAGCACGGAACGTGTTATCGACGGACTTGGTTTGCATCGCCGCCGAGCGCTGTTTTGCAGATCCTTTCTGGACGATTTCGTCCAGAACATAGGGAGGAACGATGCAGAAAATAGGGTTTCGATGATGCGTATGACGACACATGATGGGCCTCCTGATAGAGCGATCGCACCCCTTTGTCGCATCCCTGCTTGTTTGGCTAAATTTGTTAAATTATTTAACTCAGGCTAGTCGCTTTTGGGCGCTAATGGTGAACTGGATTTTTTAAGTTTGCGCCAGATCAATTGGATTGTTTGGAATAAAACCCGGCTCGGCGGCGTGTGCGTCGAGCGTATTGCTTGGCGGATTGCAGGCCTTGTCGTTCGGAACGGACGGCCGGTTTTTTATGGATCAGGCCTTCCGGGAAATGAGGTGGGGTGATCGATCGGGAATGATCCGATATCTGCGCGGGTCACAGCCGCGTGCTTTGCCGGTTAAGCTACGATCACCATTGAAATGCAGCCGGCGCGAACCGGTCGAAACCGGAACGGGTCTGTATGCGTCGGCCGCAAGTGGATCTGCCGGAGGCCTTCGGACCTCCGTGAGAGCGAACGGGAAAACGACCCGCGCGCCTCGTGTGATGGATATGGATTGGTGCCGGCCCTCGGCCTCGAACCGAGAAGCTCCTGTTTCTAAGACAGGAAGGTATGCCAATTCCCTTCAGACCGGCGAAATATCCCGGTTGCCTTCCGGGGACATGCACACAAACGTTCGGTGTTGCATGACGGCTTCCATGCACCGGAGTCCTCCCGGTGGCAAATTCGCATCTCTTCCGCGAACCCTATCTGGGAACTGCAGTCGAGCATGTGAGAGTGCGGCGCATGTTGAATATTCTGGTGTTGAAAAATACGTTGTCATTCCGAAGAGCGTCGCGACAGGCGCGATAAATCTGGTCGGTGCGGGGTGAATCGAACACCCGAAAACCTGCTCCCAAAGCAGGCGACCTACCACTGGACTACACACCGTAAAACGGTACAGCGCACACCGGTCGCCCCGGTGTCGTTCGCAAGGCAGTGAGGTGCAAGGCGAGCGGGCAATTTCGCGCTGTAAGCTGGACCCACCTGATGGGTTCGAACCATCGGCCCTCGGATTCGTAATCCGGCGCTCTTCCATCTGAGCTAAGGTGAGAAAATCAAAAACAAATTCTGGCGAGCCCTGAAGGAATCGAACCTCCGGCCGTTCGGCTAACGGAGCAGTCGCTTGCAAGCGACTGCCGTTACGCAAGCGAGCAGCATGCTGCTCGAATTCCCTGCTTCACCATCCGGATTTGGAATCCGGTGTTCTGCCAACTGAACTAAGGACTCATGCAACCACATCCATCCAGCCAAACAGCCTTAAGGCAAGGCGTCCCAATCAGAGGGTCCTTGCAGTAAGAATTGCTTTCGCGGCAGCCGCAACAACTGTTGTCCGCGAGAGCCTGAGCGCATGGTTGTCCAATGTTGCGGCATCGGACCAAAAGGCTGCTTGGCTGGATAGATGAAACGAAACTGGCAGGAGATGCAGGAGTCGCCTACATTCCGCAGGCCGCGGATTGGCTTGCAAGCCAATCCCTTCGAATCCCGTAGGCGTGCATGCACGCATACCCAACGAGATTCGAACCTGCGACACCATGAATCAAAGTCATGTGCTCTACCGCCTGAGCTCATCTCCAACTGACAAACGTGTCAGTCTCTCAGGCGCGGCCTGCGCATCTTGAAATGGCGCTGACATCATCAGAAATTGGATGCCCAAAAGCCATTCTTTGCAAAAAATGCCTTTCAGGATGTCGCTATCCCTGGCTGAGCCATGCACTTCTAAAAAGCGCTTTTTGTAATGGAGCGGAAAACGAGGTTCGAACTCGTGGCCTTGACCTTGGCAAGATCGTGCTCTACCAACTGAGCTATTTCCGCACCGACTCTGCCTACACTGGCAAGCATCGTGAGGGATGCTTGCCGATACAGGCGAAGTCTTGAAACTTATCCAAATTGTTAAAGATCATTCGTCGGGTTCCGGTGTTGTCCGGACGACGGCCTCAAAACCGAGAGGACTTCCCTGCTAGTGGTCTGCTTGTTCATTTGTTCCGGCCAAACAAAAAGCCCGGAGTCCTTTCGGAGCATCCGGGCTTTTGGCCTTGACCTTTCGGTTTGTCGCTAGGGTTTATCCATTTGCGACAAGGGGAATTCCCCCTCGGATGCGATAACTGCGTTTCCAATCTGACCCATAAGAACCGGTTGCGGGTAGTGCCGGATTGGCTTCGTGATGCTTATTCAAAAAGACGGATGCGGACCACAAGGCAAGCACGCGGCGCGCAAAGAATGCGACGGCTTGTGCAGCCTTCATCGCTCTTTCCTGTTTGCCGATTGCAGTCGCCATTTCCTGCTCCTTGGTGTGAGCCGTGCAGAGCAGTGCACCTGGCAATGACAGAGCAAACGCTTTGCGTTCTTTCTGAGTCATCTGCCGTTGCGTCTGTTTTTGCACAATTGCTCCGTACTTGAAAATTTGTTCCCTGAGGAACGATGAATGGATTGTTGCATAACAAAAAATCAAAATCAACCATCTGATGGATATTTTTTCCTTCAAATGATGTTTTTTTGCATCAGATGGAGAAATTCGGTACTATTCGACTTGTCGTAGTGAGGTACGACTTATGAATAAAACCATCCAGAATCCACATCCGAATCCATCGCCGCTTGCCGATCGCTACGTCGTGCTGCATGTCCGCGCGCTCATGGCCGATCGCAACGTCCGCTCGGTCGCAGCGTTGCAACGCATGCTGATCGCGGCAGGCGTCGACATCTCCAACCAGCAGCTGAACCGCATCGTCGATAACCGGGCAACCCTTCTCAATCTGACTGTCATCAACGGACTGTTGAAGGTGCTGCAGTGCTCGGTGCATGAATTGTTCGGCGAAATTGCGGTGCCCAAACCATCGCGCCAGGCCTGAACCCCGCACTGACATCGCCCATTACGTCGCAGCAATTACACAAGTACTGATTTCGCGGCTTTCTTCAAACGAAATTCCGACCGGCAGAAATTGCCCGATCACCGCGGCGTTCGTCGTCGCATGCTTTGACACCCGATCCGTGCTGAAACGGCCACTGCCTGCCAACGCCATCGGAAGCATGACCTGATCGGCCAGGTGCTCGCCCAATGCCGCTCCCGACGCGAGGTAATGGCGCACTTGCTGGGTTGCGTGCTTTGCGACTGCTTCCGCGCGCACCATCTTCTCACCGAATGCACAAAATACTTCCGTCACATGTTCATGCTCCAATGTCACCAGCAACGCATTGCCCGGACCCTGGTCTCCGGACAAACCCCGCACCAGCAGTTGTGATTCATCCCAGCCCATGCTGGTGCCGATGCATTCCAGTTCGCGCTTCGCCACATTGGCAGGAACGCCGGCAATGAAGCTTTCGGCATAGGCCGACAACCGTTTTCCCGGCGTCATCATTTCAATGGCCTGCAATTGCTTGCACGGCTCGATCCTTGCAATCACTTCGCCTCCGCCGGCAGGATAAAAGCCAAAGCGGTTCAACTGAATATCGATCGTCGCCCCCATATCGGCCAGCACCCTCGCGTAAGCACGCTGCAAGAACTGTGCAGGCGGCGCCATTGGATTATGCGTGCCGCCTGTGACCTGAATTACCGAAGGCGTATCCGCGTACAGCAATGCAGGCAGCAATGTCTGCAGCACCAGCGTGCAGCTGCCGGCGGTGCCGATGGCGAATTTGTATTCGCCGCCCTTGATTTTTTTCGGCACGAACTCCAGCGTTTGCGATCCGACCGACGTCTCTCCGATTTCAGCGCCGCACACTTGCGCAGCCGCTTGCACCGCAACCAGGTGCTGACGCATCAATCCCGGCTTCGGGCGATTCGCGCGAATGTTGGCGATGCGAAACGGCTGACCGGTAATCATCGACAGCGTTAATGCCGTCCGTAAAATCTGGCCGCCGCCCTCGCCTGTTGCTCCGTCTAGTTCAATCATTTTCTTCTTTTCATTATCTTTTTATCGTCATGTTCGCGGCCGAAGCCGCAATCATGGCCGCATAGTTAGGGCCCGCGCAGGAATAAGCGCGAACTATCCCTTGACGCACACCACCTGTTTCAAGGTATGCACCACTTCCACCAGATCGCGCTGCGCCAGCATCACCGCGTCGATATCCTTGTATGCCATCGGAATCTCATCGATCACGTTGGCATCCTTGCGGCATTCGACGCCTTGCGTCGCCTTGATCTGATCGTCGATCGTGAAGCGCTTCTTGGCCTCGGTCCGGCTCATGGTACGTCCGGCGCCATGGCTGCAGCTATGGAAACTATCGGCATTGCCTTTTCCGCGCACGATAAAGCTTTTCGCTCCCATCGAACCAGGAATAATTCCCAACTCGCCTTCGCGCGCCGATACGGCGCCCTTGCGCGTCACCAGCACATCCTTGCCGAAATGCGATTCCTTCTGCACGTAGTTATGGTGACAGTTCACTGCTTCCACATGCGTTTCGAACGGCTTGCGAATCACGGTGCGAACCGCTGCAATCAGGTTCTGCATCATCACTTCACGGTTCATGCGCGCAAATTTCTGCGCCCAGCTTACCGCCTCGACATAGTCGTCGTAATGCTGCGTACCTTCCGGCAAATATGCCAGGTCTTGATCCGGCAAGTTGATGAAATGCGTGCGCATATCCTGTTTTGCCAGCTCAATGAAGTGCGAGCCGATCGCATTGCCTACGCCGCGCGAGCCCGAATGCAGCATGAACCACACTGCGTTCGTTTCATCCAGGCAGACTTCGATGAAGTGGTTGCCCGAACCCAGGGTTCCCAAATGCCGGTAGTTGTTGGTGTTCTTCAACTTCGGCGTCTTCAGGCAAACCACATCGAACTCGTCTTTCAATTGCGCCCATGCGGCATCGACCGGCGTCGGCGGCGTTTCCCACGAGCCTTTATCGCGTCCTTTGAAGCTGCGCGTCTTCGGCGACATTCCATGTGGAATCGCTTTCTCGATGGCGCTGCGCAACGGTCCCAGATTATCCGGCAGATCGTTGGCGCTCAGCGTGGTTTTCGCGGCCATCATGCCGCAGCCGATATCCACCCCGACCGCGGCAGGAATGACCGCACCCAAGGTGGGGATCACGCTGCCGATGGTCGAACCTTTGCCGACGTGCACGTCCGGCATCACGGCGATGTGCTTGTAGATGAATGGCATCTTCGCGGTGTTGCTCAACTGCTGTTTGGCTTCGGCTTCCACGGGCACGCCCTTGGTCCACATCTTGATATGGCTACCGCCTTCGACATTCAGTACATCGTATTCTTCGTGCTTCATGATTTTCTCTTCATAAAATCGGGTGGCGACAAAATTTGGTAAAACGATGCGCGGTCGCCCGCACGGTGCTCTTCCAGTTAAGCTACGGTGGCGTTGACTCGCCACCGGCAGGATTCGAACCCGCACCTCCTCATTCGTAGTGATGTAGTTTTACCGGCATTCGCCAAAATTTTTCAGTTATCCATTCGCTTTCTTTCAAGGCCGCCCAGATGAACACGCCTGGCTTGGGCCTTTCGTTCTTGTTCCTTCTTGCGACAGGGGCGACAGCGAACTGCTGTGCTGTTGATGTTTCCGTGCGCATTTTCATACCACCACTTCTGTTGCTTGGCAGTCCAGATTTGAGCCGCCCCACAATCACGACATACAAATGCACGATCCATGTAAAACAACGGCAGCAATCCGTAAGTATTGTTATGCGCAAGCTGCACAGGATCGACCAGAACGGATCCGGCCGGCCGCGGCAATTTAAACACACTGGTGCGCGCCTGCAACCGGATGCGCTCACGACGGTTGGCCATGATTTCTTTTCGACGCTGCTTTCCGCTCATCATGCTACTACCCTGCTTTTCCCTGTTCAAACACACGGCAACAAAATTGAAAGAAACGTAACTCCCATTACTCTACCCACTGAGCTACGATCGCTTTCGCCATCGCCCGGATTCGAACCGGGGACATATGTAATTTCTTTCGGCATTTGCCGCTAAACTTATAACCACCATACAACAGCACGACAAGATTCGAAAAGGGTAGGGATTTGAACCCCGGAGCATCCATCCTGAGATGGATGCTTACAACCGATGTAGTCTTTCCGGCATTCGTGCAAAACTTGATAGACAAGTCAAACCCCGACAAGTGTCGACAAAACATTCCGCCAAACCTGTTCCGCCTGGCAGGCCGGATTCGAACCGGCTTTTCCAAATGTAGTTTTATCCGCATTCGGGACACAACTCAATTGGGCAACAGTATGACAAGGGGTCGATGTGATGCGACATTTGGAGGATGTAATCACATCGGCATTCCTACTGCGCCCAAAACCTGTACTTCCTACTCTGATAATCCAGCTCATATTGGTTCCTTCCTCCTGACCCTCTCCCGCGAACGGAAGAGGGATCAAACAACGATCGATTGAATTTCTCCAACCCAATGTGCGGCGCCCAACTGGCCGGCGGCATACGCTGCAACGATCTTGAATACATCGTCCGAGAAGCCGCCGATATTCAGCACGTCTTCTCGTTCGACAGCCTGCACCGTCCCGTAAGGCATCAAGTCGATACACGCCAGCTTCGCGTTCGGGTTGCGTTGCTTGAACACTGCCCACTCACACATGGTGGCGGTCGCTCCGCGACGGGTCGCATCTATCCACGACTCGTTATCCGAAACAAACAGCACCAGATCGGCATGCGCCTTTTGCTTGTTCAACTGCGCCAGCGGCGCGCTGCAATTGGTTCCTCCGCCACCGATGGCCGCCAGTTTTTCCGCATTCGTCATCACCGTATCGCGCGGATTCAACTCGCAACGCACCACATCGTTTTCGAACGGCAGCACCAACGTGTCCGGATTCTTGCGCAACATTGCCGCGGCAACCAGCGCCGCAACATCAATGCAACGGATTGCCGATGTCGCCGAACCACGGTAACCGGTAACGGCAGACTTCATCGAACCCGATACGTCTGGACACACCACCACTTTTCCGGTGATCTGCGGCACATTTGCCAATGCAATTTCCAACGCATCCTGCAACGCTGCACGGATCGCCAATGGCACGTCATCGCTTGCTGCCTTGTACGCAGCCATCAACTGATACGGAAACACTTTTGCTTTCGCAATCGACTCCGCATCACGCAGTTTGGCTGCAATCGCTTCCGTCATGCCCGGCAATGCATACACGCCGTGACGCGCAAACGTATTCAGGTTCATGCGCACCATTTGCCATCCGCTTTGGCACGCAATCTGCGCCCAGGCGGCATCCGGCAACTCCAGCGCAGTCAGCATCTGGAACGGCACATCCGGCAACGGTTGCGAACGATCCGCCTTGTACGCTTCAAACGCCTTCACCGAAGGAGGCAACGCTTCCGCGTTGTACGGCTTGCCGATCAACCACGCAAAAAACGCTTCGCGCCAGGCGTCGGCCGGCTTCGGGTGAACCATCTTCACCACATCGGCCAGCGAGGGCGCATTACCTACCGCAGCCGCCAGCAATTCATTTTCAGACGCGGTATTCAACCAGGCTTGAACCAGTTTCTTCGGACGCGAACCAAGCGACTTGCGTCCCACTGCGCCTGATCGCACAATCTGAACGAAGTTACGCAGCATCTTTCCGTTGTTGACAGTGCGCTTGAACACACGTGACAACACAGGCGCGCCTTGGCCGGCCAATATCGCGGTCAGCAGTGCCGGCATGTCTTTCATGTAACCGCGCTCGCGGCAATACAGGGCGGTCTGCGCGATGAACTGCGCGTCAATTCCGTCGCACAATTTCAAAACCGTTTCCAGTTGCGTTTCGGCGCTTGCATAGAAAGTCGCGTTCAAACATCCGGTCGCGGCGTATTGCGCCAGTTGATGCTGCGGCGACGTCGCATAAGCCGGTGCGCCTTCAAAGTTGACGGCATCCGCTTTCGGCAGCAGTTTGCCTTTCAAGCTTTGGAACAATTGGGTATTCGCCATTTTCATTTCCTCTCTTCTTCGTTTTTGTTCTTATCTGCGTTCACTATGCTTCCTATATTGCAATGCTTGTGCCAGCGCTGGTTTTTTCGAAATAAAAATCCATAAGCCATTGATTGAAAAAAGATTTAATGACGTATGTGCTACGTCATGGCGCGCTGTACGGCCAACATATTTCGTGATAAATTATCTTTTAATATAAAAAATTATCTAAAAATATGCGAAAAAAGCGTGTGGTAGTCATCGGCTTTGTCGGCACCCAGCTCGATAGCGGCAAGGGCAGCGGGCGCTGGGAGAAGTGGCGGCCGACCGTGGCGCTTACCCAGCACGACGAGTTGGTCGTCGCGCGGCTGGAGTTGCTGTATAGCGGCAAGCACGATGCGCTGGTCGATCAGGTGAAACAGGACATTGCATCGGTATCGCCGGAAACCGAGGTGGTTGCGCGTCAGTTGCCGATCGCCGATCCGTGGGACTTTGAAGATGTGTACGGCAGCCTGTTCGATTTTGCGAAGAACTATCCATTCGATACGGACAATGAGGAATACTGGGTGCACATCACCACCGGATCGCACGTGGTGCAAATCTGCATGTTCCTGATGACGGAAGCGCACTATTTTCCGGGCCAGTTGCTGCAGTCGTCACCGCCTCGACGTCAGACGGTGGGTGACGCCGGCAGCTATGCACTGATCGATCTGGATCTGTCCAAATACGACCAGATTGCGCAGCGCTTCTCGCGCGAGCAGGAAGAAGGCGTCGCCTTCCTCAAGTCCGGCATCGCGACGCGCAATGCGCGCTTCAATACCATGATCGATGAGATCGAACGCGTGGCGATCAAGTCGAAAGCGCCGATCCTGCTGATGGGGCCGACCGGCGCCGGCAAGTCGTTCCTGGCCAGGCGCGTATTCGAGCTGAAGAAAGCGCGGCACCAGCTCGATGGCAAGTTCGTCGAAATCAATTGCGCAACGCTGCATGGCGACGGTGCGGGATCGACCTTGTTCGGCCACATCAAGGGTGCGTTTACCGGTGCGGCATCGGATCGCCCGGGGATTCTACGGACGGCGCATAAGGGCCTGCTGTTTCTCGACGAGATCGGTGAACTGGGCCTTGATGAGCAAGCGATGCTGTTGAAGGCGGTCGAAGAAAAGCGCTTCCTACCGGTCGGCAGCGACCATGACGTCCAGAGCGATTTTCAATTGATTGCCGGCACTAATCGCGATCTATCTAGGGAAGTCGTCGCTGGGCGATTCCGAGAGGATTTGTATGCGCGCATCAATTTATGGACCTATGAACTTCCGGGACTGATCGACCGTTCCGAGGATGTCGAGCCCAATATCGATTATCTTCTCGCGCAGTTCAGTGCCGAAAACGGCCAGATGGTCAGATTCAACAAGGAGGCGCGCGAGCGCTACATGCGTTTCGCGATGTCGGCGGAAGCGCTATGGGCCGGCAACTTCCGGGATTTGTCCGCGTCCATGATGCGCATGGCGACGCTGGCGGATGCCGGCCGCATCACGGATGCGATAGTGTCGGATGAGATCATTCGATTGAAACGGTTGTGGCACCACTACTCGCAGCCGCAGACCGAGCCGAACGGGGTTGACCTCGAAGATGTTTTGGGTGAAGCCGAACTGGCGGGTATGGACCTATTCGATGCCATGCAGCTCAAGGCAGTGATCGATGTTTGCCGTCGGTCGAAGTCGATGTCGGATGCCGGACGAAAGTTGTTTGCTGCATCACGCGGCGCGAAAGCCAAGCCGAACGATGCGGACAGGTTGAAAAAATATCTGGCACGATTCGAATTGAGCTGGGACGGCTTGGCTAGCTAAAGCTTTCAGGCAAGCATCACAAGCGCTCAAGATCAGCTCCGCGCAAACCGACCAGCAAGGCACGGCCGTTGGTCCCGACGCGGAATTCTCCATACTTGGCCTTTTCCCAGCGCTCAGCTTCGCCCTCTTTGAAAAACCACGCATCGCTTACCAGTATCCAGCGTCCATTCTTGGGCGTGAGTTCCAGAAGAAATTCATCGGCGGCAAGCGGGGAGCCGTTATCCGTGCGGATGAACGTTGCGATGCCACGTGCATCCCGTTTGGCGACGACGCGCGGCCGTTCACGGTGCAGAATGCTTCGCGTTACATTCACCGGCACGCGGAAGTTCAGTTGCATATAGTCGCCTTGCATCAGCGAACGCGGATCGACCGGCGCCAGTTCGACGAACACCGGCTGACCATGTGCGATGAGATCTTCTTTCTGCCAGATGCCGAAGTTGACGGCGATCAGTACTGCCAATGTGCCGAGAATGATGCCTGACTGTCCGTTGCGGATTGCCGGTGGCGCTGCGCTTGCGGAGTCGGTCGTCTCGCTCCGGCGATCCATATGCGCGGCAAGCCAGGTCAGCGCGCCGAGCGCAACGCCTGCCGCCACCAGCACGATCGCCTTGGTGGCCAGAGGCCAGCTCAACTGATAGTAAAACGCACCGATGATCCAGGCGCCCGCCAATCCCGCCGCCGCGGCCACGCGCCAGCGGCCGCTGCTGACGCAAAACGCCAGCGCCAGCAACACCGCACCCAACGACGGCATGAACCAGGACAGCGCAACCAGTACCGCCGCCACGCCCGCGCACCAGGCCCGCCGCAACGCCGGCCAACTGCATGCCATCCATGCGGCCGCACCCAAGGCGAGTAACAGCGATGCCGTTTGCAAAGACATCACTTGCCATCCCGGGGCACTCTTGGGGCCGAGTTCTCTTGCGAGCTCGCCGCCGATACCACCGCCGAAACTGGCGCCGACCAGGAAGGTCATGCCGGACCAGAACGCCAAACCGGCAAGCGTTGCCAGCAGCCAGCCGACCGACACCGATTCCAGCGCAGCCGCCTGACGTGCACGTGCGCCGTCATTGAGCAGATTGCGTTGAATCCATCCGACAGCGATCCACAACGCAAAGACTGCGTGCAGCGCGAGCCAGAGGCTCGACAATTCCGATCCATGGAAAAAACTCCAGCGCTTCGGCAGGAACGCAACCATCGTGAGTGTGGCCGCGGTGACGCCCAGCAGCACGCGCAGCCAAGGCCGGTTGATCGCCGCCGCGATGCACAGGGTTATCAGGGCCAGCATGCCGGCTGCCGTCTGGTGCGGCATATCGCGAAACATCCCGAATGATAGTGTGCCGAAACCCACCAGCAGCGCCGGCACCGCCAGCTGTTCGAAGAATAGGGGTACATTGCGCGCACGAAGAACGACCGCGGCGCCGCCCAGTACCAGCGGGCCAACGATGTAGGGCCCGGTACCGCGGCTGAGCAGGTCACCCAGCAGCATGCCGACCACGACGAGCAAGGGGATTGCCGCCAGCCAGGCGCCCAGTGCGGTCAGCAGCACCACGGGCCAGGGGCGGTTATCCTGATCGGGACGCGCTGCGTCGGGCGGCAGGATTCCTGCCGCGATGGCATCCTGCAGAACCTGCTCCAGCCGAGCGCGGCTCATGCCGATGCTCCGATGGCTTCGTAGCGGCGCGACAGGCGCAGTATCAGGCTGACCGTTGCCGCCAGCAGGCCGGCGGCCGCCAGGCCCAACATCAGGAACGATCCCATCTTGTCGCCGCGAGCCCCCTGAAACAGCGCATGCGCCAGGCCGGCCACGAGCAGCGTATTCAATCCCAGGCTGACCGCGCTCAACCCATAAATTTCGAACAGCCGTGGTGACGCCAGCACGCCGGCAGCGGCGATCAGCATCACCAGTCCCAACCAGTAATAGGCAGCGATCTCCCGGCTGAACAGACCGGCAAGCGCCGTCATCGTGATCATGATGGTGGTCATCGTCAACGCGGTGCGGAGCGCCCAGGGGCCGGCGCCGATCAGCCGCTGCAAGACCGGACTCAGCACGAAGATCAATGCAAGCGCGGCGCCCCATCCGATTGCGTGGACGGCCAGATCGTCCGGTTCCGCGCGCCAGCGATGGCCTGTATGCGCATGCACCCAAAGCGCGATCGCGGTGATCACGATCAGTGCCCATGGCGTCCACAACACATCGCTGCGCGCGCTCAGGCACAAGGGCAGCGACAACACCGCCCAGAGGGCAAACAACTGCCAGGGATCGGCCCCGGTCTGATAGGTTTGGCCGAAGTAGGCGAACAGTCCGCCGATGGCCAGCAGCGCAAGCAGGCACAATGGCGTGCGTGCCGCCGGCTTCCACAACGCACCCAGGCACATTGCGAGAAAAAAGAATTCAAGCAGCGCGAAGCGTCCGAAACGTCCCAGCGTGTCCCAGTTGGCGGCGATCCAGAATATGATGCCCAGCCCGCCAAGCGCGGCGGCCAGAACGGCCACGCCGCGCGGTAACCAATAGGCGAGCGCGGCGGGTTCGCGATTCAGTCCGGCCAGGTGTTGCAGCTCACGAGCGGCGGGCGCATCAAGGTGATGCCGGGCTGCGAGTTCATACAGGGCAAGGCGCACATCCATGGTTGAATCCTCGTCAGGCAAGCTTGAGCGTTATTTTCAAACAAGGCTTGTATGCTGCCTCAGATGCGCAGTGTTGGCAATCCTGCATCTATGAGAAGAAGGTGCCGGTGTTGGATTTCACACGGTTCACACTGCCCTTAACCGGACATCGCTGATTTCCTGCGGCGGTTGAAAATCCGCCTGTCGTTCCGAGGAATGCGGAGAGGAAGGATGTCAAGCACCTACAGCAGGGCGAACGTTTGAGATTCCTCTCTCCGCTCGGAATGACAGGTTGAGGGTTTGGGGATATCTGCGATCGGCATTTCCAGCGACGCTTAAAAAAAACATCCGTCATTCCGACGGAGCAACGCGACGAGGAATCTCAAACTTACGCAGTGGCGTGGAAGTTTGAGATTCCCGCCAGTGCGCATCGTAAAGGTGGTCCAGAGACAGGCGTGGGGCGCTGCTCCACGAAACCCCCTGCTATACCTTCTTCGGAGTGACAGTAAAAAGTTTGAACAAAATCTGAGCATAAATCGCAAGCTGCGTCAGTACCTCTACAGCAACCGGCTATGCTTGGGCAATCTGGCCGAGAGATAGTCATGCTGATCCGCCAGCACGTTTCTGCCGCTCAACAAGTAGTGTTCCGCACGGCATGGCACATACGGCACATACAGCAGCGGACGGAAATGATGGACCAGCTTGTCGCCTTTGTCCTGGTTGCAGCGCAGGCATGCGGTGACGCAATTCATCCAGGTGTCCCTGCCGCCGCGCGATTGAGGCAAGATGTGGTCGCGCGACAATTCCCGGTGAGTCAAGCAGTCGCCGCAATAGGCGCAGGTGTATCGATCGCGCTTGAACAACAGGTGGTTGCGATGTCCTAACGGCAGTTCCTTGCGCAGCATGCGCGCCATGATTTCGCTGCCGGCAACCGCAATGATGGGTTTGACCAGTATTCGCGACTGCACGCCGGAGCGCGAGAAACCGCCGCGAAACAGCAGTTCCCGTTCACCCAATTCCCACGCCACTTTGCCCATGGCATAGTAGAGCACCGCTTCCTGCGGAGGGATCCAGTCAAATGGATTTCCTGCGATATCGAGTGCGAGAATATTGGTTGGCATGGCTTCACCTGTGTCTGCTCATCGAATAATAGATTGATTGTGTCCTGTACGGCAAGCTGTGTACGGATATAGATGAAATGAATTGCCCGATCGCAGGGAGTGGCGGCAGCGTTTCAGGGTAAAGGTCAAAAACGAAATCGGTTGTTGTTGCGAATCAGGCAAAAGAGTTGTCACCCAATATCCGGCACGTAACGATATGTCTAACGGAAAATCTCGCTTGGACATCCATTGGCGCGCGAACGGATGCGCTTCAACTCTTGGCTAGACGGCAACGATTGGCGGGTTTGCAAACGCAATCCGTGTGTGCCTGTCAATATCCGGACGCCGAACCGAGACAGCACATTCACTTTGTGGATTCCACGAGGGTGGGCGATTACTGTCCGGCATTTCTGGTGCCGCGGCGTGATTTTGCACAACCGAAGTGCCGCTTTCGCCGTGGCCGGATGCAAAAACGCCGCGATGAACGCGGCGTTTTTATTCCTTCAAGCGGCCGGCATTTTTCAAGTGCGCGACCAGACGATCTCCATTTCTTCCCTGCCGTTCAATGCTTTGCGCAGAACGTCAATCAGAGCCGGGTCTGCACCATCGACAGCTGCGAACAGATCGACGGTTGTCTGGTTGAGGTAGTAGTCCTGATCTTCGTCCGATTCCTCTTCCAGCTGATCGACGAGAAACTTCAGGTGTTCTTCAGTAATGCTGTCCAGTGCCAGCCCGGTGTCTTTATCTTTCAGCTTGATCATGGTGTCCTTTGCGGTGGTAATTTAATTTCATTGCGAATAAATCTGTCTTCGGCCGGTATCCAAATGGCCATCTGCATCAACCTACGCCGAAGCGCTTGATTCCAGCACAGGCACGCCATCGTTCCCGATATTCGCCAATGCCGTCCCTTCGTGCGCCGACCCCATCGCAGCAAGTGCCTGCGTGATTCCAGTCAGCGAGCCGTTACCCAGCCCGGCGTCTTTCATGATGGCTGCGACCAGCGGCTGAGCGATCTGGTACTTCAGTGCGGAATCCACCACCTGATCCGGCAGCGATCCGCTGCCGCCGGTCGCGCCATGCATTGCGCCGTCACCGGTGCCCATCGAACCGCCGGGCATGCCGTTCACCTGGAACAAGCGGATCGAATCGATTTTCTCCATCGGCTTGAGCGCTTTCTCCAGGATGCTCGGCAGTTGGCGCAACAATTCAAGCCTGACCTGCATCGCGATCTGCGCTTCCGAGAGCATGTTCAAGGCCTCGTTGATTGCCGCCTTGCCCGCAGCTTCTGCCAGCGTGGCGGATTTCCTGGCTTCCGCCTCGACGCGAACTGCTTCGGCCTTGTTCGCCGCCGCATCTTTTTCGGCTGCGGCCGATACCGTGACGCCGATGGCAAGTTGCTGCGCGTCCTGTTCGGCGGCGATCAGCGTGATGTGCTTTTCACGTTCGGCTACCGCAACCTCGCGCGCGGTCTTGACCATTTCCTCGGACTTTACGGCTTCAGCCAGCGCGGTGTTGGCCGAGGCGTCGGCTTCGGACTGTTCGCGCGACTTGTTGGCGATCGCAATCTGCGTCTCCTGATTGGCGATCTCGACTTCCTTGCGTTGTACCGCCGACTTGACCTGGGTTTGGCGGTCCGATTCGATTTGCCGGGTCAGCACTGCGAGATTCTTGTCGATCTCCGCCTCTTTCACCGACTTCTCGGCGGTGATGCGCTTTTCCTCCACCGCGCGCTGCGCTTCGATTTTTGCCTCGTCCGCTTCGCGCGTGCGTTGCGCTTCGGTCTGCGCAATCAGCGCGGTCTGCTCGGCTTTCGTGTTGGCGATTTCACGCTGCTGCGATAGCGTGGCGAATTCTTCTTCGCGCGCAATGTCGAGCTTCTTGCGCGATGCCTCGAGGTTTTTGGTGCGCACCTGGACCTCGGTCTCCTGCTCGATATCGTTGCGTTGCTTGCGGCGTGCCTGGGTTTCTTCGGTGAGGCGGGTCAATCCTTCGGCATCGAACGCATTGTCCGGATTGAAGAAGCGTTTGTCGGTCTGGTCCAAGCTGGTCAGGGAAACCGATTCCAGTTCCAGGCCGTTTTTTTCCAGGTCTTCCGCAACCGCGTTCTGCACCGCCTGCACGAAGTCGCGGCGTTTGTCCTGCAATTCCTGCATGGTCATGGTGGCGGCCGTCGAGCGCAGCGCGTCGACGAACTTGTCTTCGACCAGCTCCTTCAGCGCATCCGGATCTTCGGTTCTTTTGCCGAGCGTTTGCGCCGCCGTGCTGACCGCTTCGGAAGCCTGTTTGACGCGCACGAAAAAACCGGCCACGACGTTGACCCGCATACGGTCCTTGGTGATGAGACTGCCTTCGTCGCCGCGGCGCACTTCCAGCTTCAGGGTGTTCATGTTGACCAAGATGATTTCATGGAAGATCGGCAGCACGATTGCGCCGCCGTCCGTAATCACCTTTTGTCCGCCCAGGCCGGTGCGGACGAATGCCAGTTCCTTGGTGGCGCGCTGGTAAAGGCGCGCGAAAACCAATCCGATTGCAACAATGGCGATCAGGCCGATGCCGGCAAGGACGCCAATTTCGATCAGTTGTTCCATGTTTTTATTTCTCCCTGTGTGATTTTTATAAGAGTGCCGGATGCGGGTTGCGAATCGCGCGATAGACCGCGCCATTTTTTTTCACGATCAGCACTTCCGTGCCTTGTTCGAATTCTTCGTCCGGCAAATCCGGCTCGACCATCAGATAGTGCGAGATGCCGTGCTGGTCGCGAATTTTCACTTCGGCTGCCAAGCCTGCCTTTGCCGTGCCGGTGATGACCACGCCGGCCCTGCCGATCAGGGTCATGTTGCTGACCGCCGTGGTTTCGTCTCTGGGAATGATGCGTGCCAGCAAACCGCCCAATCCGCGTACGGTGCTGATGCCGATGAAAAATGCAGGAACAGCCGCGATCAGCGCCGGCATATGTGCACCGATCAGTCCGTGCGTGAACATCTGTATCACGTATCCACCCAGCGAAAATCCAAGCAGGAACAGGATCAGAAGCACAAGAATCGGCACCTTGCCGACATGCAGCCAACCCAGAGCGCCTTCCATCCCCTCGACTCCCTCGGGCAGATCGGGGACCAGATTGTCCAGAAGCCGGGATGGACTCAGCGCGGTAAAGATGCCGATGCCTTCGATCACCGCCAGGCCGATCATGATCAAGGCGGCAACGCCGAACGGCACGGTGCCTGCCGCTGTAAACAGTGTCATGATTTGCTGGCGCGGATCTGCGCCATACGCTCTTCAACCTTGCGGGTCTGAACCAGGTCGTCGAGTTCCTTGAGTTTGGTCGACTGTTCCACCGACAATTTCTGGTCGCCGATCGAGAGCCCGGTCTGCCGCTCGAAAATCCGGCCGAACGCCGCGCTCGCTTCATCAACCTTGACCTGCGCATTGTTGGTTGATGCGGAAACGCCGGTGGCGCTGGCGACGCGCGCGCGGCTTGCCTGGAACGCGGTGATCGCATCCTGCATCTCGCGTTTCTTGCCGGTCAGCGCATCGATGTATCCCGACAGATCCTTTTCCTGTTTGGCGAGATCCTGCAGCGTGCCTTCGATTACCGGCATCTGTACCTCCAGGTCCAGTTGCTTGGCCACCGCGGCGCGCGCCAGATCATCCCGGTTCAGCGCGAATGCATCCTCCGCGCTGGCGGTCAGTTCAAGATGGCGCCGATTCAACTCGGCATGCTGGCGCTGGGCGAGATGCCGGTTCGCTGCGACTACGCCGAGTTCCTGGCGCACTTCATCGATGACCGAATCGACGCGCCGGACCGCCTGCTCCATGACGGCCTCGGGCGCCTGGTCCTCGATTTTATCGATCAACGCATGCACGCTGCCGACGATGATTTGTGAGACACGGTTACGCAACGACTCAGCCATTATGTTCTCCTTTGGTGGCTTGATTAATCAGTAAAGCGAGCTCGATGGTTCTGTTGCTGTGGCGGCGCACGACAGCGTCGTCGAATGCCGCCGCCGAGGGCGTCACGCCTTGCCGCAACAGCGCCTCCGTCAGTGCCATCGCGCGGCGCACCAGCTGTTCTTCGATTTGTTTTGCTTCGGTCAGTGTTTCCGGCCGCGACGAGATCAGGGTGGCCGCCATCGCGCTGATGTTTTCAATCAGCAGGCCCATCACCTCGGAATGCGCCTTCTCGTCGCGCTCGACCACCGACAACGACTGGCTCAGCGGCTTGATCACATTCTGAAACCACGCCAGCGCCGTCACGAAATCATGCGCTCCGTCATGCTGCAACTTCAATTCTTTCAATGCTTCGCGCAGCTTTTCGCTGTTGGTCTTTGCGCTCTCGTACTTCAGCGATATGAACCACTGATACAACTCATCCTCGATTCGCCCCGATATCGGGACCATCGTGCCGCCGGCGCTTTGAGCCATCACGAATCTCCGCTTTGTATTCAATTGAATGCAAGTGTAGCTTATTGTATTCAATTGTCAATGGCTAAATTGTCACCTTGCGATTACAGCGCACGCGGTGCCGCCATGCAACCCCTGTTTATGGGATATGTGGGCATTACCGCGGCTTTTTTGCCGCGTGCCCATAAGATATATATCCAGCGAAGCGCGGCGCATGCTCGATATACACGTTTTCGATTTCTTCGATGATGAATCCGGCGCTCTCGATATATTCCTGAATCGGACGATTCAGGTGGCAACCGCCGGCAAGCGGCTTCCAAAACGGCGTCAACCGGTCTTGCCACTTTCGTACGCCGGCATCCGGCGCGCGCCCATGTTCGCAGAACAGCAGCCGGCCATCTGGTTTCAAGACCCGATGCATCTGCCGTAGTGCCAGGCGCCAGTCAGGGATCGTGCACAGGGTAAAAGTCAGCAGCACTGTGTCGACGCTGTTATCGTCCAAGGGAATTTTCTCGCCCGGCAGATCGAGCCATTTCACCGGCACCGGGGAATGTGCGATGCTGCATTGCGCCTTTTTGCGCATCGCTGCCGACGGCTCCAGGCCCCAGACGAACTCGACCTTCCGCGGATTGTAGAGCGGCAGGTTGATGCCGGTGCCGATCCCTACTTCGAGAACCTGGCCCCGGGCGAGTCGAATGACTTTCTCCCGCAAGTGCATGATCGGGCGCTGCGAGCACGCCGCGTGGATCAGGTGCGGCAGGATCTTATCTTCATAGAAATTCATTGGTAACCATCTCCGATAATGTCAGGACGCGTTGCTCAGTATATCGATGTCGCCCCCTACTGCTTCGGACGAATGGGTATCGCAGAAAAAATCGGCGGACTGCCTTAGCTGCCGGCGGTGTTGGCGATCACTACCGGCATTCTCGGCACAACACTGGCGCGCGGCCTCGACGTTCCAAGAACACATGTCCAGCTCTTTAAGCCAGTTGGCCAGGCGGTTTAGCCGGCCCCAGTAGCGCACCTCATTACGCGAGATCATCAATGTCGCGGTTTGCGCGCCAACCTCAAAACTCACGCAAAGGCCGCCCGCATCCGTACTTCTGACGTGCACACCGCGAATCGCGCTGGCACGCTGCAAGGTAATTAGTTCGCTTTCTGTAACGCACATATTTGCGCAATCGCAAGTTGGATTGAGCTAATCGACAAAATTCTCCGTCGCATGTTGTGATTTGATAATTTAAATGAGATTCTGACATCCACGGCGCCTTTATCATTTCGATAACGAAAGCCTGCCATTCGTCCAACCATTGGGGGGAAGCCATGTTGTCAACGTCGGAAATGCTAAGAATGATGCTGGTTTATTTTCACCTGATCGCATGCTGCGTCGCCATAGGCGCCATCCTGATCAGCGATCTCGGCATTCTGGTGCGCCTCTATCAGGGACGGATCGATAAACGGGCGGCAAATCTCCAAGACCTGAAACGTACCGTGTCGGGGATGCTGATCATCCTCTGGATAACGGGGCTGCTGCTGATTGGCCGCGACGCTGTCGGTGACGGCTGGAACTACACGCTCTCGAATCCCAAATTGCAGGCAAAAATTATCGTAGTCGCCCTGCTCACCCTGAACGGCATACTGCTGCATTGTCGGGTTCTGCCGATGATGTCCAAAGCCAGTTCGCTACTCAAGCTTGCTGCAGGGCAGCGCACATGGGCGATCTGGGCCGGGGCATTGTCCGGTGTTTCATGGCTGTATGCGGCATTTCTGGGCGTGGCGCGCCCATTGGCATGGAAAACGCCGTTGCCGAATCTGATGCTGGCTTATCCGGTGTTGATCGTACTTACCTTTGCCGGCATGTGGGCCTTTACTTCATGGGCGGTCAGGAAGACCGGCGGCTCATCCGAAGGGCTTTTCATGAACAGCCTGATCGCGCCATCCGACGCGACACGGAGGTCGCAACCGAACGGGAAGCGCCAAGCCGCCGGCCGCCATCCGGTGTCGAAAAATCCTGCACAGGACGTCGCGCGATTTTAGCGTGCCATGGCAAAATGATTCCGAGGCGAGCTGACACGCACTATCTTTATCCCAGCTTCTCCTGCCTGGGCAAACGCGGAGTTTCTCAAGACATGCAGCGCCATGGCAATCGAAAGGCCTCTTCTACTATGAGGGCAAGATCTCCAGTACGCGCTCCACGGGACGGCATAGCCGCACGCCCTTGGTTGTCTGCACGAACGGCCGGTTGAGCAGCGCCGGATGAGCAGTCACTGCGTCGAGCAGTTCATCATCCGACAACTGCGGATTGTCCAGCCCGAGTTCATGATAGAGCGCATCCTTATCCCGCAACGCAGCCCTGACCGTCAGGCCTGACATGGAAATCAATTCCTTCAACTTCTCGCGATCCGGCGGATTGACCAGATACTCGATCACTTGCGGCTCGATGCCGGCATTGCGAATCATCGCCAGCGTACTGCGCGAATTGCTGCACTTGGGGTTGTGATAAATAGTCGTATCCATAGTCGTGCTTTCGTTTCCTTTTTTGCCAGAGTGCCACGAGTCTAACAAAATACCCTGTCATCACGACGAGCATGGCGACGAGAAGCCTCAAGCTTGCATACTAACGTGAGTGTGCGGCAGCGCAACCACGCACGACAAATTTGTAATCAGATGCATCATCTGATGCATTCCGTAAATACCCTCTGTATATTGAGAGCGATACAACTCCGAATCGAGGTCAACATGAAACCCATTCTCCACGCGGCGGCCATCATTGCCATCAGCACTGCCGCTTTTGCGCCGATGCAGGCATCCGCACGGATTGATGTGAACATCATTATTCCGGTTGCACCGCCGCCGATCATAGTCGAAGCGGCTCCGCCGCCGCGAGGCGGTTATATCTGGGCGCCTGGCTACTGGAACTGGAACGGCAGCCGGCACGTCTGGTCCGAAGGCCGCTGGGAACAAGCGCGCGAAGGTCACCGATATGAGCGTCCCGAGTGGCGCCAGGACGGTGATAAATGGCGCTTTCAGGAAGGCGGCTGGAAAGAGGTCAAGAAAGACAAGAAGAAGAAAAACAAGCATGGCAATGGCAACTTCTGCCCGCCAGGCCAAGCCAAGAAAGGCAATTGCTGACAGGGCGCTGCATCCGCGGCAACCCGCTTGAACCGGCGATGTGAAAAACTGTCGGGCGCGCTTGAGTTTGATGTAGCAGAAATCAGGATAAGCCCGGGTTCGCAGGCAACGCGTTCCCGGGCTTCTGCTTTTTTGACGAAGTGACGATCAGATAAGCGTGGCCCGGAACGACGGCATTTGGCTATTTCATATTGAACAGCCTGGCGAAAAGTCCCTTTGGCTTTTTGGGGAAATATTTTTCCGGCGGCTCGTTATAGTCCAGCAGCAAGACCTTGTTTTCCAATATCTTGATCACTCTTTCCTTGTCTTCAAGGCGGGCGCGCAATTCGTTCGTTACTTCGTCTTTTACTTTTCGCAACGTGGATTCAAGCGCCAGCACGTGCTCAAGGGATTTGATTTTCTCTTCGAGGATGTGAAGCTGCACGTGATCGGCGGAGGTCGCGTGGTCGTTGGCACGTCCTTTCGGCAGCGGAAGCTGTGGATGCTCCCAAGTCTCGACCAGTTCTTCGAACTCGTCGATCGGCGAGTTGCCGGATGCCTGCTGCGCCGCACGGTCTTCTTTATAAAGCACTCCATACACGCGCAGTAGTTCCGATGTATCGATTACTGTAGCACCATCATGCGCCACTGATTTACTGAGACGCCCTTTATCGATATCTCGATACAGCGTCCGGCGTGAACGAAGGACAAGCTTTGCCGCTTCGGTAATTGTCACAAGAGCCATCTTTGCATTGCGCCATCTGTTGATTTTTCGGAGCACATGGTCGTGCCGTAAGCGATCCATGTTTCAGACAATGCGCCCACCCGGGTGTTCCGAAAGAATGCAATTAGCCGGCAATAAAAAGCCCGGCCGACGGTTAACTATTTATTGTTACGCCGCCATCGGAGCCAGCCAAGCCATCACAAACGATTGGACACTTCTTCCAATATAGCCTCGACTTTTCCGACCACAACTTCGCTCCCGAGGTCTGAATATCACCGGAGCGCTCACATCTTTTGCAAAATGCCACCGTCAATTGCTCTTTTATCTCTTCAAATAAATGCATCATGACCTCGATTAAGTTTCATTCACAGGCTTGATCCATCAATGCCTTGGCGCCCCGATCCGAATCAGGCGCCGCCGCGGCTATCCGGTACCGGTTACCCTGCTACTCAAACGGCCTTCACTGGCGAATGGAGCTGGCATGAGGTATCAATCGCATTCATGACGCAGGCACCCGGACTGCGCGTGCGATTACCGCGCTCGTCCGCAATTAATTTTCTGGCGAATTTAACCCGGTAGTGCGCGAATGATCGTTCCATGCATAAGTAACGGCATCCATGCAGACAGGCGTGTAGCGGAGTTGGCACCATGTGCCATCTCCGCTACACTTGCCAAATGGATAAAAATTGGTCCGATGAAATGTTGATGGAACGTTACCGAGATGACGATCTGGCGTCGTTCAAGGAACTGTATCAGCGGCACAGCCGGGGCTCGTATCAATTTATCTTTTGGCTTTCGCCGCGCAAGGATTGGGTAGACGAAATTGCGCAGGATACCTGGGCCCGTCTGCACGGCGCGCGGAAGCGCTATCAGGCGCAATCGGCCTTTCGTACTTATCTATATCAAATCGCGCGTAACCGGCTCATCGACCTGTTGCGGCAGCATCAAGACCTGTTGGCCAGCGATATGGGAAAGGCCGATGACGACGATGGCAGTGCGTTCGAGCACCTGGCCGACCTGGCGCAGAATGAATCATCTCCCGAAGATGATCTTGAGGAAAAACAGCGGGCTGCAGAGCTTCATGCCGCGATTCGGAGTTTGCCCGGCGAGCAGCGCGAAGCACTCGTGCTGCAACAGTTCAACGGCATGAGCCTGGAAGAAATTGCAATGATGACGGTGGTGTCGGCCGAAACCGTAAAGAGCAGGTTGCGCTATGCGATGCGAAAGCTGCGCCAGCAAATTCGCGGCGTCACGGCACAGGAGGCAGAGGCATGACTTCACATGACAGCAATTCGCGCGAGGATGCGGAGTTCGACCTGTTCCTGAAACGGGAGGGCGGGCTGGCGCAGCGTCTGCGGTCGCTCGAACAGCCTGAGCCATCCGCCGAGCTGGATGCCGCCATTCTGGCGAAAACGGAAAGCGCGCTGGAAAAAAGCGCGCGCTTGTCGCGCGGCGCATCGAACGATCCCGTTGTTCCCGGCGCGACGAATGTTCCTCCATCGTTCCTGCGACGTTGGCAAATACCGATGGGACTTGCCGCAAGTGTTGCCGTGGCGGTGCTCGTCACGCTTCAGTGGCAGGGCCAAACCGGAATGGATGCGCCGCTGCAAATTGCACAAGCGCCGCGGGCACAAGAGCCGGTCACCGAGCCCGCGCCGGTTGCCGGCTCCGCATCGAGTGGCTCAGTCGACGCAGAACTGCCGCCGGTCGCCAAAGCCGTTACTCGCGATCCGAAAAAACAAAGCCGCACCGCACCTTCGATTGCTCCTCCGGTCATGATTGCACAGGCGGATATCCCGAGCGAAGAGATGCGCGAAGTGCGTTCCTCCGCACCAGCTGCGGCGCCTACCTCGGCTCCGGTCCCGGCTGCCGCGCCGCCGCACCCGGGTGACCAGGCGGAAGCAGGCGCCAAACATCCACCCAAGCCATGGCTTGCGTTGATTGAAGAATTATTGAAAGCGGATCTGCGGCGCGATGCGCAGGAAGAATGGAAACAGTTCCAGAAAAGCTACCCGCGCTATCCGGTCCCGCAAAAATTGAAAAAAGAATTGGACCGTCTTTCCGAAAAATAAGTCGTCGCCCACACCGGGTGATTTTTCGGGCACCGTTACTTTATCGCTCATGGGAAAAATTAACGGGATCATTGTTGCAGCCATTGTTTTGATTGCAGGCATGGTTCCGGTTTTTGCCGCTAAGACAGTTGCTGAACTTGAAGTCAAGGATGATTTCGATAAATACCACCAGCTGATTTTGGTCGTCACAAAAACGCTGTATCAGGCGTATTTCGAAGGTGCGCAGTTCATACATTTCCTGCTTGGTCCCGCCACCGTTGCGCTGGCGCGAAGCATACTCAACCTGTTGAAGATCAGCGACCGCAGCACACGCGGATTCGCACTGAGTGTCACCGCGCATGGTATCGGCACCGGGCGTGCATTTCAGGTCAGCGCTGAAATGGGCGGCGTTTGCCGGATTGGCGATGGGCGTTTCCGGCGTGCTGACGGCGTTGCTGTTGCCCTGGCGTTGAAGTTGCTCGGAGTGTTTTAACTGGTACAGTGAACGCGTCTCCCATGAACTGGTGATTGTGATAACGGGTTGGCCATGGCAACATGCGGAAACATTTTCATCCCGCTTTGTCATCTCTCATGAAACCAATGCGCCCTTTCTACCATCGCCAGACAGAGATCAGCCGCTTGCGCTCGCAACTGGAGCTGACAGGGTGGCCCCGGCTCCAGATGTTCCTCATCGTGAGCATTACCGGAGGCGCCGGCTTCCTGGCAGCATACTGGCTGCTGTATTTTGGCGTCATATCAATGGCGCTTCGTTATCCGGCGGCGCTGGCCGTCGCCTACCTGATGTTCCTGTTTCTGCTTTGGCTGTGGATCAGGACAACGGCGGCAGACTATATCGATGCGCCCGATATTTCTGGGGTGTTCCCTTCTCCGGGGAAAAGCGCATCTTCCGGTTGCAGCAATAGCGCAGATGCAAGTCCCGATGACGGCGGTGTCGTGTCTGAAACCCTTGGCGCTGTCGGCCAAGCTGACGAGTTCGCAATTCCGCTGATGGTGTTGATCGTCATTGGCGCGCTGTTCCTGTCTTCGCTTTGGGTGGTTTATTCTGCGCCGGTTCTGTTTGCCGAATTGCTGATTGACGGCGCGCTGTCGGCCAGTCTGTATCGCCGGCTGCGCGGACTTGACACGCAACACTGGCTCGAAACGGCGGTTCGCCGCACGATCTGGCCGTTCCTGATCACCGCGCTGGTGCTGGGCGTTGCCGGCAAGGCGATGCAGCTTTATGCGCCCGGGGCAAAATCCATCGGTGATGTGATCCATCATTCCAGGCAGGCGAATGCGGTAGAGCCACCGTCCATCGAAAAATGAGCCAGATCAGTATCAATCGATCGAACATTCCGGCAGAACAGTGGTGAACGTCGTAAACCGCGAAAGCATTCCCATGCGCTACGAACTATATTACTGGCCCACCATACAAGGCCGCGGCGAATTCATCCGGCTTGCGCTCGAGGAAGCCGGCGCCGATTACGTCGATGTCGCGCGCCGCTCCGAGCGCAGCGGCATGGGCATGCCGGCAATGCTGGCGCTGCTGGAGGAGGCCGATGTCGTAACGCCGCCTTTTGCCCCGCCTTTTCTGAAAGCCGGCGACCAGATCATCGCGCAAACCGCGAATATCCTGCTGTTCCTCGGGCCGCGACTGGGGTTGGTGCCGGACGATGAGCCGGCCCGGCAGTGGGTGCACCAGTTGCAATTGACGATCGCGGACCTGGTGGCCGAGGCGCACGATACGCATCATCCGATCGCGACCGCTTTATATTACAGGGATCAGAAGCCGGAAGCGCTGCGGCGTGCGGCGGATTTCACCGGCGCAAGAATGCCGAAATTTTTCGATTATTTCGAAGCGGTGCTTGAGCACAATCCTTGCGGCGATACGTGGCTGGCAGGCGATGCGCCGACCTATGCGGACCTGTCGATGTTCCAGGTGTTTGCCGGCGTGCGCTATGCGTTTCCAAAAGCGATGCAGCGTTTGGAGCCGGCGTATCCGTTGCTGGCAGCGCTGCATGACCGCGTTGCCGCGCGTCCGCGGATTGCACGCTACCTGAAATCGAAGCGGCGCTTGCCGTTAAATAACGATGATGTGTTCCGCCGCTACAAGGAGCTGAATTTGTAGCCGCTATGCCAGGCCGAACCAGCCCAGCGCCGCGCCTGCGCCGAGCAGCCACAATAAGTGAATCCGGGTTTTCCAGATCAGCAGCGCAGCGGCCGCCGTCAGCAGCCACAAAGGCCAGTCGGTCGCCGGATTCTTGTTTGCGCTGGCCATGATCCACCCAGTCGCAATCAGCAGTGCAATCACGATCGGCGCCATGCCTTGCTTGAATGCGCGTACCGCACGCAGTTCGCGATTGCGGTGCGCCCAACGTGTGGCAAGAAAAGTCAGGGTTGTGCTGGGCAGCAGGATGCCGATCATCGCAATCAGTACCCCCAGCAATCCCAGCGCCGCGCTGCCGGCGTTGACGCCGATATGCCAGCCCATCAATGCGATGAACAGCACATTCGGCCCCGGCGCCGCTTGCGCAATCGCGATCGATGCATTGAACTGAGCGTCGGTCAGCCAGTTCTGCTGACCCACCAGGTAGCGATGCATCTCCGGCGCGGTGCTGATCGCGCCGCCGATCGACAACAGCGACAGCGATAGGAAATGCCCGAACAGGTGAAGCCAGTCGCCCCATTGCATGTTGAGCAGCGGCGCTTCGGTCATGGTTTGATCTTGCGATAGGTGAGCAGGCACGACACGGCGCCCAGGCCGAACAATGCATACACCAGGGGCCAGCGCAGCAACGCGATGATGGAGAAACAGGCCGCCGCGAGCGCGATGCAGATCGGGACGCCGAGCGGATGTTTCTTCAATGCGCTCAATAGTTTGAGGCCGGTCGATGCGATCAATCCGGCAGCCACCGCGCTCATCCCATGCAATGCGCCGGTCACGCCGGGATGGCTCGCGTATTGCGCGTAGACCATGGCCAGCAGCACTACCAGCACCAGCGGTACGGTCAGCATGCCCGCTAGTGCCGCCAGCGCACCGCGCAAGCCGAAGTAGCGTGCGCCGATCATCATCGACAGGTTGACCACATTGGGTCCGGGCATGACTTGCGCGACCGCCCAGTCTTCGACGAATTCTTCCTGGGTCATCCAGCGTTTTCTTTCGACCATTTCACGCTGGACGATGGCCACGACGCCGCCGAAGCCTTGCAATGCGAGGACGGTGAAGGAAATGAACAGGTCGGACAGGGATTGCGGTTGGGGGTGGGGTTCGGATGGCGAGGGATTCATGCGGGTATTATAAAAGGGACTGGCAAAATGAGCTTGCACCGTTGAACCCGGTCCCCTGTCCGCACGTGCGGCTGATCGCGATTATGATATCGGCAAGACTGAAAAGATCGACGCGGATTGCTCCTGAAACATCTTCATGACGGCATGAATCATCAAACCTGTATGGCGGCAATGACTTCGAAAATCGTAGGCGTAACAGGCGGCATGGGCAGCGGCAAATCCGTGGTCCGGCAAATGCTGCAGGCTCTGGGTGTACCCTGCCTGGATGGGGACATGGTCGCAAGGGAAATTCATCAGCAACCCGGCCATCCTGCGCTCGCCGAGGTTGCGCTTGCTTTTCCGCATGCAATGACGCCGGACGGACGCTTGAGCCGTGGAAGCTTGCACCGGATTTTCGCGCTCGATCCGGCCGCCAACGAGCGCTTGAAAGCCATTCTCGGACCCTACGTGATTGGGCAGATGACGCAATGGGCCGCACAGCAAAAAACGCCTTACGTCGCCTGGGAATCTGCACTGATTATCGAAGCAAACATTCCGGTTGACCGCGTGCTGCTGGTCGATGCCAGCCGCGAATTTCAAGTCGCCCGCGTACAGCAAAGAAATCCGTATTGGAGCGTGGCGCAGATCGAAAACATACTCGCACTGCAGATGGATCGTGCAGATCGGGCGCATCATGCGCATGATACGATTTGCAACGATGGGTCGCTTGAAGATGTGCAGCGGCAAGTGGAAACGCTGCATCGGACCTATCTGGAATTATGGGGAGCAGCATGAAAAAAATTGCGTTTTCAGGAACGTTGGACCCGATCACCAATGGCCACATGTGGGTAATCGGCGAAGCCCGTGCACTGGCGGACGAGGTCACGGTTTTCCTGTCGGAGAATCCATTCAAGAAGCCGCAGTTCCCTGCGGGAAAACGCAAGCAGATCATCGAATTGAGCGCCGCCGAAAGAGGATGGGACAACGTTCATGTCGTCATCGTCAAAGGCGACTATACGGCGCGCGCCGCCAAAAAACACGGTATCGACTACCTGATCCGCGGCATTCGCAATACCGCCGACTTCGATTACGAAAATCTGATTCAGCAAACAAACGTGGATGTGCTGCACGGTGCAAAGACTATCTTCGTCATGCCGCCGCGCGACCTCGGGTCGGTCAGCTCCAGTTTTGTCCGGGCGTTGCAAGGGCCGGTCGGCTGGCATTGGAGCATGAAGAAATTCGTGCCCGGACCAGCCTATACCGCCTGGATTCTCGATTGGCTGCGCAAGGAATGGGAAGCGCTGTGGCAGTACCAGAATGCCGCTCCACAAGCGACGGCCGATGCGGATCGCTGGTTTGAACGTTTGACCGGACCGTCATCGTATGGCGGCGGCACGCGCCATTATCACAACCTCGACCATCTGGTGCACGGCTTGAGCGAAATTGGCGTATGGGCCGCCAATGTCGAAGCCGATCAGCAGGATGCGGATACGCTGAGAAAAGCGTTCTGGTTCCATGATGCGGTGTACCAGCACGACGCCGGCGGCTTGTCCGATGAAGAAGAGAGCGCGAGGCTGTGGCTGGACAGCGGCTTGGATCGTGCCGCCGTTGAAGATGTCACGCAGTTGATCCGCGCGACGGATCATTTTCAGGAATCCGCAATTGCCCACCGATTGAAAAACATTCTGCTAGGCGCGGATCTTGCGATCCTCGGGCAGGAAGACGATGTATACGATACGTACCGGAAGGCGATTCGCATGGAGTATGCGCACGTGCCGAATGCAAAATACCGGGAGCATCGCTGCAAGGCGTTGACGCATTTTCTCCGCAAGGCGCAGACAGGCACGCTGTATGCAGACGTTTACTTTTCCGGACAATACAATCAGCGGGCGATGGCGAATTTGCAGCGAGAGATTGCCGAGTTGAGCGGCAAAAGCCAATCACTTTGAACAACAAGTCATTTCAAGTGCGGCGCAATCTCGCTGTACTCGGAATGACGGATTTAGCGATTGGCCCTGCCGGTACACGCTTCAATCATGCGGGTGCTTGTGAATCGGGTCCACCCAATGTACCTCCTCCGGCTTTTCAACCGCGGCGATATCGAGATTTATCACGACCGCTTCATTGTCGCTGCGCACCAGCACGCACTCCAGAGGCTCCAGGTCGCTGGCATTGATTTCCTGGTGCGGTACATACGGCGGCACGTAGATGAAGTCGCCCGGACCGGCTTCGGCAACATATTCCAGATGGTCGCCCCAGCGCATCCGCGCCCGGCCGCGTACCACGTAGATCACACTCTCCAGCGCGCCGTGATGATGCGCGCCGGTCTTGGCTTTCGGGTGGATCGTCACCGTGCCTGCCCACAGTTTTTGCGCGCCGACGCGGGCAAAATTGATCGCCGCGGCGCGGTTCATGCCGGGCGTCTGCGCCGTGTTGGTGTCGAGATTGTCGCCTGGAACAACGCGTACGCCGTTGTCGCGCCATTGGGGCTGATCTGCTGTGTCGCTCATGATGTCCTCCGTTCGGATAAATAAATCATACGCCTGAAATTCGAGGCCGATTTGACGCAGCCGATTAAGGTTGAGGTACGGCAATTGCTCATCAATGTCCTTGGATGCGCACCACAAGAATGCTGTTCCGCATAGACGCGCTACGAACAACCACGCCCAGCCGCACCGTTTCTTGAAAACGGCTCTTTGGTACCTGCCTTGACCTCTGATATGCTGGCGAGCACGCGTTGATCAGATCCGCGCAGAACACCTACAAGAAAAAACACACGATGACCTCCGTATTTCAATCAAAACCGTCTTTGCCCTCGGTACGTCAGCTGTTCCGATCCTTCTCCTGGCTCGTCTTGATCTTCGCTTCGACTGCTTTTGCGCAGGAGTCCACGACTCCTGCGCAGGCCCTGGAAAAAGTTTTTGCCGATTATTCTCGCGACACCGCACCGTACTTTCCTTTTGCCGCCAGCGAAAATGGTGCGCGCAAATACGACAGTGTGCTCGCGAACAACCTGAGCGATGAGTATCGGGCCGGATTGAAACGCGTATGCAGCGCCTATCTAAATGAACTGGGCGGAATTTACCGTGCCGAGCTGCCGCGCCAGTCGCAACTGAGCTACGACATCTTTGCGTACCGGCTCAACACCTGTATCAAAAGCTTTGCATACAACTGGCACTTAATGCCCATCAATCAAGCCAGCGGCTGGCCGTCAACTTTCCCGGCGATCGGCGCAGGAAAAGGCAGCCATCCGTTCAAGACGGTGCAAAACTATGATGACTTCCTGAAGCGCATCGATGGATTCGTTGTCTGGATCGATAGCGCGATAGCGAATATGCGGATCGGCATTGCGCGCGGCATCACGCAACCGCGCGGCGTGATGGTCAAGGTCATCCCGCAACTCGATGCGCATATTGTCGACAGTGCGCAAAAGAGCATATTTTACCAGCCGCTGACGAAATTTCCAGACGACTTCGATGAACTAACCAGAAAACGATTGACTGAGCAATACACCGCCGCAATCGAGCAAAAAATTGTACCGACGTATCGCAAACTGCGTGCGTTCATTCAGGATGAATATCTGCCGAAATGCCGGACTTCGCATGGCTTGCGCGACATTCCTGACGGCGCCGACATGTATCTGCTGGCAGTGAAGGATGCGACCACCACCGATATGAGACCGGATCAAATCTACGATATAGGCATTGCGGAAGTGGCCAGAATCACGGCGGAAATGAAAAAACTGGAGGCCGAGATCGATGCGGAACGGGATGCACCGCTTGCCCAGTATCAGGATGTGGAATCGCTGCTGAACGGCTATCGCGATTTGCGCGCTTCCGTTGAAAAGGAATTGCCGAAGTTGTTTGGTCATTTGCCGAAAACCGATTTTGAAATTCGCGCGATTGAGCCTTACCGTGAAAAATCGATGTCATCGAGTTATATTTTTCCTCCAATCGACGGCAAGCGCCCGGGGATCTTCTACCTGAACGCGGCCGCGCTAAGAGGCGCCGGCTACAGCAACGTTTCACGCAGCCTGTTCATTCACGAGACCATTCCCGGGCACCATTTGCAAATTGCCTTGCAAAGAGAAAACAAGGAGTTGCCGCTGTTTCGCCGGATCGGCTGGTACAACGCATTCGGCGAGGGCTGGGCCTTGTATGCAGAGAGCCTGGGCGCCGATCTGGGCATGTATCGGAACCGGCGCGACAGAATGACGATGTTGTCCGATGAACTGTACCGCGCCGCGCGGCTGGTGGTCGACGTCGGCTTGCATGACAAAGGATGGAGCAGGGAAAAGGCGATCGATTACATGAGGGGCGCAGGCAAGATGTCACCTGATTCCGCGGAGCGAGAAGTCGAACGCTACATGGTCTGGCCGGCGCAGGCGCTCAGCTACAAGATCGGCCAGATGAAAATACTCGAAATCCGCAGGAAAGCCGAAGCCAGGCTCGGAAGCGCATTCGATGTGCGCGCATTTCATGACGAACTTTTAAGGGATGGTGCAATGCCGCTGGACATTCTGGAAGCAAAAATGGATAGCTGGATTGCGGCGCAGCAGCAGTAGCAGCCACGTTACGGACCGGCACCGTCTCAGCTGGCTTTACCTGTCTTGAACACGGACGCATCCCGGCTTCCCGTTAGCTCGTCGTTTGGGCATTGCACGGATTACCAGTGTCGATTGAATTGAAGTTTCCAGTCACGGCCGGCTGTCCCGCTGCCCGCACCTTCATGGTTTATCTGATTTTTCCGGAGTCGCCCCGTATCGGACGCGAGTTAGTCTCAACGGCGTGACGAATACAAAATGCCGCCGATGATCAGCGCGAACGCCGCACCATGATAAAGATGCGGCATTTCGCCCAAAAATGCCGACGACATCACGGCCGCAAACAACGGTGTGAGATTGCTGAAGAAGCCCGCAACGCTGGGCCCGGCACGCTGGACGCCGGCGCCCCAGCAGCGAAAGGCGATGATCGCCGGCCCGACCGCGACGAAGAGCAACGCCGCCGCCAGTGGCCAGCTCCAGTAAATATGCGCATCGGTGACAGCCCACTCGCCGGCCGCAAATGCGCCGGACCAGACCAGGCCGAACGCCACTTGCGCCAGAAGAAATGCGGCCCAGTTGGCGCGAATATCCTTCGGGTCTTTGGAAAGCGTCAACAGCCAGCTGTAATACGACCATGCGATGGTAGCCAGGATCATGAAGATATCGCCGGGCACCAGGCGCATCGCCAGCAACTGACGCCATTCGCCGCGGCTGAGCACCAGCAACACCCCGACGATCGAGAGGGCGGCGCCAATCACTTGCTTGCGCCCGACTTGCGCGCCGAAGAACATCCATCCGATCAGCAGCATCCAGACCGGCATGCCGGCTGCGACCAGGGTCACGTTGATCGGGGTGGAAGTCTGCAGTGCCAGATACTGAAGCGAGTTGTAGAGACCGATCCCGAGCAGCCCGAGCAATGCAAACCGGCGCCAGGAGGTCCATAGGCCACTGCCGCGACGGAAAATGAAACTCGCCAGCGGCAACAGGATCACCAGAGCAATCGCCCAACGCAGGAAATTCAGCGTCATCGGCGGCACCAGCTCATGCACCATGCGCCCGACGATGGCATTCCCGGCCCAGAGCAACGGCGGGATGGTGAGCAGCAATGCAGTGGACGGCGTCAATTTTGAATTCATGAAATGCAGGTCAGTTGCTTTGAATTAGCCGTTATTGCGCCGGGCGCTCGCCGCGATCCGATAGAGTGCGGACCAACATCATATCCAAATACCGCGCAGATCCGCTGCATGGCTTCAAACAGCCATTGTGAACGGTTTTCGCAGCATGCCTTTTTGTCATCCTCCGCGGCTGCGCCGTTAAGGATCGCCGATTTGCCTCGGAGCCCGGTGTAAATATTCATGCATTGCTACAATACAAGTCAGAGCGATAAATAGCTGTAGCGTACCGAATCAACGCGGTTTGTATCCAACCAAAAATTAAAATCAATCATGCTGATCAAGCCAGGCAACGTCTTCTTCGTCCTTTTGTTCTCCTTCCTGCTCGCCGCATGCAAGGAAGCGCCGCGATATCAACCGGCGCCTGCGGGCACGGTGGTGCTTGCCTTCGGCGACAGCGTGACGCATGGAACCGGCGCCGGATCGAGCGAGGATTATCCGACCCGACTCGCGCAACGCAGCGGCTGGAAAGTCGTCAACGCCGGCATCCCCGGAGACACCGCCGCGGCGGCGACGTCGCGTATCGACGCGTTGTTGCGAGAGACGAATCCCGCAATGGTGATTGTCGAACTGGGCGGCAATGACTTTTTGCGCCGGCGCGGCGAAAGCGAAGTCAAGGAAGACTTGCGCACCATTCTCCGCGCGGTCAAAAAATCAGGCGCCACCCCGGTGCTGGTCGCCGTGCCGCAGTTTTCGATCACGCTGGTCGGCGGTTTGTCCGATGCGGTGATCTATGCCGACCTGGCCAAAGAAGAAAGTGTATTGCTGGTGGAAGACGTGTTTTCAGATGTACTGTCCGACGCATCGCTGCGCGCCGACCGCATTCATCCCAATGCCGAAGGCTATCGGAAATTGGCGGACGGCATTGCGAAAGCCCTGGACAAAGCCGGGTTGCTCGCCGTGCATTGAAACCAAAGCGGGATTGCCGTCGGGCGATGTCCGGGCACGATCAGGCAATTGAGGATGTCGCCGCCATTCTGAAATCATTTCATGCTGCCGAATACCTTGCCGATGATTTTGCTGCCGCTGCCGATCGGATCGCGCCGGATCGCTTTCTCTTCTTCACCGATCATGTAAAACAAGCCGTCCAGCGTGCGTTGCGTCACATATTTCTCAACCGTCGATTGCTGTTCCGGGACGATATTGAACTTGGCGACTTGCGCGACCGTCGAATTGTATTTCGAGGCCAGTCCTGAACGGTCGGTAATTGATTTGACGATCGGCAGGAACTTGACGCCCAGCGGGCCGCTGGTTTTCTGCCTGAAAAAATCCGTGACCGACGTCTCGCCGCCGGACAGGATATTCTTCGCATCGGTGACGCTCATCGACTTCACCGCATTCAGCAGCAGCGGTTTGGCGAGCGGCACGGCTTTTTCGGCGGCGCGGTTCATCGACAGCACCAGTTCATCCAGTTGCGCGCCGCGTCCGGTCATCTTCAGGAGCGGTTGCGCCTGCCGCAGGATGCCGGGTAGCTCGATCTTCACCTTGTCGTTGTTCAGAAAGCCGTTCTCGACACCGAGTTTGGCCACGGCCGCGACCGAACCCTTTTCCAGCGCCGCCTTCAGTCCGCTGGTCGCATCCTGATTGGAAAGGTCGGACAGCGAAAATGCAAAAGCGGCCGACGCGAATAGTGCTGTCGGCAGCAACGCGGAAACTTGAAACAGTTTTGATTTGAGCATGATGGGCGAGAGCTGGTTCTTGAGTGGTGTGTCGCAAGAAGTATATTCAACTTTGCCGAAACAAAACGAGTTCCCGAGATTTTTTTATCGGTACGAACGGGACTGCGCTGGGCAATGTCAATGTGCCAAGAGGGTCTAACGCAATGAAATGAATCCAGCCGGGCATAGGTTGTGAAACACTGTTGACGGCGTGCCGGGACTGGTGGGGCACATTGAAAACCGAAGCATGCTCGAAAGCGGGCGTCGGCTTGCGCGCTACTCCACTGCAGTCATCAAAATGGTCTCACCGGTCGCCACCAGTTTTCGCACGCCATCCTTTTCTGCGAATACTTCAGCGGTCGTGAAGATCTGTCGCTTGCCTGCCTTGACGACTTTTCCGCGCGCGAGAAACACATCGCCAATTGCCGGCGACAGGCAGTTGACCGAATAATGCGAAGCCAGCAGGCGCTTGCCGGTCGCGGCGGCCGCGGTGAAGCCGCAGACCGTGTCGATCAGCGTGCCGATGAGGCCGGCGTGCAGAAAGCCGGAATACTGTCCCAGTTCTTCTTTCCACGGCAGGCGGAGTTCGACCTCGCCGTTTGCGGCACGCGTCACTTCCAGTCCGGTCCATTCGTTGAACAAGGAAGTGCGGCTGATGTTTTGCAGATACTCAAGTGCGTTGGGTAGAGCGTTCATTGGACGGGCCTTGCTTGAAAAGGTTGTCGGGAATTCGGTTGATATAACGGGGTCACTTCGAGCGCAGAAAAAATTTCGGCCGACGGCGTTGTTCGCGACGACCTGGATGCTTTATCCCACTCGCGATGGCATGGGAATTAGTGAGCCGTTTCAATTCATTTGGCCATCGCGCGAAATGTTGCACTCGCCTTCGCGCATGCAACGCCGTCGGCGGTGATGTAAGCCTGCGCAAAACACAAGGTCGCTCCGACCTTGGTGAACACCGTATCGAACTCCAGCCAGTCGCCGATTTTCGCGACGCCCATGAAATCGATCGACAGATTCACCGTCAAAAGACCGTGCGGTGTCGAGAATTGGCTGGCGCATGAAAGCCCCATCGCATTGTCCGCCAGAGCGTAAATCAAGCCGCCATGCGCAAGTCCGCGCGCGTTGGTGTGGCATTCCCTGATACGCAGACCCAGCACGACCTTCGCGTCCGACTGTTTCGAATAAAGCGGTTCCCATGCATCCGTAACAGGACTTTGGCGAAAATGCCTGGCAAAGCCGGATGGGATATCTTTTACTTGCGTTTCATCTTGTGGCACGATGTTGCCTTTCAATGGAATACTATCGAGATCAGCTGATCCAATGTCTAATTCATTTAGACCAGTCTATATAATATATGCCGATATGACAAGCAGAGAATCGATCCGATCAGGAGCACCCTTTGTCCGCCGCCCCTAAACATCGCGACAAGATCGTGCGTGCGGCGGCGTTGCTGTTCAGGCGCAACGGATATGCCGCCACCGGCATGAATGACATCGTGGCCCTGAGCGGCGCGCCGAAAGGTTCGGTCTATCACTACTTCCCGGAAGGCAAGGAGCAGATCGCGATTGAGACGATCCATTACGCATCGGGGTTGGTCGCCAAAACCCTGGCTGAATTATCTGAAACATACTCAACGCCGTCCGATATGGTGAGCGCGTACGGGACCTTGCTGCGCGGCTGGCTCGCCAAGTCGGAATATCAGGATGGCTGTCCGATCACCACCACTTTGCTGGAATTGTCTGCAACGAGCGAACCGGTGGCGCAAGCCGGGCGAAGCGCGTTCGCGTCATGGAAGAATATTTATCAGGGAAAATTGACGGCGGCCGGCGTATCGGAACAGCGCGCAAACAGCCTTGCTTCAATGGCGGTCATCAGTTTTCAGGGCGCGTTGATCATGACCAAGGTGGAACACAGTTCGCAGCCGATCGTCGATGTGGTGGCTGAGATAACCAGCCTATTCGATGCGGCGGTTTCATGATTGCATGGGTGGCATACGATAAGCCCGTCATCCAAGGCCCGTCATTCCGAATGAAATGAGGAATCTCAAACCTTTCAGATACCGAACACATTCTGGACTCCTCGTCCCGTTGCTCCTGTGAATGACAGTGCGTTTTGCGGAACGCGCTTATCGCCTGAAGCGCGTAAACACTTCAAACTCCCACGATCGCATCGCCAGCAGCAAGGTATAACCTTCCCGGTGCTGATCCGCCAGTTTCTGGTCTGCCTGATGCTGTTGCGCGAAATCCTGAGCGACGCGCTGGAGCCGCTCGACAAACGCGGGCGCGAGGCTTTTGCTGATCGAGCCATGCACCAGCACCAGCGACTCATCATCTTTGTCAAAGCCGCCGGAAAAATAATCCTGCAGCGCATTCTCGCGGAAAAAATTCATCACCGGGCCATGCGGCCGCCAGCGAAATGCCTTCGCCAACTTGAGCCGGTAACGGTTGAGCGGACGCAGCTCGATGATGCCGATCCGGTCCAACTGCGCCAGGTACTTGATGCCCTCCGGTTCGTCCAGCCGGTAATTCGACGTGATCTGTTCCAGCGTCCATTGGCTCAACACGCAGATCGCCACCAGCAGCAGCTTCTTGTCGGCTACCACTGCCTTTTCCTGCGTAAGGGTCAATTCCGCCAGCAAGGGTTGCGAATCCGCGACGCGTTGCGCCAGCTCGGCAAAGTCCATCTTCAGCGCACCGCAGATGGCGTCGATGCGCGACAACGGCATATCCCCTTTCGCCAGCATGCGCTTGACGCTCGACTCCGCCATGCCGAGCTTTTGCGCCAGGTCGGCATAGGTCATGTGCGCTGACTTGAGTTCTTCCTTGAGTACCGAAATAAGATTGGCGGTTGTGGTCATCGAGTATCAATCCTTGCTACCTTCGGTAGCGTGCGACAACGATAGTACATAATTTCTTTTCACGATGGTGTTCGGGCGGTATATTAGTCGCTACTTTTTTATCCGAGGCAAACGATGGACCAATCAACGGTGGGCAAGCAAACCGACGCTGCGGCGCAGCACGATGTTGTTCACGCCGCGCATCCCAATCAGTTCGCGCTGCTGAAGCAACGCCGCTTCGCCCCATTTTTCTGGACCCAGTTTTCCGGGGCCGCCAACGACAACCTGTTCAAGTTTGCGTTCACGGTGATGGTCACCTATCAGCTCCAGGTAAGCTGGATGCCGCCGGCAATGGCGGGCCTGGTGATCGGCGCCCTGTTCATCCTGCCGTTCCTGTTGTTTTCGGCGACCAGCGGGCAGATTGCCGATAAATTCGAGAAGACCGCGATCATCCGGTTCTTGAAGGATCTCGAAATCGCGATCATGGCAATTGCAGCCTTCGGTTTCATGTCAGGCAATGTGCCGGTGCTGCTGGCCTGCATTTTCCTGATGGGTCTGCAATCGACGGTATTCGGTCCGGTCAAATTCGCCTACCTGCCGCAAGCGCTGAATGAGCGTGAACTGACCGGCGGCAACGGAATGGTGGAGATGGGAACTTTCGTTGCCATCTTGCTGGGCAACGTTATCGGCGGCTTGCTGATCGCGGTCCCGGAAATTGGCCGGATTCAAGTCTTGGTGGCATGCATCGTGATCGCGCTGGCCGGCCGCGCAGTGGCGCAGTTCATTCCGCTCGCGCCGGCCACCGATCCGGGACTGAAAATCAACTGGAACCCGGTCAGCGAAACCTGGCGCAACCTGAAGATGGCGCACCAGAACCTGGTGGTGTTCCGCTCGCTGCTCGGAATCAGCTGGATGTGGTTCTTCGGGGCGGTTTTTCTCAGCCAGTTCCCCAGCTTTGCGATGGAAGTATTGCATGGCAACGAGCAGGTGGCGTCGCTGCTGCTGGTGGTGTTCTCGATCGGCATCGGGACCGGTTCGCTATTGTGCGAAACCCTCGGCCGCCGCCATGTCGAAATCGGGCTGGTGCCGCTGGGTGCGATCGGCATGAGCATTTTCGGCATCGATCTGTATTTTGCATCGCGCGATCTGCCGCCTTCCGCGCTGTTGACGCTAAGCGAGTTTGTGGCAGTGCCCCAGCATTGGCGCGTGATGGCCGACCTGGCGTTGCTGAGCATGTCGGCCGGATTGTATAGCGTGCCGATGTATGCGTTGATCCAGCTGCGTTCGCAGCCGACTCACCGTGCGCGCATCATCGCCGCCAACAACATTCTCAATGCCTTGTTCATGGTCGCCAGTTCGGTGATCGCCGGCATCCTGCTGAAACTGGGTATGACCATCCCGCAGATTTTCCTGTGCGTGGGTCTGGCCAATGCGGTGGTGGCAGCTTACATTTTCCTGCTGGTCCCCGAGTATCTGCTGCGCTTCGTCGCGTGGGTGATGTCGCACTTCATGTACCGCTTCAAGGTCAGCGGCGACGAAAACATTCCGCTGGAAGGGCCGGCGGTCCTGGTGTGCAACCACGTCAGCTTTGTCGATGCGATCCTGATGAAGGCGGCCAGCCCGCGGCCGATCTACTTCGTGATGGATCACCGCATCTTCAAAATCCCGGTGTTGGGCACCTTGTTCCGGCTTGCGAAAGCCATCCCGGTTGCGCCGCGCAGTGAAGACCCGGAAGCGTACGAGCAAGCCTTCGAGCGCGCCGCGCAAGTGTTGAAAAACGGCGATCTGCTCGCGATATTTCCCGAAGGCGCGATCACCCGCGACGGCAAGCTGCAGCCGTTCAAGGGCGGCATCATGAAAATCCTGGAGCGTGCGCAGCAAGACGGCGTGACGCCGCCGGTGATTCCGATGGCGTTGACCAATCTTTGGGGGTCATACTTCAGCCGCATCGAGCAAGTCAACGGCACGCAGGTTGCGATGGTCAGGCCGTTCCGCCGCGGACTGCTGAGCCGTGTCGGGCTCAACGTCGGCACGGCAGTGCCGGCCGGCCAGGCGCAGCCTGCGTTGCTGTATCAGCGGGTCGAAGGTTTGCTGGAGACTAAGTAAGTATCATATTCTGGTACTTATGGAATAACATTACAGGACTGGCATACTAAATCGATGCTTTTTGAATAGATGGCAATCACAATGTACTCACCTTAACTTTAACCAAGGGGAGAAAAACATCATGATTAGCTTGAAAAAAACTGCATTGATTACTTCGTTGTGTGCCGGCCTGACCGGATGCTATGTCGTTCCGATTCAATATCCGGCGCCGAATACGCCGCACTCCAGCGCACCTGTCGCAGTGCCGGTTCAGTTGCCGGTATTGACTGCGCGCCTGTACCCGGTCAATGAGACCGCCGCGGCCATCGGCCGGCTCTCCGGCACGATCAGCCGACCGGAGCGCGGCCATGGAATATTCTCGCTGATGGCCGGCAGCGAAACCTATTCAGGTGAAGCCACCAGGGCGCCGGGTTCGTCGAGGGGAACAGCGAATGCCGCTGGCAACCAGGGAGGCTACATCAAATGCGAGTACACGATGACGAATGCCTTGCTGGGAAGCGGCGTCTGTACTTTCTCCAATGGCGCGCGTTTTGATATGCATATTTCGGGATAGGCGAATCGGTGTGCGGATGCCGGTCGGCAGAAATCCACCCGGTATCCGCAATCGCGCTATCTCTGACCTATGCAGCAGGGGTGGGGTCAAAAGCATCAATTTGCTTTGCTGTCATTCACTAACGTAGATCTCAATAGAAAGATACCCGATGAGCAGATCGTTAAGGCTGTCTGAAAAATGGTTCCACCGTGGTTTGTGGCTGGTGGCCTTTGTGTTTGCAAGTTTCCTGATCGGTCTGGGCGGCACGATCGTGGAAAATCTGCCGAAGGTCGAGCGCAATTATTCACTGGATGATTTTATCGACCAGAGGCTCGCCCAGCAGGCGCGCGATACCGCCAAAGCTGCGCAGAATGCGGGAAAGGACGCGCAGGAGGCACTCGACCAGACGGAACTCAAGGCACGCGTGGCGCAGTCCGATTACAGGTCGGCGCGTGAAAGTTTCAACAACTGGCTCGCCACCCGGCATGCCACTGCTCGCAGCGATCAGGACCCCGAGTTGATATCGCGTACCAAGGCATTGGATGCGCTCAAGACGACCGAGCGGCAGACGCTCTCGCATGTCCAGGCGCAACAGCAGGCGGCGCTGGATGCACGCCAGACGCAGGCACGCGCCCAAGCGCAGTTGCGTGAACTGGAGCAAGCCGCGGAAACCGAATTGCGTACCGCACAGCGCAGCCAGGATCTGAGAGTATTTCTCTACCGCCTGGCATTGACATTGCCGTTGCTGGTGATTGCCGGATGGCTGTTTGCGAAAAAAAGAAAGGGTACTTACTGGCCGTTCGTATGGGGCTTCATCTTCTTTGCACTGTTCGCCTTCTTCGTCGAACTGGTTCCTTACCTGCCGAGCTACGGAGGGTATGTACGCTATGCGGTGGGTATCGTGATCACCATACTGGTGGGGCGGCAGGCAATCGTGTCGCTGAACCGCTATCTGGAGCGGCAAAAACTCGCCGAACAAAAGCCTGATCTGGAGCGCCGTGAAGAACTCAGCTATGACGTTGCGCTGGCGCGGCTGGCCAAAAGCGTGTGCCCCGGTTGCGAACGCTCGGTCGATTTAAAAGACCCGGCCAACGACTTTTGCCCGCATTGCGGCATCGGCCTGCATGACCATTGCGTGAAATGCGACGCGCGAAAAGGTTCTTTCGCGAAATTCTGCCATGCGTGCGGAACTGTCGCCGGCGCCCGGACGAAAGCTGCCGTCTAGCGTGTTGGCAAAAACCGTGTTTCTTGGAATCAGGCGCCAGGCCGGTTTTTTCCGGCTTGTTCGGCCTCGCTATCGAACATCGGCAGCGTCACTTCCGCAACCAGGATCGCGGATACGTCACCGGCCGCATCGGAAAAAAGCGAATGACGCCCCATCTTCGCCCCGCTGGGAATCGGCGGCGCAACCGAGGCGGGAGACGAGCCCTTGAGTTGTTCGGCAACCCAGACCGGATTTGAAAATACCGCCGACTTCACCTGGTCGTTCGTGAAGCGCAGCATTTTCTGGTCGCGGACAAAGAAAAATCCGCCTGGCTCGGTATCGTCGAAGAGCGCGCGCAAGGTGCTCGGCAAGGTGCCGAGATGACGCGCATAACGGGTTTTCGGGGAAAGCGAAAATTGCTGCGGCGGCTTGCCGTCGGGTCCGCCGGTGATCACGACCGGGTCCGAGCCGCTGGATGGTTTGTAGGCGCCCAGCACGGCTTCTTCATAGATCCGGCCGAATGGAAAATCCGCGCCGTTATACAAGCGCAAAGTCGCAATACCCTTCTCTCTCGAATCATGCCGCGGCCTTGTGGAAGCCGCCGTTCTGGAGCGGGTAAACATCGTTCACCTCCCATTTTGTCGAGCCGGCCCGGTGCGGGGCAAGGCGTGCAACAAAATAGACATATGCCGTGCATATTCGTTCCCGGTCGACATCGAGCGGTGGTCATGCAGGGAAAGTGCGGGCGCATGGTCCAACGGCCAGGTTCATGTGGCGGAAAACCGGCAGGCAAGCATAAAATTTGTCGACAGCCGTCGCGCGTACTGCGTTCCATGCCGATACGCTTTTTATCTGTGGCGGTGGTCCAGGTAACTGTCCGGCTGGCGAGAACGGGGTGCGGTACGGGCTTGAGCGTTGATGCTATGAAAAGCCGAAAATCGTCGTGAAGCGTTCGGAGCGGCTTTGACCGGACCTTGAAAGATCAGTCGAAGTCGGATTTGATATAGGCGAATTGCCGCAGGATATCGAGCGGAATGATGTCCAGCGCATGATGGTCAGTGCTTTCCAGCACTACCTTGGGCGCCGCCCCGGCCAGGTACGCTTCTTTCCACCGCAGCGCGCACAGGCACCATTGATCGCCGCCTTGCAATCCGGGAAATCCGTACTCGGGAATGGCGGTGCTCAAATCGTTGCCGCGGCTGGCGCTGAACGCCAGGAAATCCCCGGTCATCACGGCGCAGATGACGTGCGTGCCGACATCATCGACACCGGTCTTGCAGCACCCGTCCCGGAAGAAACCGGTAATCGGATCGAATGAGCAGGGAACCAGCGGTTCGCCCAGGACGTTGGTGGCGGGAGGTGTCGGGATATTCATGCCGCCAGTATACTGCGGTGCTACTGCGAGCGTGACGAAGCGTGTAAACTGCCTGCATGATCACCGACCCGCCAAACGACACCTCGCACGACCCGGATGTTCCTGAAGAAATTGCCGAGCGGCCATGGATTCACCTGACGAACACGCATGACGTCGAAGCATGGATCGACAATTACAACTGGGATCTGCAACGCCACGTAAAACAAGGTAACGCCGCCGGCGCCGGAATCTGCTTTCGGCTGGCACATGGCGGCGAGATTTTCCTGCACACCACGTCCGAGGGCGATGTCGTGCTGGATGTCACGCCGGATGCGGAGTGGGCGACACCGGTCATTACCGCCGCCACCGGCGTCGAAACGCCGCATGCGCGAATCTGGCTGCTGCCGGGCGATGTATTGACCCAATTGGTGCTGGGGTTGAGCGGATTGATCGCATCCAGCAGGGCGGTCGTCGACCATCAGTTCAACACCAAGAAAAAGCAACGGATCACCTGGTAAATCATGCTCATCATCACGATCAAACAAGGCAAGGAAAAGAGCCTGCTGGAACGCCAGCCATGGATCTACGCATCGGCAGTGGAGCGGGTCGACGGCAAGCCGGAAGAAAGAATGAAATCCGGCGCGACTGCCATCGTGCGCTCGTCTTCCGGCAAGTTCCTGGCGCGCGCGGCGTACAGCCCGAAATCGCAGATCCGCGCGCGAGTCTGGAGCTTTGACGAGGACGAGCCGATCGACCACGCGCTGATCAAGCGACGCGTCAAGACAGCGGTCACGAAACGATCGCCAAAGGCGGCAAGTCCGCTGGTCCATTTGATCAAGGGCGAAGAAGACGGATTGCCGGGACTGGTGGTCGATTGGTATAGAACGCCCGGCAGCCCGAAAGGCTGGCTGATCTGCGAATTCCAGGCAGCCGGCGTCGACGCATGGAAAATCCCGATTGTGCAGGCACTGATCGCGGAAACCGGATGCCCCAACGTGTACGAGCGTTCGGACGAATTGATCCGCAAGGGAGAAGGTTTGCCGGTCGTATCCGGCGCGCTGGCCGGCGATGAGCCGCCGGACGAAACGCCGATCACCGAAAAAGGCGTGCGCTACACGGTTGACATCAAGACCGGCCATAAAAAGTCTTTCAGGTAATCGGAAAATGACCGCACCACAACCCAACAATGCGCTGCATGGCATCACACTGGAAGCGATTCTCAATGAACTGGTCGGGCACTACGGCTGGGAAGAATTGGGCCGAATTGTCCCGATCAAGTGTTTCAACAAAGACCCGAGTATCAAATCCAGTCTGACGTTTCTGAGAAAAACGCCATGGGCGAGAAAACAGGTTGAGGATTTGTATTTGAAGCTGAAGGTGTAAAGCGCCTCATGGCGTAGCTTGTGTCCAGCGTGTCTTATACCAATCTTCACCCATATCGCGACATGAAATCGCGTCTTTTTCCGTCTGGCTGCGTTGCACTCGTCGTGAATAGGACACCGCTATTCATTCCTCCTGTGCCTTACCAGCCCAAAAAATCCATCGATTTCTTTGTCACGTTATGGATGAAAATTGGTATTAGGCGAGAGGCATCGCTAATTCATGGTCTTGCGCCAGCGCAGGCGAGGAAGACAGCCAGCCCCAGCCCCATGCCGGCCCTACTTTCGCGTACTTCACCGACAGCGCATCGGGTACCTCGATGCTGGTGCGTTGCGCCTGCCTATCCATTTCCCAGCGCGCCCGGCTTGCCGCACGATGATGACATGGCGGTCGAGAATAGTCAGGAAAGCTTCAGCCTGCGACGTTCCCATGTCGTGAGGGTGCTTCATGCTATGCCAGGGGACAAAAAACGGATCCAATATAGATAGGTCTTTTCGATGCTATAGCTATAATGCAAATGCTATTTAACTTACCGATCAACAAGACAGCTTCGCCGCTGGTTATCTTTCATGTTGAGGATGTGGGAAAAATCCAAAACAGTAGTTTTTTCGAATTTCACATCTAAATAAATCAATGACTTACAGCGCACAAAAATTGTCAAAGCCTCGTTTTTTACAATGTCGTTAGGAGGTCACTAAATCGACATACTAGCGGAGCATCCCATGCATGGGAAAGTGGTGTCTGTCGGCTTGAGCAGAGCACATGCTTTTAGCAAAGAGCTTACGGACAAGATCTCTTTAGTCGCCGGAATCGGCGTGGAAGGCGACGCTCACGCGGGAGTCACCGTTAAACATCGTTCCCGTGTAGTTCAGGACCCGACACAGCCAAATCTACGCCAGGTGCACTTAATTCATTCTGAGTTGCATGACGAGCTACGCGATGCAGGCTATTCTGTTCAGCCCGGCGAGTTGGGGGAGAACATCACTACCCGGGGCATCAATTTACTTGAGCTGCCGACGGATGCATTGCTTTATATTGGCAATTCGGCGGTGATCAGAGTTACCGGATTGCGCAATCCTTGCGATCAAATAGATAATTTCATGCCCGGCTTACTTAAGCAGGTGCTTAGCCGGGATGACAATGGGAATCTCATACGTAAAACAGGCATTATGGCGGTCGTGTTGGAGAGCGGCGTGGTTTGCCCCGGCGACTCGATTGTCGTTCGCCTGCCCAGGGCGCCGTATCGCCGGTTGGAGCGTGTATGACCAGTACGACTGCTGCGCGCATGTCTCACACGCCAATCAACACCGATGGCTGCGCCGATGATTATCCCGGGCGTTAAATGCCATGGATAATGCGCCAGTGAACTGAATCGTTGAGCCCATAGAAAAAGCCCCAAAAATTGGGGCTTTTCGATTTTCGCACTTATACAATAAATCGCTCGCTTCCTACGCACGGGCATCTGCAAAAACACATCTTCTACAGCGGGGGCACATTCATTCGGCTTTACCCGCGCCCCCCGCTCGATATACCGGTCGCGAGACGCGTTAAGCCGCTTTCAGCTCATCGCGCAATTCGCGGCGCAGAATTTTTCCGACGTTGCTCTTCGGCAGTTGGTCGCGGAACTCGATGTACTTCGGCTTCTTGTACGCGGTCAAGTTCTGCTTGCAGTAGTCCATCAGTTGTTCCGTCGTCAGTGAGGCATCCTTGCGCACCACGTACAGTTTCACCGCTTCGCCGGAACCGGCGTCCGGCACGCCGATGCAGGCGCATTCCAATACACCCGGGTGAGCCGCGACCACGCCTTCAATCTCTGTCGGATACACATTGAAACCCGACACCAGGATCATGTCTTTCTTGCGATCGACGATTCTCACGAAACCGCGCTCGTCCATGATGCCGATGTCGCCCGATTTGAAGAAGCCATCCGGCGTCATGACCTTGGCCGTCTCGTCGGGGCGGTTCCAGTAGCCGGCCATCACTTGCGGGCCGCGGATCGCGATTTCGCCGGGTTGGCCGAGCGGCACCGGGTTGCCGTCGTCGTCGAGGATGGCGACGTCGGTCGATGGAAGCGGCACGCCGATTGTGCCGGAAAATTCTTTCACGTTAGCCGGATTGCTCGTCGCCCCCGGCGACGTTTCGGACAAGCCGTAGGCTTCGTGAATTGAGTTGCCTGTCACCTTCAGCCATTGGTCATTCACACTCTGTTGCACCGCCATGCCGCCGCCCAGGGAGAGCTTGAGTGACGAGAAGTCCAGCTTGGCAAAATCGGGGTTGTTCAGCAAACCGTTGAATAGCGTATTCACCGCCGGCAGCACGGTGAATCTGTATTTCGCCAGTTCCTTGACGAAGCCGGGAATGTCGCGCGGATTTGGAATCAGGACGTTCATGGCGCCCCAGCGGGTGGCCATCATCATGCAAGCCGTCAGCGCGAAAATATGATACAGCGGCAGCGCGCAAATAACGATCAGGTCATCGGCGTTGGCCTCTTTTCCTAGGGCCGGTCGTATCCAAACGTCATTTTGCAGTACGTTGGCGATCACGTTACGGTGCGTCAGCGTCGCCCCCTTCGATACACCGGTGGTGCCGCCGGTGTACTGCAGGAATGCAATGTCATCATGCGTGAGATCGACCGCCTTGAGCGGCAGGCGTGCGCCTTCGGCCAATGCCTGCTTGAAGCGGACTGCGTTCGGCAGCGAGAACACCGGTACCATTTTCTTTACGTTGCGCACCACGAAGTTGACGATCGTCCCCTTCAAGGCACCCAGCATGTCGCCCATGCTGGCGACGACCACATGCTCGATCTTGGTTTTTTTGATCACCTGCTCCAGCGTGGCCGCAAAGTTTTCCAGGATGATGATGGCTTCGGCGCCGGAGTCATTGAGCTGGTGTTCCAGCTCACGCGGCGTATACAGCGGATTGACGTTCACCACCGTGTAACCGGCGCGCAGGACGGCGGCAATCGCGACCGGATTTTGCAGCACGTTCGGCATCATGACCGCCACACGCGCACCTTTTTTCAAACCCCTGCTTTGCAACCATGCACCCAGCTTCTTCGAATGCTCGTCGAACTCGGCGTAGGTAAGGAACTTATCCATGCAAACGTACGCATTGTGTGATGCAAATTTGCGGAAGGATTCTTCGAGCAAGTGCACCAGCGAACGATATTGCGTAGGATCGATTTCCGCCGGAACGTCTTTCGGATACGATTTCAACCAGATTTTTTCCATTGTCTGCCTCTTTCTTGTCAGTGTGGTTTCAGGGCGTGATAATTTCAGGGAATTTACACAGGAAGGGAATAGCAACTTAATTCATGCGTCTTGGCATCCGCCGCCGGACCGGCAACAGCGGCAATTTCGTGTGGTTGCAACGAGCGGCCGTCGGCAGAATGCACGCAAATCCCGGCGATCGGTTCACCGGTGCCGCGTTCCACCAACTTCATCCTCGGCCCTTTTGGATTGGGAACCCATTTCTCGCCCCATTCCATCATGGCGATCAATATCGGGTAAAGCGCCAAACCCCTTTCGGTTAATCGATATTCGAATGCGCGCCCGTCATCCGGCGCCGCGGTTCGTGTGAGTATCTCGTCCTCGGTCAAGCTCCGTAAGCGTTGCGACAGGACATTGGTGCCAATGCCAAGGTGCTGCTGAAATTCGTCAAACCGGGTCATCCCGGAAAAGGCATTCCGAAGAATAAGAAGCGTCCACCATTCGCCAACCCGTTCAAGCGTTTGGGCGATCGGACAATTCATCTCGGCAAATGATCCTTTGGACATAATTCGTACTTACGATTGGCGGTTGGTTTTTTTGTAACGAAAGTTTACCCAACAAACTTTCGTTACGCAAGTATTTTGGATGTGCGCCTACCTTGGCCAGGTGATCGGAAACAATAAAGTCTGTGCGAGCTTTATAGCGCTGCTTACGGCCAGTCACGCCTCATCATTAGGCGCCAACTGGAAACGGCGCGTGTTTAACGAGACTGCCCGCGCTGACATCATGAGATTCTGCTTTGCAGTGGAAGCGGACGATGGCAGGGCCTGTTCATTTGGCCTAACTCGACCCAAACGGTCAGTTTCTCGCGCTTCCCAAAGTAGTCATTCATCTCCTGCTAAATTGAGGGCATCGAGCGGGCTCTGCGTCGTCCCGGCCGCAATTTTCAATACATGGGTATAGATCATAGTAGTACTCACATCGCTATGCCCAAGCAACTCCTGCACTGTCCGGATATCCGTGCCGCGCTGGAGAACATGGGTAGCAAAACTGTGGCGCAAGGTATGAACGCTGACCTGCTTGGCAATCCCGGCCTGGGCTACAGCCCCCTTTAACGCTCGCTGCAAGCGCTCCGGAAACAGAAAATGCCGGCGCCGGATGCCGGTCTGCGGATCGATCGACAACGTTGGCGAGGGAAACACTCACTGCCACGTCCAAGACTGGCCAGCACGAGGATATTTCGCTTCCAGCGCAAAGGGAAGATAGACGCCAGGAAGTGCCGCCTGTCGGTCCGCTTCCCACAATGCGCGCGAATGGGCAATTTGATCACGCAATGCTGCCGTTAGAGACGCAGGCAGCATGACAACCCGGTCCTTGCCGCCTTTTCCTTCGCGCACTATGATGACCCGGCGACCGAAATCCACATCCTTGATCCGCAACGACAGGGCTTCCCGCAAGCGCATGCCAGTGCCGTAAATAAGGCGGGCCAACAGACCGGTGACGCCATGCATGAGCAGTAGAACCTGACTGATTTCCTCCGCTGTCAGGACCACCGGAATACGCTTGGTCGGGACAGGTCTGCCAATCTCCTGCATCCAGGGCAGCTCAATATCGAGCACTTCTTTGTAAAGAAACAGCAGTGCACTCAGTGCCTGACGATGGGTGGAAGGGGCGGCTTTGCGCTCATTGGCCAGCATGGAGAGAAATTCCTCGACTTCTTTGCCACCCATGTCTTTGGGGTGGCGTAAGCCATGCCATCGAATGAAAAAGCGTGCCCAATAAACGTAGTTCTGCTCTGTACGCAAGCTGTAATGCAGATACCGCAATCGCTCGCGCAATTGATCGAGCAGCCGAGTGGAGCTCAAAACGGGCTTGCGTGGTTTGTTGGGTTTGTTAATACTGTACATAAATACAGTATATTGGCAGAAACACCAGTAATCAAGCGCTTCTCCCCGGCTTTAAGTTTTGATGTTAAATCGCAACGCGCCATGTTAAATTGGCATTTTGCGATTTATAACACGTTAGTGCGGGGTAGAAAGAGTTCAGGAGAAGTGCGAAGAAAGCGGCGGTGTCGTCAGCCAGGCTCCCTGCTATCTCGCGAGCTTGCAGCCGGTCGCTTCGGCACGCATTTGGTCTTTCGGTAAAGCGGTTGCGGGCCCGGACTACACCTGCACGTCGACCACGCTGACTGCAACCGGACAAAGAGCGCGCATGCGGACCTTCGTGGCTACACTCCGCACTAACAATTCATTCAACCCGATGCCGCTTCGCGGCACGGGTTAATTCAGGCGTTATACCGTACGTTCATGAGCACGCAAATGTTTAATCCTTGGTACCTCGGAATTTTGCTGTTCCCGCTTTTGATGATGAATATTGTTGGGTCTACCAAGCTCATAAATGACCCGGTATTCACTCAGGCCAAAAAGATTGTGTGGATGGTTGTTTTATGGGCCGTGCCAATTATTGGCTTCTTGCTAGTACGTGCTGCACTTGGGAATGGATGGGCAATTGGATCAGAAAATGACGTTGAAAAAGGACCGCCACCTGCTGGCGATCACTGGGGATAGCCGTGGATAACATGTATAACTTGTCGCTGAACTCGGACGCCTTACGGTGCCCGTTAGCTCCGCGTTAAAGAGCTATGGCGTCTGTTTCCATTCGAAAGCCCGAGGATGTATTGGTTGGTTTGGCCTCCGACCGCTGGAGCAATGATCCAGTGTTCGCAAACATTCCTACTTATTGGTGTGCGAAGTGTGACGACATCACGCAGTTCAGCCTTAAGGTTAAGGAACCGCCACAATTCACTTTCGCTATTCGTAAGGCGATGGATGACGCGAGCGGGCCAGTCATTCCTTACGAGACTAATTACTGTGATTTTTGCTGCAAAAATTGTGGCCAACCGGTACGCGTGAAATACGATGAGCACGAGTTCGCTATGTCCTCCTATCGTTACCTTCCAAAAGCCGTGTACCTATATGAGTTCGCTCTTTAACATGACGGTCAACAGGGAATCGCCGATGAAGACTTCACGGCAATTTGAACTACGGGGGACGGCGATCCCGTTACCTCTACGTTAGGGCTCAGAAGAGTATGCTCAATGTCGCCTAAAACCATGTTTCGATTAATTCTGGTCTTTGTACTGATTGTTGCTGCAATTATCGGAATATTGATGCTCGAGTTCCAGTCCGATCCTTTGATGTATTTCTTTTTTGGATGGGCAATTATTGGGGCCTATCTAGCGTTTAAAGTAAAGTGCCCGCGTTGTGGTGTTTCAGTGGCATACCAGGGAACGATATTGGGGCTGCCGCTTTATGCCGGGGACTTGCCGGTAGACGAGTGCAAACATTGTGGATTTGACCTGACCAAACCTCTAAAAAAATAAATTTAAGAGTTTCAGCATGGGACAAGGAAAAGCACCTAACTTGTTATTCAACACAGACACGCCACACACAACTTGCCGCTTCGCGGCACATGTGGCGAGCTGGTTAACGCGGCGTTATATCTAAAGGACGGCAGTGGAAAATCTCAAGTCGCTTCCAGACAAAAACCTTAACTCACTTCCAGATAATTTGCCTCAGCCTATTGATGATGGCGGATGCGCGCATCTACCGGGGGTGAAAGTTACGGCTGTCCATCTAACCTCAACGTCAGGCAGACAAGTTGACTTGTCTGCCATGGCAGGAACGCTAGTGCTGTATTTTTACCCGATGACGGGTCGCCCGGGTGTTCCATTGCCAACCGGTTGGGATCAGATTCCAGGAGCGCGCGGTTGCACTCCGCAGTCATGCTCCTTCAGAGATCATTACGGCGAACTCCAAGCATTGGGTGCCACCGTATTTGGCGTCAGCACTCAAGCTAGCGACTACCAGCAAGAGGCCGCCGAACGACTGCATTTGCCATTCGACTTGTTGAGCGACGAGAACTTGACGTTGGCTAAGGCACTTTCGCTTCCCATGTTCGAGGTGGATGACAAAGTTCTAATAAAGCGGCTTACGTTAATTATTAAAAATGGAGAGATAGTTAAAGTGTTCTACCCTGTGTTTCCTTCAGACCGGAATGCCAATGAAGTCATTACCTGGCTCCAGAACATAGATATAACAAGTCTATAAAGACTTCCCTGTCAACCTCGCCAAGTGAGCGGGGTTGATGTTTTCTGTAGACGGTTTTTTTAGTCCATCCGGTTTCCTTGTCAATT